>Ga0209093_1001147_pt1 | contig 14969 bp, 24 predicted proteins | sample SidtaG_4_FD_187450 | JGI IMG/M metagenome (GOLD analysis project Ga0209093, IMG submission 187450) | Marine algal microbial communities from Sidmouth, United Kingdom - Sidmouth_Male1 metaG (SPAdes) (version 2) | ecosystem: Host-associated > Algae > Red algae > Unclassified | place: Sidmouth... | reverse complement strand
TCGTTTCATGTGTGGCCCTGGGGCTCCCTGGACACCCCCCCAAGGGGGTTGTCCCACGCTACCCCCCTAGGGGGGTGTTGCGTGACTGTTCACGACCCGTCCCCGGCTCATGCCGGGGGGTCGTGTCACCCCTGTCAGGGGGTTTCCCCCACACCGTTGAACGCGCTTTCGACGCGTGTACTTCGCACCTAGTGCCCCATCAAAACGGACCCGAAATCCTTTTGCAGCTCTAAAGACAATGTATCCTGCCCACAAGAAGATGGCTCTGCGTTGGAGCTACCCAGCAGTAAGTATTGATAACTTCTCACCACCAGGTAAGCAGCAATAGATTGCACAGACCTCCGCCCGCCTTCTACACCCCAGGTACTGCTCCGTCGCCTGACGCCGCCCAATCTGGACGGAATTCCGCCGCGCCTTTGGCGCTCTCCATCGTGATGGGGCTGCGGTTGTGGCAACTCGGTAAGCCACGCAATACTTGGTGCTCCAATACTCTATTCTGGCGGTCGTCCTCGGCGCGTCGATTCTTACTTCCGCTGCGCTTGTGCTGCCCGGAAACGCGGCGCGGAGCTTTCTCGTCGGCGACACTCGCCACGCAAGTGTCTGACAAGGCCGCGCGATTTTTCTGCGCCATTTTTGTTGCGAAGACAGCCGTGGGCGCCACCACCTCCCTCTGCATGCATGTGGCAGAGCAGGCCATCCCGCAGGCGACGTAAAACGTTCTCCTCGTTGTCTACCACGGCGCCGTCGCCGACTCCGTCTGGATCCAGAAATTGTGTCTTCTCGGTCAGGTAGACGAAAGAACTTAGGTCAGCTACATCATTGTATGACACAGCGGCTTGATCTCGTATTCATAGTTCATGCCAGCTTGATGTTTCAAAGTAGCCCCTGATTTTTAGGTGCGGCCACTAGATATCTTCGCGATTGAACCTGCTCAGATACATGAGATAGTAAGTATTTTTCACTCTGCAAGAGCCCTGGGAAGGTCGCCACTTTGCCGAAGCGTAACTCGCGTTTTACTTTGCCGTTTTCAGCGCACATAAGGGCATTTTGATGAGCATCTCAGAGGTGTTTCTATGGTATAACGTTAGCCGGCATGGCCTGCAGGACCAGAACTTGTAAGCCTGAACGATAAATCTGGCTCCTTTTTTCACACTTTTCCGCCGTTGTATCCTTTTTGCTGCCGGAAAACATCCTGCACGTTAGTTGAAAGGTCTTAGACTGTTTATTAACCCGGATGGAGTGCCCTTTGTTCAGCCATCGTGATGCTCAGTGCGTTCTTCATGCGCTGAATGCGAGGTTTATGTGCCGTATGAATCACTCAGATACGGCGCGAATGCCGTCGAAGCAAGAAGTTTAAAAAAAAAGTGCAACAAAAAGGGGGGCTACCATTCGAGTATGTGTCGTTCAGTCCAGATCGCTTCGGATTCCGCCATTTTCTCAACAGACAACATCCCGCTTTTTGTGCGTGGCGGGACGGACTAACCGGATATCCGGTCGCGTAAGAGCGGAATCTCGCCAAGCAGATCGACGGAGCAGATCCGTCCACAGAGTTCCACACCTCGCTCGCCGACGATAGCGCAGATGGAGCTTCTTGCATGGGTGAGCTCACCATGTTGGCACCGCGTCCCCGCGGGAGTGGTGTACGGAAGCGCGACCGTGCTGTTTCCCACATCACAGACGAGTTTGCGGCACTAATCGCAAACGAGCGGAGCTTCTGAAACGGGAGTATTGCGCAAGGAGATCTACAGTCCGAACAGGGGTTGAACGCTGCGGAAGGGGACGATCGGGACTGTATATTGAAGTTTTCGGACGATAGTGAGGCCGATAGCAAGACAGAGACCGAGCCTGATGAGCAGGATGATAGCGAGCTTCTTGTTCTTTGAGAGTTCAGACATGGAAGTGGTGTGTAGCGGTTTTTTTCGCTCGGGTCAAAACCGACCTTCTTTTCGAAGCAGGTCCAGACACCTGTCAACAGGAAGGAACCGCCCGGGATGCCCGTCTGTCCACGCCCGTCCCGATCGAGGGGGACAAAGGTTCAACGCAATAGCCCGAGGGGATAGCTGGAAGTCCAAAGGACGGTTGGTGTTCTTCATGAGGGAGAGGGGGATCCGTGGGCCGCCCCTCAAGAGCTCCCACCGCGACCCCCTAGCGGGGCCGCAGCGGGCCTACAAACGCCAGCAAAGCAGCCCCTAGCGTGCCTACGAAAAGGGGGCGCCAGCACTGCTGTATGACCTTCGTCCAAAACGCAAAAACCCCAGGAAAGCACAGGAAAGCACACACACCCAAAGTACAAGCAAAATTCAAACGAAAACAAGAAAACTCCAAAATACGTGTCACGGCCACCGAAACGCCTTCGAACCGCGAGGACACGTGGCTGCCCGTCGGTCCAATTCGGGTCCAGGTCATCACGGCATGCGCTCGATGCGTCCTCCCCAATGTCGGCAGAGCGGTCCCCGATATCCCCGGGGTACCTCCACTTCGCGAATTGTGTGGGCCGCGCCGTACCACCACACGACCCCAACACGAAGGCCGAGAGTCCCCGCCGGCGAAAGAGAACACGTAGACCTTAGGGAAAGGCGCGGGCGGGGTCAGGTATCCGTGAGTGCCTCGGGGGCGGCGGCTCCTTGGGCGCCCTTGGAGGCAGGGGCTCGGTGGGGAAGATCCATCGCGTGCCCGCCACGGTGGCGACGGTCGTTGTCTGGCTATCCCGTCCCTGTTGGCTCTCTCGTCCTTCTCGGCCGCCTCTTGCCGACCTTTTTTCCTCCTCTTGGTGTTGCCCCATTTCCGTTCGTGTTACTTCTTGTACTTCTTCTTCTTGGCCCCGGTGGCGCGGCGGGTCATATCATGATGGCAGGAGGGATCCAGTCGTACCGCGTAGAAGTGGGGTCGATACCGCTGCCGTCCGATATAACCGGATTGGCGGACGCGTGGCAGCGGGAGGATGACCGAAGATGGACGAAGAACACCCGGGCCCATCGCATCTTCTGGCAGTTGGACAGCGGGACCCTGGGGAACGCCTTCGGCAAGCAGACGCGGATGTTTCCCGACGCGGTGTTGCCGGAAGACGGTGACCGATCGGACTCCATCACGGTTGTGCTGCGGCCCTGCGAGGTCGGCTACATGAAGGCCTATCAACGGATGGCGGCACAAATGACCGGCAGCGACCTCGCGGCCCCGCACTCTCACTACGTCGTGATGGACCCGCCGTTCCTCTGGCGGTACTTCGACTTCCCGCCGCATGACGTCCTTTCGTACGGAAGGAGCCAGCGGACGGCCGGTGCGGCCCTCTTCGTGGGCTTGCACCAAGCGAAGTTCCCGAGTTGTCCTTTTTCCTTGCCGGCTACGTGGTACGTGCGGGTCCCGACGTGGTGGGCGGCGGTGGAAGTCCTCTTCGGTGCTATGGTGGTCCTGCCGCTCTTCCAGGCTTACAACACAATGGCCTTGATGGACCGGGACCCCCTGGCTTTGAACGTCTTTCGGAGCGAGTGGGTCATCTTGACCGGCGCGTACTTCTTGGACTGCTACGGGACGCGAGTAATCATGTGGTTGTACCCCAAGGCGTTGCATGAATGGATCCTCCGGGTCGGCCTGTGTGCGATCGGCCAGGCGCCCGAAAGGTCCGAAAAAGAGTCAGCCAAGGTCTTGGGGGCCATGTTGGCCCTCTTAGATGAGCTTCCTCTTGGTCCCGCCTTGACCGGCCTCTTGCGCCGCTTGGACCTTGAGCGTCAGGACCGCGTGTCCTGGGTAGCCGTCGCAGTATCTCGGGAGGACGTCGGTACGAAGGTTCTCGTAAATGAGGACCTTGCGCGTTTCTCTCTGCCGTACTTGTCCGACGTGATGGAGGCGCGGGCTCTCGCGGACGAGGCGGATAAATGGACCTCCACTCCTGCTCCTGTATGTCGGCTGAGCGGGCCCAGCAACGACGAAGACCACGAGACCGTGAGTGGACGGGCGAAGCCGCCTTACGTTGAGTAAACGCGGCGGACCCACTCGGGTCGGGACGGTCCAAGTGGCGGTCGATCCTCAGGGACCCGCATCTTGATGGTGAACTGGCCGTGACATCGGGACGTGCCGGAGTCCAGCGTGGACTACCAGTGGCAGTCGGCCCCCGGGACCGTCATGCACTGCGTGACCAGCTTCTTCGGGGGCAAGCCGGAAGACTTGTACGGGAGCCGTGTGGGAGCCATGCCGACCGCCTTCCTGCACACTTTTGTCCGTCCGGGTGAGATGATCCTCGACTGGGTGGAACGACAGAACGACTTGGACCCAGCGGCCGCGTCGACACTCATGCAGCTATTGAGCCGGGAGAACATGCGAGAACTCTTCATGGGGGATTTGGACACGACGCAGGCGGGGATGGACCGGCCAGGCCGCGTGTCGCCTTTGGGTCCTCGTGGTCAGATGCGCTCGCGGGAAGAAGGAGTTCCCGGGGAGTGTGGAGTCGCCTGGCAGCGTTGTCGCTTTGACGGGCCCAATTGGTGACCACGAGAGGGGGAGGATGTATACGGCCGTTGGGTTGTGGTAGGCCGAGAGGAACGCCAAGACGTCGACCGAGGGGAGGGCTGACGGTGTTTGGCGAGGTTTGCTTGGGTCTTTTATAGGCCGACAGGATAGAAGTAGTGTTGTGTTTCTTCCCGCCTTGGCCTCCCGTCCCGTGCAGTCCGCCAAACGTCCAGGGATCCCCTCGGGATTCCTTCCCCGCGTTGTGGACCCGGAGGTCCGATGCGCCTCGAGGTTGATCGACCATCATATGCACAGCCCCGGCGGAAGAAGATGACCCGACGGAGCCGCAAGAGACTTTGCCGCAAGAAGCACCGAGGAGGTCGATGAGAACGTAGCGCACAAAATCCGTAAGTCGGCTTGGCACAGCATATGTTGCCGGTTCCTGAGTCGCTCGCCATGCAGCGCCTGAGGGAAGCGTCCAGCTGTAATTCCGGGACGATCCCGTCGATCGGTGATACTTCGTAGGTCTGCAGGGTGGATGGTCGGTCGTCTAATTATGATCTGAGGGAACAAGACGGTCCATCTGTCGTTCTCTTTATCCCCTCGGTTGACGCCGACAGAGCATAGCTCCTGTGACTTTTTCGTCCTCCAGGACCCCACTTGGCCGTTCAGCAGTCCAGGAACGCCGCCGAGCAGGTCGTGTCTGGCAGGTGTGATGATGGCGGTTGTGGGGTGGGTGCATTGGTTTTATCTCAATGGGGTGACCAGCTTCATACGGCCGCCCTCATAAGCAACAGAGGGTCACTCCAACAGCCACGTCCGTGGCACTTTTCAGAAAGCAGCGTCCCGACCACCTCATCTCCGGAACGTCAGTGGGAGCACCGCGAATCTCCGGCAGGTGGACAAACTCACGTCTCCCACATCTGGTCAGCACACTTCCCACAATCTCCCGGAAGAATGACCCCCTATGGGTCACTCACAATCATGTATAAAACAAGTACACATGTAAGTAGAACTTGACCGGTGCAATTACTGAGCATTGCTCAACAACAGGTGGTGGCGTCGGAAATATTGAAGGACATCTCCGGGGTCAAACTTGACCGCCGGTTCCGAGGTGTCCTCCTCAGGTCTATAGCCCCACTATCTGACGTGAATCCAAAGTTCGCCATGGTCGTCGGTCGCATGGTTGAGAAGGCGTTCCTAAACAAACTCCCGGGCGCTTCACCATGTCCATCAGGCACCACCGTGTCTCGTGGACTTTTGGAGTCACCCGCGCCGGTCTCTTGTTCGGCACGGGTAGGGGCCCACGTCACATAGTCCCTACTGACCGCATCGGGGATACCGTCCACGAGGACCGTTAAGTGATGGCCGTCCGTCCGGACAGCATCAAACAGCCCGACACTTTTGTGGTCCAACTTGCGCCTATTGTCGTTATGCTCGTCCACATACACCCAGTCTTTTACCTTAAGTGCCTTGTTGACCGGACCGATCCGCCGGTAGTAGTTCCGCTTGTACCTCCGCTGTGCAGTGGCCAGCGAGGCTCGAACCTAGGTGATAAGGTCCCGCAGGAGGGCTCGCTGATCCTTTCTTGATTCGTGGGCCGTCTTTGGGGAAGTCCGCGGGTACGGGTCCTTGGGGAACTCTCGAGGGAAAATGTCCGAACCCGTTCTGGAACGAAGAACTCCAAGGTGGCTACGCCGGTGCTCTGTTGTGGCCGTGAGTTGCAGGCCAACGTCAGGACAGAGACCAACTCGTCCCAAGAGTCCTGATGATCCTCTAAGAGCGCCTTCAGCTTGGCCACGATGGTGCGGGTGTACCGTTCCAGTTGGCTTTGCGTCTGAGGATGGTACGTCCAGGAGTACATCGTGATGATCCCCATGAGACGGCACACCCCTTGGAAGATCTTGGACGTCAGCTGGGTTCGTTGTCTGTCAGGAGGGTTTCTAGGGGCGAGTAGGACGCAACCCAGGTATCGCAGAAAGCCGATGCTACCGTTTCCGCGTCTTCCCGTGGGATGGCAGCCACGCGGGTCAACTTGAAGAAGCGGTCCACCATGACCAAAATGTTGCGGTGGCCCGTCGTACTTGCGGAAAACAGTCCCAACAGGTCCGCACACCGCAGAAAGAAGATCTTGGGGCGGAAAGAGCCTCAGCGGTTTTGTCCGTCGATGTCCATCTACGCGTCCCTTGGCACAGGTCCCACAACTATCCACGTAGGCGTACACGTCAACCACCATGGACTCCCAGTAAAAAAAGGGCCTCATGGACGCGGACATATTGTTGGAGCCCGGGTGTCCCGCGTGAACATGTGAGAGCTAGAGCATCAGGACTTCTTGGCGTAGGGCCTGGGGGACGTTGACCCGTTCGGCTCGGTCCAGCGGGGCCTGTCGTACCAATAGACCTTGTGCGTTCTCGGAGATCCGGGAGCGCGCGTCTTGGTCAATTGTCCGTCGAGCTCTTGGCACCGGGGGTTCGCCGCTTGTGCTCGGACCAATCGTTCCTCCGTCAGCGGAGGGTAGTCCCGTCGGATCTTGTATGCCGGGGCCGCCCACGCCCGGGAAAAGTTGGCTAATCTAGAGGCACGATATCTCCTCGAGGATGAGGGTCTTTTTCGCTTGGGGTGTTCCAAGACGGGACATCGTATCCGCCGCAGGGTGGGAGGCACCTGCGCGGGTCTCGACGGTATAGCTGAACTCTGAGATCCTGAGTCGCCATCGAGGTAAACGTCCATGGGCCCCGTCCATGTGGAAAATCCACCGGACAACCGAGTGATCCGTTCCTGCGACGAAGCGTGTGCCTTGTAGGGCGAGCTAAAGCATGAAAAGAGCCCACAAGACGGCCAAGTACTCCTTCTCGGTCGTACTACAGTTGCGCTCGGCGGCCTCGAGGACGCGGTTTCAGTAGCTCACCGGTTTTTAGGTCCCATCCTGCTGCTCATGGGCGAGCACGCAGCCGACCAGAGTGTCACTAGCGTCCGTCTCAACAATGTAGGCCCCTTGACTTGTCGAAAGAGCCAATACCGGGGTGGTCGTCAGGCGCCGCTTGAGTTCCTCGAAGGTCTGAGTTGCTAAGGGGTGAAGGGAGCCATTGAGTCCGGCCACTTGTCACTTTTGCGGTCCGTGAGTGGTTTGGAATTTCCTGGAAGTCCTTCACAAATCGACGGTACACGGTGCAAATCCCCTTGAAGCTTCTCAGCTACTTCATGGTTCGCAGGAGGTGGGCGTCCCAGAGACCATGTAGGTTCTTCTTGTTCTGCTGGAGTTGGCCCTTACCCACGATGAGCCCCAGGTACTCCACCTCGTCTTGGAACAGCAAGCCTTTGGACGCCTTGAGGGACACACCTGCGCGGGACAACAGTCCAAAAACCGCATGCAGGTGGGTGATGTGTTCCTCAACGGTCGGCGAGAAGACGATGACGTCGTCCAAAGGCACCAAGCAGGGCTTCCACTTGACGCCCGACAGGATCCTGTGGATGTCCCGCTGGAAGGTGGCCGGCGCATTCGCCACACCAAAGGGGAGCCGGATGTACTCGTGGGTCCCTTTATGGCATTTGAAGGTCGTTTTGTCCTGGTCATCAACAGCCACTGTGATTTGCCAGTTCCCAGCCTTTCATTCCTGGATGGAGAAGACGTATGCCTCCTCTAGGGGGGGTTTCCCTTAGTGGACGGTAGGTTCTTTTTCTTGCCGTCCCAAAGCCTATCTGCCCTGGTGACGCCCACGTGTTTCCACGAAATTGTCTCGCACCCGGGGTAGAGAGCCTTGACATACCGCTTCTGGAATTCTATGTCGAAGGTATTGGGCACCGAGATTGCCTTCACTGTGTTGAGCAATGCTCAGCAATTGCACCCGGTCAAGATGTACTTACGTGTGCACTTGTCTTGTAGTTGATTGGGAGTGACCCATAGGGGGTCATTCTTCCGGGAGATTGTGGGAAGTGTGCTGACCAGATGTGGGAGACGTGGGTTGGTCCACCTGCCGGAGATTCGCGGTGCTCCCACTGACGTTCTTGAGATGCGGTGGTCTGGACGCTGCTTTCTGAGGGGCGCCACGGACGTAGCTGTTGGAGTGACCCTCTGTTCCTTATGAGGGCGGCCGTGTGTGGCTGGTAGCCCCATTGGTATATAACCAATGCACCCGCCGCACAACCGCCATCATCACAAACCGCCAGGAACCGGAAGGCCATCTCGGGTCCGTCCACGAAGATGGTCGGTCCCACTTGTGCCTTGACCTTGAGAAGTTGGCCGGACGCATCACACACGTGGGTTGACCTTAGTGCACGTTAGGACCGGGGTCTCCAGTCTGGAGGAAGGCAGTCCTCTCGGTCAACGCTGGGACCAGCATCAGTGTCAACAACAGCGGGATTTTCTTGTGTAGGACGGTCCTGCCAACAACGCAGGGCCGCCGAGACGACGAAGTTCTTCACAAGCAACACGTACAATGTACCCGTGAACACACATTGTCCATCGAGTCCAAGCCGCTTCGGAGCTCGTCCACAGGGCTGCACGAGAAGCTTGTGGGCCTTCTTGAACACATCAAATGAGCAGAAGGTACCCTGCTAGGCGGGGATGAGCGATTGCCCACACCTCGCCACATGTTCCCCGAATCACAGTTGTCCATGGCTGTCTCTGGTCGGTCGTCGCGACCGTCTTGAAGGTTGGCCTATTCGTCCTACTTGTAGCTGCCCTCACACAGGGCCTTCACCATAGCCACGAGGATCTGCTTGTTGTAGGCCAGTCGGTACTGTCCCTTCTCGTTTTTGCCCTCCCCCCGTGAGCCCTTCACACGGGGAAAGACCGTGCCGGCCTCCGCAACCAAGCGCTGCTGCTCGGGGGTCAGGAGGGCGCACTTGTGGGCCATATGTCCGACCTTTCAACACAGGTAGCATATAGGCGGTCGGCGGGGCTCAGAAGGACGTCCCGGTTGAAGGAAACGAGGGTTGTCCGAGTGGATCCACACAGGTTGGCCGGCCCCCGTCACAATATGGGGGTCGGTTCCACAGGGGCACTCGGAACACCGACGGCCATCACAGGGTAGTAGTCCGCCTTTGGCGCCGGGGTGCGAGGGGCCATCATTTATCGTCGGTAGACCTTGTGTGTACAGGGCCCTTCAAAGTCACGGGCCAGCTGCGGGACCTCCTTGGCAGCCTTGTTCTTGCCCGACGCGTAGGTCACGAGCTCGTAGTACAAGCAGACAGGCGTGCAGTAGACGAACGCGACGGTCCGTTAATGTTCCAGAAGGCCTTGTATTAATTGTTGTTTCATAGTCCCATCGGTATGGATGCTCCTACACAGATCCGAGAGTCCCCGTAGGCGAACCGCGAAGGCGTCAATCGGCTCAATGGGCTCTAGCGTCGCCCAGGAGAACTGGTCCTGCGCCAGGGCCAGCGTCTGCGGCTCCGCGTAGGTCTGGAGGAACACGTTGATTGCCTCGGGGTAGGAAGGGATGAATACCACCCCTGCCGCGGTCCCAGAGACCGGGAACTCCCGGGTGTATCTAATTTCTGCGGCACCCGAGATGAAGTGCGGGATCGCGGATAGGGCCATCTCTTCGGAGACGTCATTGTAATTTCAGGCCTTGACCAACTTGCGGAGCCACGTAAAATTTTAAAGGGCACCTTCCACGAGAACTGTGGGAGCATGCCGAACGAAAGCTTCATATCTGTTGCCGTCCGGCCCATCTTGCGCGCTTGGGAAGACCTGTAGGACGTCCGACGATTCCGAAGGCGGTAGGTCCTGTAGTCCAGCACTCGGGCAAAGCAGTCGACGGAACCCACCAGGGGACTAACTCAGGGCGCGGGAGACGTCTGCCAGCTCGGACGTCATGGTATCGTCCAGGATAGACCATGGATCTTGAAGTTGCCACGAGGACTCGCCACGGCGAAGCGAGCTCAGCGGAGGAGCGGTCTGTGAACGACAAGGGATCCGCGACCCACCGCCGGCTGGAACCCGACGGGAGTCCGAACCACCAACACGGCCAGCAGGAGTCACCAAAGAAGCGTCCATTGGCACATCACAACCCCGCCGAGCAGGAGGGTCCCCCATGTTGGCCTGATGGCACTCGCCCAGATACCACGCACACGACGACGACGGGAAGTCAGAGATGAACCGAATAAAGACAAGGGTATGTCCAACAGAAGGAGAGGCGCGTCCCCACGCGGGAGAGAGAATTTGTGCCCCTCCCCTGCTGCTCCACCAATTTTCTATTTGCTTCCCTTCCTCGGGTCCAAACCGGACGTCTCGTCTAAGCAGGTCCAGACACCTTTCAACAGGAAGGAACCGCCCGGGATGCCCGTCTGTCCACGCCCGTCCCGATCGAGGGGGACAAAGGTTCAACGCAATAGCCCGAGGGGATAGCTGGAAGTCCAAAGGACGGTTGGTGTTCTTCATGAGGGAGAGGGGGATCCGTGGGCCGCCCCTCAAGAGCTCCCACCGCGACCCACTAGCGGGGCCGCAGCGGGCCTACAAACGCCAGCAAAGCAGCCCCTAGCGTGCCTAAGAAAAGGGGGCACCAGCACTGCTGTCTGACCTTCGTCCAAAACGCAAAAACCCCAGGAAAGCACAGGAAAGCACACACACCCAAAGTACAAGCAAAAATCAAACGAAAACAAGAAAACTCCAAAATACGTGTCACGGCCACCGAAACGCCTTCGAACCGCGAGGACACGTGGCTGCCCGTCGGTCCAATTCGGTTCCAGGTCATCACGGCATGCGCTCGATGCGTCCTCCCCAATGTCGGCAGAGCTGTCCACGATATCCCCCGGTTACCCCCACTTGGCGAATTGTGCGGGCCGCGCCGTACCACCACATGGTGGTCAATTGCAGGACCGCTGATCCAGATCCCAACTTCAGTTATATTTTGCAGGGCATTTCGACACACGGTCTAACTAGTTTGACCTGTTGCAAGTCCAAGAAGGGCTGAAGCATTGTTTGACAAGAGCACCCAAGCCGAATGCATCGCATTGACTTCTCAGTCGATTCGAGGGGAGGCGCAACCGTGCGGATCGGGTCATTTAGAACATTATCTTTATGGATCGTAGCACGAGAGCCACATGCCACATTCTCACGGTGCAAGCGGCGCTAGCGACTTTTTGTTGCATTTGAGGGGGCAGCAAGCCACTCCTCAGTCAGTGCGCGAATTTTGAGACGGAATCTTGTTGGCGCCAGGTTGCTATACATGCTTTTCTAGAGCTCTAGCTTAATGGAACCGACTTTTCATCACTCGATAAGGCTATCAGAGAGGGCCGGCTTGGAGATACACGTCGATAGCTCATATATGATACAGAAAGACCAGAATAAGTTGCTTTAAAGTGACCAGAAGATTCTCCTGCATTCGTGTGCCAAGTTTAGGACGAATCTCAGAAATGGTCAGCTCGTTATGGTCATTTTTCTATACGACTAGAATAGTAGAACCGACTGTAGTTCAGTAAGAGTAGTGCCATTCTCGCCGACGTGCGGGCAGCCAGCATGCCTGTTCGTTTTTTCTTCCCTCTATTTGGTCACGTCCTCTTGATATGGCCCGGGGCTGCATAAAGCCTCTTATTGCCCTGCTGCGCCCGCATCTACTCGTAATCACTTCGTTTTTAACACTCAGTGAGATAAACGTTTTGCCTCTCTCTTCTTCGCCCAATCTTCTGGTTGTTGCACGGAGGATGGCCTCCGTGTGATGTGGCTTTTCTTGCCCAATTTTTCCCTGCCATGGCTTCCCAGCCGTACCTGTGTAGACGGGAGAGCTGGCAGAAGTGCGTGGACTGGTTCCACAACGTGCTACAGAGCTCTGTCGAAGAATCTTGCCAATGATAAATACGCATCAAAGCATCCGGGCGGAGGTGGAGGCTTTTCGGAGTCGTCTGTTGGCCCATGAATCGATGAAAGAGGTTCTCATGATGAATAATATCAAGCTCGCTGCCGACGTCGAGGCCCTGCATCAGTCGACACCTGCAAAGAAGGCGCGCGCCGCGGCGCAGACGCTCCGACTTTCAAGTCGTGTCGACCAAGTAGTACATGTCGAGGTCTCTGGCCAAAAGTCGATGAGGACCGCGCGTAACTCGTCACGCAGAGACAAAGATGGCAAGAACCGAATTGTCTTAAGACTCTGACGGGAGTTTGCCAAGCTGTCTCAAGACAAACAGACGGCCGGGTTCAAAGCCCGTGTCTAACGGACGACTTCATAAGGCTGCAATTTTCCAAGAGGAAGCTCACCGGACTCTTCTTCGACGTCCCCAGACGGATCTGGCCGCTTAAGCTCGGACTCGTTAACTCCAAGCCGCTAGGATATGAGGGAGAACTTGCCTTCAGGCTCGAAGCCTTCGAAATGCGGACCACATGGTCTTGTCGAGTTGACACGCCATGACGAGAGGAATGACAACAGCAAAGTATCTTGACCTACGGCTTGTTGCTTTCAGGGTCCCCTTGAATATCAATGGTACATTCTTTTGTTGAAACATTGCACATTCACGCGCGCCTCCCTCCTGGCCGTGGCTGGCGCCGGCTACCGCCGGCATCGTGTGACCACCAGTCAGGTAGATCGTCGCATGGCTCTTGTTATATTGAGTTTTCCGGGCCCGGCTCTTCTCCTGCATTGCGTAGCAGTCGTGCGCCAGTCGCCAGCAGCTGGCAGTTGCAGCTTTGCCCCTACGGAAGCACGGCGGCGGCACGTTTTTAATCGAGTTGGAGTCTCTGGCTCCGCGGACGGCGCCGTTGGCGGCGCCTGCGGCGCCTGCGGTGGTGCCCATCACGGCCGCCGTCAACATATCCGCATTCATTTTCTAGCAAGGTGGAGAAAGGGCCAACAACGACATGCCCGCAGCAGTCGTTATAGTAGTCATAAGACGTGTGAGCATGTCCGTCCACATTACCGCAAAATTCACGATGGCCTTGTCCGTGTTCATCTTATTAGGCAGTCGGAAAGACGCTACTGCCGCCTGCTTGGAGTCCAGCGCCGCGCGTGTCACATCCAGCGGCCGCATTGACCCTACAAGAAATATGTCGTCCATCCCTCTTTGTAGAACATCGAGCTTTGCCGACCAGGCGCTTTTCTTTCATTGCGTCTCTATCGTTGTCGTCTGCTACTTCGGGAGGCCCACGTGGGTTTTTTAGTCCTCGCACAACCCGGAGTCGGCGGCATACGGTCGCGTCCACGTGCCGACGACGCCTTCCAGACGCCCGCGCATGGTGTACAGGTCCGCCTTCCAAGTCTGAACGTCGCGTCCACGACTTGGTAGCCCGCACACGAGGCACTCAGGCTCCAAATGCACGCGCTCCAGCCGCCGGAACTCGCCGCCGTCCCTAAAGCTATCCACGGCGGCGCTGTACGCGTCGCACAGCGCCACCTCGGCCGCGCGCGGAAACGTATTCCTCGCGCGCCGCTGTTGGGGGGGCCTGTCGGTCTTGGGGACAGGCGCAGCAACGGCATCCTGGCCCGCCGCTCCAGGAGCAGCAATACGGGGCTCCTCCTCGTCCAGCACCCCGTCGGGGCCGAGTGGGAGCCCGTCCTCGCGGTCCATCTCTGCCCTTTCCGCCACGGACTCGGCGTCGACGCGCGTGATCTTGTTCACCGCCTTGGCGTGGATGCAGCCCCACGGCCGCGCCTTTCACGACAGCTGGCAGCAGGAGGCGAGCTTGAACTTGTTGCTGGTTGGCCGGATGACGACCGCCGTCCACATGCTGTCATAGCGCACGGCGTAGATGGGCACGTTCCTGCGCCTGCCGGCCATAGTCACGTGGTAGGTGATCGTCGGCGCCAGCTCCTCGTCACTCTCATCGAAGCGGTGTGGCCCGAGCGTCATAGAGAGCATCGTACAAAAGTCGAAGTAGGTAGTGGCGCCAACGTCGATGGCGATGTAGTCATAGGCCCACAAGAGCGCCAACGCGTGCCGACACGTGCTGCTCCGTCCGAGCGCCGCCTGCATCTGGTGGTACTCCATCACAACCCCCGTAAACGCCGAGCGGCCGTTGCCAAGCACGCCCGAGCAGCTGCAAAACGCCAGCATGCAGGAGTTGGAGTAAGAAGACCACGTCACGATGGGTTCTAACGCCTCGATCACGACGAGCACTTGAGCGCCGTGTGCGCACGCGCCCGTCACGGCCGGCGTGGTGCCCATCCGTGCCGTCATACCGACGGCCACGAGAACCTCCGTCTCGTAAAACTCCATGAGGACATCTTCCCCGATGGAATGCGGTCGGCGGCTGGGGCAGCCGGTGGACGCCGATGCACTGACAAAGGCGCACCAGGAGCAAGAGCAGGGTGCGGATCGCGGGTAGAAGTACGAGCCCCGGAAGCCACGTTGGGGGCAGTCGCCGCGAGAGCGAAAGCAGCCGTGTCACCGTCAGTGGCATCGTCGGCGTCGGCCGCCATTGCAGGGGCTGCATCTAGGGCCCTGTCGGCGGTAGCTGCGTTGGAAGGCGCCGCGACCACCGCGACAGGTGCCGCCGTCGGGGCTGCAGCGGAATGAGAGTCCCTCCCGCCGCCCCCGTCGAGGCCCTCGGCGTTCTCAAAGCCCCCCCCATCGTCGGTCGCCGCCCCCCAACT
>Ga0209093_1001146_pt1 | contig 14996 bp, 20 predicted proteins | sample SidtaG_4_FD_187450 | JGI IMG/M metagenome (GOLD analysis project Ga0209093, IMG submission 187450) | Marine algal microbial communities from Sidmouth, United Kingdom - Sidmouth_Male1 metaG (SPAdes) (version 2) | ecosystem: Host-associated > Algae > Red algae > Unclassified | place: Sidmouth... | reverse complement strand
TTAGCGAGGTGCATGGTCGGGATTTTGAGGGGCTGTGAGCGTGTGTGCTCGTGGCCCGTGCGCCCTCCGCCCGCGGAGGTGCGTGATGTGTGCATGCATGCTGGGAGTGGGGGTGTCTGCGGGTGCTAAGAGCGTGGGGGCGCTTGGGTCTTATCAGGCTGCCCCCTTACGGCTCGCGCCAGCTCTACAATAGAACCTCAACGCACCCACCCGCTGTACTGCCCGCTTCACATGTCTTTCTGCCATATGAGGGCATGCATCAGTGCGTGGAAACGTTATCGATCTTCGACTGGGTGCCTGCATGGAGCAAAAATGTCTTACACGTGTTGTTTTCGCGCGAGCCTGCTTCTCAAGTTGAAGAGTCACTGTCAGAAATGGACAAATCTGGTCAGAATTTGATAAACGGCGGATGCCTTAGTACACGAAAAGTGCGCGCTTCCTCTCTACATCCCTCGTCACCCCGCCCAACCATGAGGGCCGTTGACGCTGTCCCTCTGCCCGGTGTGGCCTTGGCCACCAGCGCCTCCCTCAAGTCGGCTATTGGTGCTGTGGCTGCGGCGCTTGGCCTGTCTGATGCCGCCCTGTACAAGGCTTACTATCGTAAACGAGACGGCGCCGTCCGTCAACACGACAATCGCCTGTTGACCTGGGTGCCGGAAGAGGCTCTCCTCGGAGTGGTGCAAACATTCTCGGTGAATAGCGTCCCCCTCTCGGACCGCCAAATTGCCGAGGTTTTCAAGAACCGCTGTGGTATGGACGCATCGACCCAGTTCGTGGGGCGGTGTGTGACAAGCCACTGGAACCAGTTGAGTATGCGAGCGTGTAAGACTCTTTCGGAGCAGCAGGCGGGTCCCGAAGTGCATGAGGATGTGCGAGGCTTCTGCGAGCAGCTGTCGCTGTATCCTCGATTCACACCCTCTCCAAGCTGAAGCCGTTATCAACTACTCCGAGACGCGGGTCGTGATGTGGGGTGGAACAATGACGACGGAGCGTGTCCACAATCGAAACAAGGACCGGTCAATCATCAGCTTCACGCGCTCTAACACGGTGGCCTCCCTGCTGACTTTCATTTCCGCCAACCGAGCTGTTTTCTTCAGCGTGTACTCCTGGAAAGGCCGGTTCGACGAGGCTGCCAACGGTGACGTCGCGTTCGCCGTGAAGGAGGCCCCGCCGGCCATCCAGCGGTCGTGGCGACGGTCATAGTTCTTGACCGGCACGGGCTTCCTGAACGCGGCTACCTTCCGTGTTTTGGTCGTCTAGATCGCTCGAGAGTGAGGTGTACGCAACTCTTTCCGCGAGGTGCTCCTCTTTGGAGACCAACTGGGCGCCCACAAGGTGATTGCGCCGATTGAGTCTGCTCTCAAGATGGGTGTTTCCCGTTCTTTCCCGCCCCAACCTCCTCTCACTTCAATCAATCATTTTACGAGGCGCACCTCGCGTGCTTGAGGACTTGGGCGGTCGGTCGGAGAGATCAGTCTGTTTTTGACGCTTCGCTTACAAGGGGCGTCGGCGCGTGACTCGCTGCTGGCCGCCGCGTGCACCGCCCAATGGCTGTAATTCACCCAGAAGAATATCCGCGGCGTCTTTCGCTGCTGCGCGTTGAGCCCATTCGACCCGGTGATTGTGATGCGGAGCTGCCGCGAGTCGGCCTTTTTGGACACTCCCCGCACTATTTTGAACGAATAGACCACGGGGGCGGATATGACAGTCATTGAGGCACCAACCCTGCGTGCGTCCGTAGTCAAAGAGAATATGTCTGGGGGAACGGCGACGGTGAAGCGCCATATTCTGCACTCCCCGTTGGACCTCCTAGCTCGAAACGCCAAAAACCCAGCCGCGGCGGCCGCCCGTGCCGCAGACCGCCACAAGAAGGACTCAGGAGAGGAGAATTGAGGCGTTTATGACGAGACAGTCCGTGTCCGTAAAGCCGCGGTCAAAAACAACAACAACTGCAGGGCGTGCGGCAACAAGACGCGTTGTAAAGGTCCTCGGTGGGCAGGCTGTCCTGGTGTGGCCTGTTGGGTGCGCCTTGTTGGGGAAACCCCCTGTCAGTGGTGACACGACCCCCCGGCATGAGCCGGGGACGGGTCGTGACCAGTCACGCAACACCCCCCTAGGCGGGGTAGCGTGGGACAACCCCCTTAGGGGGGTGTCCAGGGAGCCCCAGGGCCACTCATGAAACGACCCCTCCAGACGGGCGTGAGGCGGGGAATACCCGATCGGGCCCCCCTGGGGGGGGTCTGACACACACAAGGGAGACATACGTCTTCCCGAATCCGGGCCCTCTGGGGAGACCGGGAAGCTTGTGGAAGCTTCCGCAATCCGAGCGTAAGCCGGACCGAGATATGATCTCGACCAGGGATAAAATCTCACCGGAACTCTATCCGGGAAAATTGAAAAATCTTGGGATAAGTCCCGAGGTATTGATTTTGGGTAAATCCTGAGATCTAGGAAGTCTTAGTGACTTTCCTGCTTCCGCCCGAGACGGGCGGGGGTTCCCTTCCGGTGGAAGGGCTGTCAGGGATGCTGGGCAGGGGCCACTAGAGGCCCGGGCCTGAGACCGTGGCCCGTTGGGTACCGGTCCCCCTATGGTAGCGCCAGGGGGTCGGGATCTTGCACGTCCTGCGTCTTGTTTTGGAGGGTATATGAGCGTACGCTTTCGGGTCATCGTGCGTGTTCGAATAAATCATCGTTGCGTTTGCGTTACTTCCGTCGTTTTTGTGCGCTTCGCGCCCAGTGATCCCGGCGTTCGCGTTGTGGCTCTGGCGTAGCGTTCCGCGTCCTGTGCTGGGTTTTCCGACGGGGTTATACCCCGTCGGCTGTGAGGGCAGGATCTACTACACGCCCAACTATATGCACAGACGCGGCTTCGAATTATCTTCTTCGAGGGCATGTGTCTGCCTGTGGTCTGAACGTTTTGGGTGCCGATGGTGACGTGGGTGCGAGTGACGGCGGGGAGAAGTAGAAGGAGTAACAACGTCTTCTGCTGCTTCGTGCTCTCAAGGGAATGTCAATTTCTGATCGGAATTCTCAACTTCTGACAGTGATTCAGTGACGAGGGCGTACTGATGGAATGGGCGTCTAGTACCCATAGTCAACCATAGCGTAAGCTTATCATGCTTTCGTCAAGGGCCAGCTGTGTCGCGTAAAGGAGACACCTTAGAGAGCGTGACATGAGCTTCACAGTCCGTACCGGTCGCGGCACCAGGCCTGAGGCCACGGGCGGTGCGATTCCTGCGCCCAGCGGTGGTACCACGCTTGGTCCCTATCATGGTGCCAACCTGGGACGGGAGTCGATTCGGCAAGGCGTGCTCCTCTGCGACGAGCGGCCTCTGCTCGCTCCGAAAAAAAAAACGAATTGCAGTTTAAGCACTACTCCGTCGCGATCCGGAATCGCGGCGTGGAAGTATACCTGACACTCAATGACTTAAACACGATGGGGGACAGCTGTAGGCAGGTACCGAAACGCAGATGTTCAATCCGGTGAACTAGACAGTGTCAGTGGATGGACGCGATCTGACACTCTGTCCGGGAGTGCCTTCAAGCCTCCCCCCACCGTGGAAGTATGGCGCCTCGCCAAAGCATGATCCGATCCGAGAAACGCTCACAGAAACTGACGGCAGCTCACCGCAGCTCACAGAACAGATTTTAACATTGCTGTGATCACCCGTGCCTCCCACAGAGCCATCGGAGCTTCTCGCGGTCATTGCCAAAGATATCGACGTAGGCGTCACCGCAGCGAATAGAGGGGTCTTCAGCAGCATGAATGGGTTGGGGTTGGGATCCGGTGGCGAGGCTCGAAGTAGAAGCCGGGGGGCGGGGGGGCGGGCACGTAGCGCCCATCAGGGGACCCATGATGCCGGCGTGAGCCAGCCGACGTACCTGCGTGGTCGCCGCTTGGCGCGCGCGAGACGCGCGCCTAGAAACCGTATTCCGTGCCCTTTTCAGCGCAGCCCGCTCCTCGGGGGAAAGCGTGCTCGTGCTCGGCCGTCGGCCGCCCCGCGTCATGGTTTCAACCAGGGGAAAGGGAAACAGAGACGAATGCTGCTGCTCGTGCGCTTCGAGGAGGGGACGAATCCCAGGCCCATCGACAAAGTAAGATTGTCAGCCAGTTGCTCCATCGAATAGCGTGCCTTTTTTCAAAGTAGGACCCTTCCCAGACATTCATTCTTCCGACTGCTCCTGACTAGTGGGGCTTCTGTACACGACGACGGCCCTCAGATGACGCCGGTCTTGACGGCTTGTAGATGCTACAAGCAGTCGTGCCTCCTTCGCGACGACCTCAACACGCGGGGCATGCGCTTAGCGGGCGGTCCGCGACAATGTGGCGCTGACATGACGGCCAACGGCACAGTAGCAGCAGCAGGGGGGGAAGCGGATGCGGCCGGAGGGTGGCGCGCCCCGCCACCGCCGTCCCGCCCACTGGCGGCGCCGCTTCGCGGTAAACGGCGCTCCGCGGCTCCATGAGCTGCGTCGACGTCCGGCACGTGCGCTCAAGGGCGCCGGGACGTCCCGGACAGCGGTCACACCAGGACGCTGCGGCGGAGGCGGCAATAAGTGCTGGCGGGCGGCCCGACTTTCGTGTGGCCGGCGCTGACACCGTTGCGTTGGTGGTTTTTTCTGCCTCACCGTCCTCCCGGGCTGGCAGCCGGCTGTTACGACGCCGTCCGGCTCAGCCGCACGGGCGTGGCGGCAGCCTGTGGCGGCCGCTGCGGCCGCGCAGCGCACCCGGCGCCGCCAGCGCGATGTAGCCACAATTAAATGGGATGAAAATGGGAGGGTGCGGGGGGAAGATGTATGCGCGGCGACGCGCCGGAGGACGCCCGCGGCCGCGGGCAGCAAATCTTCGCTGCAGGCCCGCCGCACGCGTCGGCCTGGTGCGGTCCCAGCGCCCAGGACGCCGCGACAGCCGCACAGTCTTACAACACTAACTCAAGAAGGTCAGGTCCAAAGACAAGAGGCAGCACCGTTGCAGCGCTGGCGCGGCGAGCGTGAGTGCCAGATGCTCGCTGCCCGCGGGCGGAACCGCCAGCGGGGGAGGGGCGTAGGGTGCGGGCATGACGCGCGAATCGATGCTGCGTGTGTCCAGCCATACCGCTGGTGCGGCTGTGGCACTGAAAGTGCACTCTCACAGCCGGAGTGTTCGGTTGAAAGGGCTCGGGAGCCCACCCCAGCCGTCTCCGGCCATGACAGTCCAATACTAACGCCGCGCGGCGACGACGCGCAACCTCGCTACTGCCACACGCGCCGCCTCCGTGGTGGAGGTCAGGGGCGCCGCCGGATAGGTCCCCCTCATAAGTGCTTCCTTCGTGAGACCTCCGCGGTGGTTGCCGCCGCGCCCCCGCGTGGTCGTCAGCGTGAGCGTCAACGGCGCGATGTGGCGGAAGGCGCCGTGGGCATGTGATCAAAGCAAAGGCTTGCGAGCGAAGGCCATGTATAGGATATCTATCTCTCGCATGGGTATTGCCACTACTTCTTGAGGACCTCTGTTGTCGCTGTCCGGCGAGCAGACCTCGAGCGGTGAGAAGAAGTACGGGTACCAAGTCACATAGAAGGCAGCAGCTATGCCACGCCCGCCTCAATCATTCCGGCCTGCGTACGCAGGAGCACATCTACCATGGTCATCACCTTGGCAGCCACCTCCACTGCAAAACCCTCCGAAAAAACTTTGTCCTGCCCCTCCTCGTACAAGTCAATCACGCGTGCCTCATACCACATCATGAAATCGCCCACCAGCTCCTCAAGACGCCCAGCCAGGTCTTGCATGTCCTCTCTGTAGTAGTCTACGATGCGGGCTCGAAACGTCCCCCTGCAGCGTTAGTTGAGGACGTAAAAGAGGAAGCGCGTGGATTTGGGGTTCCATACTCCCATCCGCATGACCATCTCCACGCTCCCCGTATTACTCGACCAAAGTTGCGTGGCCCGACGGCGAAAGCCGTCGAGGCCGCCCACGCCACGCGCGCTCAACAATGGGTCAAAAACCAAAACAAAAGCCTCGAGCCGCCGCTGCCACCACGCATGCGTCACTGGGGCGTTGCTCATCGCCCCCGCTCCCCCGTGATCACCGGCAGCGGGCACCGCAAAAATGGGAGCCGAGACTTTCATGTCAAAGGCAAAGAGCCGCGTTTTCTCCGACGACCGGGCGGAACAAGACATCGCGCGCCGTGAGACCCAACAGGTTCTCAGGCCGCGACGTAGTGCAGAAGCAGAAAACCATGATGACATAGACCGTCAGCCGCTCGTACTGCAGCGCGGTGAGCGGCTCGTCGAGATCTTCAATGTCGACCCCGTCTGTCCCCAGGTCGCACGCCACCACCATGTTGTCCGCCGTGACAGGAGGGGTCTGGGAAGACCCCTCGCCCAATATGTTCGCCTGCTTCTTGGAGCCTTGTAGCCATCTAGCGACGACCTGGGACTTTAGCGGGCATCCGCAATGCGCTTCGCCGTTGGCAACCTGAGCGGGCGTGCGGTCGGCCAGCCGCACCGACTTGTACGGCTCGTCACGGTCGCCACATCCCGCCACATAAGCAGTCTTTCCTGCACAATCACGGGTGGAGAAAGCAAAGAAGTAGCCCAACGACGTGGCAATGCTGCGCACGGACACCATCGACAAAGGAACGCTCCGTCCACCGCCAAGGTGCTTGCGCCCTCCTTCGCGCAACAAAGCCAAAAAGCGATGAAGGCGGAATAGAAGCGCATCGTCCAACATCACAACCATGCGCTCGCCCTGCGCCGCCAGGTCCCCGCCCCCGGCGCCGTCGACCACACCGTACGCGAGGGCAAGAAAGCGAATGAAGCGGACGGTGGCACTCTCGATGGCTGTCCAAGTGTGCGAGCCTAACGCACTAGGCGCAGCGTTGTTGGACGAAGCCGGTCGCGCCACCCTCGCGGCGCTCTCGATCTCAAACACAAGTGGGCCCACCTCGTGGACGCCTGAAGGCTGCATACGCGCGAAATGGATAGCACCCGGGCCAAAGTCCACCACTTCGTTACCCTCATCGTACGTGTCCGCATCAGCCGCGTGCTGCAGGCCACCCGCGGCATCGTTGGCGGCATGTAGCAAAAGCGCCGGGCCCATGGTCTGTCGCGGCAAGCAATGCGGCCGAAGGCGCACAATAAAGTCCCAGAGAGTAGGGGACGGCAGCGTAGTAGTGACCTCGACGGCGGTCGACGATGCGCGTCGGTCGCTCGACACTGCTTTCGTGGCGCCAACTGAAAGAGTGGACGCCAAACTGTGCGCAATCTCTGAGCGTACTACTCGAAAATGAGCGCCAGCGTTTCTTCCCGCTCTGTGACAGCAAGAGAAGAGGCATTGTTGAGCTCTGCGCCGTGGTACCAGCCACACGCGCGAAATCCAAACTGCAAGAAAGTTCCAGTGGCGGGAGTTCCTCTCGAACCAGAAGCGTATCTAACATGCCCGCTAAAGCCCGCCACGGCCGCGAGCACCGCTGCGAACGTGGCACGTCAATTTCCCCATCATATTGCCTTTCTCTAAAAATCCACTTCCTGCATTAAGTAGGTCCATTGACTTGCCTAACTAGTGTATACTTCAGTCTCTGGGAACGGGCGTTACAGGGAATAGAGTCAAGAGTGGGTACCCTGGGAAGGCGCCACTTCCCAGCCAATAGGGATACTGGAGTTCGCTTCCCAGCGCGGGTGTGTGCTCGCATCAGCAGACTGACCGCTCTCAGTGTGATCCGTCTGATTCCCGGTCGTTTTCATTTACAGAATCGGGCCGACTCCAATCTTCCTGGCAAATCTGTCAGCGGTGGCGGCAGATCGGGGACGCGCAGGCGCAGTTGTTTTCTGCTGACAGCCAATGAGAATGAGAGGATCTCAGCTGTGTGGCCATCTCGGCGAGAAAAAGAGGGAAAGACTTGTATCATGCATCGGCGACCGGGGAGCCCTACGCCGACGAGAAACCCTCGCGGTAGGATCTTCGAGAGCTCTCGGGGTAGCCGGCAAACGCGGTGGCGGCACATCGCGGTCAAATAATGAAGAGAGCGCGAGCGCGGCGTTGACTGTATGTGTCCGACGACGCCTTGTAGTGTGGTGGCACCGCAAACTGTGGAGGACGTCGCCAAGCATATCTGAAGGCAGCAGAATGCAGCTGTTTATTTCAATGCTATTGCTGACCTCCAAAAACATGGCGGTTGCCGAGTGGTCGCAATCATTCAACAGCGTACGTGGACCAATGGAAAGGCTAAGAATCATCTGAGTTCCTTACAGAGTCTCCCCATGCAGCTCTGTACACTGGAAACGCACCTCAGGACCTCGAGAAATCTGAAAAATTTGTTAAACTCATGTAAATTCACAGGTCTGGACCAGCACCCTATCCATGCCCTCTTCAGGACCAAGCATGCGGCCCAAGAGCGTCAGGAAATCTCATTGCGGGTTGCAATGACTCTGCGTGACTTCTGCACGACACAGTGATTGGCTTTCCAGATTCTGGCGGCAACTCTCAGCTAATAGATCGATCATGGCTTGTCGAACAGCCAATGCAACTTCATTTCTACGCCCTGTCGTCAGTTCTGCCTCCCTTCTTTTTGCAACCGCCATTTTTGGACGGTTAACAAAAACTACACTTTTTCGTCTCAATGTCGCTTGATTTGGCATGCACAAATGGCGGAAGGCTCTCTTCTTCGCGTACAGTTTCTCAGCTCCACCTGCCAAGATCTTGTGACCCTGTTCTCTCCTTGAATTCATAGGATCAATAAAGAGAAATGAAGTACAGGGGGGGGACAAAAGTTTACGATCGCACCCGATATGGGCCAGATGTGTTCAATCGCCCAGCAGAAGATCGCCGTTTCAGACCATTCGAGGGGGGGGGGGGGGGGGGGGGGGGGGGGTGATTCACTCGTCTTCGTCCCCATCGCCACAATGGGGCGCTCCAAGGGCTCCAAGGAGGTCTCCCCTGCGTCCAGGGAGGCCATGCGGGTGCTCGTGGAGGCAGGTATGACCAACCGCTTCATTGCTTCCCGCATGGAGCTGCCCCTGAGCACGGTGGCGACCATTGCGGCGCGGGTGCGGCGGGAGGGGACAGCGGCACGCCGCCGTCGTGCCGGCCGCCCCCGCTTTTTGTCGGCTCAGGACGACCACCACCTTCAACGTTTGGTCTACCGGCACCATACGTGGTCCCTGGACCAGCTGACGGCCGAGGTGAACCGGTCTATAACCCACAAGATTTCCAGTCGGACGGTGCGTCGCTACCTTCACCGGGCCTTCCTGCGCAACTACGCGGCGGTCACTAAGCCGTACCTGAGAAGCCGCCACGTGTCCCAGCGCCTCAGATGGGCTCGGAACAAGGTCCCCTGGCCCCTCAGCCGATGGGAGCATGTGGCCTTCTCCGACGAGAGCACCTTCACCCTGCGGCCGGAGCGCGGGGACGCGCGGGTGTGGCGACGCTCTCACGAGCGCTACCTGCCCGCATGCTTGCTCCCATCCTTCAAGTCTGGGCGGCTGAGCTTGTCGGTCTGAGCCGCGTTCTCAGCGCGGGGGAGGACGCTCCTCGTGCGCGTGAACGGCCGCCTCAATCAGTTCCAGTATATGGACATAATCCACGAGCACCTGTTGCCGTTCATTGAGGACAAGCACGGCGGCAACGGCAACTTTTTTCTGCTGAAGGACAATTGCCGGCCTCACCGCGCCCTTAAGGTGGGCAAATACATGGCGCTGCATGGCGTGGAGCGCCTCGACTGGGCGCCGCAGAGCCCCGACATGAACGCCATTGAGCCATTGAGAACCTGTGGGCCATGCTCGAGGCGCGTCTACGGGCCCGCCCGCAGCCCCCAACGACCCTGGACGGTTTGTTTGATGCCCTGTGTGAGGAGTGGGCTGGTATGCCGGACTCGTACCTCTCTGCTTTGTGGCGGTCGATGCCTGACCGGGTGACCGCCTTGGTGAACGCCCGCCGTCACTCGGCCAAATAATAAGCCAATCGCAATAAACGAAGCCTCCAGGCCACTTTTTCTCAATCACGTCTGGATCACCCGGCTTGATGTCGTAATAGAGCGCCCAATTAGATCGTAAACTTGTGTCCCCCCCCTGTGCAGAGACGGACGTGATTCCCAACCAGAAACGACGAGAGTAAGAAATACCCAGCACTTTTCTGCATGCTAATCACCTCCCGCGTTTTTCAAAACGACGTGGCGCTCCCTGAAAAAGCGAGCACCCACCACAGCGTCAACGGAAATCATCCTCACATAGCTCAGCTCGCCCCCGCAGCATCAAATTTACTCCGTTTCGCGCCGCATTTCCACCAAGCGAAACGGCCTCCGCCCGATGATATCGCAACTTGCCTTAGAAATGCTGCAGAGCTGGTCGTCCTCAATCTTCTCATTCGCCTGCAAAGCGCTCTCAGAGTCGGTAGACGACATTTCTTCGGAAGACGTGCATGGTGTCGTACGGCGCGATGTCCTGCCCAATTCCCCGGAGGTATTGAGGCATCGTGTGGTGTGGCGTGCCGTCCGGGCTTTGTGCAAAAGAACAGGGAATAGGCTCTAAACACCTCCTTCTGCGGCAGGGCGTGAACAACTGCCTTACCTCTACCTGCTCGTCAAGCGACGTAGACCTCGATGGCGCTAGCGCCAATGCTGGAACCTTCTCGTCGCGGCTTTGAATCGCCTGTGACGTCTAATTGTCGCCTCTTGGGAGGGGGTAGGTCGCCAGGACCATACGGTGAGACATAATAGCAAGTCTTTTACTTAACCCCAGAAAAAGTTCAAAATCTTCCAGGGTACTCCCTATTGCCTCCGGTATCTTTACGGAGCTTGTCCCCCACAGGCGTTTCGGTGGTGACCTGTACGAAAGACTCCTGCACCCCTTGAGGCTCTACGAAGGCGGCCATGGAAAGGTCGCTCACCCTTGTAGCCAGATCGTTCAGCTCCCCAAAGGTGGGATGCAATCTGGCTTCCAGATCGACCCGTTGGCCAGGTCCAGGAGTGACTCCCAGGATGAGCTGCGAGACAAATTGTACAGTTGAGTTGGAATGTACGCGAAGTATAGTTACAATGCTCGGCCAATCTTCGAAACCTCGCAGCTTTCATGCGACAGACAGTAGGTTGACATGCTCAGGGAAATACACGTGTTTGATGAAATGTAGTCTTGACCAACGACAGTACAAAGTACTTCGCCGTCACACCAATCGCGAGGTTCTTGGGTGGTCCCGCAGCGGCCGTTTTGGGCGCCTCCTTAATGGCAGAAACCACGCTAGGCCCAATAGCGACGTCGTCCTGCATGATTCTCAACCAGGAAAGCAGATCCCAATAGATCGCCTGCTTGGCTGGCTCTCCATCCGCACGATGCCGCTGAGCCTTGCAGTTGTCGTTCTCAGTGAGTGCCATTCGGCTGCCAGTGAACACTGCACAGCTAATGCGGCTACAGTCGACTATTTTCATGTTCGAATCGCCCAGAGCCGGCAGCGTGGACATCGCCACATTGTGCCGCGCATACGACAGATCGAGGCATGAGACACAATTGGATGGAAAGTGCACACTAAATGCAAAAAAGCCACCACAGCGTTCCGCGTTTTGGTGCGCGCACCGCTGGAGCGCAACGATTATCGGGGGCACAAAATTATGGTGGAGCCAGTCGCATCACGACACGATTCCGGAAGAAATCTCCATTTGTTGGTGTTGGTGCGCACCACTGGGCTTGCTTTAAGCTGAGGCGCCAGCTTGATGACATTATATTTGTCCCGGACAACGACCTCTTGGAATTGTTTTCTCTCGAGGCCATGATGGCCAACGCGACGCTGGAGTACGAGCGCAAGGGCGAAACCAGCCAGGACCACGCGCAGGTGATGCGTAGCTGGCTGGTCGTTGAGACCGACGTTGAGGGCATCCAGCAGATGATTAACATGTTCATGGCTAGGGCGGACGCTGAAGAGGGAAGGGACATGGGGGGTTGATACAAGGGACAGACGTGCGTCATCAGAGTCTGCGACGGAAAATGACTACAGTCATTTTTCGTTTGAATCCGTCCCTATCATACACAGGGGATATGAGGCCCGTTCCCAGCTTGCTTCTGCGCTTGAGGCGCCGATGTTACGGGCGTGGAAGGCGCGGAGGGAGACGCACCCTCATAGAACTACAGATACATAACTGATATTCGGTGCATGCTCAAATATCTCTCAGTGGTTCTCGAGTGACGTGTGACTTGACATGGCAAAGCCGCCGCTCGGGTGGCGCTGCGGCGATCGCGCGGCCTGCCGCCACCTTGGGGGTCGTCACAGCTCGACGGCCGGCACAGCCTCCGTCGCCTACGTGGCGGCCGTTACGGTGCCCGTGGCGAGGCGGCGGCGGCAGTACCAAAGCAGGGGCCACCCGCACCACAGCAGGGGCCACCCGCGCCGCTGCCGTCCGCTCCGCTGCGCCACGCCACAGACACGACCTGCCCAACATCCCCCCCCCACATCAGCACGGACGCGCCGCGCTCGCGGCCGCACCGCCCCACCCCGCCGACGACGACGCCGTTGTTATCACAACCGCCGGCCACGCGCCTCGTCACGGCCGCGCCGCCGCCCAAAGCGCTCTTGATGTTGCCGTCGGCAACGGTGCGGTGGCGGCGGCAGCGGCGGTGTCGGCGCGGGCGCGCCACAACGCCGCCGGGCAGGTGGCGCGGCGGCGATCGCGCGGCCTGCCGCCGCCGCGGGGGTCGTCACCCCCCCATGGCCAGCACGGTCGCCGATGCCGTCGTTGAGGCGTTAGTAGTGGCGGCGACGATGCGGCGGCGGCGGCACAGAAACAGGGGCCACCCGCGGCGCCGTCGGCCGAGCCGGCGCACCGCGCAGCACCTTCCGCCCGACCAGATCTCCCCCCCCCCCTGCATCCAATCGCCGAGGTAGCCGCCGCCCCGCCCCGCCGCTCCGCCGACGATACCGTCGTTGCCGCGTCCGCCTTACCACTCCGCCGCCGAAAACGCCGTGGTGTCGCCATGCCAGGAAGATGAACTCACAGTCCAATGGCGCGGACGGTATGCCGCGTTAGGATGACACGAGGCATCGCGCCTGTCTCGTCGTGCATCGTTCTACGACGTGGGCCGCGAGACGTTTACGACAGCGTCGACACACCGCGACGTCGTCGTCGTCGCCGACGATCGTGCACCGCTCTGCGTCATCCATCGGATGCATTTCGCAGGGCAACTAAAAATGGTGTGAAAATAAAGACTTAGATGATAACAAATATGTATATTCGAAATTGAAAGTACCCCTTGTGTTCATCATCCTGTTCGGATCGGCCAAAATTGGGCATCCTGCAATATGCGTAACAATTGATCGGGGGCCTGAAAGGAGGGTGCGGGGTGGCGACGTACGTACACCGGCAGCCCACCGAGCAGTCCGTCAACAGGCTTCTGACTACTGTCAGCGACTGTAAACAAGAGGCGATGGATTCAAGCGAATATTGACTGCGTTGCAATTCATCTCGTCCGAGATCGCTGTAAGTGCTAATTTTCGTACTTCCTCTTGCTGCCCAGCAGTATTGGAACCACCTCATTGCAGCCAATCGCGAATTCTGTCTGCATGATGTGAAGTAGTGTCATCGCCTGTTAAGCACTGGCGATGCATGAAACCGAATAATGGTTGAATCTCGCAGGATCTGCGCCAACCCATCTTTCAACGGGGATCGCGCACGATAGTTCTGACCGCTGGACAGGTGACTTGCGCCACAACTTGCCGCTGGGCTTGCTCTAACCGCTGTAGCCGTTCCGCCAAAAACGACGAGTCCGGCTTGATGCAGAGAGGCCGAAGCGCGATCTGAGCCAATCAAACACAGAAAGCGCCTCTTTGCCTGACCTTCACCTGTCCAGCTCTTGGCGGAACAATAGTAAACGACCAGGAGTCCAGCAAAGCTGACCTTTTCTCGCCTCATCGCCACCCCGGTCTGCCCGTCGTGCGCCGATCCCCGCCCGCTACGGGCCCCATTCGCGCACCCCTTCCGCGCTTCGCGCGTCGCGCGGAAGCGGCGATCGCCGCAAGTCGCAACCCGCCCGTGGTGCTACGTCTATGGCACTTCCGCAAAAAATGGACCCCCTTCCTTTGCCGGCGATACATGCAAGGAAACGTGCTGTCAGCAAACGTGCGGCATCAGCAGCCAATGGCATCAGCGCGTTTGTGGACCGGTAGCAATTTCCCAGCATCTCGGGTGCACAGACCATTCACGGTTTCCTCTACTGAGACCTCTACTGAGATAGGCAGCCGACCACAGAAAAATGCAAGGCCAGCCGGCTGGAGTTTCCATCAGCCAGCTGTTTTGCATCACGGCCACCCTCGAGTCAGGTATCCCTCTCCCCGCCGATCGTCGGCATGTTGCCCTTCTTCCCCCTTCTCTCCAATCGTATCAACGCGGTCGGCAGAGGTGCGTGGCGCGCGCCAACTCGGAACCGCGGGCGGTGACGCCGTTGGCGGCGGGTGGGTAGGCTGGTCGCTGTGTCGCCGGTTGGCGGTTACTGCCGCTGGGTCCTTTCGCCGCGGGCGGTCACGCCGCTGGGTGGAGGCGGGCTGGGAGGTTGTTGGTCGACGGTTGTTGCCCCGTGGACTCGGCACCGCGGGCGGTGACGCCGTTGGTGGTGAGTGGGCTGTGAAACCGCACGCAGTCGTCACAGCGGGCTGTCTCACCCTTGTTGCGCGCTGTCTGGTCGGTTGTCCGGCGGCGTCCATTGCCGCGTGGACCTTTAGCCGCTGGCGGTGAAGTCGTTGCGGGGGTGTGGGGTTGCCGGTCTTTGGCTCGCCGTCCCTGGCGCTGCGGTCTGACACGCAGTTAGCGGGCGCCGGGCTGGTTGGCCATCGGCCAGCGGCCGCGCAGTCTCGGCGTCGCGGGCGAACACGCCGTTTGGGGGGGGGGCGCTGGTTGGTCGTCACGCGGCATCCGTTGCCGCGCACTCGTCGCCACTAGCGATCACGCAGGTAGGGGGGGACGGGCGCCTTGGTGGTCGCGCGGCCCCTGTTGCCGCGCGGACGCGTCGCCGCGTGAGGTCAAGTCGTTGGGGCGGGGTGGGCG
>Ga0209093_1001145_pt1 | contig 14998 bp, 16 predicted proteins | sample SidtaG_4_FD_187450 | JGI IMG/M metagenome (GOLD analysis project Ga0209093, IMG submission 187450) | Marine algal microbial communities from Sidmouth, United Kingdom - Sidmouth_Male1 metaG (SPAdes) (version 2) | ecosystem: Host-associated > Algae > Red algae > Unclassified | place: Sidmouth... | reverse complement strand
TACGTGTGAACACTGGCCCACTGGCTGGAATCGGGGGTGAACACTGACACTGTTGAACGATCAGCAATCCGGGGTGGTCGCGGACGGACGGACAAAAGTAGCCTACAACCGTCTTTAAGAGAGTAGACGCCAGATACTGGCATGCGCGCAGCCTTGCCGCCGTGCAAAGCCAATGGCTGGACGTGATTGCACCCGAGTATACCAAGCTGAGTGCAGGTTACGCGGTTGTCGCTCGGCACCACAAAACTGGATGCACCGACGAGGATCTAACAAATATGGCTGTTGCCAGCTATATCCTTGTGACCTATATTCCTGACGCTCCCCCCTCCTGTGGATTTTTCTCCCACTTGTCCTCCTGGAAAATTCTGCGCCACCATCCCCGCTTTCTTGCTGTCTTTCCAACCCCCACCTCCACACGCCCCGTTCGCCCCAGCTCATCTGTCGACATTGACGGCGTGCCGGGAGCTCCCCCGACTGTACGGGGCGATGGTACCCCTCCACCGTCGCCTTCCAGTGCGAGCGGAGGTGGTCGGAGCACCGTCGCGGTGGAGCTCCCGGGGCCAATGCCGACGAGGTCTAAGAGGACGAAGGACCAGGCCGGTTTACTGGAGGCCTCTGCGTCTATGGCCAAGCGCGTGAAGGAGTTGACTGATGCATCTTCAAGCAAGAGTGAAACTCTGAAGAATATGGAACGTTCTATGTTTTTCAACACGAGCGAGATGCGTAACATGCAGGCGGCGGGTGACTTCCAGCAGCGTACGGCGGCTCGAATGCTGACTGAGATGGAAGAGGAGGACCGGAAGTCCGCCGCCCGCCATGCGCAGGCCTCTGTTGGATGGCGGCGAGAAGCGGAAGAGACGCTACGCTTGAAGGCCATCGCTGACGCGGAGGCGGAGTCGGCGGCGCGCCGCGCCGCCTCTCACGCCGAGCGCCTGGCAGCGAAGACCGCGGAGACGGCAGAGGCGGCTGCGAGAGTGCGTGCCGCTGCAGCCGCCGGGACCGATGCGAGCGCCGCCGCCGACGCCGCCGGCAACGAGGAGGGCGAGGGCGGGTGGGAGGATGGGGAGGGGGGGGCGGGGTTTCACGGACGACATGGACGATGCTTCCCGTGTCGGTGGCGAGGAGGCCAGTGTTGCGGGAGGAATTACGTCGCTCTTTGGTGCGGGTCGGTCTGCAGTCGGCGGCGGCACCGGGACCGTCCGGCGAGGTGGAGCTGGTTGTGGTGGAAGCCTTTAAGCCCCTCCGCGTGCGGCGGGCTGGCCTCGGGCTCCCGACCCAACATCCCGCTCGTCCTCGGCAGGCGATGTTGTCGTCACCGGCGTTCGTCGTCTCGCCGCCGCCTGGCGGCGCGACGGTGGAGGCGGAGACACCAACACTGCCTGACTCCGCCGCTCGAGCTGCCGGGGTGCCTGGGTGCCGCCGCGCAGGCCGCGGCAGCGAGCCGCCTGTGGGGGCGGCGGCGGCGCCGCCGCCGCCGCGACTACGGCTGGCGGCGGCGCGCGCGGCTGCTGCTGGCGGAGGGGGGAGGAGGACGGCGGCGGCCAGTCGGCGGGTGGTGGGGGCACCACAGCTCGTGGGTGGCCGTGTTTTCGTCCGTAGGGCGTTTTCAAGTGTCTATGTTGTGGTGTGGACCTCTTGCGCGTTGTCATTGTTCTCGCCGTCCCTCATGTGCGGGACTGAGACGGCTGGTTGTGTTTTTTTTCAAAGGTTTTTGTTGGGTTGTGTTTTATAGCATGCAATGAGGCATCTCGCTGTGCTTCATGTTGCAGGGTTAGGGCTCGGGGCGGAGCCTCGACAGGTGTTCCATGAAGTCTCGCTTCAGCATAGCGTGCTCAGCTGCGCTGGTCACCCTGCTGCGCGCGTTTTGCATCGCATCCATGCGAGCTTCTGGACTATTGGGTGCATTCTTCCCGGGCGGTGCGCCTCCCCCTCCATCGTCCTCAGTCCCAGAAGGCCCACCACCTTCTTCATGCGCTCCGCCGTGTCCGTCTGTATCAATTGTTGACCCGGGGGGACATGAATCGGTGCGTCTGCCTGTGCGGAAAACGGAGATGGATCACAAGCGTCAATTTTCAGGAGCAGGGAACATGTGATTCTGAGCAAGAAAACGAAGATAATCAAGAAAGGCACGAGGAGAAAAGAAGAAAGTGAGGAGGGCAGCACCCCACATACCTGGTTGAGGGACTGCGGGCTCCTTGCGGCGGTGAGAGACGATCATGTTGTTGAGAACGGCGCAGCACGTTCTCACATGCACCAGCGTCTCAACAAGGCGGAAGCGCGCCGGCTGCTCTAGTATGTTCCATTCCTGGAGGAGGTAGGCGTACACGCGCTCTGCGTCCGTAAGCTTCCCTTCCTGGAAGGAAGAAGAGTACTTCTCCCTCTCTCTCTCCCCATCGGACGTGTTGACGAGGACCGCCCACTTCGGGTAGATGCCGTCACACAGCACGTAAGGCAATGTGCGCTCGACACCATTCACTGTGTAGGGTATGGGGGGAAGGAAAGAACCAAAAGTTATTGAATTAAAAAAAGGAGAAAAAGCCATAGTGTTCAACTGATTTATAGTGCCGGGTAAGCCAATATAAAAATGCCACAGATACAGGTCTTTGTCGGCCACAGTCTCCATGACAATGGATCTCTTCTTTGACTTACCCTGGTATTGGCCATGGAAGGCCACGGGACACATCTTCCAAACCCAGTGGGAGCAGTCCACACACCCCATGCATCCCGGGGAGCCCGCGTCCGCATAGTCATCCATGATGCGCTGTAGATCTGCTCGTGTGGGCTCGAGTAGATAAAGAGGTTTGTACTTCTCAACCACGAAGCGTGTAAAGCGATGTACAGTCTCGTTAGTATTTGAGTCTGCCAGTCGAGCGTACTCGTCCACCTCGTCTGATGGCAATCCATATGCAAGCACCGGCAGAGCAGCCGCGAATGTTTGAAGAGTAGACGACTGCATCTCTCCCGTTGCGTTCACACGCTGCTGAAAGTAGGGAACAGACGAAATATCTCGGTATACACGATCAAAAACAATGCGAGGCAGGCGGAAGCGGCGTTCAAAGTCCTTCTTGTCATAAATGGGCGGTCGGCCATCGAGACCGAATTAGTCTCGCAAAATGCCCCTCTTCCCATGAGCAAAAGCACGAAGCTTGTTAGGCGACCTCCCAGGAAGCGACTCTCTCCTACCTGTACCCTCCGATCCCTCGATCATGTTGGAAAGCAAATACTCATGATGCTCAACGGCCAAAAGCGCCGTGGAGATATCTTCGTCGTCATCGTTGGAAAAAGCCGTGGCAACAGCAAGCATAGCTTCGGCATCATCCGAGTCCGACATGATACACAACTGGTAGTGGCGTGTGTGCTTCCAATGAACGAGAGTGGGGGTGGGGAAGAACACAAGGGCGGCCAGCCGTTTCCCTGCGCAATCGGGCGCGAGCGAACCCCGCGAGTGCATCGCGATCGAGGTGTTCTCAACTCCGAAACGAATCCCACTATTTGCTCGGTCAATCGGGTAATCATGCCTCGATCTCCATGTATATGGACAGGTCAGCACAGGATTCACTCGTCAATCAACGAAAGATTAAATGACCGGCACGATCGATTCTGATCGTGTGACTCCGTCTTGGACAACGGATTTTTCAGCGCGGAGGGCTGGCCGGCCCCGAAACTGATGTCGGAGACTGATAGCCGTGCCCGAGCCCACCCTTGAGACATGACGTGCCTAGTATTGGCTTGGCTGTTGGAGAGCTTGTCGCCGGGCCACACGTTTCCCACTTGTGGCCGTGGGGTTGGGCGGTTGGCTCCATTGCTAGATACGCCCTCAGTAGGCCACACACAGAGGCAGCATGATTCTTTCGGACAGTCCGTCACGAATTGCTGTCAATGACAATCTACTTACTGTAGCAAAAATGATGAACAACAGTTCTTCCCAGAACAAATCACTTGTAATCGATACTCGAATACGACCACCGCAATTGAATTCCCCAATTTTTGGCATGTTTGTTTTCACGCAGCGCGGACAAATTAGTTGATGGCATTTGAGTTGCTGACAGCCGGTCCCAAATTAATCGTCCCAAATAGCCGTTCCCCGCTCTGGGAAGGGAGTTAGCTGTTCTCACCTGGCCCGCCCCGCTTTGGAACCGTACGACTCAACGACGACAGCCGTCACAGTTTCTCGCCGCCGTCGTGATGTCTATCCTCTTCGGGAACAAAATCACCCCCCATGTACAGCGAGGCCGCTTCAACGGCGTGTCTGGGCTCCATGGCCGGCAAGTCGCTGGAAATGGCAACTGTCGCAGCGTCGGTAGCACCCGCTTCGCTCAGAGATGACGGTGCAGGTATGTGTCAGATGCTCGTTTCCATGCATCGCGCGCATGGTTGCGCCGACATTATTGTGAGCATCTTGCATGCGGCTCCGATGCTGTAGTCGCGTCGCCAAGAGAATCGGAGCCACATGGGAGCAGGCGTGATGCGACGAGGATGTCTTCAGTGCCACCACCAGTGCCGACGCCGGGGCTCTGTCGGCAATGCTGGGGGGAGTCAGTGGGGCGGCCAGCGATGCAGCGATAGAGACCGCTCCACAACCTTAAGAGGTCGCCGGGTGTCCGCAGAGATGCACTCTGCGGCCTTTCGACGAACGCATGCGAGCCCTGCAGGCCCTGCCGGGATCCATGCGTCTGCACGTTCTTTCTTTCTTGTCATTGATTGGCTTCGGCATCCAATGTTTTCTGTTCTCATGTCCTTCTGTTGGCGCAGTTCACCTGACTCTCTCGTGAACTGGGAGCGCCTCTGACTGGCTTGTGATGAAGATTCTGGCACGAGTACTGTTGCTTCAACGCCCACGCGGTTCCTTCTGCTTGTGGAATGCCCACGGTGTGTCCATGGCCATAGATTATCGTGACAGTGGCAATTGCGGCCCACTCAGTGAAGGTAAAAAGTCCTTAGATGATGTCATTGAGTTCCCAGGAGTTCCCCTCATCCAGCCTGTGCGGCGGGAAGGGGGATTGAAGATGTCTCCAGGGAAAGTCACAATCGCTCTGAGGCACCACATCTACGGAATAGAAGCGGGCGATATGTGAAAAAGCTGTTAGGTGAGATGGAAGAGGGTGCGCGCGTATAGAGAGCTCCAGGGTGACCCATTATTAGGACCGCCGGTATAGACACTCTCGTGAAGCACCTCTTCCATTTCTTTTCGGAGATGGAAAGCACGTTGGACTCTCATAAAGACAGCTTCAGTGACTGGCTGCAGTCCGTGCGCTAGTCGTTGGAGGTTCTGCCAACGCTTCTCATCGGTTTCTCGCACGCATTGGAAGGCTGTGTTGCTAGAACACTGAACCGGATGTGCTAAGAAGATAGGGCTCTCCAAGCGGAGGTGACGGACAAAACGGACGCGTCTGTATTGTGTTACAGTCCTGCGCCTGTCGGCTTCTCATAAGACGGACGGTCCACAGTTCGCAAGCAGTACACCCCCCTCCAGCTCTCACAATACGTTGCGCTCGGCAGCCCCTTGGGAGGGGCTGGCTGACAAAAAAGGCCCAGTCTCGAATCAATAGCCATTCCAGCAAGCGTCCGCGAAGCGACAGCATCGGCTGAGTGCGGATAAGAAACCAATCAGGCGGCAAAGGACATTGGTTGAGTTCCTCGTATGCACCCTATGGGACGAAGCGGAAGAAGCTGATCGTCCCGGAAAGTCCGCGTCCGTATCCGTCGCAAATGTCCTGTCCGCGTTGACAGCCCTACACCAGGACATACAATGCTTGGTGGAAGAACTTGGTACTTTAAGTTTGGCGTCGGATTTCACTGTCGGCGGACAAGTTTTTTTCACGCCACGCTGCCTCAACGAATGCGGCGCGGTTTTTATAGTGCAAGCACCTGGGCTGGAGAAGAATGGGGCTGACGCCTGTCAAATAGCCACGAGCAGCACGATCTGCTATCAGTATTTCCGTCTTCCGTTGGAAGAGATAGCGACACAGAAGAGACTGTCGGATTGCTCCGCCGGCGCGACTGTGGGGGAAACCCCCTGTCAGGGGTCACACGGCTCCGGGCATGAGCCGGGGACGGGTCGCGAACAACCACGTAACACCCCCCATGGGGGATAGCGTGGGACAACCCCCTTGGGAATGTGGCCAGGGAGCCTAAAGGCCACACACGAAACGACCCCTCTAGAGGGGCGCGGGGTGATGAGCACCCGATCGGACCCCCCTGGAGGGGTCTGAAACAGCCGAGGGAGACACGCGTCTTCCCGAATCCGGGCCCTCGGGAGGGACCGGGAAGCGTGTGGAAGCTTCCGCAATCCGAGCGTAAGCCGGACCGAGATCTGATTTCCACCAAGGATAAAACCCCACCAGATTCTAACCGAGAAAATTGAAAAATCTTGGGATAAGTCCCGAGGTACTGGGGACAATCCTGAGATCTAGGAAGTCTTGGTGACTATCTTTCTTCCGCCCCGAGACGGGCGGGGGTCCTCTTCCAGTGGAAGGGTAGTCGAGGATGCTGGGCAGGGGCCACTAAAGGCCCGTGCTTGAGATCGTGGCCAGTTCGGATTCGGTCCCTTAATGGTGGCGTCCTGGGGTCGGGATTGTGCACGTCCTGCTTCGTGTTTCTGAGGGTATATGAGTGTATGCTTTGGGGTCATCCTGCGTCTTCGAATAAATCAGCGGTGCGTTTGCGTTACTTCCGTCGTTCTGGTGCGCTCCGCGCCCTGTGATCCAGGCGTTTGTGTTGTTTCTCCTTTGCTCCACTCCGCATCCTGTGCTGGGCTTTCCGACCGGGCTATACCCCGTCGGCGTTGAGGGAAGGATCCACTACAGCGACGAGAGCGTGGCTGCGATTCGGCGATCCGCCGCCACCACTGACGGATCGATCAAGGATGTCGGAGCCGGCGTGAATCTGAAAATGCCTTAGACCGGACATCTGATGGAGCACACTGACAGGGACCAGAGTGCTACTTCTGGAAAGGTCTAAAATGGGCAAGAGTTTTCGGCACGTTTCGTCGGCCCATGTATTGCAGACCGCCCAGTTTCGGCCGATCCAAACAGGAAGACAAGCACAAGGGGGACGATAACAAGCGTGCGAAGTATGGACTGACAGTCATTAAGGACCAAATCACACTACATCTGAGGCTCTTTTCTGGGAAACCGGTCCACCGCGTGAGGCCCCCAAACAGCGTCCAATTGCTTGAACTTGGGGCGCCCTAGATCCCAAAGGGCCGGCGGTGAGCCGTCCGGGTGCGTCGCGAGGAGGGAGGACGCCCAAGGGGCGGGCAACGTCTCCTCGTGGCTACCCAAGGCGGAATCCCGACGGACGTCAAAGAGAAAGGCGCGGGCCTCTTCGGTGTGTTGCTGAAGCGCGACGCAGACCCACACGGGCTGCCGAGCTTCCGTGGCGAAGAAGACGGGCATCGTCGGGAAGGTCTCGTCCGCGAGCGTAAACTTTCTGGTTTACACTTGCCCACGCGGATGACGAGATCTTTCCGCAATCCCGAAATCGGTTCCCACGAAATTTCACCCCTGCCAATTGTGGCCCACCGAACCTTCGCCACAATTCCGCGTTCGTCGAAGCGATTAGTCAGCAGTCAATTTCCCAAGTTGGGTCGTCGGCGGTGGAATCCACGTCGGGCAGGGGGGCTCGTGTAAGCCTGTGCGTCTGAGAGTCCGGTCCGGCGACCGGTTGGTGCGCCGGGGTGACATTGTCACTGTTTACCCGCGCCTCCCTGTCGCCATGGTCGATAGTGAAGTAGGTGCCATCCGTGTCGAGGATCTCGAACGGTCCCCCAGCGGTGTGCCCTTCGGCCCGCCGCCGCCTCGTTTTTTGCACGGGCGAGACACTCGGCAGGTCCTTTCCGCCGACGCAATGCGGCTGCTCCCGCCGCCGCGAGACCCCCAGCGGTGTGCCCGCCGGCCCGCGTCCGCCTCGATTTTTGCACGGGCGAGACACTCGACAGGTCCTTGCCGCCGACGCAATGCGGCTGCTCCCGCCGCCGCAGCGCGACGTGGATCCAAACCCCCGTGCTGCCGCCGGCTTGCTGCTCGCGCTGCCGCCGCCTCCAGTCGGGGGCACACTGGCAAAGTGTCGCACATGCCAACAAGTAAATGGACGCCCCACGGCGCCACACGGCGCCACACGGCGCAACACGGCGCAACACGGGACCATACAAAGCCACGCGGCGCCACATGGGACCATACAGAGCCACACGCCGTCCCACGGCACCACACCGCGCCACACGGCGCCACACGGCGCCACACGGCGCAGCACGGCGCAACACGGCAGCATACAAAGCCACACGGCGCCACAGGGCGCCTCACAGAGCCACGTGGCGCCTCACGGCGCAACACGACCCCACACGGCGCCACACGGCCCCGCACAGAGCCACACGGACCCACACAGAGCCACACGGCCCCACACAGAGCCACACGGCGCCACACAGAGCCACACGGCGCCACACGGCGCCACATGGCGCCACACAGAGCCACATGGCGCCACACGTCGCCACACGGCGCCACTCAGAGCCACATGGCGCCACACGGCGCCACACGGCCCCACACAGAGCCACATGGCGCCACACAGAGCCACGCGGCGGCACACGGCGCCATACGGCGCCACAGAGAGCCACACGGCGCCACACAGAGCCACACGGCGCCACACAGAGCCACACGGCGCCACACAGAGCCACACGGCGCCGCACAGAGCCACACGGCGCCGCACAGAGCCACACGGCGCCACACAGAGCCACACGGCGCCATAAAGAGCCACACTGCGCCGCACAGAGCCACACGGCGCCACACAAAACCACACAGCGCCATGGTGGGAGTGAGATTACGGCAGCTCAACCGGGCGCAGCAAATTTCCCAAGGTTGGGAAATTGCCTGTGGCCGGGTCCAGATTGGACCGGCCTTTGGGAGCAGCTTGTGGCCACCACGGTGGGAGCGGAGGTAGACAAAGTCTCCTACCACTACGCCCTTGTTCTTTGATCTGACATGGTTATCTCAGCGTCGCTTATTGCGAGCCCGTTCTATTTCGAGGAAGGCGCGCACCGTGGGGATGAGCTTCTTCAGACCCTGGATGATCGCGCGTTTGACCATGACGGGAGAGTTCTCGGAGGACGCCAAGGGCGAGAAGCTTGTCAAGCCCTCAACCGTAAGGTTGCGCTTACGGCGGGGGATCAGGAGGTAGAACGGCGCGAAGCCCGTGTCCGATGCGGGCAGGTGTTTTACGCCAGCCTGAGGGAGGGGAAGAGGCTTTCCCACTTCCGGGGATGCTCTTCGCAAAACGCGTGGATCTGGTTTGTCAACTTCTGGTTATACCGTTCAACCTGAACGTTGGATTTTCGGTGGAAGCGCGTTTTGTACTTGCACCGTGTGCCCAGCATTCTCATGAAGGCGCGGAAGAAGGCGTTGTCCATCTGCTTACCGTGGTCCGAGAGGACATATTCGGGTGGACCGTACGCCGCCACCAAGGCGGTCAGTAACGCCGAGGCCACGGTGATGGCGGTGACACGGCGAAGCGCAACCGTACGGGTAAGCTTCGAGAAGCGGTCGGACATGACGGAGACATATCGGTTGCCATCCACCTTGTTGAGGACTGGGCCGAGGATGTCGATGCCCACCTCGGTCAGTGGCTCCTTGGGGGGGAAAAGGGTCATCGGGGACATATGGCGGCGTTCCTGCAGCCTGTTCTTCGCACATGGCGGGCGTTGCCGTACGAAGTCGTACAGGTAGGATTCCCAGTAGAATGAACGCTTCATGGCGATATACATACGTTGCACACCGGGGTGTCCTGTGGTCTTCGGGTTGTGGTCAAGGCCCATCATTTGTGTGCGGAGGGCCTCGGGGACCTAAACCTGGAGGGCGTCGTTCGTCGGTTGACGATGTGCCAGGCGGCCCTCATCATAGACTAGGAACCGCGTCGGCTTCCCGGAATCTATCGGGGCGTGGAGATCCTCGCACCGGGCATATGTTCGTTGCGCTCGGACTATCTCCTTCAGGGGGCGGGGGCACAGGGGCCGAGAAGTTGTTCGCGTCCGTGCCCTTCGCGGCTTATGCCTGCAAGAAGCAAGGGATGTCTTCATTCAGCTCCTTCTGGTCGAGTCCCGTCGTGGGCACGCGGGAGAGAGCCTTTGTAAGCTGGTGGTTCTCCCCCTACTTGTATTTGACCTCGAAGTCGAACTCAGCCAAGCGGAGTCGCCACCGGAGCAGGCGCCGAGTGGCCCACATGACCGGCTGGGCCTTGAACCCGCCTCCTGTACATAGGTTCAGTGCGCTCTTAGCTTGGACGTAACGTTAGGCTTTGCCGCTGGTGACTTTGGTCGAGCGGATGCCGTCGTCTATCTTCTGTGCGAGGGATACCAGCTCTTCCAACTAGGAACATGTCCAATCAGCCAGATAGACCTGCCCCTGGACCGAAGGATGGATGCCCTTAAGGTACAGGTAGCGCAGCTGCGCGGTGTCGAGCATACCCTTGATCTTGCGGCCGAGCCGCATGATCCGGTGATAGAAGGCACTCTCTCCCTCGTCTTGGTGCTACGCAGCAGTGAGTAGCGCCATTTCTGCGTTGTTCAGGGCGTCCTCCGTCGTCTATCTTCTGTGCGAGGGATACCAGCTCTTCCAACTAGGAACATGTCCAATCAGCCAGATAGACCTGCCCCTGGACCGAAGGATGGATGCCCTTAAGGTACAGGTAGCGCAGCTGCGCGGTGTCGAGCATACCCTTGATCTTGCGGCCGAGCCGCATGATCCGGTGATAGAAGGCACTCTCTCCCTCGTCTTGGTGCTACGCAGCAGTGAGTAGCGCCATTTCTGCGTTGTTCAGGGCGTCCTCAGGCGCGTAGCGCGTGAACAGATATTTGAAAGTATGAGGGAAACTGGAGCCGACGGCGCTTCCGTGAGGTCCCTTCGTTTCCTGAACGAAATCTTCCTCGGCGTCGCCGCCAAGTCGGTAGGCGAGCAGGTACGGAGCCTCGCCCATTGTGACATTCATCTCGTGTGACGCCGTGCGGAAGCGCATGAGCAGGGCGAGAATATCGAGGGGTTCGCTTCTTTCGAACGACGGGGCTCCTTGAAACGGACCGTCCAGCAGTTGGTGGCGTCGGCGAAGTTGTCTGGCTTGCGACCGTCCATACGTCGGGTCCGCATTGAGGAAGAAGTAGAGGCGGAAGTCGAGAAATCTCGGGAATGGACCGCGTTTGGACGTCAAGGGAAGCGGCCACGGGGTGACCTCTGTCGGTCTCGTCGACGTCGGATCGGTGGCACAGCGGCGCTCGCTGCGCCGCGATCGGGGGCGGTACAGCGGCCGTTCGGTAGTGTCGCTTCTGCTTTGGCTACTTGGGTCACTTGTAAGGTTATCGTCAGCAGCAGAGCAGCGAGAGAGATCCGATCGGCCAACCCCAGAGCGTTCGCGCGGGGCGGGCGTGTTTGTTGGTTTCGGTCCGGCAGGCCCCGGCATTTGCGGAGCCGACGTCGGCTACACCGAGCTGGGATCACGATGGGTCAACCAATCCATGAGAAGTTGAGAGCGGAGGCAGCCAAAGAGCCGACTAGCTTCGTTAGTGCGGCAGCCGCCGACTGCTCCGCGTGGAGGCCGCTGGCAGCGGAGGACAACCCCACGCCTCCCATGGCCGAAGCCGGTGGGGTCGGATCGGCAGGCAGCAGATCATCGTGGGGTGGAGACGGGTCGGGGGTCACAGGTACCGCGGCGGCATTCCGGGCATCCGCGGCTCGTGGAAGAAGGGCAGCAAAGCGCGGGGGATCGGCACCCCCGCTCGCCATTGGAGATGGTTCGGCTTCTTGTCTCGTGAAGAACAGACCCGGACACGACGCCTCCACGATCCGTCGGGCGACGTCGAGCCACAAGCGCGCGGCCTTCAACAACAGCCGCCGGGACACCCGGACCCTCAGTGAGGCCCGTGTCAGTCCGTACCAAAAAGTACCCGTACCCTCGCCGTCGCCCAGGGCGCGACAGAGGAGAGGCTTTCCAGAACTGAACAAGATACCTCTCCCCTGCTGCTCCAGAAAGTGTGGCAACAAACGAGGTCAAAACAAGTACATTTAGCAGAGGCACCAGAAGCACAGTACAGACGAGAGAAGGACCCAAGGGCTCGACCCACAGGGAGAACCCGGACTGCGCAATAGTACGCGAAGGCCGGACCCGATAGGGACGCCAAGAATCGGGTTCCGAGAAAGACGAGACGGCTCGGACCGCGCCCGGCGTCGACATAAACAGGACGAAGAAGACAAGACCAAACTGATCAGAAAGAGAGGCGAAAGCAGCCCATGCCCATAAACCAGGGGGGCTACGTGACAGGGACAGCCGTCCCCAGCCCCGGCACCCGTAATTTTGGAGTAACATTCGTAAGTTCCCGACCGGCCTTCATTACGGGACTTCGAGCAGCCCGGCTGCAACACACCTGTAGGTACGGTGGCACAGAGAAAGAGTGACGCGCGTCCATCTGACAGCAGCACAACAGGAGTGGGCTTCAGCGCGTACTACAAGGGATTGGACACGTACGCAGCGATGATAAGCAGGAGGCACGTGCGTCCTACTTTTTATCTGCCCACTTTCAAACTGGCGAGGTGCGAAAAGAACGACACATGAGAGTTCCCTGAACTTTTTTTCGAGTCGAGGGTGCTTTTCATACCCACACGTGAAAAAAAGTCCGTTTTTCTAGTGCACGTTGCGGGAGTACTTCAAAAATCGTTCTTGGCGATCCGTTGGCTCCCTACGCCGTTGGAGGACGTCCCCAGGCGCTTTCTTGAGTATGAGAATATGCGCCGGGGCTGCCCGCATCTTTCTGTGTAGCTGTTAGAGGTGGTGATGTCGTCATCGTCCGTACGGTCTGCAGAAGCATAATCGTGGTTCAAAAGGTACGTGAGGGCAGGTGCGGCGTTTACAGTGCCGTGGTGCCGTGGGGGCAGCCACGAACGGCCATGAGGTCGAAATTCCGCCGTAGTTGGCCAGAATCGGGCTCTGGGGGCCCTGTGAGAGACTTCGTTCTGATTTCTCAATCAAGCGGACGTGTCGTTGCTGAATGCGCGGCGGTCTTTGTGGTCGCATCTGCCCGCCAAAACCACGCGCGACAGGTAGGGGCGACGGCCACCTCCGCTGGCGGCGTTGTCGCCGCTCCTGCCGCCGACGTGGCGTTGGGCGGTGGACGACCGCGCGCAAGACGCGCGCCCGCACGCGGCGACGGGAGGGGGGCATGGCCACGGAGGTGTCGACCGCGGCAGTAGCCACCGTGGCGGCCACATCACCACCCCGCCGCTGCGACTTGGAGGTCGCGCGTGCCGGCCGCGACGGCGGCCGGCCGGCGGGGGCTGCCACCGCCGCCCGCGGTGGGGCGCCATCGAGCCGCCGACGGCGGCGGCGGCGCTGGCCATGGCCGCCCTCACCGTTAGCGTGGCGCCCGGCGGGGGTTGGGGCACGCCCTACCCTGCCCCCGCCGCATGTGGTCGTCGCCCCCGCCGGCGGACGCCCCCCGTCGACGCCGCGCATGTGCGTGCGTGGGACGAAGCCGTTGTTGGCCGCCCCGATGGTTGCCGGCGCCGCATGGTCGGCACCACCCCACTCCGCGTGGCAGCGGCGATGGGTACGCGTCGGCTGCCCCGCTGACCGATGGGGCGGGGGCTCCCGGTCGAGCGCACCCCGAGCCGCTCCCCGCACCGAGGCGCCGCGCGTGTGCTTTCACGGCCGTGGCAGCAGTGGCGCGCCACCGACGCCTCACGCGCGCGGTTGAGGTGAGCTTGTGTCTGAGAGGCGTTGCAAGTTGTCAGAGCATACCCTCAGAAGGTGCTCGTGACTCGCTCATCTATCTGTCGTTGTGTGAAATTGGTTTTTTCGTTTCGAAAGTCCAGGGTACTTTCGCGAACGCCCTTTCAGTAGTCATGAATCGAGTTTCCTTTGGGAACAACGACTCTGAACTTTAGGACGTCCTCCCATGTAAGCTGAGAGTTTCCACGTGAACTTCCCAGCAGCGATTGGTAATTACATCACCGCAAGAGGCATGTGCCGCTTCGCCAGACACCTAATGCTCAAACAAACCCGATCGAGACTAGACGAGTGCGTTCGGGAAGAAGGCGACGGCCCGCGCCGCCGGCTATTGGTACTTACCCCGTCGAGTCGAGGCCGACACCAACTTTGACCCTGCGCCCAGTCTCGTGGACGGCCTCCGCTCCCCCTCCCCAAGAGCTGAACCAGCACCACGGTCACCGACAGCGCAGGCGCGGCCGTGACGGCACCGTCTCGCCTCCATCGAGGCTCATCTTGTCGTGGACCGTCGTGACGCCCATGCGGAACGGCCTAGTCCGGACCGCATCTGTGCCAGTTATTGTAGGTGAAACGCGTGGTGACCGCCGCTGGCGTCCATCATGGCGTCCCCCCCCGTGTCGGCGTCTGCCTCGTCGCCGACCGCCCGTGTCGCCCCCCTCCACGACGTCCTTCTGCATTATGCGGTGGAGCCCGCACCTCCGCGCCCAGAAGCTCCGCCTCCCCCTGTGCCCCATATTCGGCAGCGCTTCTCTTGGGACTGTGGGCTGGCATGTGCCGAGATGGTCATCCTGGCCGTCCGCCTGCGCCAAGCCGCGGCGACGGCGTCGGCGGTCGGTGCCTCCCCCCTCCCCCCAGAGTCTCCACCCCCTCCCCCGGGTCCTGCCATCGCGGGCGCCCTCCGCTCCCTGGCCGGCACCCGCTCCGTCTGGTCCATCGACGTGGCGCACGCGTTGGCGGCGTTCCCCGGCGCCCCGCCGGTGCGCCCGACGCTCTACACCGTACGCGCGGGGGTGCGCCCCGACTATGCGGGGGAGCGCTTCTATTCGCGCCACCTCGCCGCGGATGAGGGGCGGGTGGTCGGGCGGTTCGGCGCCGCCGCCACTGCCGGCGTCGGCGTCGTCCTCGGCCACCTGCGCCGCGACGTGCTCGCCGCCGCCGTGGCGCGGGGGGTGCTGTGCGTCGTGCTCGTCGACAAGCGGCTGATGCGGTGCAGCGAGTGCTCGCGGGGCTGGGCAGACGGCGG
>Ga0209093_1001144_pt1 | contig 15001 bp, 26 predicted proteins | sample SidtaG_4_FD_187450 | JGI IMG/M metagenome (GOLD analysis project Ga0209093, IMG submission 187450) | Marine algal microbial communities from Sidmouth, United Kingdom - Sidmouth_Male1 metaG (SPAdes) (version 2) | ecosystem: Host-associated > Algae > Red algae > Unclassified | place: Sidmouth... | reverse complement strand
GCCTTGGTCGGCGCCTTGGTCGGCGCCTTGGTCGGCGCCTTGGTCGGCGCCTTGGTCGGCGCCTTGGTCGGCGCCTTGGTCGGCGCCTTGGTCGGCGCCTTGGTCGGCGCCTTGGTTGGAGCCTTGGTCGGCGCCTTGGTCGGCGCCTTGGTCGGCGCCTTGGTTGGAGCCTTGGTTGGAGCCTTGGTTGGAGCCTTGGTTGGAGCCTTCGTCGGCGCCTTGGTCGGCGCCTTGGTCGGCGTCTTGGTCGGCGCTTTGGTCGGCGCTTTGGTCGGCGCTTTGGTCGGCGCTTTGGTCGGCGCTTTGGTCGGCGCTTTGGTCGGCGCCTTGGTCGGCGCCTTGGTCGGCGCCTTGGTTGGCGCCTTGGTTGGCGCCTTGGTTGGAGCCTTGGTTGGAGCCTTCGTCGGCGCCTTGGTCGGCGCCTTGGTCGGTACAGGCGTTGGCGTCACCGTCGGCACAGGTGTTACCTCTCCCCCCCCACCCGTCCGTGGGATGGGCGTGATCACGGCCACCCCCGTCGGCGTCGCCGACAGGCCACACAGCGTCCGTCCGCACCGCTGGGGCCAACACTCCTGCACGCGCTTCCACGTCATGGCGCACGGGTTGTACGCGCCCCGCCGGTCGCGCGGCGCCGCCCACGTGTTGGGCCGCGGCGACGGGCAGTAGCCGACGGTGACGCGGCGCCACGGGTTGTAACACCGTTCCCCACACTCAGTTTGGACCCAACAACAAAAATCGGTGCGGGCGGCGCCGCCGTACGAGGTGCCCCCCCAGCAGGCAGACACCATCCGCTGCGCCGAGCCGACCGCTGCTACGGCGGCGATCAACACGGCAGCGGCGGCGGCGGCGGCCGTCAGCCGCCGGCCGCCAAAAGACATACGGGGCGCCATGGATGGCGCGTAGCGCCAGCAAGCGCCGGTGGTAGCGCCGACGCCGCGCGGCCAGCGTCAGGGGCTCGGTGGCACTCGGCACAGCGGCAGCGGCAGTGGCGGCAGCGTCGACGGCGGCGGCAGCGGCGGCAGCGTCAATAGCAGCGGCAGCGGCGGCCGCAACGTCGGGTGCGGTACGCACAATGGCGCGTCGATGAGGGGCAACGGCATTCGGTACGCCCCCAACAGTAGCGGCGTCCCAAGTACCCCCACCGCCCGGCGTGCGCGGGCCAGGGGGCGGCGGGAACGACGACGGAAGGAAGGAGAGAGACGGGAGGGTGTGCCCATACACGGTGGTGCGGGCACGCCTCTTGATTGCCAGTGGCCGTGGAGTGCGCGCGCGCGCGCGCGCGAAGACAATGGATGGGGACGCGTGGCAGCCGTTGCGGCCGCCGCCGCATCCACGCACGGCCGTTGACAAGAGGGGGAGGGCGCCCATGTCACCCCCAACTGTACTACCAAGGCTGGGTGGGGCGGCCACAGGGCGGCCGCAACGGTAAGGGCCGCGCGGAGGGGCGGAAGAAAAGGGCAAGGTGAGTGGTTGCGGGGCGGGCGGCACCCATGGCCCCAGAATTGCACCTCTGGTCGCGCGTGGCAAGCGCCGACGGGAGAGGGGACGAGAGGGGGGGCCGGGTGTCCGCCACGGTGCCCCCCGCGGACCCGCCCGCGGTCGGGGCGCTCGCGGGAGCGCGGCGGGTGCCGCCTGCTGTCATCATCTCCCCCCTCCCTCCCGTTACCGGCTGGCGGCTTGGACCCTACCGCACCACACGGTGTGACACGGGTCGGGGTGGGGATCATGGCCACGGCGCGCACGGGGCGCCACCACAAGCCCTAGAGTAACACGGCAGCGGCCAGGCGCTGCCATGCCCGCTTCCCCCCATCCGCGTCCTTCATCGATCACCCGCACGGCGGCAACCCCGTCGGCTGTCAGCCGGCACCACCCGTCGGGCGGCCGGGTTCATGACGACGCCTCTGGGCGTGACGCGTGCATGACAGTGGCAAGCGGGTAGCCAAAGCGTGGGGGCGGGAGAGGAGGGGAAGAGGCGGCCGGCACCCGGGGGGCGACGCACCAAACCTGGGTGGCAGCGGAGGGATGGGGGGTGGGGGACCCGCAGCCCTGACTCACGGTCGAGCGCGCACCGTGCGGCGGGGTGCCCACCGCCGCCGCCGCGACGCGGTGGGCAGGGCTCCCCCCCAGGGGTGGCGGCGGGCGGCGCCGCGAGCCACGAATCTGGTAGCATGATGCCGCCGCGCCGGGCTCGCCGCCCCCCGCCGCACGCCGGCTCCTTGAAGGTCGTCGTGACGCCGGCTCCTTGTGGGTCGTCGTGGCTCCGCCTGGTGGCGGTCCTATGGAGGGAACCGCGGCCAGCGACGCCGCAGGAACGTCCACCTCCCCCCCCCCATCTCTCGAGAGGCGCCGCCCGGGGCGCGACGTGGGCAGGGAAGCACCCCCCGTCCCGCGGCACGTCGTCGACGCGCGTGCGTGCGGGTGTGGGGCCCCACCCCCTCGGTGTGCCGTCGTCTGCAGGGCGGGAACACGAGCGCGGTGGGCCAAGACGCGGCGGCTCGCCGGTGGCGGCGCGCGGCGGAGGGGGCGCTGCCGCGACGGCGCACGGCGCTGACGTGGACCGAGTCCGCGGCTCTTCGGCCGCCGCACGGGCGGTCGCGCGCACCCGCGGGGCGCCTCCTCGGCGGCGCGGCGGAACCACGTCGAGCGCGGCGGTGGGCCGCGTCCGTTGCCACCCGAGCCGCGGCCGCCGTGACAGACGGCGCGGAAACACACAGACAATGTGTCGGAGAATAGGCCCAGTCTACACGGCGCGGGCATGGCGTGCTCAGACACGTGCTAGCCAATGGGAGCGCTTCGTTCCAATCACACCCCAATCACGCTAATACTTTTAGACCCAATCCGGCCGACCGTGCGATCCCGCACATAAAGGACTTACGAGCCTAAACAGGCTCATTCGGCGCATTCAAGCCGAACACGTTCACGTGCTCGAGGTTTTTTTTTATAGCTCGCGCACGTGAACATGTTTGGAAAAGAATATGCCATTTGCGTCTTTTGGCTTTCGCAGGAATGATTGGACGAGAAGGCTCCTCACGACTGCACCACTCGGATCAAGAGATGGGAGACCCGTCAGTTCTCGAGAGACGCCTACTCGGTGCAGCCGCGTAGCTCTCGCTGCGTCGGTGTCCCACGCGTCAGCCAGAGGGGGCATCGGGGGCGGCGGGACACTCGTCACGGAGGGCACCACGTGCGCGAAAGCCACCGCCCCAAGGCGTTCTGGGAAAGGGGGGCAGGCGCCACTCGGCGCTCCTCGGGGGCAAGCGCGTTGCCACGGCTCTGTAGCTCTCACTCGGAGGGGGAACGCTGGAGCCACGGCACACCCACAGCCGTGGCAGCGGCGCCTTCCAGGCAGCACTAGGGGCTCGCAGCCGTGGACATGTCATGCGTGAAATCGGAGTCACCCATCGCTTTGGCGCAGGCAGCAGGGGAAAGGGGGGGAGCGCCTTCGGAGCACTCGTTCGGGCCCTTTGAGCTCTCCTGGGGGCCCCGCGAGAGAGCACCACGCTCCACAGGGAGCACCACCGGCACGCAGGCGAGCGCGCTCGTGAGAGCCGCTGCGGTCCCCGCCCGAGGCAACAAGAGCGGGCCACTGGGGACGCCGGGGATGGATCAGGAAAGATAAAAGGATCCGCCGCGCCTTGGACGTGGCTTGAACACCGGTCGTCAGCGACACACCCGCCCGCCAGTTCCCCGATCCCACCTATCTTAACCGTCACCGTCGTGCTGTCCCTTCCCCCCGACGTTCTGTTGTGGGCGAGCCATCGAGCTAGGGCCCTAGACACCTCTCCTGTCACCCAATCGTCCGAGCCTTCCTCTGCGGCCATCCTCATGGCAGCCGATGAGGGCGTCTTCCGCTTCAGCGTGGCGTCCCAGAACGAGGACACGCCAGCTGCCACGCCTGCCACGCCGGTGATCGCGACGCTTGCGTCCGTGGCGACCGCTGCTGTCAGCTCCGCTCCTTCTCGGCGCCCCTTTTGACCACGATAAGGCGTCGGCGTTCCTCGAGAAGCTGTCAGCGACCGGGTTACGCACGGTGCTGCGCGTGCTACGCATCAAGGTCCGGATGCAGGCCAACATGGAGGACAAGCGCGCCATCGCTGCGGCTTGCATGGAGGATCAGAACGTCGACGATGAGCAGCTGGAGGCTCTGATTGACGATGCCGACTTGGCGGCTCCCGCGACACCCATGTTTGGCGCACGGCATCCCACAGGTGCCTCGGCCTCGGCGCTCGTGCTCTCTCCGGCCAGCGGCCGCTCAGGTGCTGGCGGCTCTTCTGCATCGGCGGCCCCTGCCGCACTGGCAACTAGCCGCAGACCGCCCTTTAGTGCCAATGACATGGCCCACTTGGCGCACATCGCGACCGACCCCCTTCACTTCGACGCCATCCAGGCGGACAACCAGCCCCTGTCGCGCGCGGAGCTCGACAAGCCGCGTTAAAGCCTATGGGACGCCGTCCTTGCTCCCGCCTTCAACAATACTGAGTACAAACCTGCTCGCGCAAGGCCGGTCGACAGTGTACTCGCGTCGGACTTGAGGGGCATGGACCCGACCCGCTTCACGTTCAGCCGGGAAGCATCCAAGCTGGAGACCATCTACCGAGCCTTGCGGTCTAACTACACAAAGGCGTACTCCAACTACACGCGTGGCGGCCAGATGGAAGGGGGCATTTTCAAGGACTACACGAACGGCGACCATGAACTCCTGTACTTGCACGGCCTCCTGTTTGACAACTCATCTGTTGATTTCGTGCTCCAATCGTTGCCGCAAGCAGCCCAGGCAGAGGTCGGTCTGCCTGGAAGCGCCGCGGTCGGTCACGGGCCGGGGCACACGTGCTCAGCTCCCCGCCCCGTGCGCAAGCGGCTACGTCAGTCCGAGGTCTTCATTTGGGGCATGGACAACTTGACGGCGGCGCTTGTCGCCATGGGAAACACGGCTGGCCCGGCTGGCGGCGACGTTGCGGGTCACCGCGCAACTGCTGCGTTTGACAACTCCGAGGCGATTGGTGCCATCTGGAAGCAGCTAAAGGCCGCTCGCGACGCGGTTGCGGAGGACCCCAGCGGAATGCTCGCCATTTCCATGCGCGTCCACTTTGAGCAGCAGCTCCAGAAGCTGATTGATAAAGAGTAGCGCTTCGCCTCGTGGTACGTGTCAATGAGGGGGGAGGAGTGCTAGGATAGGATGGTGGCTTTAGTGCTGATGTAGAATCCCGTGGAACAATCAGGCTTGTGTGCAATAGAACTTCCTGGTCCTTCCTGGCGTTCTCGTTCTCCTTCCGGGGCGTCGGCAGCGCAAGAATAAAAACTCTCATCCTGGTACGGCCGTCTGCGCGGTGGTACACTTCCTTCCGACGGCGGCACCAAATGCAGCACGCCACGCAGCTGCTGCCACACCGGTGCCGGTCGGGACCGCCGCAAAGCTCGTAAAGTGTGCATGAGAACGGCACTTCAGGTCTGCTGGGGCCACCCCAACCGTCAGCATTGCTTTGATGCTCCCCTCTCCTTCAATCCCACCGAATCCCTAGGATTTGGTACCCGCGGCGACGCGGATTGGGACCACGGCAGCGAACGACAGTCTAACACTGGCCACGGAGTGGGCATGGTCCCGGAGGGGCCGGCGTTGATGAGCAATGCTCCGTCGGCCGTGGTCCCGACTGTGTCGAATGCCGCGGGTAACCACCGGTGTGAATGCCGCTGTCCTCCTACCGCGCGAAATCTTTCGCTGGCACAGTTGCAAGCGTGAAGATGGGTCAGTGAACCACATCAGGTGACCGTTTACATGAGCTAGAGCAGCAACCGGTCAGGCCGGGCGGCGGCACTGCTGATCCCTCAGTCGGCGAGTGAGTGTGACTCGCAGAGGGCAAGGCTCTCTTTCTCGCGTACCCTGGCGTAGGCGGTCGTCCAGGTCGCACTGGTCCGGCATAATGACCTCCCCAGTCCCACCGGCACCATCCTCAGGGAGTAGGGCATCCGGTGGGGGGCTGCTCCTCCCAATCAAAAAGTTGTGCAAGCGCACGCATACACTAAAAATAAGAGAAGCCCGAGACACAGAGAAGCGAGTGGAGCGCCACAAGATACCCCACCGACCAACAACGTGTCCAAACACCTGCTCAACGAAAGTGCACGAGGACCTGTGATAGTAGTTGTACGAGTCCTTGTCCCGCGGGAGGTTTGTCCCCGGACAGGGCGTAAGCAAACGCTCGCCAGCAATGTACGCATCGTCGCCCGCGACCCGGTACCCACGAGGCAGCCCATCGTCGCGGGCCAGCAGCTCTGCCAGCCCGCTCGCAGAAAAGGCGGTGCTGTCGTGGCATGAGCCCGCGGTCACCGTCGACAGGGAGTGGACCCGGTAGTCCCCGCCAACCGTGGCCTGCACATTGATAGCAAAAAAGCCCTTACGTGTCCAATATGATGAGGGTTTGGGTACCTCGGAGACACGTGGCCGGAAGATGCGGAGCGCGATTCCGTCGATGGCCGACACGCACCCGCGCAGCGGGTTGCGGCCGCCCCGCGAAAAAAGCTCGCCCTGGGCGGGAAACTCTGCAGGTGTGGAAGGAAAATGAATGTTGTTCCAAAGCGGGTCAACTTCCAACGCTACCAACACCTGCGGCAAAAAAGGACAGCCACAGAAATCCCAAAAAGAAAAGAAGCAGCCGATGGACCACGCGGCCGAAATGAGTAACGACACAATGACAGCCATGGAGCGAGCAGAGATGGGCGACGCGATTGGAAGGTTAGATTGATGCCGTGCAGCTTGAGGGAGCCCGGGTAGTCCCTAGTTGACGACAGATAACCGTGAAGGAGCCAACGTGCTGAAGTCGCTCACTGCCCCGCCGACCTGCGGACCACCCACAGATGTAGAGAATGTCGGTCATATCTGATGAAAAGTCGAGTACACCGTGCACCGGCTCACCCCAAACACAAGCAAGCAATCGAGGTAGAAGCCCCGGCGAGCATGCGCAACCCGAGTGAAAACCGGCAGTCCGTTGGGATGGGGTCGCCGCTCGACAGCGGTGCCATCCTCTCGTCCACCACAAAGCGGTGCTCAACGGCCGAGTGCAACGCCCAAAAATCCTCCCCAGTCATACGGAAAAGGAACCGAAAATCACTCTCCTGCACGTGTCCCAGGCCCGAGCTCATGCTCAAGCGTGCGCAAGTTCCCTCAGCATGCACACGCGGGGGCGTCACGCAAGCGGCCGCTGCCGCGCGGGGCACCACGACGGCCACAACGGCGACCGCGAAAAGAGCAACACGCCGCGCGGCCACAGCGCGCTCAGGTCGGTGCACCCCCCCCGACCGCCGCACGAAGCGACCATCAGCGAAAGCCCGCCTCGCCACGAAGACTGCCTGGTGGGGCGACACGGCGGGGAGAGGCCGGTCCGGCTCACGCGTGAAGCGGCAGCAGGGGAAGGGCAGCCCCAAACCGAGCTTGGGAGGGGGGGAGCGGGCGCCAAGCCGCCGCTACCGGAGAGCGGGGAGCGGGAGGACGTGGCACTCCGGCAGCAGACAAGGCGGAGAATGGGGTGGGGCAGCGTGGGTTCACCGCCGAGGGGGTCGGAGAGCCCTTTGAAAACGTGTGTGGGGTGGAGCGACTCGTGCGTCCGTCGAAAGGTATAAAACCGCTGGGCCAGACGGACAGCATGTGGCGGCGCATACGTGAATCGATGTGGAGGTGGGGCGGAGGAGCGATAGCGGCGTGGAGCGGGGCGTTGAAAATGGCCGCAACGCCGGTGCAGGCAGGTCCAGTACGCTGGCTCCCGTGGGTGCGAGCCCCCTGTGTCGCTGGTATGTGATTGTCCTCCTGACTGCATGCAGGGGAGGGGTGGGGACAGCGAGGACCCCACCCATGCCGCGATGGTGCCAGACGGTGTGCCGGCAGAACGCTCGCGTGCGGTCACTCCTGATTGCACGCTGAAAGGGGGTGGGGGCATGAAGGCCACCACCCATTCGGTGCCAGACAGGCTTTCCACAGTCGATCGACTCGCGTCAAGTTTGAGAACCAATAGATTGGTGAAATCACAGCGGATGGCTTCTTGCCAGGGCAGGGACGAGGACCACCACACTGGGAGCTGTTGAGCTGCTGGAGCATTGAATCCGGCGGAGCCTTGTCCTCAGAGACCGCAGACTGGGAATGGTTGCGGGGGCCCTCCTGCACACGGGGCTCTTGACAGCGCCCTGCCGGATCGTGTCAAGCGGACGTCGAACTTGCTCGTGCCATCTGCGTAGGCAGCTTCGCCACCCCCCGTGCAGCAATGCACCACCGCTTGCCACGATTTGAGTCGCGATTCACCCACGATACGATTTGCGAGATCTGACCATACGCTTCTGGCACAGTGTGTTCGTGCGTGCCGTGAAGAAAGACGGCGCCACATCACGTGTTTTTTGGCGGACTTTTGTTCATGTTGGCGCCGAATCACGTTCACGTCGCTCGTCGTGTAGACTGGGCCTTACAGACTTTTGGCCGATGATTTATCGGCACCGTTGTGGGGACTTTGTGGGGACGCTGTGACCATAAAATAAACATTGCCACAAGTTCATTACGACTTTTGGCCCGTCAGCTGACTTCAGATGGTGGGAAGCCCCCCAAAGATGTCTGAAAATGCATTGCAGGACGTGCACGACAGTCCCTATTGCGTCATCGCCGCGCGCTACCGGCCGCGCAAGATCGACTCTCACAGACGTCACGCTGCCTCCGACCACGTCCACGATGGTCACCATCGACGACTACTCCGTTGGTCGTCTCCACCGTGCGCGTCGTCGCCTCCGTCGCGAGTTTCTTGTTCGTTATCACGGTGGTGAGGACCTCGCTAATCTGGGCACGGTTGTGCGTCGTTTTTTTCGCCTGCGGTGAGACCTATCCCATGGCTTATTGCGCTAGAGGGCGGCGTTGTGTTCTACGTTCAGCCACAACATCATTTTCCACCCAGCAGTCCCTCTCTCTGTTTCGCTTCAAGCCCGCAGACCTCGGCCTAGTTGCCCACCTGCTGGAAGTGGAGGGGGGCGCGCGCCACATATTCGTACAGGGGGGGCACGACAACATGCGTCGGACGCGGGGCAAGCCGGGGGTGGGGGGGGGGTGATGCGTCGAGAGTGTGCGGCTGATGGGTGCTGCTGATGCGCGGGACCTGAGCGGAGGCATCTGTCAGTTGCACAAAATTCGACTGGACACGCCACGTTGCGTAGAGAAAGTCTACACGTTGCTTCCCACAAGAGAGGCGAGGTCGGCGGCAGGGACCCCCTCCACCCGAGAAATGGGATCGCAATCGTGAGATGGTGCGCCTCTGACATTCGACGTGTTCTACGCGGCGCTCCCGGTGCCCACAAAGCTCCCCACAAACCAGTTGCCAGACTTCTCTAGTGAGCCGACGCGTCCGATTCGGGCACGCTTCAGGGGCGCTCCCTGTTGGAAACTCAGCAGGGGTGGATTGGTCGGCGCTCGGCGCCGAACCGCGGCGGCCGCCGCGCCCGCAGCGGGGTGCACTTGGTCCCTGGCAACTTCCGCACCCCAAGACCCGGCGGCGCTGACACGATGATCCTGATCCGTGATACCGGCGCCCTCTGCTGGCGCGGAGGGACCAACCGCGGTCGCCGCCTGGTTGCGTCTTGGCGCACCGGCGGCGGCCGCGGAGCTACCAGAGTCGCTCCCAGAGGCCCAACGGAGGGCCCCCGCGCGGAGAGGGGCGGTCTCCAGTTTCTGTCTCGCGAAGCACCGCCGCGTCAAAGAGAGGTACTGTGTATCATTCGATCGGGGAGGACGAGGGGGGGGCATGGTTGGACGTGAGGTAGGAACTAAGAATCTCTTCTGCGAGTCATTCGGTTTGACTCTCAAGCGCATGGGGGGTGGGGGGGGGATGCTGCGCGCTCCGCGCGCCACGTGGAGGGCCGGGGGGGGTCTGGGAGGGGGTTAGGACGGGGTCGGGGTGGGGGGGTCTCTCCTAATTGGTTGGACTATTCTGGGGTGGGTTCGGACTTGCCACGCTTTCGTGTTTCATTCTCGTCGGTACTAGTGGTACTTGTCTATGAGAGGATGTCCGCGCGTTGACCGAACCGGTAGTCACGGATTGCGCGCCTTTGAATTCGTCGTCGCAGAGCTACTGTCTTCGTGCCGATGCGGCGCAACATCTGGCCTGATTTTCCCCGCTGCCCTCCCCCTCCACCCCCCCCCGCACCCCTCAATCTGGCGTGCCCGTCTTGCATCTTACCTGCGTCCTTCCCCCTCTCTCTGCGCAACAACCCCAGAGTTCGTGATACACCTTCCCCCCTCCCCTCCCTCTGCGTGAGGTGCACCTGCCGTACGCGGCCAGGATGCAACGGTGTGTGGCGTCGCTGCGATGGCTACGGCTCGAGGATGGTGATGCCATTATGAGCACTGCGCCAGTGCTACGAAGGTTGTTGAACAGTGCCCGAGACCTGCAGCGCTCCCTCGGATACCAAAACACGAGCGTGCACGTGGCTGTGAGCCGCATCTCCCCTTCGCCGGACGAAGAAGCGACGACGACCGGGTCGTGGATCTCCGTCTACGTTCGGATCGGGCTGTTTGATATCGACGACGACAACGTTTGCCGGCTTTTCGACGCGTCTTTGCGCTATGCGTGACGAAAAAAGAAGGTGCACTGCCTGCTCGCTGCCACTGGTGTCTCCGTGCATCACTTTGTCGCTTCTAGCGAACAGGGGCGAGCTGCAGGTAGGGCCGGGGGTGGCGATAAAAATGTGGGTGAGTGCGTTGACGATGAAGAGGTTGATGTGGTCAGTGTGTCTGGGCGCCAAGTCGAGTCGCTTGTGAGACAGCCGGTCTGTAAGCCGAGCTCGGAGAAAACTGCATGTATTGGGGGGGTGACTGATATGCTCGTTTTGTGTCGTAATTATTCTTCTGCGTGTCGTTTTTTCGCCCTTCGCGTTTGCTTCTCTCAACATCACGTCATTTTGGCAGATAAGCGGCTACCAGTGTTGTCTCCGCGAGTGGGGGGCGGGGGCGGGGGCGGGGGTTGGCGCAGAGATGAAACCAGATTGGACGCGGTGGAGGTGGCCCACGCGGCGACGGCCGGCACGATACCCCCTTTTGCCCCCGCGTCGACATCCGGCTGGGAGCCCCCGACAGTGACGCCTAGTACAACACCTCCCACGGCTGCAGACGGCACAGCACCCCCAACGGTATCTGGCACGGCATCCCCCGCGGAGATGGTTCTCTTGGCTGCGGCTCCTTCCCCCGCAGGTCTATCTCCACGCGCAGAGTCGGGAGAAAACGAAGATGCAATGGAATTGTCGCTCTTGGAAGGCGTCTAAATGTCTACGACGCCAGCGGCGCAAGATGCGGCGTCCAACTCCATAGTTGCAGCGGCAACAACGGCGGCAGGTGTCGCATAGGCGGGAGCGCCGGGAATGTATGCGTCCGAGAGGGAGGCCACCGCCATTTCCCTAGCCGAAGCGACACCAAGAACTGTACTGGGTCTTTTGCGGACCCGTTGGTGGCCGACCTGGAAGAGCGGCGGTGGTCGAGCCGCCGCCCCTGAGAGTTTCGCTGCCACCCCCCAGAGTGAAACGCATGTGGCCATGAAGCGCTCCATGTGGTGCCAGCGGGTGGAGCTTTTTCGCCACCAAAGTTTCCCTGGCGGCAACTGTCAAGAAGATTCCTGCAATGAAGCCGGACGGGCCGGTGGAAGACTTGATCATCACCTCCGATACGTCGGACTTTCGCCGCAAGGCGATAGTCAACCCTGTGGCTTTTCTCTTAGTTTAGTGCGAGAATGGGCCGGTGGAGAAACTTGTTGTCAAGGACGCGTTGTCTGCTTGTATGGCGGAGCCACCGAGTAGGCGCGCGACGCTGGTGGATTCGGCACTGGAGCTCAACCGGTCGATTCAGGGTGGAGGAGATGAAGCAAGAGCCGCTGCAGCAGTGGAAGCCTCTGGATACGTGGGTGGCGGAGAGGGTGTCGCAGCGGATGGCGCTCGGCTCATCAGCGTGGGATTGGGGGCAGACGGCGACGCTCGCACCGGAAACGGGGGGGGCGCCGCAGGAAGGGGCACCGTGGAGGGCGCCAACCCGTCGGGGGAGTCGAGGAGCTCATGCCAAATGCTGACAGCGTACGGCATGGCGTGGGTGGTCTCAGTGCCCTCGACGGCGGGCGCGGCGGCTATGGTGCAGCCAGCAGTCGTGGTGTGAGATCTGCGCGCGGTAAGGTCGCTTCTGGGCCAGGGACAAATTCGGTAATGCTGGTTTGTCACAGCAGACCGAGTCGAGTTGCGTGTTGGCATGCGATTTTGGCCCATGGATGAGGGACACACACACGCGCGCAAAGCAAATTTCGAGAGCCGCAAAGTCTGCGCTCAATGCACGATGCCGGGCCTTCACACGATCGGATTGGTCGCCTTTTATGTCGGAAAACCCAGGAATGGAGCGCCATTAAATCAGTGCAAGATTCAATGATCTCGACATCTCTGCTGTCAGGCGGAGTACCTGCGGGACAGCATGAACCGAAACACTGTGGCGTTCACCCGGGGACGGTGTCCTCCAGGCACCACGACAGCTTGAGCGGCTCTTCCCCCGCCGTTCTCACGGCCTCCACCACTCCGGACTCCCCCCATCCCAATCTGCCTCCCCACTGCCCGAGCATGGACGAGTCGACCGAGATGGTTGTCCACCCGCACGATGTCAGCACCTCCGTCAGCTTTACCGACGTCACAGACGGCAGCTTGAGCGGCTGTTTGACGGATAGCGTCGAGAAAAGCGCCCACAGCTCCTGATCCTCTCGCTCCTCGAAGTCCAGCGACGACTCGGACACCGACCCGGAGCTAGACGAGCTGCTGGCGATGTGTGTGCAGCTACGCACATCTAAGAGAGCTGCCGCATCGAATGCTTACACCCGCGACACCGGGCAGTCGTAGGCGGCGCGCCTGGTTCGAACGGAGGAGAGGTTTGAGCGCCGCATCCGCATGTCTTTTGGCCACCTTTGAGCATCTCTATTGGCTTCTCCGCCCCTATCTCCGGCGCCCGGCCGATGTTCGGATTGGGCGCCCACGGACAGTAGCGCCACGTGTCCGGCTGCTGCTTACCCTTCTCTGACTGGCTCATGGGGGCTCGCAGTCTGGCGCTTGTGACGTGGCGGACGTTTCCGAATCGACCTTCATGGCCATCCTCCGCGAGGTGCTCTCGGCGATTTCCAAAGGCCTGCCGCCTGTGCGTTTCCCTCTGTCTTTCAGTCCGCTAGAGTCCAGCGCCGCCGACTTTGTGGAGCAGCTCGGAAGCCGCATTTCCGGTTTGGTCGCTGTTCTGGACGGCACCCTGATCCCCATTCGCACGCCGCCGGCTGCGTGGCGGCTGGCTTTTAAAACGAGAAAGTGCTTCTACAGGCTGCTGCTGTTGGGGATAGTGGACGCTCAAAAGCGGTTTCTGTGGGTACGGACAGGTTTGCGAGGGTCTTTGGGGGATAGTAGAGCGTTTCCATTTCCATCAGAGAAAGCATAGCAACGAATTTGACTTGACACAATTACTCCCTCTCAGGCGTGTCAACGTGGCCGCCCGTGTCGGCCGACGGCCCACCGCTCGACCGACTTTGGGGTGGTGCATGGGCGGCACCCGCAAGGCTCAGTGGCTCGCTCATTCCGTAAATGACGGCTTCGGTCACGGTGTTTGCGGACGCGGTCGCCGACTGATCCGCATCGGTCGTTGTCGTCGCGTCACAGCGAGCCAAAGCGGCACGTTGCGCCACAAAATCGCCCATGTGTAGCCCGGCCTTGTGGAAAGCTACCACCATGGAGAGCATGTGCTTGTCACGGCGCATAGAGCGGGATACAGCCCGGTCTTTCTCGTCTTTCTCGAGCTTGCGCTGCTCCGTCTCGATCCTCTTTTTGCCTAGGTCGATCTTTTTGTCCATGTGCTTCTTCGCCGCGATTGACGACACCATGCGTGCGCTCTTGCGCTACTGGGATGCGGCCGCACGCTGCATCTTGAGCTTCTGCAGGCCGTCGAAGATTGTCACCGCCTTGCCCAAGCCGGTTTTCTTCTGCAAGAGGGCGCCGACCGGCGCCACGAGCTCCTCAGCCGAGTGCGGGAAAGACAGCGGGGGGGACCGAGCAGGCGAGGGTGGGAGAGTGTTGTGCGGCCAATCTGCTTGCTCGTCCCTGGAAGCCGCTCGAGATGCTGTACACGCGTCCGCTCTGCTCGCGGCATTTCCACTGCGTGCGGCTGTTGATGCAAAACGAGTGGGAAGGGGGGCCGAAAGGCAGCTTTCTGGTCGCGCACGTCGACGGCCGGGGCTATCGCCATTCGACACATCAAACACGTCGGCAATCGACCGCCGTGGACGAGGTGGCGGTCACTCGGACGATCCATCGTTCTCGGAGGCGGATCGAGCGGGGGATTGGACAGCAGCCGGCGGCGCTGGGTCGTCATGACTATCACCGCCGGCTGGTACACCTTGTAGCCCGCGTTGCATCTGCATGTTCTTTTCGACAGCTTGTTTGGGGAACCAGAGAGAGAATCAAAGGTCGTACGAAACAAACTGGCCCGTCGAAATCAATCATCTGGGCAGCCATAAGAGTTCTTCGTGGAATAGCCAAACTGAAAGCAGGAAGTTGGGAGACGTGTCATAAATCGCGCGTCGTGCAAAAGTTGCCCAGTAGATGTCAGCGTGAGCTTTAGGAGCTCCGTCGATTAATTCTTTCACCAGTAGAGCTTCCCCTCCCCAAGCCACGGCGCAGCAACCTTGCGCCGCTTGCGGGCATGTGCGCCCCGCCCAAGGTCAGAGGATTGAGGTGGAGTTGAGGAACACGACTTACTAGGCCGGCTTGGTCGTACACAACCACGGGTAGGGCTCGGAGAGATGTTCGAGCGTCCAGATGGAAACCGAAGAAGAAAGGGCAGGGGGCTACAGGGGCGGCTCGCCCGAGAGCGAAGTTCTGGCCGAGGTTGTGGTCCGGGAGACATAGCCCGGACAGAGCGTGTCACACTCGCGAGCGGGGGGGAGTACGGCCGTGAGCGGGGGGGGGGGCGGGGGGGGGGGGGGGCGAT
>Ga0209093_1001143_pt1 | contig 15002 bp, 8 predicted proteins | sample SidtaG_4_FD_187450 | JGI IMG/M metagenome (GOLD analysis project Ga0209093, IMG submission 187450) | Marine algal microbial communities from Sidmouth, United Kingdom - Sidmouth_Male1 metaG (SPAdes) (version 2) | ecosystem: Host-associated > Algae > Red algae > Unclassified | place: Sidmouth... | reverse complement strand
TCCCCCTCCACCTTGCGTTGTTTGTTGGGCGTGCGTCCGTCATTGGCACCTCGAGGCGGTTCCCCGTACCGCAACTGTGGGCACTGGACATTCATTGACGTCCCCCACTGCCACTGCCCCCGCAGTGGCCATCACCGTTCGGCTCACGCTCCTCGCGGTCTGCACCCCACCCCCCCGGCGGCCGCCCGTGCTCGCCCCCTCCCCCTACTCCAACATTTTGCATTGTTTTTTGGGCGTGTGCCCGCCCACTGTCACCCCTCGGGGCTGGTCATTAGTGCCCATCCCCGCATCTGACCTCCCTTTCCACCCACCATCACCGCTACGCTCTTGCGCGGCCGCTGCGCGTCATGGAGCAGGTCGCTCCTGATGCGCCCGGTGGCGACGGCTCCGAGCCGGAGCCATCCCCCCCGGCGGACCGAAATATGGACCAGCTGCGGTTAAGTGCGCCTGCGCTCACTGCCCCCTTCGTCTTGCCTTCGGACTTGGTGGCCACTCTCGCTTCCTTCCCCCCTGCGAGTCCCAACGCGGCCCCCGCACGGGATCGCCGCGTGCGGCTACGCGCACGTCGCCTGGCGACGGACGCACGTGCCGGACGAGCGGCGGCGGCCGGCGGCGACGGCCCTCAACGGGCGCCGGCCCGCGTGGACGGCCGTCGACGCAAGCGGCGTCGAGTTCCTGGCGTGCGTGACGCTGCGGAGGACCTGTCGGACACCTCCGTCCCACCCGCGGTTGGGGAGGACCTGTACGCGGAGAGTGCCTCGGATGGCGACGCGGACGGGGAGGAGCTCGACGCGTTGGACACGGGCCCCCGTGCGCTGGAGCTGATCGACTACTACAAGAAGCGGATGACGCGCGTGCTCGCGCTCTCCCTGGAGGACTCGGCGGTGGTGAAGGACAGCGCGGGCACGCTCTTTCGTGTCGTCCCTGTTGCGGGCGGGGCGGCTGTCGTTCTGTCGGAGGGCGAGCGGGCTTACGTCGTCTGAGCGCAGATTGAGGAGGGCGCCGTTTCGTACCTCTGTACGTGCGGCGGCGCCGGCGGTGGCGAGTCGGCGGAGCTACGGTCGTGGCTCGGTGACTCATCCAGCTGCTGCCACGCTCGGGGGCTGCGGGCGTCCTACTCTGAGCTCGCTGACGCGGATGGCTTGCCCGACGACGTGGCGTTGCTCGGGCGGTTTCCAGTGCTCAACAACGCGTCCACACCGCCCGCGGCCGAGTGCGACGTCGTGTACGCGACGACGACGGCCAAGAAAAAGGGGGTCTTTGCCGTGCACTTCCAGTCGACCTGGGCTGCGCTCGTCATCCGCAACAAGCTCAACAAGCAACGCACCAAGAAACGAGTGCAGCGGCGCGCGGCTTGCACGCTTACGAGCTGTGCAAAGGACCACTGGACGTGCCCCCACGCTACCTCCGTCGGCCATTGGTGCTCCGACTTGCGGGAAGCTGCCGGGGCCCTTGCCGGCGACCCTACCTTTGTGGACCCCTTTAAGGACGTCTTGTTGCCCACCGGCGCGCCACGGACGGACGCACCCACCACAGCGGTCGCGCTGGCGGCGGAGTGGGCGGCTTTTGCGGATGAGGAGCGGGGAAGGTGCTCGCGTAACCTGCTACCGTGCACGGGGGAGGTGGCTGACTGCCACTTGTGGGACCAGCTTGCAGACACCGGGCGCGTTGATGGGCGCCCCGCCCACTTCCCTGACGTGCTGTGCGAGGCAGCGTGCTTCTCTTGCGGCAACCCGTACAACGGACAAGGCTTTAAGAACACGGGCGCCACCCTGCACACCCTGCGCGGTCGGGTGACCGTGTCTCTGCGGCGGTTGACCTGCTCCTGCGGCAAGCTCGTGCCGTATGACGGAGCGCACGACGGCCTGTTCGCGTCTAGCAAGGAGACGGTCTTCACTCGGACCTACCTCGACGTGATGACGCAGATGGTCTTCACCGGGCATGGGACTTTGTCTTCGGCTGCCGCTGTCATCTGCTTCCTGCTCGAGTCTACCTTGTCGATGTCGGGCGCCGAGGCAGGCCTCGCACGGCAAACGCTCATCACCGCCGCGCACCGCTACGCGCGCACGCTGATTGTGCCGGCCTCTCTCTACCGTTGCTCCAAGTGCAAGAGAGTGGGCGACCGACCGTATGAGGCGGTCATCGCCGACGGCCAGGTCTTGTCAATTTGGAGGAACCAGTCGCAGGCACTCGTCAGGCTGACCGAGGACGTGGTTGGTGTGCCGATGGATGCCGGCAACGGGTCTTGCCTGGCGTCGGCGGCCTTGCGTGGTGCCATCCGCAAACGCATGACGGCAGAGCGGCAAGCCGTCGTGCGGCTCACCAAGGAGGACAACTTGGTGCTCAAGCGGCTCGCAGAGGAGATGTCGTCGGTGCCGCCGTCTCACGAGGTCGGACGGGTCGCCTCCAAGAGCGCCAACTTGTCGTGGGCGGCGGCCTTCATATACTTTTCCTTCTACACGAACGAGATTTCGACGACCGACCCCGGGACCGACAGGGGCCCAGAGGAGACTGCCGCCGCCGAAGAGATTGGCGTCCGTCGTGAAGATGCTGGCGCTGCTGGAGGTGCTGATGTGGCTGACGACGAGCCTCCCGACGCAGACGGGGACGGCGACGAGGCGGGCGCCGGTGCGGCGCGTGTACGCGGTGCCTACTGCGTGAGAAAGCAAGTGCTGGGCGCTGTGGGCGTCGGACTCAGCGCGACGGTCGAGCGCGAGAGGTGGCGGATCGTGCGGCGGTTCCTGCTGACGTTCTTAGGGCACCCCGTCGTCGGTGCCTTTGCCGGCCTGCCACGAGCGCGTATCAAGCGCCTCGCGAAGAGGTTGGCGTTGGGCGCTCCCCTGGCGGACTGGAAGCCGCTCGCCAAGGCGGTGGAGTCGGTCGGAATCGTCTGGCCGTTTCTCCAGCTCGTGGGCACGGCGGACGCGGTGGACCCCGAGATGACCCGCGCCGTGGGCGAGCTGCTGCTGTTTACCTGTGGCGTGGACTCTTACTGGGAGACGCTGTGGCGTGGCCAGGCGACCGCGAGCGCCAAGGACTTTGAGGACAAGTGGCGCGTCGCGTCGGCGCCCAAGTACGCCGCGTGGGCAGCTACCCGAGCGGCGCCTCTACCCGAATCCTCCCCCCTTTTCTGCTCCCAGTTCTCCTCGGAGCGCGGCAAGGCCCAGCTGGAAGAGGTGTTGAGTGGGCACGTGTGGCCGGACCTGGCACCCGTCCGACCGTTCATCACTGACAGCAAGGCCGAGGCGGTCAACGCCACGCGCGCCGTCAGGGTCAAGGCCGGCAGAGAGGCGCTAGAGGCCATGCTCAACAAGGAGCTCGGGTCGGACGACTGCCGACACGCCTTCCTCGCTTCCCAGACGTTCATGCCGGGGGTTGAGAACTTCCTGTGCCCGTGCGGCATGCTTATCGGCTTCGACTTTCTTGACCGCGCGGAGAGCCCGGCTCACGTGCTGGCCTCGTTGATGCAGCGGTTCCCGCTGTTGCCGTCTGTAGTGTACTTCGACACCGCGTGCCAGATGGCGCGCAACGCGTCGCGGCGGGTCCCGTGGTTGGTCAACCTGTCGGCTATGGCGGCTAGCATTGACCGCGCCCACCGCCTCCAGAAGCAGCACGGCTGCTCACCCGTCTACGACGCGGACGCCTACCCGGGGAGATCGGTGCGGCACCGGACGGCTTGCGCCGAGAGCAGGCACAGCATCAATAAGGCATTCAAGACCCACCTCGTACATCTACGACAAGACCATTTTATGGTGCAAATGCGCCTCCTGGGCGCCTTTGTGAACCTCCGTGTGAGCATGCGGCGCGAGCTAGGACGAGAGACCAGCCACCGGCTGGCGTGCAAGTTCTTCCACACCCACTTGCAGTCATACTGCGACCGCGGCTCCTGCACGTGCGACCACGGGCGCCGACAAGACGCTGAGGCAGCCGTCGCCGACGCTGCTGTCGCCGCCGCCGCGCCCGCCGCTGCCGTCCCCGCGCCTGATGCTGCTGCCGCCCCCGCCCTCGCCAACACTGCGGATGCTGGCGCCCTGGCACCTATTGCAGCCCTCCCGGCTGTCGTTGCCGGTCCTTTTATTGCCGTAAACCCAGCACCCGTGGCAGTAGTCGCTCCTCCGGTTCAAGATGCACAAGGTCTTTTCCGTGCCGTGCGTGATGCTGTAGTGACCGCCGTGTCGCCGGCGGTTCAAGCAGCCGTCCGCGGGGCTGTCCCCGTCTCTGCTCATTAAGCCGCAGCAAAAGTCGTCGCCCACCTCGGGAAGGCTGCCGGTCAAGCTGCTGTTGAGGCGTCCTACATTTCCGCAGACGCGGCAGGTCGGCAACGCGGCGGTGAAGCTGTTGGCCTTGCTGCTGCCACAGTGGCCGCCCAGTCGGCCGCCTGCGCGCCCGTTCAGGCCGACGTGCAGGCCGCAGTCAACGCGGCAATGGCTTCGGCTGTGGAAGATGCTGCAGGTGCTGCTGGTGGTGCCGCCGCAGGCGCCATTGGTGACCGCGTCGGAGTAGCAGCCGGCCGTGCCGCTGGTCGTGCCGCTGTTCGAGCTGCCGGGCTTCGGCATCTCCCGGCTGCTGGCGCGGCTGACGACGCTGCTGGTAGGCGTGGCCAAGCCGGCGACCTGCCAGTTTTCGGTCAAGCAGCCCGGCAAGCGGCGTTGCGCGGTGCCGTCCGCGCCGCCCGGGTGGCACTCAATGTAGATAAGAGAACTGATGCTCCGCGTGACGGGGGTGATGGGGATGTTAGGGGCGCGGGTGCTCGCAGTCCGGATGCGGGTGCGGGTGCGGGTGCGAGTGGGGGTGTGGGTGCTGATCGAGTCGACGGGATTGATGTGCCTCATGTGGACACTGATGACTCGTCGTCAGATGGGCTGTCTTCGTGTTCCGAGGGTAGCGACGAGGACTCGGACAGAGATAGCAATTGATTGTCTTGACTTCCTGTTTTCTCGTAGCTCTCTCTATTGTCGCTCGCGTTTCTTCAAAGAAACCACCGCACCGCATTTATCTCTTCTGTTGCGCGTCTGTGTGCCTCTCACAGTCACCAGCGTCAATAACATGACCTCATGGGGAGACAAAGTCGCGACTGTCAGTCAGCTCACCTACAGTTGTCCAAGAGAGAACAACGCTCACATCGGCAATCACCTCCATTGTCCCTCCTGCTGTACGTGCGCGGCACACGCTATTCGCACCAGTCTAAAAAAGTCGAAGCAGGGCCAAGCCGCAACGCGGCGGTTGCTGTCGCGCCCCACGCGGGCACCAGAAGCCGCAGCCGCCGCCCAAGCAGAGTGCAGGTGGCAGCTCATCCTGATCCTGGGGGCAGCTCCGAGGGTGGCAGCTCCACCGTCGGCCCGCCAACAGCAGCCCCACAGACAGTTGCACCCGCGACGGAGGCGGTCACCGTGCCAGACGCCAGCCTGCAGCGGCAGCCCCAAACGCATGCGCGTCGGCATCATAACGACACCGCTGCAGCACAGGGCCGCGCTCTCGGCGGCGGGGCACGCGGCGCAGGAAGCCGCAGGATGCCGTGGGGAGGGGGGCAGTGACCGCGGCGCAGGAAGCCACAGGAAGCCGCGGGGGGGGGGGCGGGGGTAGCGACGGCGGCGCAGGGCCAGAGGCGGGGGCAGTGGCCGGGTAAGCCACCATGCCAGGGCCAGCGACCTCGGCGCAGGGCCGAGGGCAGGAGCAGTTGGAGGCCACGAGGGCCGGGCCAGCGACCGCGGCGCAGGGCTGGGGGCGGGGGCAATTGCTGGGGAGGCCACGGTGGCAAGGCCAGCGACCACGCCGCAGGGCCGAGGGCGGGAGCAGTGGCCGGGGAGGCCACGGGGGCCGGACCAGCGACCGCTGCGCAAGGCTGGGGGCGGGGGCAGTGGCCAGGGAAGCCAAGGAGGCAGGGGCAGGCATCGCGGCGCAGGGCCGGGTGGGCGGGCAGCGACCGCGGCACAGGGCCGGGCGCAGGGGGCAGCGCCATCAGCGGGGGGGGGTTGTGACCGGACCATGCGACCGTTGAGGCAACGGCCGCAGGGGTGGAGGGGTCAGCGGTCGACGGAGCGACGGGGGCAGCAGCGGCGACAGCCGGCGAGCGTGGGGAGGGTGGGGGTGGAGGCCAGTGCAGGGGAGCGCGGGGGTGGGGACGGGGACGTCGAAATCGACCCCCCCCAGTGGTGCCAGGGGGTGATCAAGCGGGCGCCACTACGGCAAGTGAGTGGACCGCTGGGAGGCCAAACAAGCGGGCCGTACGGCGGCGGGTCGTGCCCGTCGGGTCCCTCATTGCCGGGCAGCGGCGGTTTTCCCAAGTGCCCCATTGGTGCACGTTTCCTGTCGTACTCCGACTGTACGCAGCACCAGACAAAAAGAGGCCGCCGCGGAAGGCTGAGCTGAGATGGAGAGGACATGGAGTACGAGCGGGTCATTCTCGCCGGCGGCGGCGGGCAGGCGGACGGCGGCCAGCACGCGAACGATCGTGTGTGACAGTCGCGGACGGTTCTCCGGTCGAAATGGGTCACAGCCTGTCCTAATTGCCCATATCAATTCGTCTGAGAAGGTGCGCTCGCGTTCCAGCGTGCACGCGACGCCATTGGTCAACGAAGGACTCGACATCCGTCGAGTGGGCGTAGTCAGTTACTCCATGAAGAGGCACTTTTCTGCGTTTGATTGGCTCAGACAGCGATTGGCTTGACTGGGGTCTCTCCAGCTTTTGACGGAACGACCATAGGGTTGTGCAGCACGCCTGGGGCGTGCAATTTCAAGTGCCTTGGGCGTGTCACGCCCCTCACAACGTAAATACAAAAAAATCAATGCAATTGTTTTACAAATACAGAGTGGCCGGCTCAGTGGATCACGACTTTTTCTGGATGAAGTGTTCCAGACCCAGAAAAACTACGAGAGGATGGGCGAAGACCTCTGATTCGCCTCTTCGTCTTTTCTATGGGATGTCGTGTCCTTAGCGGAACGTCATAGCCGTGGCCGATCTTTACTCCGGACTGCCAACGTCCTTTCCTCCTCCCTGCCCTGCCTTGCGTCATCTCCTTGTTCTTACCAACCTTGGAAGAACCGCGTTGCTCATTGGTGGCGCGCGCAACGTCACGATGAGTTGGCGGGCGGCCCTGTCCCGGTCCGTCCACGAGCTGCGGGTCGTATACGATGCTGCCTCCCCGGCGTCTGCGGGCACTCGGTACGTGAAGGGCACGCTGCGTGATTCTTTGCGCTTTCGTTTGAGTTTCGTATCCGATCGCTGGTGGGCGTGCTGTGGTTGTGTCTGGTGCGGTAGCGGGACGCCGTCGTGCGTGGAGCAACGCCCACCGTCCACAGTCGCGACACGGCCTCCTCGGCACGCGTGTCACCCGTGCAAAGGACTAACGGTCTGTTTGCCATATCCAATGTGCTCTGCCTCGTGCGCGGGCGCATGTGGTCCCGCCGCCGCTGGGCATTTGTGCGTTGTGCCCGGGGTGCCCGCTGCTTGTTTGCCACCGTGCCCAGTGAGTGGGTGCGCACGCACTACCGGGAGCTGAAGCTGCTCAACCCGGGAATGCCCGTCGCCGTGCGGCCGGCTGATGGGGTGTCGCCGTACATTGCGGCGCGGTTTGACAATGGCGTGTACCGGTCACGCAGCACGGCCGGGATGGATACTACCTGTACGTTTCCAATTGCGTAGAGGCGGGGTCCTGTTTGGGAGGAAGTCAAGGGATTGCCCTCTCGGCAGGTCGCCGTTACTGTGGTGATGCTGTGTGTCTGGCGGAGTGCGTCGGCAACCGCGGTCACCACCTTATACTGGTTTCTGGTGGAATGTCACCTGACGAATGATTGTGCCTCTTCATTGGTCCCTTCCCTTTCCGCGGGCGACTGATTTGTCTCTGTATGCTACTCGTGGTCCCCTCTTTTGGTCTCCGTGGATGGGTGTCACAGCGGTCATGGCGGCGGTCAAGGATCTTGCCGCGTCGGCACCTGCCGTCAAGGCCGCCACGCCGCCGGCGTTTGCTGGCAATGTGCCCCCGCGGGCAACGGCGCCATCTTTTTGATGCACCGGGCTTGCCCGAACCGTCCTGTGTGTTTGTGCATGCTGTTTGCTTTGGTTCTTTTTTTCTTTCCTCGCTTGCACGCGACTGCTTTCCACCTGCGCGTCTGCATCGAGCCGTGGCCACCAGACCGGCTACCGCGTTGGCCCGCCTGGCAAGGGCGGCAGTGTGCCTGTCAACTGCGTCGGCTGTCGTCGAGCTTGACGGGCATGACTCGCGAACAGCGCAGACGGGATATCATGGGAGTGGCGTGATGGGCAGAGGTCAGGTCATTTGACACCAGACAATGAAACGCGGCCACGCCCTTGCGTCGTAGCCCAGCCCCCGCAGGGCGGCCTTGGTGTCGGCGTGCTGGCTGGCTGCGTCGGCAGCGGCTGCCGCCACCTCCGTCGCCTCAGCGGCGATGCGGTTGCGACGGACGCCGTGCCTGGTGCCAGTGGGCGCAGAGATGGACCTACAGAAAAAACAAGCGCAGGCACGTAGAGTAGGTCAGGCTCGACCAGACACTACAGAATATCAAGGGGGATGTTGTGGACTGGATGACTGGCTGGGGATGACTGTCGTGTTGTCCTCCACCCAAGAGGAGTCGATGGGAAAGACAGCACTCTGGTGCAGCTCACGCTTAGCATGGTGCCCGGGACCGAATCTGATTGAAATCAGACGAACACTCTTCTTGAAAGAGACGGGCCCGCTGGACCACGTGTTACACGTCTCTCGGCCCAATTCGACAACGATGCGTGGCCCCCCACCGGATCTCTGGCACGATGCCTTCCACACACTTGGCCACTGCAGCTCTGCCGTCTCGAGCCGACCCATCCCCACCGCGTTGTCGGGACGCCCTGTACGTACACCCTGCCTTTCATCGAGGGAGAGCCCCGTCTGGTACTGCCGCGGTCGTCGTCGGTTGACGTCTATGCGCCGCCGTCACTGGCGGGGCGCGCGGGCGCAGACGGCGGGACGCGGGACCCCCCGCCGCGTCGCCACCTCCGCCGCCGCCGCCCCGCCCGCGCGTCAAAGGTGTCGACGGGCGCTCCCCACCGCGCCGCGGTACTCCGTGCGCACGACGCTCTCGCCGTCGCAACTCTCCTCGTTGCTTTCCCCCCCCCACTTCCCTCCTCTCCCTCGAGGGGCCCCGCGTCATGGCGCTCGGCGCGCTCTTCCAAGCCTCGGCGTCGGGGTCGGCGGAGCTCCTCATCCTCTGCGCCGCCGGCGCGTACCTCTGCTCCCGGTCGCTGCTCCCCCCCCCCATCGCACTGGCCATGTCGCGCATGATTGTCACGCTCTTCCTCCCGTGCCTCCTCTTCATCTCCATTGTGGAAACGCTCTACGCCGCCGCCCAGTCGCCCGTCACGTCCACGACGCCGGTGCTGCTCGCGATGCCCGCCTGGGCCATTGTCATCCTCATTGAGTGCGCGGCGGTCGGCACCTGGGTCAGCCGCCGGTGGCTGTCGCCGACGCTCTCCCGCCCCGACCGCCGCGCGTGCGTCGTGGCGTGCGTGTTTGGCAACTCGGGGCAGCTGCCGATCCTCCTCGCCGGCTCCGTGTGCGACAATTATGGGCCACTGGTGGGAGACGCGGGCTGCAAGGCCCGCGCGACAGGCTATTGCAGCCTCTACCTCCTCGTTTGGTCGAGCACGCTGTGGACGCTCGGCAACCGGTACTTGGCCGGCGCGGCGGGGGAGGGCGGGGGGGAGCGGGAGGGTGTGGGGGAGGGGGGCGGCCCCCTCGGGGCCGCCGCGCGGGCGGTGGCTGGCGGCAGTGGCGCCTTGGACGGTGCGGCGCCCGGGGGGGGCGGGGGGTGGAAGCGCCTGTCGACCGGCGACGGGAACGGCACGGAGCTGATCGAGGTTGACGTGGTCGACACGGCCGCGGCCCTGCCCGAGCGGCGGGGCGACCCGCGGGAGCACCCGCGCCCGTTGGCGCCCAGCGGCAGTGGCGGCGGCGGCGGCGGCGGCGGTGGCGCCCGCGCCGACCACCCGGCGAGCAGCACCGACTCGGTCGACGGCGCGCACGTGGCGGTGGCCACGTCGATGCGCTCCGCCGTGGGGCGGCCGTCGCCCCTCGCGCGGCCGCCCACGAGCGCGCACACCACCCCCGAGGGCGGCCCCGCCGCCGGGCCGCCGGGCGGCACCCCACCCGCGGGGCTGGTGCTGTCGCGCAGCCAGTCGCCGCGCCACGGGCGGGGCGGTGGCGGCGGCGGCGGCGGTGGCGGCGGCGGCGACGGGCACCACCCGTCCGTGTCGCCATCGCTCGGGCCGGCGCGGGCGCCGAGCGGTAGCGGCGGTGGCGTCGGTGGCAGTGGCGGCGTTGGCGGGCAGCTCGGGGCCTTCCTCGCGGCGCTGCCGGCGCTCCCCGCCGCGGTGCGGTCGACGCTTGGCTCGCTGCTCACGCCGCCCTTCCTCGCGATCGTGGCCGCCCTGTGTTTTTCGACCATCCCCGGCGCGGGGGCGCTGTTGGTCGGCCGCAGCTCCGTGTTGCACTCGCTGGCCTTGACGATGGAGCTGCTGGGGGGGGTGACCATCCCGTTTGGCAGCCTGCTCGTCGGCGCCAAGCTGTGGGTCTCCCGCGGGCTGCTCTTCAGCCGCGGCGCGCCCACGGAGGACGGGCAGCAGGAGGGGGGGGGGGGGGGGAGCCGCCTCGACGCCCGCTCCGTGCTCGCCGTGGTCGTTGCGCGCATGCTCATCATGCCCGTCGTGGGCACGCTGACGCTGCATCTGGTGCTCGCGGTGGGGCTCATGGATCGCTCCAAGGTCGACCCCCTGATGCTCACCGTGATGGCCATGATGGCATTTGTACGTTTGCGCGGGTGGTGCGCTGTCAGTGAATGGGGGGGTCATGCTGCGTGTGCGCAGTTTTTTTGGCCAGTAGGCTTTGATGTCGTGACCTTTCTTGATGGACAGATTCGTTCTTGGGATTTGGCTGCACGGTGGCCACGCGCCTTGTGCGGCAGTGTGTCGACCATGCTAATGGCTGTGGTGGGGCTTGTGGTCATTGCTTGCTATGTCTGCGCTAAGTGGGGGGCTCGATACTAACTGCTTTTGCTCTATTCTCTGTTCCGTGGCTCTGGATGCGTCTTGTATGTTTCACGTTTTCTGCCATACACGTTCCATTTTTGTATGCTGCCTTTATTTTCTTTGCTCTATGTGTTGCTGCTGCTGTCACCATACGCCCAATCCCACCCCGACCCTGCGCAGGTACCGACGGCAAACAACGCGCTGATTATGGCACAGGTGGCTGGCGCGGGCGACGAGGCCGTCGCGCTCGTCATTTTTTGGCAGTACCTCGTCGCGCCGGTATTCGTGTCTGGCTGGACGGCCTTGGCGCTGGCGACGCTGTGGCCCAAGGTGGCGACCTGACGGGCGGCCCGGCTGGTCTTCCCCCAAGATGCGATAGTGGGTGTTGGGCCATGGAGAGGTATGACCAACAGCAAACTGCGGCCTACTGACGAGGCGTGGCTAGGCCCAGGCGCAGCGGCCGGCGTCGGTCCCAGAAGCGGGGTACGCCGCGCACAGCACTGGCGAGGACCCCCACCATGCGGCGGCTGCTTGGTGCGAGTGGTCCAACGAGTGGCCGCTGCAGAAGATGGCACCCGGGCAAGGGGTAACGTGGCCGCCATCTACGCTTCTGACGGCACCGACTCCCCTTCCCTGGTGCACGCAACGACTAACAGCGTACGAGCAGAATAAAGACCGCGCAAGTCCGTATCCTGTAACCTCCAACGCCTGTGGTAGGAGCAACACGCAGCCGCATTCTGCTGGCTGTCGGCGCACCCGCTGCCTGTCGCCGCCGCGGCGATGCCACGGTGTGTCGTGGTGCCCCATCCGAGGGGCGGCCGACGGCGCGCTGCGGCGCAGCTACGGCGGTGGCGGTGGCGGCAGAGGCGCGACGGGGCCGGCACGTGCTCGCCCCTCCCCGGGGCCGCGACAGCCACGCACCGCTGACGCCGCAGCCGCGGTGCGCCAGGTGCCCGTATGGGCGCGTCGCTACCGCCGCCGCCGCCGCCGCCGCGGCCGCCACCGCCGCGTGCCGCCGCCGGCGCACCCGCCACCCGTCGCGTTGCCGCCACGCGTCGCTGCCGCGCGTGGGCGGCGGCGCCACCGCTCCCGCCGCGGCGGCGGGCGCGCCGCCCGCCGCCACCGCACCCGCCGCCGCCGCCGCCCGCCGGCCGTGGGCGGGCGGGGCCACGGCGCGCGCCACGGCCGCGCCCGTGCCGCCGCCGCCCGCCGCCGCCCCGCCCGACGGGCGGCGCGTCCCCGCCCCAGCCCCCACCGCGGGCACGCCCCCTCCGCGCGTCGCGGCTGCCGCGGCCGCGGCGGCGCCACGCGCGGCACCGACGCCGGTCGGCCGCCGCCGACCACGCGGGGGGTCGGGGGCGCCACCCGCCGCCGGCAGTGGCGACGCGGCGCCCGCCGAAAGGTGCGGGCGCCGCGCGCCGCGCCGCCCAATGGTGGCGGCGGCGCGGCGGCCGTGCGCGTTGCCGCGGCGGCCGTCCCTGCCCCCGTTTGCCCTGGCATAGTCGCCGCCGTCGCCCCCCCCGCCACGCACAGCGGGCGACGCTGGCGCCGTTGCTCCATGACGTTGCGGCGGCGGCGGCGCCGCCGCCGGCGCCGGCCACCCGCCGGGCCGCCGCCCGCCGCGGGTCCACCGCGGGGGCGCGCGGCGCCCCGCGGCGGCCGCCACCAACGGCCGTGCGGCGGCCGCCCGTGTGGGCGGCGCGCGGTGGCGGGCGGCACGGCCACCGGCGCCTGCCGGTGGCCCGCCGTCCCTCGCAGCAGCGCTGCCGCCCCCACGCGCGCGGGCGGCGCGCCAGCATGCGCCCCCCCTCTCCCGCGGCCAGCCGCGCGCCGCCGCGCGCCACCCCGCCGGCGGCGCCGCCGACGGCTCCCGCCAGCGGCGGCACCGCCGCCGCCACGCGCCAACCCTGCGGGGCGGGCGTGGTGGCAGCGCGGTCCGGTGGGCGTGGCAACCACAGCTGCTGCGCGGTGGGCGCCGCCGCCCGTCGCGACCGCGCCCGCCACCCCCACCCCCACCCGCACGCCCGGCCGTGCACGCGGGTCCCCCCCACCGCCGCCGCGCAGCGTGCGCTCGATCACCATGGCGACGGTGGAGGCGGAGACGCTGCGCGCCGCCAGGGTCGCGACCCGCCACCAGCGCCGCCGCCGCCGGCCGGCCGCCAGTCAGGACCGGGGTGGGGGCGGCCGACGTGCACACCAGCGGCGCCACCGCCGGTAGGCTGCCGGCTTTGGCGTGGGGGGCGGGGGCGGCCGACGTGTCCGCATTTGGTGCAGCGCAGCCCACGTGCGGTGGTTGCGGGGTCGGGCGCCACGCTAGCCGCCGCCACACCCCATGGCGCCGTCAGCCCCCCAGTCACGCGCAGTAGGAAAACCCGCTACCGCGGTGGACACCACCGCGATGCCATTGGGGGGGGGGAGACACAGCCAAAGAGCGGGAAGGCCATGACCAGAGGCGCCAGAGGGTGGGCGGCGGGCCTCTCGCCACCAACATCACCGGCACTGCCGCCGCCTAGCGCAGCAGCCGAGGCATCCCATCGGCCACTGTTCGTACTGGGACGACCATGCTTATCCGCAGAAACTGCCACGACAACCTCCGCCGCACCCTCGGCGTCCCTAAAACTGTCGCCGTCGCCAGCATCAGCGCTCGCCTCTCCCGCACCCCCCCCCTCCTGTCGGCCCTCCTTTCCTTGCGCAGTCACGCCGCCGCCGCCAGCCGGTGGCCGAGGCGCACCATGGACGCGACCGACATGGTCAAGTCATGCCGGCAGACGCCACCCGGCACGGCCACAGTCGTCCCCACTGCCGCACCCACAGAACGTACATGTTGCTAGCGCTACCACTGCTCGGCCAGCTAGAGGAGCGCATCGAGGGCAGGGCGACAGTGGCGGCGACAGCAGCAGCGGCGGGGCATGAGGAGAGCGCGGACGGCAGTCGGCGGAGAGCGGGATGACCGAGCTTGTGTCGAGCGTCACGCCTGGCTGCTGGACTTTTCCGACGGAGGTTGTGAGACTGGGCGATACCGCTGGACCCCTTGTTGGGTGCATGCCTGTTGGGGTCTCTATTTTAGTAGGACATAAAGGCACTCTTTTCCGTGTTTTTAAAGCAAGTCTGTGCCACTTTCGACGCAAAGTCCGTCGGGCCATCTGTAAGTCGGGTCATTACGGAACAAGAACTGGAAGTTGCGATCACGTGCGTTCAAACCGCCGCTCGCACTCTGGTCGCTTGTCAAGATACTTTGCAAAACCTGGCAGCATGAGGTGCGCCTTTGGACCACCACAGCCACACAGCTCGCTTTTGCGCAAGCGGGTGGCTGCCATGCCTACGCTGGAAGGCGGCGGGCGCCCCAATCAGCGGTGGTCTGGTCCCCGCAGCCAGCGAAGCGAGACGGCGGTCGGGCTGAGGACCCCACGCAGCCGCACACAGGGCGGGTCGGCGGGTGCAACGCCGCCCATCATGCAATTGCCCACTGCCGAGTGGGTGGGTCGCCCCTCCACAACCGGCGTTTCCGCCGCCCACGTGCGGGTCGCGCGCCTTCCACTGCGCTGCCGCTGGGCGCTGCGTGCCCCCCCCAAGCGCGCCCGTGGCCGCGAAAATCCGCGTCCCACCCGTGCCTCGGCGGACGCAGCAACCGACGCCGACCGCCGCGTCACGTCGCAGCGGTTGTCACGCACCGCCGGCCCGCACCCCGGCGCCTCCGTGCGACCACCACCACCGCCCGTCGTCTTGCATCCGTCATCTGCCGCCTCCATTCGACGTCATCAACAATCTCCTCATTTCCCTTATCCCCTGTGCCGACGTCCGCACTTCGCGGCCGGGTGTCTACTCACCCTCTCCTTCCCCGCCTTCCCCCCCCCCGCCGTCGTCTCACTCGTACCTTTCCACCTCGTCTCCCCTCTCATCTCCACCGTATTCCCATCATGGCATCCAACGCCCCCCCATGTCAGCCCGCACCGGACCGCCGGTGCTGCTGCGCCCCCCCCCCCCC
>Ga0209093_1001142_pt1 | contig 15026 bp, 18 predicted proteins | sample SidtaG_4_FD_187450 | JGI IMG/M metagenome (GOLD analysis project Ga0209093, IMG submission 187450) | Marine algal microbial communities from Sidmouth, United Kingdom - Sidmouth_Male1 metaG (SPAdes) (version 2) | ecosystem: Host-associated > Algae > Red algae > Unclassified | place: Sidmouth... | reverse complement strand
CCTGCCACGAACGCCGAAGTCGGGCGCGGCGTCGGCTGTTCCCGAAAGTTTGTTTCAGAAATCTCAAGTCCCTCACGAGAGGGTCCCCCGGGACCGCTGGGCGTCTCCTGGAATCGTGGATTGGTCTAGTTTAAGGGATTTTCGAGAGCGCCTGACCAAAATCGAGAGCGTTGCATCGCAAAAGAGGCACATGTGAGATGTCGAGGGCACTATTGATCCCGCCAGAGTGCTAGGTTTTTTGTGGAACGACTGTAAATATTAAAGGTGGATTACAAATGTGCCATCCTGTCCCGTAGGTGTATTTGCTGCCTACACAGAAAGATCTGCACGCGTTGCCAGAGTGCATGGCATGCGAGCGTGCAACTGCCACTTTTTCCTCCATATTTACAGCAAGGTTCCTAACACAAGTCATTAACTAACTAGGCACATTGGCGCGAGCAAGCTACATCGGGCGCCAGCACCAAGACCGAGGTGTTTTACGTTGACTTGGACCAGCATCCCACGCAGGCGCTGCTCGCAAAGACCTGCGTGTCACATCTGCGGTGCGCCTGGCGGTGCGGCGACGTTTTTTCACACCACGTACTGCAAGCGTTCACGAAAAGGCAAGGCAACCATCAATGTCACTGCTGATATGGAAAAAAGAAAACCGTGACGGGAAAAAAAAACCTTCTCTGTTGCAGTCGTGCATGTCATGTAGCGTAAAAGGCAACCACAAAGAAAAAAAAGAAGCACAGCTACGCAGTCGATCATCCAGCTCGGCCATGTCTTTGGCCATCAAAGCAAAGTTGAAAGAAAGAGAGCCACAGGCTGCGCACATACTCAAGCGGTCCATGATGCAAGTTGCAGGTCCATGCCCTCGGCCGAGATACCAACGGCCGTCCGGCTAGGGCTCCTCCTCGTCGGCCTCTTCGCTGCTCGATTCACCGCCGTCGTTCCAGTCGTCCATGGTGTCCAGGATGCGCGCGTCCACGTCGAAGCCGGCGGCGCCGGCCATCTCCTCAAAGCGGCACCGCTTGCTTGCCTGCGCGGCACGGCCGCGCGTCAGGTTCACACGACGCTTGGGCGGTAGCGGGGGGCGGCCAGCCGAGACGATGGTGCTGTCGCTCAGACGCCGCGGGTCTTGGCCGACAGATACCTCTCCACCTTGGTCTTTGTCCTCGTCACAGCCGGTGCCTGGGGGTGCGTCCCGTCCCCAGTGTCGTTAGCGTCGCCAGTGCTCAAAGGTTGCGAGGAAATCAGCTCCGTGGCCGCGCGTGCGGCCTCAATGGTTGTGGCCGGTGCTGGCGCCGTCGTTGAAGGCGGCGGGGATGTTGTGCGGCTCGCCGCGCGCGTACGCTCCAGGCGAGGAGGGGGGAGCGCGTCCGCCGAGTCGTCATCACTCTCGGAGACCGTCCGCTCCTCCTCGTCATCCGATGAGACTAGTCCGCTGCTGCGTCCTCCACGCCCAAGTCGAGCTCCACGGCCGCGACCGCGGCCGCGATTACGGCCACCTCGCCCGCCACGAGCGACTACCGCAGCGCACCGACCGCCGCCGCGTCCAGCTCCGCGCTTGCCACAAACAAAGCCCCCGCGCCCTTGGCCACGCCCACCGCAGCGGTTGCTCCTTGGGAAAGCGCCATCAGCGGCTGATGTGGTCGCATCAAGTCGGCTCTGCAATTCCGCCTCCTCAGCGGCGTCTGGAGAGTTGGCATTGGCCGCGGGATGGCCATCAGCATCTTGCAGCAGACGGCGCATCTCACGCGCCCACCACTATCGACCCTCGTCGGAGTTGGCCGCTGCCGAGGAAGACCAGAAGGCAATTTCAGCCCGGTCTGCTGCCGACCTGGCCAAGGAGTTGAGCGCCACAGTGTTGGCAACAGCTTCACGCTGCAGGGTGGCTTCCGTGCAGGAAAATGCCTTGGTGGCCTTGTTTCCGACAGGCCGTTCTTGAAAGACGCTCCTCTTGCGTTGTTTCCGGCCACGCGCGTACGTTGAGCTACTTGGGCCCATGCTCGCGTCCTCCTCCTCGTCTATCAGGGCGTCGAGAGGATCCTCATCAAACAGTTCCGCACCCGATGCACCGTGCGGGCTGGGAGGTCGGTGCGACGCACGCATAGCCGCCACAGTAGCGGCGCCGCTAGAGCGGTCCAGCCGTCGCAGGATCCTCCAGTAGGGCAGCGCAGGGCACTTGAGCGTTGCGAACACCTCGGCCTTGAAGCCGTCGTAGGGGATCAAGCCGTCGTGCTGGGTAACGGTGGCGTTGATCAGGTCCGACGGCGTCGGGTCGCCCGTGAGCTTGACGTTAAGGACCGAAATGTACAATTTCTTAAAGCTCTCCACCATGGGGAAGATGTTGTACTTGAGCTCCTTTTCAATGGCCATCGTTGAGCACGCGCGGCGTCGCTCCACTTGCGGCGGGGAGTCAGGCAACATAGCACGAGAACGGCCGCAGTAGTCGCTCTTGAACGTCTCCATCCGCTGGTCGGTGCCCACCTCGGAGTTGAGCGTCGCCTCGACGTACAAGGCGCAAAGCACCTCACACTCGTCGCGAATCCACCCGACGCCACGAGTTGGGCGCGAGCGTCCCGTCCCTGGGTCCCGTGCAAGGTTGAAAAAAAGATCATACTGTACTGGGTCCTCCTCTAGCTCCCTCTTCGGCCTGGTCGCGCTGCCGTGCTCCGGGTTGACGCCGACGGGTCCGGCACGGTCGTCGCCAGCAACAGGGGGAGGGGTTGGTGAAGACGGGCGCACAGGGGGGGCGGTTGTTGTAGACGGGAGCGCACGGAGGGCGGACGGGCGTACAGGGGAGATCTCATCATTGTTGTCGTCGTCAAGGCCAGAAGACGGGGGGGGCGTGGCGTCGGAGCCGGCCAAGCTTTGGCCGCAATGGTGTTGCAGAGGGGAGGCGTTGGTGTCGGTGTTGTTGTGTCGGCCATGCCTTGGCCGCCTTGCAGTCGCTTTTGGTCTGGGTCTTGCACGTGGCGGCAATCCCGAATGTGGTCTTGTCCTTGCGCTTGACCTTGATGTGGCCCAGAGGCGATTTCCTCAGTGCCTCGGCCGAGCACGACATGGCCGGAAAAGCACAAAAGACGGCGGCGCGGGGGAAGCGGTCCCAACTGCTGCGGCTCCGACCACTCGGGCGGCTGCGGCTTGCTCGCGTCGATCCAGCGCAGGCCGCGCACGACGTCAGTGTCCGGCCATGTCGATACTTGCACCCAGCGCGGAGGCACCTTTGCTTCCGCGGCCGCGCGCTTGGCGGCCTCGACGCGCACGTACGCCTCCCACTTGACGTGATGAACCCACCCAATCTCGTCCGGGGGCGTCTCGACAATTGGCGGTGACGCCCAAGGGCACGGACACCACGTAGGACAGGTTGGGTGGTCCGGCCCAACCGTGACGGCGAGGCGGAACACGTAACAAAGTCGGCGATGAGTACGCCGCTGCGCCATGCGGCTTGAGTAGCCGCCCGTGGTTCCAACCCAGCGCCAGCCCCAGCCTGGATGCGCCGAAGGCCGACGCGCCCACGGGCACGGGCACCCCTCAGGGCAGATGGAGACGCTCGAGCTGACTCCCTGCGCGCGCTTTCACTCAGTGCAAATACTCCTCAGGCCGCGCTTCAGCTGGGCCTTGGTGATGCCACGACCGGGGGGCCCATGGGCTGGTCGCGGCGTGTAGGCAAGAGCGTCCTTGTCCGCACACTTAGTCGGCCCTGCACGAGAGCCTGAGCCCGAGTCCGATGGCTCGGACACAGAGAGCATCGAGCACTCGGGGGCCGCAGGCGACGAGCTGTCGAGGGGTGAGGTGCCGGAGAGGGGTGCCGAGGCGGCTGGGGGGGTGGAAGACGATTCTGCTGTCGCAGCCGGCCCAGCAGGAAAGTCCGGCATAGTGGGTCCGTAGCGCAGCACAACGTAGTACCACCAGGTAGAGCGTCGCCAAGTGTAGAGCACCGACGGACGCACAGATCGCGTGCTCTCCGACACCAGAGGAAAAATACCCCGTTGGTAGAGAGGCCGTGCGCAAACTAGTCGGTGGAGAGCAGGGGCTTCGGAATAATGATTCGGATAAAGCACCGTTCTGTAAGCAGCGGCACCCTGCTCGCAGCAACATCTTATGTTCTTCAGTCTTTCCACGAAGAGCCTGAGCATGAGGTGAGCTTTCCAGCAGTGTCTTCCGTTTTGCTCTCACATCGGATGGCGAGAAGATTCCAACGGATATATCCGGATATATCTGGATATATCCCAGATTCTGCTGAAAAACCCAGATTCTGAGAGGCCCTGGTGGAGAGCCGCCGTTGACACTGCCCCCCCGTAAACGCAAACAGAGTTAAGGCGTCTGATGTGGGCACGCCGTGCAGTGGTCAAGGTGAGCACAGGGTGCGTGCGAGTGTTGGCAGGGACGAGAGGGTGGTCGCGGCGGCGACAAAGCAAGCGGAACGAGTCACCAGGGTTGCGCGATCCCTCCCACGCTCTTTGCGTCAGACAGCGGGAGGGGCGCGCATGGCTAACAGGGCGCGCATGGCCAACGGGGCAACGATGGCTAGCGGGGCGCGGATGGCCCAGGGGCGCACACAGAGCCTGGCCTGGCTGAATCCGCGCCCCCTCGCACGTTACAGTTGATAGACTGGCCAGAGCGCCCGCGATCACGAGATTTTACGAGTGGCCCAGAAGCAGGCACTCAATGTCGGGGCAACAGAAGGGCCATGAGGGCCATGAACTCAGATTGTGGAGACACTGGCGAAACGCCGCCTGGAGGTTGTGACGGCGTTGCCTAGGGTCAGCCGTCTGGGGACCGGTCGTCTAACCAGTCGCATATCGCAAGAAAGCTGGAATCAGACGGTTGGTGGCGCGCAAGGAGTGGCCCGGGGTGCAGCCCTGCCCTGCGCATGCGCCACCTGTCGGACGCTTGCAGGCCCGGGAGTGACACGACACTCTCCACATGCGTGCCCTTCTACCGCATCCAGCTCCTCCCGCGGGTGTCAACGTATTGCGTGCCAATAGGGAGGCACCCCTGTCTGTGGCTCGCGCACACCACTATCGAGCTGAAGTGATCATGGCCAATCAGCTGTGGTGCTGGATGAGGAGCGCCACGCCTCTCGCCGTGGCTCGTTCTCGACGATATTTTCTAGGCCTAAGCTGGGCCACGACATGAGGCTTCCCCCCAGAGAAACGACCGACGATTTGTGGAGTCTGACAATTGAAAACACCACCGGGCCTGACCGACGTGCTCTCATGACGCATCGTTGTGACGTGGCTACCGATCTGGGGGTGGGACGACAGCCGAGATCTGGAAATCACATTGTCCACGGCATTGTCGTCCACTGATTGGTCATGGAACAATATACGTGTCCATGTCAGGCGCTGCTCGTAACAAATTTTCCGCTGCCAGGCGTGGCCACAGCACTGGGCACCAGTGCCATACGTTGCCATGGCGGCGCACCGCAGTGGAATGTTCTGCGATGTGTCACCAGGCCTTGCACGAGACCTATTCTCCAATAGATGCGCTTTGCTATTGCACAGGGAGATGGGTGATGCAGATCTCATGACATTGTGATTTGATTGGCTAAATATACGATTGCATCTGGGGACTACGTCCCACTGTAATTTGATCTCCTGCAATCTTGGTTGCCGTGACGAGCAACACGCACTCACAGCCATTCGTCGATTCCGCTGCTTCGTGTTCCGCTGTCTCCCCCCGCGAGGCACTCAGAGCGTCACGGCCGCGCCGAACGCTGCTGTAGGGGCGTGCTAGACCGAGGCGTCAGGCTCGTCGTGCACTCCTACCTACGTACTCAGGCATGCTTCTGCATTAACAGGGCCGCCTTTGATGGTGGCCCGGTGACGACCCGGGTTGGAAATGCAATTGGGGCTGGTAGAGCTCCTTGGGCCTGGCAACAGGGATACAGTTGAAAAAAGGCGGTGGCAGGCGCCCGCCCGCCCCCCTCAGGTGCGTAATACCTGCTTTGACACTACAAACGCAGCGCGCCGGAGGGAGCCGTGCGCTGACAGTTGTGGAAATGAACATACACAGCCCTCTCCCCTCTGTGTACCTTGTCGTCGTGCTTGTTATCTGCGTCCCCCTTTCATCACCTGTATATGGTGCATACGGGACACAGTGGGACTGAAAACCATCAAGAGACGCAAACTACTCCTAGGAGCAGTGGCTTCGCCACAACACCACAGCGTCACAACCGAAACAGGCATGCAATCTAAAAGGACATGAACGACAGAGCGCGTGGAGCCTGTACGGGCCCTCCCCCTCCTACCCCATAAACCTGCTCATCGTCAAAACGTCAATGCAAAGAAACAAATCCAAGAAGGCGGCCTGGCATGGGCCCTCGTGGCCGGCCCGGCGAGGACCACCTTCTCTCCTGCTTCAGACTGACACGCCCATGACGACGTCGTCCAGTGCCGCGAGTCCCTCAGCCCTACACACCCTCCCCCGCGTCACTCACCTTCTCCTCTTCTGGCTTGCCCGCACTCTCGGCCTCGTTCAGGGCCGGATTGAACACGGCACGGTTGCCAGCCAGAGTCACGCCGACAACGACAACGTCTTCGTCAGCATCACCGTCAGCGGCCGCTACGGCCGCTGCGCGTGAGGCCGCACCGGCCTTGTCCGCATGGCCGACCGGGACGGAGACGGCCTGCCACTCAGTCGTGAATGAAACCGAGCATAGCACGCACAAGCAAGGTGTGGCCTTGCGCGTCCAGGCCACAGCCTTAGAAGGGAGAACACCCTCTGCCTGGCCGCTGATGGCGTCCAAAGACGTGTCGCACGCCGCGGCCTCGCGGAGCGCGGCCCGGTAGGTCTTGGCCGCCCGCCACAGGTTCTTCTGCGCGTAGTGCATCCTGCTTGACATCAAAATGGCGTGCGTGCGGTCGTCACTGGTGATGGTCTGGAGGTTGGCCAACTGAACTTCCAGCGGCGCCGCGACGGTGCCAATGTCGTTCACGGCCTTCATGGCCGCCTCAAACTGGGCGGCCGTGTACCCCTTGTCCAATACGAGCTCAGCCGCCTCAAGCTGCATGGCCGTCAGATCTTCTGCATCATCGTCATTGCCAGCGACAGAGGCGCCGACGGCCGCGCCCACGGCCGCTTCGCGCTTCACCTTGACGTTCGTTACGTGCATGTCTTCCCCGTGGAACAGGCCGTCGGCGGCCCTGCGCTTGGTCCCGGTGCCGGCCTCGTTCGAGGCCGCCGCGCTTGCCACCTTCATCTTGTCACCTTCGAAGAAGGGGCTCGACAGGCCAGCCGCGGCCTTGGTCTTGGTTCCGGTGCCGGCCTCGTCCGAGGCCGCCGCGCCTCGCGCCTTGAAGGTCGAGCCACTGGCAGGGCTGCGACCCGCGGAGGCGCCACCCCTGACTGTATTGGTGGCCTCGTTGAAGGCCAAGCTCTCGTCAGCGTGATTCGTGTCGCCCGGTTCGCGACCGTCTTCGTCGCTGGCCTGGTCAGAGGCCACTCTCACGGCACCAGCCTCCTCTTGAACGAAAATATGGTGGGCGGCTGCTACGGCGGCTGCTACAGAAACGGCTTCCGCAGCCACGATGTCGCCCCTACCGTTCTCGGCGAGCACACGGTCAGTGTCGGCCTCGGCCATGACATCAGGCCGCTCAGTCGCCTGGTCGTCGCCGCCGGCTGGCCCAGCGTCGTCGCCGTTCTCGATGCGGGCGCGACTCAGCGTGGCCTTATGCGCGGCCAAAAGGGTAGCGCGGAGAGCATCTTGGGGAGCAGCACCAGGCTCAGAGGTTGAATCCATCACTGATCGTGAGGTCACGTGTGCCCGCGCAATATGTGCAAACACGCTACGGCACGAACGTTCAGAGCGCAGGGAGACAACGCGGCTCGAGAGCCTGCGCAGATGGCGGGCGTCGTCCGTGCTAAAAGAAATCGCCGGCCGACCGCCCCGCGCGTCAGCGACCACACGCCGAGCGCCCGTGGCACAAGATCTGCTCCCCACTGAGCGCGCTGTGGCGCTCTGGCACACAGCCACGCTACACGCACCATGAATACAGTGGTCCCCTGGTCTTGCATAGGGCCCTTCTCTGGAGCCTGCTGCTAGGCCACGTCCGTCCAACGCAGGCCCTTTGACGGCTTCCGATCCGCCTACGCAGGCCCTTTGACTGCTTTTGCTCCGCGCGGGGACCCTCCTCCAATCCAGGGCCCTCAAGGTTTCCAACATGAAAACCGTCTGCCCAGGGTAATCCGTCTGCCCACTGGGCCTTTGCCACCGTCAATTGCGTCACACGTGCGGAGCCTTCAGTGGATTCTCTTTTCCATATGGCGAGGCTCGTGAGGTACCTCTCTAGTCCTCCCACAACGTATCATTGGTGGCCGTGCGCTGCGGCTCACGCAACACTTTAGGGCCGCCCAGCATCGTACTCGGTGCTGGCACCTCAGTAATCGAGTCTGACGGCTGGCTCGTTGAAATCCAGGCGACAGGATGGCACTCCCCAAATGCCAACGACTTGTGTTGAGCATTGCTCAGCAACTGCATGTCATTCAATGCTTTAGCTGGATGTCACATTGCAACTTGTTCTGTATTTTGACATTGTATTTGATGTTATCGCATGTACTTGATTTTGGGGGCACCCTTCATCGGATGAGCTCCGGGAGATTCGCGAGGTGCGTGGTCGGGATTTTGAGGGGCTGTGAGCGTGTGTTCTCGTGGCCCGTGCGCCCTCCGCCCGCGGAGGTTCGTGGTGTGTCTATGCATGCTGGGAGTGGGGGTGTCTGCGGGTGCTGAGAGCGTGGGGGCGCCTGAGTCTTATCAGGCTGCCCCGTTACGGCTCGCGCCACCTTCATGATAGAACCTTAACGCACCCACCCACTGTACTGCCCGCTTCACAGGTTATGGGCCCAGTTGTCGCTGGTGGTCATCGTCTCTGTCTCCTACGGTCTCTAGGGGGACGACGTTGCTCAGGTCGCGGTGTGTTCTGGCGTTGGACGGGCGGATACAGCCTCTAACGTCGACAGGGTGGTACCAGTCGGTGCCACGGTCGTCAACATGTCGGACTTCGGCCGCTTTGGCGGCCCGCGGTTTGCACAGCCGGACGACGACTACAAAGTGTGGGCGGCGTATCAACGTGCGCAGCTCAAGATGGAGAAGCTGTGAGAGGCGGTCGTGACGGACCTTCCGTCGTCTGGGTCGGACGACAAGAAGGCCGACCCGGTGGTCGAGGAGTGGGAATCCATGAATGAGGCGGCTCTTGCGAACATTCAGATGTCGGTCAAGCCCGTGCACATGAACACGGTGACGTCGGTTGACACGGCCAAGGAGGCGTGGAACGCGCTCAAGGGCATGTTTTAGGCGCGGGACAACGCTCAGCTGCTTCGGCTCATGAAAAAGCTCAGAAGCCTGAAGAAGGGCGACGACGAGAGCATCATCAAGTTCACGTCGCGCGCCAATATGATCCGGGACGAGCTGGCCATGCTCGGCAACCCGGTGGACAACAACACGCTCGCGCTGCGTGTCTTATCGGGGCTTCCTTCCGAGTACGGGATGCTGAGGACGGTCCTGGAGAACAAGGACGTCAAGCTGGTCATGTCGCACGTGACGGCTCAGCTGCTTCAAGTCGAGCAGCGGAACATATCTGCGGGCTCATCGAAGCCCGTTGGTTGTGTCAAGTCGAAACCTTTCGCCGCTGCGGCGCCAAAGAAGCCGTTTGACAAGAAGTCGGTCGTGTGCTACTACTGCGACAAGAAGGGGCACATGAAGCGCGACTGCTACAAGCGGAAGGCTGACGAGGCCAAGGTCAATAACAATCCCGGTCGCGGCGGCCGTGATGGCGGCCATGGGGGTGGGCCCCAGGCGGGTGCCGCTCTGACCTATACTGCTTCGGCAGGTCAACCTGGCTCTCGTAAGGAACACGGGAGCACCAGCGGGGCGTCGACCTGGGTGCTCGATTCGGGGGCGACCAACCACATGGCCGCCGGCGACAAAGGCTTCACCGTCCAGGCGGCGGGGAGCGAAGACCAGGTCACCTTGGCCAATGGTGACAAATTCCCCATCAAGGGGCACGGCCACGTCTCTATGGACGTTGGAAAGGGCAACACCAAGGCGCGCATGGTCTTAGCAGAGGCCATGCTCGTGCCCGACCTGACCAGCAACCTGCTGTCGGTTCGGGCGATCGACCGCAACAGTGGTGCCGTGGTGACTGTCGGGGACTCGTGCTACATCTTCAAAGACGGGGATGCTGTTCGTGCGAGCGGAGTGCTCAACGAGGCGTCGGTAGTCGAAAAGGTCAACGACCGGGAGCAGGATGTGTTCAAGGTGACGCCCGTTAAGGCTTCGGCGAACGCGGCGTCCACCCGCATCGCCGGGGAGGCGGAGCTTTGGCATCGCCGTTTCAACCATTTGGGGTTTGTGAACCTCAAGCGGGCCGCCAAGATGGTCGACGGGATGCCGTCGTCGGTGGCCAATGCCGAGCGTGTGGTCGTTACTGTTTGTGTGCCGTGCGTGGATGGAAAGATGGTGCAGGCACCGCATCCGCGGTCTTCCACCAAGACCCCCAAGTGCGAGCTGGTCCACACCGACATGGGTGGGTCACTGACGGAGTCACTGGGTGGATCCATCTACTTCATCACTGCGCTAGAGGACAGCACTGGTTTCATCACGGCGACGCCCATAAAGACAAAGTGGATGGCGTTAGAAGTGCTCAAGAAGCGCATCAAGCTGCTTGAGACGATGACGGGTGTCAACGTCAAGCGCGTCCGTCACGACGGCGCCGTACAAGTCGCAGCAGAACGGAAAGGCAGAGTGGGTCAACCGCACGCTGATGGAGCGCGTGCGTGCTGCACTGCTCGATTCCGGCGCGGAGGAGGAGCTGTGGGATGAGGCCCTGGCTTCCGTCGTCCATGTGCTTAACCGTTCGCCAAAGGCGGGGCTTGACGTGACGCCGCTGGAAGCGCTGACGGGACGACGCCCTAACGTGGCGGGATTCCGCTTCTGGGGGAGTCGCGCCTGGGCGCTCAAGCCCAAGAAGCCGCAGCAAAAGCTGGAGCCGAGGACCGACGTGGGCCGCTTTGTCGGCTACACTGTTGGTGGAAAGGCCTACCGCATCCTCGAGAACGGGAGCAACAAAGTCTTCGAGCGCCGGGACGTCCTGATGGAAGAGAACCCGACGAAGGCCGGGACTTCGCCCGTAGATTCAAGCGCTGGTCCCCAGCTGACGATGACCGAGGATAGCGACAACAAAGGCGACATGGACGGGGAAATGGACATGCTCGATGCCGAAGGAGGTGGCGGGGAGAAGCATCTTCCTGAAGAGGACTCCGAGAGCGACAGCGACGGCGATCCTGACGACCTCGCGGACGACAACGACGATGAGGAAGGTCAGAGTGATACTGCTTCCATACACCCGGTCGGTCACTCTGCCGCGGAGATGGACAACGCCGCTGCGGGACCTCGTCACTCTACACGTCGGCCAGCCCCCAAGGTGACCTGGTGGGAGAAGGACCCCAAGGCGTACCTCGCCAACGGTGCCGAGTCGGAGGCCAGGGATGGCTGGGACTTGACCAAGCCGCCGGCAGACGAGAAGGAGGCGCGTGCCCGTCCTGACTGGCCGTTGTGGCAGAAGGCCATCAAGGACGAGGTAGTGGCGCACAAGCAACTTGGAACCTGGTCCAGGACCAAGGTGAGCAACAAGAAGCAAAAGACGGTCAAGACCCGCTTCGTGCTCGACATCAAGCACGATGCAGAGGGAAAGATGGCGCGGTACAAGGCGCGGCTTGCGGCCCAGGGCTTCAACCAAGTTCCGGGGCGGGACTTCGATGAGACGTGGGCACAGGCTTCAAATGCGGCGACCACGCGTGCAATACTCGCCGGGGCGGCCGCCAAGGACTGGGAGATTCACCATGTCGACGTTACGAAAGCCTTCCTGAACGCAAAGATGGACAAGGAGATGGACATCAAGCTGCCAGATGGTGTTGAGGACGGGGACCCGTGGGAGATGTGCCGGCTGAGCCTGGCCCTGTACGGGAAAAAGCAGGCGGGGCGTCTTTGGGCCATGAAGCTGGACAAAAAGCACAAGGATATGGGCGCCTCTCGGTCACCCGTGGACCCGAGCGTCTACGAGTGGAACCAACCTGTGCACGGACGCGTCTTCATTCTGGTCTACCTTGACGATCTTATCGTTGCGGGAAAGAGCCTGGCGGGTGTTAAGGCCGTCAAGTCGGCAGCGTCGCGAAAGTTCGAGGTGCGCGACAAGGCGGAGGTGAAGGACGTCATCGGCATCAAGGTCATGCGCGACCGCAAGGCCAGCACGATTACTCTGAACAACCCGGGTCACACTGCGGCGCTTCTCGAGGCGTTCGGCATGGAGATGGCGACACCCAACAAGACCCCCATGGCGTCGGGGGTGAAGCTCGCAAAGACGCGGAAGGACTTGCTGCCGGAGGGCAACCGCTACGCGGCGCTAGTAGGTTCCCTGCTCTACTTGTCGACGATGACGCGGACAGACATTTCGTTTGCAGTCGGCGTGCTGTCCCGCTTCATGTCTTTCCCCGAGCAAGCTCACATGCGCACGGCCAAGGGTGTGCTGCGCTGCCTTCGCGGCACAACACGTCTAGGGGTGGCGTACGGTAGCAGCGAGCCACTGCAGGGGTACGTCGACGCTGATTGGGCGGGCGATGTTGACGGCCGTCGGTCTACCACGGGCTTCATCTTCACCGACAACGGTGGTTCCGTTGCGTGGGCGAGCAAGCGACTGTCGAATGTGGCAGCTTTCACCGCCGAGGCCGAGTACGTGGCGGCCTCCATGGCTACAAAGGAGGCCCTGTGGCTCTGCAAGCTGCTGGGGGTGCTTGGCGTCGATGGCCAGGCCGTGCCGATAGGGGAGGACAACCAGTCGTGCCTTGCACTGATCAACAAACCGGAGGCGACGGGCCACACCAAGCACGTGGAAGTCGCTTACCACATGGTGCGTGACTACCAGACGCGCGGGGACGTAGCTGTCTACTCTCCCTTCAGCGCGGAAATTCCCGCTGACGGACTCACAAAGCCTCTACCGTCGCCCGCCTTCACGGCGTTCCGCGACGCGATCGGCGTCGGCGCCGACTTGGGCGGCGCCGACATGGCGCAGTGGTAGCGGCTCGAGCGCGGCGGGCCTGAGTTGCCGTAGTTAGTCGGGTTTGCGTCGCGGCGGATGCGACCTTTCGACGCGGTTCTACTATGGGCTCGGTCGGGTCGGGTCGATTTTGCATAGGTCGGATCAAGGAAACCGACCTTCCATCGCTGTACTACTATGGCCGCGGTCGGGTCCGATCGGGTCGGCGGCGTCACAAATCGGATCGGCCATCACAACATCTGATGTGACGCATGCAATTGGCGGGAGTGTTGAGCATTGCTCAGCAATTTCATGTCACTCAATGCTTTGGCGGGATGTCACATTGCAATTTGATATGTACTTTGGCATTGAATTTGATGTTATCGCATGTACTTGATTTTGGGGGCACCCTTTATCGGATGAGCTCCGGGAGATTCGCGAGGTGCATGGTCGGGATTTTGAGGGGCTGTGAGCGTGTGTTCTCGTGGCCTGTGCGCACTCTGCCCGCGGAGGTGCGTGTTGTGTCTTTGCAAACTGGGAGTGGGGGTGTCTGCGGGTGCTGAGAGCGTGGGGGCGCCTGAGTCTTATCAGGCTGGCCCCTTACGGCTCGCGCCACCTCTATGATAGAACCTTGACGCACCCACCCACTGTACTGCCCGCTTCACAACTTGATTTCAAAAACGGTTGCATGACACGGATCAAAGAGATTTGTATCCAGGCACTAAACATAGGTTCCGTGATGTTCGAGCCTGATTGGCTGCTCACATCTGGTCCCGAGAGCTGAAGCGCTGGCCTGATCTCTCGTCGACGTCGCGTCTTTCGTTTCTCCGTGTTTGGTCTGGCACAACTATTGCCCCATCAAACGACCTGCGCGCCCCCCCTCAAACGGGGTCCTCGGTCTCCTTTCTCTCTTCATAACAGAAGCTACGAGAGAGCGCCTACAAGAACCTGGGTTGCCTACCTCATGCGTATGCACTGCACGTCTCATCTTGCAACCCCTTTGGAACAGAGAAAAACTACAGAAAAGAATAGCGCATTCACTGCAGGCACGTCACTTGCCCCACCGTTCGTCTCTCACCCGCCCACCGCCTCTTACGCGCCTATAAAACACAAAGAAAAGCAACACAACGTTGAGACAGGCGGCCCGGCAGGGGCCCCCTCCACAGGGCTGGAAGAGGCCTATGCTTTGGCGTATAGTAGCTTGGGAGTCGCTTTCAGCCTTTTCCTAAGCCACGTTCTTCTCGACCTTGAGCTTCTTGTGAGTTTTGCGGTTGGGAGCGGCGGCTTCACCGTCGGTACCGCGCTTTATGTCGCTGCTGACCTGGTTCGAGGCCATACCGCCGCCTCTGCCAGGACTCTCCAGCGAGGCGCCGTCCCAAAAAGCCAGGTCAGCACTCCAAAGGCCGTCAAAATCCTTGCACTTGTGTAGCGGTTCTTGGCACCACCACTTTGGTGCGTCGTCCAGCCGAAGTGACCTCTTGATCAGCTCGGTCTGTCGAAGGAGCTGCCCCGGAAATCGACCCACAGCCCAGCCTTCCCCCAAAGGGAGGAGAGGATCACGGCAAAGCCCAGGGGGGAATCTTAGTCCAAAGCACAGTTGGTTTTATCAAACGGCGACGGGGACGGCGTCCCCGCTGTCAATAAACCCCTCCCGAACCCGAACGCCGGCGGCCAAAGTAGCCACCCCAATTGCGCCAAACAGATAAATCCCCCCAAAGCGAAAAGTTCAAACAAGTAGTACGGGGGTTGGGAAAACCACTGGGGAAAAGCCCCGCCCCCGACCGAATCCGATCTCCCCGCGATCCGGACAGGTCATTCCCTTGCTGGCCCGGATCGGGATATTTTGGGGAGGCCCCCGGGGGCGTGCTGTCCACTGCTGAGGGGCCACGCCCCTTCCAACTGTGGGACCTCCGACCGCCACACAGCCCCCTCGTCGCGTGACGTGGCGTCCCTGCCCTTCCCGCGACGACCACTGAGAAGGGGGGTCCGGCCCGGCCCCCTGGCCGA
>Ga0209093_1001141_pt1 | contig 15027 bp, 6 predicted proteins | sample SidtaG_4_FD_187450 | JGI IMG/M metagenome (GOLD analysis project Ga0209093, IMG submission 187450) | Marine algal microbial communities from Sidmouth, United Kingdom - Sidmouth_Male1 metaG (SPAdes) (version 2) | ecosystem: Host-associated > Algae > Red algae > Unclassified | place: Sidmouth... | reverse complement strand
TCGGCCCGGCTTACGCTCGGATTGCGGAAGCTTCCTCAAGCTTCCCGGTCCCCCCAGAGGGCCCGGATTCGGGATGACGTGTGCCTCCCTTGCGTGTGCCAGACCCCCCCAGGGGGGCCCGATCGGGTGTTCCACGCCTCACGCCCCTCTAGAGGGGTCGCTTCATGTGTGGCCCTGGGGCTCCCTGGACACCCCCCCAAGGGGGTTGTCCCACGCTACCCCCCTAGGGGGGTGTTGCGTGACTGTTCACGACCCGTCCCCGGCTCATGCCGGGGGGTCGGGTCACCCCTCTCAGGGGGTTTCCCCCACACAGGGGAGCAAACGTAGCGCGCGGGAAAATGACCGCGACAACGGCACGGCACGGTGGGGGGTGCGTCATCACGAGTGGGAACCGGCAAGCGACGAGCTCACCCACAAAATCGCTTTGACCTAACCACGTGATTCCTGGTCCTCGGTTCCTGCTGTAAGGAGTCTTCCGACAAGTGGAACCGACGAACATAACCACAAAATCCCTCTAATGTCGCGCAGACCTGCAGCGTAGCACATCCTTCAGCGTTCGACGCTCCAGACTCAGCACAGCTTCTGCAGCCATCTTTTGCAGTAGACAAGCGACCGCATGCTAGTTGCCCACTGACGGACATACCTAGTCCTTTGGTCATCCAGTATGTACAGTGGATGGTCGGCAACGAACCAGAGCCGCGCCGGACCCAAGGCGGTGTGACGCGTGGCTCTTGTGCGAGGTGTACGCGTGACAGCGACGAGAACATCCAAATTCGGTGGAGGCTCAGGATCCTTAAGCTCAATAAGTCCGTTTACCTTTGGTTTGGTTGAAGAGTTGAATTATACCTGATTCATTGAACCATCAGATGGTTCACCAAACCGACGCAACCCTGGTCTAACTCGTCTGCAACTCTACCACCCCTCAGACGTTGGAAACACCCCCCACGATCTATTTTAGAGGTTTAACCTCTGAAAATCGTAGTAGGTCTGTTCTGGTTGACGTACTGTACACGCTCGGGCGTGACAACACCAGGGGTCTTCAAGCGTACGCTTTTCAGAACAGCGTCTGCGTATTCGGTATGATCCATGACAAGCGTTCGCGTATGTCGAGCGCGAGAGGTCCGGTTCAAGCGTACTTTCCAGCCGGCAAAGGACAAGCGTACATTTCCGCGTATTATTTGAACTATATCTTGGCCAAGCATATTGGCGAATCTTGGTGCTGTTCGGGTACTAGAGGTAGTCGACGGTTGGCAGAATGGACTTTTATTGTGTATTTACATCAGAAACTCAAATGAAAAGTGCCTCCTAATTTGATCGGCTGTCAGATAAGTCGGACTTTTCTTGGACTGTGCGTGAGCAAACACGCGCTCGAATGTCGAAGTTGCGCATATCTTCCTTGGCGACATTCGGGTTTGCGTCTGTCAGAAAATCCCCGATTAAATTCACCTCAAGCGTACCTTCGAATGGGCAAAATCACCGGGTAGCGTACATGCTTGTGTGCTGCGAAAGTCAAGCGTTGGGGTATGTACCCGACAAAAGTACGCTCGAATACGCTTCAGGAAAAGTATGCTTGAAGACCCCTGGACACACCCAGTGTGAGAATACCGAATAATGATTGTATCCTTGCGCGCCTTCTGCTAAGCATTTGAACACACTGCACCTAAAAACAGTACTTAGCGCGGAATGTTTTAATCGACACGTTGCAGAACACGTTTCCTATTCTGCTTCCGAGCCTCTGTACGTGCCCGCGCGGCAACGATGGTCGCGGTGGCGTCCGAACGCTGGGCTCGGCTCGGACCTCTGCGGCTGCCCGTGGGCCTGTTGTACACTGTGGCGGCCCGAACAGCGGACATTCCTTGCTCGCGGTCAAGAAGAGGCATCACGCTCCGGGTTGGTGCCGAGACTGCTGGGCGGGCCGCGTCGACGCGTTTCCTCTCTCCCCATTCAGGCGCCCACGTCCCGCGCCCGCATTCTCCTCGATTGCTGAGCAGCACCTATTTTCTTTGTGGCCGGTTTGCAGTTGACCCCCCCATGCGGTCGGTGCGCTCCCTGTACGACTTCTTCGCCCCACGGGAGCCGTGACGCGCCTGGTCCGTCATTGCCTTTCACCCCCCAAAGCCCAGCCCCGCGCCTAGCACCACCGTCTTCACCTACCACCATGGGCGCCTTCGAGGCGCTCGCGGCCATCTCCCCTATTGGTGTGTGCATCGGCACGGCGGTGGGCACGGCGGCCTACGCCGCCCAGCGGGCGCAGTCTGTCGAAATGCTCCTCAGCCTGCTCGAGGAGGAGGGCGCCGAGAGCTCGGGGGGCTCTGGCGAGGGCGGCCGACCGCCGGGCGTTGGTGCCCCGCTGTCAACGTCGGCGGCGATTGCTTTTCCATTTGTAGCCTCGGCAGCATTGCTCTTCATGTTCTTCTTCTACGCGGGCGTGTCGGCGCTACTGGCGGTGGTTGTGACGCTCTCCTCGTCCATGGCCTTGTCGTTCTTCATCTACCCAATGGTGAATGCGGTTCTGGGCCGCTTTGCCGGGCGGGGCTGGGGCGGCTGGGTGCCCCCACCTGCGGCCGCCGCTGACCCATCCGAGGCGTCCAGCGCGCTGCTCAGCGGGGATGCATCAGCGTTGGCCGCCTCGGCGACGGGCTCGACGGGTAGCGACAGGAGGCGGAGTGGTGGCAGCCGGACCGTCGGTGGCAGCGTCGCGGTTGCGGCAACGTCTGCACGGTGTTGCGCCGCCCTCCCCCCTCTTCCCGTCGTCGGCACCGGTGCCATCGTCTTGACTGCCCTCGGCGGGTGGCTCATGACCGGCCACTGGGCGCTGAACAACCTGCTCGGCGTCAGTCAGTGCGTGCTGTTTGTGTCCCTCGTCCGCGTTCACGCGGCCGTTACATCCCTCCGCGTCTGCACCGCGCTCCTCGCCGGTCTGTTTGTGTACGACGTGTTTTGGGTGTTTGCCTCGTCCCACTTGTTTGGCACCAACGTGATGGTCGCGGTCGCGACGCAAGACGCGAGCAACCCGGTCGCATCCGCGGCGGCGGCGTTGCACCTGCCGGTCGCGCCCGTCGCCCGCTTGGCGCTGCCCGTTAAGCTCGTCTTCCCGACCGGCGACGGCGGGGGGCTGATGCTTGGCCTAGGCGACATTTTTGTGCCGGGCCTACTCCTGGGGTTGGTCCTCGCCTTTGACCTGACGACGGCCATGGCGGGTGCGCCGCGCCGCCGCCGCGGCTGCTGGCCCGCCGACGACATTTTCCCGCTCGCACTGGTCGGCTACGCCGCGGGTCTGGTCTGCAGCTTTGTCGCAAACGGGGTGTGGGGGGTGGCCCAGCCGGCGCTTCTGTACATTGTGCCCGCCACCATCGGACCGGTGGTCGTTGCGACGGCCAGCCGGGGGGACCTCGGCGAGCTGTGGCGGGGGCCGGTCGTGTACGGTTGCTTGCCCGGTGGCAGGGGGGGATTGCCCGCCCCGGCGACAGCAGCCGGCGATGAGTCCCTCTCGGTGTGTGAGTGAGGCGTAGGTCTCCACCGTGGTCTCCACCGGTCTTTGTACTAAGCAACAACCGCAAGCAGACAATCGCAGCTGCCGCAAAAACAAAAAGAACGCTACTGTGGAGCTTGCTCGATTGGAAACATCTATGTACTGACTCAAAAGATCGCACGCACCGAGGCGCTGGTAATCGAGAAACAAAAAAGAGAAAAAAGAGGAGTCGAGAGGTCAACCCATCAAGCCGTTTTGTAGCCGTTCGGGTTGTTCGATTGCCACTTCCAGGTGGACTCACACATCTCCTCCACGCCGAGCTTCGCCTCCCACCCAAGGAAGGACTTGGCGAACGCCGGGTCGGCGTAGAGCACGCTAACATCGCCCTCCCGCCGAGGCGCCATCTTGTACGGCAGCTCCCGGCCGCAGGCTTTGGACATGCCATTGAGCATGTCGAGGACGGAGTACCCCTTGCCGGTGCCGAGATTGACGCTCCTGCACCCGACCTTCTCGTCGGTCAGCTTCTCAAGGGCCGCGACGTGGCCCTTGGCCAGGTCGACGACGTGGATGTAATCACGCACGCCAGTCCCGTCCTTGGTCGGGTAGTCGTCCCCAAAGATAGACAGGTGCTCGCGGCGGCCGACCGCAACCTGAGCAATGTACGGCATCAGGTTGTTGGGAATTCCCGACGGGTCCTCACCAATGCGGCCCGACTCGTGCGCGCCGACCGGGTTGAAGTAGCGGAGGATGAGGATGTTCCACTCCTCCTGTGCGCGGGAGAGGTCCCGCAAGAATTCCTCGATGAACAGCTTGGTGCGGCCGTACGGGTTGGTCGCCCCAATCTCCGCGTCCTCCAAGACAGGCATCTCCTTGACAAGCCCGTACACGGTCGCCGACGAGGAGAAGACAAAGTTCTTGCACCCATACTTGTCGAGCAGGTTGAGTAGGATGAGCGTGCCGGTCAGATTGTTGTGGTAGTACTTGAGCGGCAGCTTGACCGATTCGCCGACGGCCTTAAGGCCCGCAAAGTGGATGCATGCGGAGAAAGTGAACTCCTTGAAGACTGCCTCCAGGGCCTCCTCGTTAAGCAGGTCGACGAGGCGGAAGATGATCTGGTCCGACTTGCCGGTTAGCTCGCTCACCCGCTTCAACGACTCCTCCGAAGAGTTGTCCAAGTTGTCGACGACGACGGCGGTAAAGCCCTCATTGACCAACTCCAGGACCGTGTGCGAGCCAATGTAGCCGGCGCCGCCGGTGACCAGCACCGTCTTGGCCGTCATTATTGAAAGGGAGAGGGGAAACAGCAGACGTCAACAGCGACGTCGTCGCGGGCGGACGTGACAGCGACACGAGTGGCGGCGGACGTGGTGCGGGCAGGTCGACTGCTGGGCGGCACGCGGACGAGAGCGGTGGAAATTGGCAGAGACAGTGGTCACGCAAGCGAGCAAGCATGTGCACCGTGCAGCACCTAAAGCAACGCAGTCACCTAAGACCTCACGTGCGGGTGGGGCGGGGAGGGGGGGGAGCAGGAGGGTTGGTGGCCCTGCCAATGGCGTATCGACGGTGGATCGCGCGGCGAGACTAACACCTCACGTTGACCTGGGCACAGCGCCGGCAGTCACGGTGGGTCCGTGGCGTCACAAGCCACGTGCCTTCTCGTCCAAGGACGACCGCCACTCGCCATTCGACAATGGTCGTCGATGTGCATTTGCAGCCTCCTTTGCATGCGCCAATGGTCGTCGCCTGTTTTTCTTGAGGTCGGAATAGATGTCTGTAAGCATACACACTATACTGAATGTTGGCGTCACTTAGCTTATGAAGTCAGATGACCATTGAAAAGCATCAACTGCTTGAGGGATCCTCGCCGCAGATCCCCCCCTCTGGTCTCGACCAGGACTGCCACTGGGTACCCGAGACCATGGCACCGACGTGAAAGTGCTTCTTGCAAGGGCACGGCGCTCGTTGAACCTGCCGACCACTTGTCCATGTGGCCATACTTCCCTACGGACTCACCCAACGGTTCACTCAAGTACAGGGCACCCGGGCTGTCGCCCCCTTCGGCGGCAATGGCGCGGTCGCTTCAGCCGCGCGGGCCTGTTCGATGGCTCGTCAGGGTAGTTGCCGCCCTGGGGTTGGCGGTCGCTGCCGCCCTCGTCGCAACGAATGAGGCAGATGGAGCCGCTGGGAAGGTTGGGGGAGTTGTCGTCGACTCGCTCTCTGACGCGCCACCAGGCGAGGCGGCGGCGGCGACCACGGGCGGTGGCGGGAAGGTCGTTACCCTGACCGACGACAACTTCACAGCGGAGATCGAAAAGGGAGGCGTCGTCTTTGTCAAGTTCTTGGTACGCATGGAAAGAACTCGACAGCTATACGCGTACTTCTGTCTCCGCTAGCCCAGTGTGCCCCGGCTCTGACCCCAGAGCCTGGCTCTCGAGCCACGCACGAGTCGTTTGAGTACCCATCCTGACGACCCCTTCGATTTCTTTGTGGCTTGCTGCTTTCCCACCTGTCGCTGTCACTCTCTTTGGCGATTTTCTGCGCTCGAAATTGTTTCTCGTGCCTCGCAGGCCCCCTGGTGCACCCACTGCGCTAAGGCTGCTGCTCCTTTTGCCAAGGCCGCCGCTAAAGTCGCCGCCGCCACTTTTGCCGACCTGGACGCCACCGTCCACAAAGCAACTGCCTCCGCCTTCCGGGTGACCTCCTATCCCACGTACAAGCTCTTCCGCGACGGGCAGCTCCTGTCGTCCTTTTCCGGCGCGCCGTCGGTCGCCGCCTACACGGCCTTTGTCGAGCGCGCGCTCGGCGGTGACGGCGTCGTCATGGTCCCCCCCGGCGGTGTTTCCGACTGGTTGGCCGCCGCCGACCCCTCCGTGGAAGTGTTCTTTCTGGGCGTCGGCCTCTCCGCCGACGGGGAGTACGCCAGGGTGTCATTTGATGTGTCCGGCTCGGGGGCGGGGCGAAGCCGCTTTGGCATCACTGCGTCGGTCGGCGATGCAAAGGCGGCGGTCGCGACGTGGTTGTCTGCAAACCCCGACGCGGCAGCGGCGCCGACCGTCACAGCGGGGATGGTGCTCGCCTTTCATGGCGGCGGCGGCGCCGCGACCGCCGACGACGGACCCGACGCGCCCTGCCGCCGCCGTCGCCGCGTGCGCGTGTATGACGGTGGCGCCAATGGCATTGGCGCGTGGGTCAAGACCGCCGCCCTCGGGGCGTTTGGGGAGGTAACCGCCGCGTCTGCGGGTGCCTACCTCCAAAGTGGCTTCCCGTTGGCGATCCTCTTTGTGAATGGCTCCGCCCCGGACGCGGCCGTCGTCGACACTTTTACTGCGGTGTCGGAGGCGATGGAAGACAAGCAGCGGGTCGTGTTAGCGTGGGGCGACGCCGATTCGTCGACGGTAGCCCCCTTCCGCGCGTACCTCGGCTTGGGCGACGCACCGCTGCCGGCGCTGGCCATCTACGCGTTTGCCAATGACGCGACGTACTTGTATACGGGTGCGCTGGAGGCGGAGCCGATTGTCGAGTGGCTCACCGCGTACGGGACGGGGTCGATGAAGGCGACGGTCAAGTCCGAGCCCGCCCCGGCCGCGCCCCCCCCCCCCGGATCCGTCGTCAAGGTCGTGGGCAGCACCTGGGAATCGACCGTCCACGCATCGGGTCAAGACGTGTTCATCATGCAGTGGGCACCCTGGTGCGCCCACTCCAAACGCGCCTGGCCAGTGCTCGAAGCAACCGCCGCGGCCCTGGTCGGCGTGCCCTCCATGACCATTGCCGCCATGGACGCGTCGCTCAACGACCCGCCGGTGGCGTATCGCACCAAGAACTTCCCGACGTTCCACTTTTTCAAGGGCGGGGACAGTCGGGGCCTGCCGTACAAAACCCGCCGGTCGATTGCGGATTTTGTCGAGTTTATGCAGGAGCACGCAGCGACGTCGTTTGACGTGGACCTCGAGGCGGCGGCTGCAGAAGCCAAGGCCAAGGCCAAACAGCGGGCCGAGGCGGGCAGGAAGGGGGCCGCGGGGGATGACGACCAGCCGGCTGCGTCTCTAGCCGAAGAAGCGTCGCCCGCGGCCACTGTGGCGGGCAAGGAGGAGCTGTGAGAGCAAAGCCGTTCGTGCCCTCGGAGCTTCCCGTGTTTCCTTTTTTTTTGTTTCACGCCTCTGATGTTTTTTGTTTGGCAGAGTCGTCACCTGCTTCTCCCACCCCAGATCGTCTAGGACACAGTTGGAGGGACACGAGTACCGCCTGTTGACGGATACATCAGTGTCATCACAGTTGCCTGCGCCACGCCCACTGCCGCAGTCGAGAACGGTTCATCTCCGCCAGAAGAGTAGAGGACGATTCATAGTGTCCCGGACGCTGTCAGGCTCTGTCACCAAGTGGACTTCGCGCCACAGGCTAGAAACGCACTTCTTTCACCCAGCTGGGATTGCACTTCTTCCACCCAGCTTCTTGGACAAGTGCTGGACGGACAGTCACCTCCTTCACAGCTTCTTCGTGGAAGGACGTTGGCGCACACCCGTCTTCGAGTTGAGGAAACCTCGGCGAGTCGTTGGCGCTGTCGAGAAAAGTGCCGGCCCAAGCGATACCAAGTCGCAGGATGTTGGTGCCACCCCCCGCAAAAGCGCCAAGAGCCTGAAAGTATAGGTGTTCCACTGTTGGCAGGCAAGGGCAGTCGAATGCAATTGCCCGGCAACGGTTCGGAGCCTGCTACCACTAGCCTGGCAGCCATCGGGGGAAGTGACGTCCAGTTCACACGAGCGCGAACCATAGGAGGCGTGCGTGTGGTGCACAGGCATACTCCCCGTTCACGCATCTTGTCTCCTTCCGCCACCATCCCCTTCACCAGTTCCCTGCGTGCCGTCCGTTTTTCGCGGCTCCTGAATTGAGCCCCGCTGCTCGCGAACGGCCGCGGAGTCCCAAGGGGCAGCGGCACGTGATCATGAGAAACGGAAGCTGTAGAACGATTGCGTGCCGGCAATCCTGGTTCGCGACCTGGAGGGGGCACGGAGGGACGCCGACGCCAAACAATGGGTCCTGTCGCAAGACGAAGTGGGGGCTACGGCACGAGAACCCCGCGATGACGGCAGCGCTGCGGGAGGGGGCACAAGGGTGACCACAGCGGCGAAGGAGACCGCGCATTGGACGAGCCGCCAGACATGATCCAGGCTGGGAGTTCATCGTCTGAAATCTTTTCTCATCGAACTTTTTATATTTTCCGAAAACAGATGTTTGCTCGGTCCACAGTACGTTCCAGGAAGAAGATCGGTGGTCGTGAGGCTCGTTCCGAAATGAGTTGGGTCTCCTGCGCCCCATAACAGGCTGTGGATACAGTACACTCCTGCGAGGTTCTTGTTAAAATAGTAGCTCAGAGTTTTCGAGTTCTTCGAAGAACCTCCCTCAGGGCTTACAAGCCTGTGTTTACCGCAGGGAGTTCAGTGTCCTCGAAGAGATCCTCTAGATACGTCAGTCTTCGGACCCACGAGGCTGACACGTGCACTTATGGTACTACCGACAAAAACTGGACCTCGTTGCACCATCATCCGACACAGAATCACGGTTTGACTGGTTCAGAAAGCGGCCAATGCCGATGAAGCGGATCCAGGACTGTGAGAAGTCCCCTGTAGCCGTGTGGTTCGCGTTTATGGGGAGTCCAAGCCTGGCAGAGGTGGCGCTTCGGCCCAGTTTTCAACGAATACAAGTTTCCAGGACGCAGGCTGTCCATAGAATAGGTTCAAAGTCTCCAACGACAGAAACAAGCGAGAATGAACCCATGTACGCATGCATGCGCACATGCTACTAGCCGGCCTGATACACCGACACGACTGCGTTTTCCTGCATTCCCGAGTCGTGGGGCTCCCCCATGCCATCGATTGTCCGCTCGACCTGCCACTTGCAGCCGGGACCGGCCACCCGAGCGTGCCCTCGGTGCGTTGGCGCAGTGCACTTCCCCCCTCCCTACCCCTCCTCCCCTCATTCCCGCTTTCCGCTTCCCATCTTCCGCTTCTACCCCCTGTGCCAAAGTGTCACCCGCTGGTCCCTTCCCGGTGCCCCTGAATTGTGGCATGCTGCCTGCCCCACCCGCGTATCCCCGATACATCCCCGCCACTGTTCGTCTTGGACGCGCTCGCGGCACAGCTGCGGGTCAGTCTCTTTTAGACGCTCTCCGGACCCGATCCCCCGCTTCATACCTCGTGCGCGGTGCTGTCAGAAGCGCTGCCTGCGTGCCTTCGGTATGACGCTTTACTGTACACCAGAGGTGTCATTCGGCGGCGCTGAGTGGCCACAGGCAGCGAACTGCAGCGTGAACGAGCCGTGACGGGCGGGAATGATAGGCTTTCCCTTCCAGTCCTCGGCGAGCCGATTTTGCCCACACCCTCCCCCCTCAAGTGCAGTGACGACGGCGTGGCTTGACAGCAACGGGGCCAATTGATCGGCAACGCTGCCGGCATCCGCACTCTTTCCAGGCGCCGGGGCGGCGGCGGCCCCGCGGCCGGCACCGCGCCGCGCCCGAGCACCGCCGCCCCGTTGGCCGGCAGCAATGCTTTGCCACGCGCCGTCGCAGCGGCGACACGATAGCCACGACACGCACGGTGGGGGTACCGACGCTGCGTGACTGGCCACCAGCGAAGAGGCGGGTGGTGTCAGAGGGGGGGGGGGGGGGGGGGGGGGGGGGGGGGGGGGGGGGGGGAGCCACCAAGAACATCGTTGGGCGCAACCTGAGTGGGGAGGTGGGGCTCCTCGAGAGCACGGCGCGGCACCGCGCAACGTGGCCTCAGCCGCGGGCCCCGTTCGCCCCCTCTGCGCGGCGGCGGTCGGGTCGGCACGGCCCGACGGGCCTGTCGCTCTGCGTCGGGCCGCCGAGCACGTGACTGGGCAGTTGAGTGGGGCGCCTCGCACACTGGAAGGGAGCGGAGTCGGCGGGGGCAGGCGGAGCTCGAGGGGTGGCTGCCCCCGCGTTCAGGAATGCCCCAGCGCCGCACCGGAGCCGCCAACACCCCCCGTACGGTCAGAAAAGCGCCTGCCATGGACGTTGGATAGTTGCGTCACGGCGGGGAAACGAAGGTGAGGGTGGCGTCGAGGGGAGGGGGCGCGCCCATAAATAGAGGGGGGGTGGAGACCCACCGCCGGACCGGAGAGGTCCGGTGTGCACCGTCTCGGCCGCGCGCACCGCCACACCGCCGACAGACGCCTACCGCCCCCTGACCCCCGGCCGCTATTTTGGGGTGTCCTCGCATCGCGGGCGTCGTTCAAGCCCGCCGCCCATTATTTTCCTCATCTCCCTCGCGCCCCTCTACCCGCCCGCACGGCTGCGTGTTCGTGCGTTCCCATCTCCCTCTTCCCACTGGGTCAGCTACCACCTCCTCCTTTTTCTACTGTTGTTCTTCCCTTGACGCCCACGTCTGTTCCCCCTCCCCCCTCCCGTTTCATGATGACGTCCCACTGCATGCGGACCGCTACGTTGACACTCGTTGTCGTCGCGGCCATCGCCGCTCTGTCCGTCGCTGTGGCCGGTGCGGCGGCGCCGCCCGCGGAGGACACCAAGGATGCTGATACCGACGTCGAAGCCTCATCTCCTCCCCTCACACCCACCGACGATGAGTGGGACGGCGGTTCTGTGTATTTCCGCCCTGGTGCGAGCATCACGTCCCTCTCCCTCGGGCGATCGAGGGGGCTGCCCGGCGGGTGCGCCCCGTACCGCACGTGTGACTCCGCAGAAGATTGCCGGAGGGGCACCCTCGGCAAATCCTTCTCGTGCAAGCCCCAAGCATGCACGCCGAGTCGCTGCCGCCTCGATCCGTCGACCTGCCAGGCGGTGCTATGCTCCAAGGGGTGCGCCTCCCGGAAGGGTGTATGCACACTACGGAAAATACGAGGGAGGTCGGAGCGGATGTCGGGGGCGGCGCCCGTGGTGCGGCCGCCGATCCTGGCGTCCGTGACGCGCGATCGCCCGTGCACGCCGTACAAGGTGTGTGACAGTGATGGGGATTGCCCGACAACACGGCGGTGCCGCCTCCGTATGTGTACGGCTACCAAGTGCAAGGTCGACTCCACGACGTGCCTCCTATTTGACTGCACCAAGGACTGCAAGAAGAACTCGGGCTACTGCGTCTAACGGGAGGCGGCGGCGAGGATGAAGCGCGGTGAGTTCTAGGGGGCTCGCGAGGGTAGAGGCCTGTAGGTTAGAAGGGCTGGGCGTCTGTGGACAGCAGAGGGTAGCGGGTGGGCACAGGGGCTGGTGGCTGGGTGGCCACCGAAGACGGTGTCGACTCGGCCAGGCGTGGCGGGTCTCCGGGAAAGAGCTACCCACCTGGGACTGACCGTACGAGCACGGTGGGCGTGGGTGAAAAATTCAAAAACAAGTAAACGAAATGCAGCAAGTTCCCGCTACTTGATCGCCCCCCATAAACTCATTTCCAGACAGAGCGGCGTTTCCTTGCCCTGGAGGCTTGTCAGAACGAAAAAAGTAAGTTGAGTGGTATTCACCTTCGTTTTTGTGGAAGGAACTCACTGTGCGTGTCCGTCTGGTGCCTCCGATTCGTGCGCCTGGCAGAGTCGAACCCACGCCGCGGCGACACCTCCGTGGCGACCAGCTCCCACCCCCTTGGAAGAGTGGCACTGCGACCGACTGAGCCCGTGGTGGGCGCACGGGCTCGGTGCTGTCCCTGTTCCCCGACGTCCTGCAGGATTTCCTACCGCACTCGTGCTGTTTTGACGCTGCCTGGGTGCTTTGCCGTACCATTGCTTACTTCCTCTGCTCGGCTCCGTCGTTTTTTTCTTGTCCTTGGTGGCAGTGGTGGCGTCCTTCCGCCCACGCCGCCGGCCCCTCTCGTCTGTCCCCGAGGCCTCTACCCCTGGGCGCGGTCACCCTCTGCACCCTTTGAACGCCTCTCCCTCCCGCGATGCGGTCAGCGAGACCTGGCGGGGGGTGGTCGCCCCCCCAGCCTGGCTTTGGCTGGACGGGCGTGACGCTCCCGCCGACGCCTGCGCCGCCAGAAGTGCCCGGCATTGACGGCGGCGGCAATGGCCGTGGCCGTGGCAAGAGCGGCAGCGGGGGCGGCGGTGGGGGCGGCGGCAGTGGTCCCCCCGCCCCCCCCTCGTCGGCGTCGGCCCCCCCCGGCACCGCCCCTTCCCCCCTCCCCCCCCACCCCCCAGTCGCCGTCGCCGTCGTTGGCGGCGGCCGCATGGGCCACATCCGCCTCGCGGCCATTGTGGCCAACCCCCGCATGACCCTCTCCGTCTTTGTCGACGCGGACGCGGACGTGGGTTCGACCGTCGCCGCCCGCTATGGGGTGCCCGTCCGCACGTCCCTGCGGTCGGCGCTGTCGGACTTTCCCGCGACGACGGGCGTGTGGGTTGCGACGCCAACACCAACGCATGCACCGTTGATTGCGGAAGCGGCGGCGGCGGGCGTGCACGTGGCCGTGGAGAAGCCCGTGTCGGACTCGTTGGGGGGCGTGGCCGCCGCGTACGCGGCCGCCCGGTCGGCGGGCGTGCACCTCTACTGCGCCTTCCAGCGGCGCTTTGACCCGGCCTACGCCGCCGTCGCGTCTGCGGTCGCGCGGGGCGCGTGCGGGGCGGTCGCGTCGGCGGTGGGGGTGTTTCGGGACCACCCGCCGCCACCCGCCTCCTTTTTTGCGGCGGGGGGGGGGGACCTGTACCTGGACTTGGGCGTCCACGATGTGGACTTTTTGTGCCACATGCTCGGCGAAGCACCGGTGGGTGTGACCGCCACCGAGGCGGCCAAGCCGGCGTCCCCGCCGCCGCCGCCACCAGAGGGTGGCAGGGGAGTAGGGGGGGGGGCGCCGCTGCCAAACGGTGTGGGGGGTGGTGGCGCCAGCCGTGGCGCCGCCGCCGCGTGGGCCAATGGTGGGCCTGCCGCGGGCGACGTGGCAGCGGGCGGCGGCGACGGCGGCGGTGGCGGCGGCGGCCAGGCGGGCGCCACCGGCGTGCTGACCCTGTGGTACCCGTCGGGCGCGGTCGCGACGCTCCTCCTCTCCCGCGTCTCGGCCACGGGCTATGACCAGCGGCTGGAGGTGCACGGCAGCGCCGGCTCAGCGCGTGTCGACAACCCGCCCGTCCACGCGGCGGTCGTCTCGACCGACGGCCGCGCGTCGGCGGCCGCGTCGCAGCACAGCTTCCCCCAGCGCTTCCGCGAGGCGTTTGACGCTGAAGTCGACCACTTTGCCGACCTTGTGACCGGCCGCGCCGTGTCCCCCGTCGTTTCGGAGAGCGACGCTGCCGTGTCGCTGGCCGTCGCCCTCGCTGGGGGGATGAGCGCCGCCGACGGCGGGCGCCCCGTGCGGTTGGCGGAGGTGTGGTCGGACGCGCGGCTCGACGGCTCCCCGTCGGGGGGGCGGGGGGCCAAGCGCCGCCGGGGGGGGGGGGGGGGGGGGGGGGGGGGGAGCGCCCACGCCGGCGGGATTGAACGCCGACGGGCAGCCGCGGCGGCGACCGGGGCGGCCCAAGGGCTCCCGCAACCGCAAGACGCTTGACAAGGAGGCGGCCGCGGCGGCGGCCGCCGCGGCGGCCGCGGGGCTCCCCCCGCCGCCCGCCGTCGCGCCCGACGGGCTGCCGCTGTCGGCCGGTGGCGGTGGCGGGTCGCAGGGCTTGGCGGCGGTCGCCGCCGCGGCGGCTGCGAGCATGCGCCCCGCCGGCGCGCTCGGCGCGATGCCGCTGCCAAGGGGAGGCGCCAGCGGCACCGGCCGCGGCGGCGGCAGCGGCGGCGGCGGCGCATCTGTAGGCGGCGCCGCCGCCGCCGGCGGGGGGGTGCTGCACCACCCCCTCGGTGGCCCACTGAGCGTGGCGGCCACGTCGCCGGCCGACGGGCCGGCCGACCCCGAAACGCAGCTGAAGGCGGCACTAGTCCTCGCCGACGAGGCGGTGGCGGAGGCACTCAACGGGCTGTCGGACGTGCGGGGCGCGCCGTGATGGCAGGGCGGCGCGACGGCGCCCGTTGGTGTGACCGAGTCGTCGGGGCGAGGGGAACCGCGGCGGTATAGGGGAGGGCGCAGCCCGCCGTGTCGATGGCGGCGCTCCGTATCCTGTACGGCCCAGCGGATGGGTTTTTTTCTTTCGCCTCCCTTCTTTCGTAGGGTGGGGGGCGTGCCCGCGTCGGCGGTGCGTCTCCTTGTAGAGCACGGGAGGGGCGAGCAACGACCTCTTGGGGTACCGGCGGTCATCTCGTCTCCGCGGTGGTCGCTGCGCCACTCTTGGCGGGAGACACGGCACCGACTCCCGCGGCAGGCCCGTCCCCGTGACCTCGTTGCTCTGGCGTCCCTTGCGCGGCCGAAACCTTGCACGCAGACGCGTGCAAACCCCGCCCAGGAACCACTGAGGGCTCGTCGGAAGACCAAGCATGGGGCCCCCCCCGCCACGCCTGGCCACGGACGCAAGCAGTCAAAACGTCTGTCACTCGCGCGCCGACAATAAGAAAGACAAGAAAGAACAAACAGGCGTGTATTGAGTATCGTCGCATCCAAAACAAGCGGCCCCAACGACTGCCACCGCCGACAAGGACCGAGCGGCACCATCGCTCCCCCCCCCCCCCCCCCCCC
>Ga0209093_1001140_pt1 | contig 15032 bp, 15 predicted proteins | sample SidtaG_4_FD_187450 | JGI IMG/M metagenome (GOLD analysis project Ga0209093, IMG submission 187450) | Marine algal microbial communities from Sidmouth, United Kingdom - Sidmouth_Male1 metaG (SPAdes) (version 2) | ecosystem: Host-associated > Algae > Red algae > Unclassified | place: Sidmouth... | reverse complement strand
CTCTGTCGTAAAGGCGCTCAATGATTATAATCATGGCCAATGATTATAATCAATAAAAATCGCCCCATACGATTTAAAATCAAGGGGTTGATTATAATCATTTTATCCGAGCCGAGGAATGATTATGATCACACCTCTGGTCTCCGGGCCCTGAGAGCCTGCCGGCACCGCTGCCGATGAACGCGAGTGCCACAGCGATGACCAATCATGTGCTTCTATGACCCCTCTCCCCAGGCCCCTGGGGCTCACCCTCCACGTTGGAAAAAATTGGCCGGGTCGTTATAATTATACTTGCCCCTCACGACTGTCGTCATCACAGGCTTCTGACATTTGTGACCGCCGCGCCTTACATTGGAGAGGTGGACCGCGGACCGCCTGCGCTCCAGCATGCGTCCTCGTTCCCCAGATGCGCACGCGCTCCGGGCTGCGTGCCTGCCCTGCACACATGCCTGTGATCCCGCTCTCTGACAACCGACCACATCCCCACCCGTCCTTCCCGTCCCTCTCCGGCGGCCCGACACCGAATGGTCACACGCCGCACCTCCCCCCCTCCACCACCCCCAACGTCGGGGGGTGACGACTCACTCTCTGCCCGCACGGTTCCCTCCCCCTCACCCTTCCGGGCACCACACCGCTCGACGGCGTTCTATGCGGCTCTGCCTCTATACGTCCATCTTTGGCCCTCCGTCGGTTTCCCCCACCCGTACAATCCCCACCCCCCCCGGCTCATCCCCATCTCCTACGTCTGCCCTCCTCTACGGGCCTTCAACCCGCCCCCGCACGCCCGCCCCTTGGCTCGTCGCCGCCCTGCGGTCCACGTCCCGAGGGCTGGTGTTGGTGCCCATCCAGGTCGATGCCATGTTTCCTATGCGGTGCGTGAGACACGCGCCAAGCTGACCAAGCACATCAACCGTTTGGTTGGCGGCCGCATGTCGTTAGCGTCGATGGCCAAGGTCAAGGTCTTGCTCGACTTGGTCGAGCATTTCGCCATCTACAACCCGACGATCAACTTCCGCTTGCACATGTCTGGCTATGACCTCGGCGGAAAGGTGTTTTGGGTGCCTATTTTCGAGGACCAAGTCGTCTTGGACAGCCCTGCGAAGCGCGTTCTGAACATGGTCTACCGCTACATTTAAAGCACCGACAGCATGCTCGCTGGCTCCACCTCTTTGCTCGAGAATAAGACCCAGCGTGCCGCGGCCAAGAACCAGTCTTGCAAGCAGTCCGACTCGCGTGGGCCTCCTCCAGCGGCCTCGAAACTGATGGCTTCCAGCACCCGGCTCACGACAGGAGCTCCCTCGACTGGGGGATCTCCCCCCCCGCCTACGGTGTCGGAGCCAGACGGCACGCACAACTACGATATGGGCCCCGACGACGCGCGCAGCGACGATGACGCGGGCACCGACACCACAGATAACGACGCGGATAATGACATCCTTTCGAACGCGGCTCCCACGGGCGACCGCAACCGCCAGTCGGCGAAAACCTGCCCCGCGACCGCCACCCCGCCGCTGCCGGTGATCCCAAGCCTGTCGTCCAAGCAGGTGGTGATGGAGTTTTGGTCGTCGTCAACCAAGCCTCTGACGCTGATGAGGACGCTGGTGCCTGCCATGGCCAAGAGTGTGTGCAGCGGGGTCTCCATCGCCAAGATCCGTGTCAGCCGCACCTGGAGGCCCAAGACGGACAAGGGCAAGCTTTGGCAGCAAACCGTTGAGGTGGACCACGTGCTGCTGCGCGCGGCGGACAAGACCAAAGGCCGGACCGAGGGCGAGACTGTGGTGTCCCTGCGGAGAATGATGGCCACGCGCTCGGCGCCTGCCCTCGAGAGTGTGGCCGAAATGCTGCTGATGGTCGAGAAGGAGCCGAAGGCGAAGGCGACGCTCATCAGGTTCAACCTGCGGCTGCAGCGGACACAGTTACGTCGCAGTGTGTCAATCGCTCCCATGACCGGCATCACCATCGCCGGTGATGAACCTGCTGGCCAAGGCCAGCCGTCGGCGCCCAGTGTCCTTGGCGAGCCGTCAGCGCCCGCTTTCCAAGGCCAGCCCTCGGCGCCCACACCTGCGACCGTTCAAGTTTCCCATGCCACCCGCCCATCTGTGGCGGTCGGGGGTTCCGCGGTTGGAAGGGGCGTGGCCCCTCAGCTGTGGACAGCACACCCCCGGGGGCACCCCCAGAATATCCCGATCCGGGCCAGCAAGGGAATGACCTGTCCGAATCTCAGGGAGATCGGATCTGGTCGGGGGCGGGGTTTTTCCCTTGTGGTTTTCCCAACCCCCCTACTACTTGTTTGAACTTTTCTCTTTGGAGGGATTTATCTGTTTGGCGCATTTGGGGTGGCTACTTTGGCCGCTGGCGCTCGGGTTGGGGAGGGGATTATTGACAGTGGGGAGGCCGTCCCCGTCGCCGTTTCATAAAACCAACTGTGCTTTGGACTACGATTCCCCCCTGGGCTTTGCCGTGGTCCTCTCCTCCCGTTGGGGGAAGGCTGGGCTGTGGGTCGATTTCCGGGGCAGCTCCTTCGACGGACCGAGCTGATCAAGAGGTCACTTCGGCTGGACGACGAACCAAAGTGGTGGTGCCCAGAACCGCCACAATTTCGGGTGGAGCAGCAGGGGATTCCGGCAGTTGCCACGCCCGCATCGGGTAGCCGGTTCCCCGATCGTTGGTTGGTTTGTTGAGTTAAGACGACGTGGATCTCCGCGTCGGTCCGTCGTCGATTACCGCACGGCCACTACGATGGCGTTGCCTCCCGACCTCCCCAAGTTGGACGCGACCGCTAGCGGCATGCCGGCGGGTACATCCGCGGTGACCCCAGCGGGCGCCGCACCCGGGGAATCCGCGGGTGGATCAGGGATTCCCTTCCCTCCGCCTCGGCCATTGGCGGATCTCGTGGACGAAAAGGAACGACGGGTCCCACCGGGGGCCGATACCTTTCTTCCTCGACGTCACGGTGATCGGACGGGATTGGCAGATCAAGGTCGGTGTCCGGCGACGCCTCTCGCGATGGCGGATCTGGATACGGCGTTGTCGAAGTTCCGCGAGTCGTTGTTGGCCGACGTTTCTCGTGTCATCGCAGCGAGCCCAGCAGGCTCCGCTCAAGATGCCCCACGCAGGGATCCCCCCGTGGACACGCGGAAGAGCCGCAGCAAAGGGAAGACACGGCGTCATCGTAGTCCCTCGCCGTCATCGTCGTCTACATCTTCCTCGCCGTCACCGACGACAACTGACGACGACGAAGACCGCGTGGGGACCAAGGCGGGTTCCGGCAAGCTGGCGGTCCTCGAATGTCCGGACGATCGCTTCGCGGGCGTCCTCGACTACCGATCGTACCGCCTGCGCAACAGTCACTCGACCTACGGGGCGTCGCAAGCTCGCAAGATGGGACGGACGGCCAAGAACATGAAGTTCTCCTTCGGGGGTACTCCGATGTTCAACAGGAAGGAACCCCTCAAGGTCTTCTCGTGGCTCCGAAAGTTCTTCATGGCCTGCGATGACAACGACGTGTCGGAGGGGATGGGTCTATACCTAGTTCCCAACTTCCTCGCAGGCGACGCCGAGGCGCGGTTCACTCGGAACCTCCCGGGATCGTACATCGGAGGCGGGCAGAGAGCCCTTGGGTCCTTCCCCGCGGCGGTCAATTGGTTGTTGTCGACCTACGCGGAGCCGCACGCGTTGGGGTTGGCGCAGGATAAGTTTAGCCGGGAGACGCTGGTGGACAACGAGGGGGTGGACGCCTCCGCGACACGCCCACGGAGCCTCGCCGAGCTTTGCGGCAACATCCACTCCGAGGGGACGATGAAACAGCAGCTGATCCAAGGCCTACCGGAGTACCTTCGGACGGATGCATTCGTGTACAAGACGGCGCAGCGGAGCGACCAGCAGTTGTCGACCTACGTGGCGGGGAAATATCGGGCCGCCAAAGACGTCATGGCTCTCGCCAACCGGGGGTCCCCTGGGGGATCATCGCGGAAGGGGCAGACCTCGGCGGGGCCCCGAGGTCTCTCAATCAACCACCTCAGCTCCCCGTGGGAGGAGGACGACACTTATACGCACGACATGGTCGCGGTACTTCCGTAGGGTACCCCGGGGTTCCGTACGGTCGGGGCAGCGCCCTACCAACGGCGGGAGGCCCCGACGGGTCCCCCGTTGTGCTACATGTGTTGGACCCGCGGGCACCGAGTACCCGATCGCAAGATTCTGACGGACAAGCAGCGGGACATCGTGAAAGCCGCGCGGAGTACCTTCCTCCGACAGAGGAACGGCGGGGCGGGCGCCGCCCCGGATCGCACCGCCGTCGTGGCCCTGCTGTAAGACGACCTGGTGGGCGGCGCGGAGTCAGCGAAGACGGAAGGGGGGGACGTCCCGCCCGTGGCAACCCCGTCTAAGGGGCGCCGCGGGGCGGGAAACGCCTAGGGGGGGTGGCCTCGCCATCCCCCTCAAGCCCCCTTGTCCGCCCCAACTCCCCAGTTGCCCCCCGTCGTGTCACGTTCGCCTCCCCGGGGGCTACCGCGACGTGGCCCGTCCCGGACCGATGTCCCTGTCGTCGTGAGCGATACCGCCTGCGGTTCAAGGGGACTCTGCTGCTGTCGCGTAAGGAGAATTTTGAGATCGGAGCTTCGTACCAGTGGGCACCGTGGCAGACCCCCATCCCCACGAGGGCGGTAGTCGATACGGGTGCAGGACCCAGTGTTATCCGCGAGGATATGTTGCCCGAGGGGTGGACCGAGTACTCGTCGCGGGCGCCCCCCCGGAGCCAAGTGAGTGACGCCTCGGGGCAACTGCTCAAGGTGAACGCGGAGGTGTCCCTGACCATCTATGTCGGGGGACCGCCATGGAGTATGACTTCCTCGTGGTTAAGGCTCTGTCGGTACCGCTCATCCTCGGGTGGGACTTCCAGCGGAACTACGTGGACACCATCTCCCCCAAGACACAGACGATTAAGTGGGACGACGGTACCTCCACGGTGGCTGTGCGCAGTTGGACGGGGAATACGCGGCCCGCACCCCCCCGACGAGGGAAAAAGCCGAAGGCCCACATCGGGGCCATCCGGCTTCGAAAAGGGGTAACCGTCGGTCCACGGTGCATCCAGGCGGTTCAAGTGTGCTTCAGTGTCAAGGGGGTCACCTAGTGCGGGAACGCCCCGTCCAAATGAGCCGACGGAAGGTTCTGCTGCACAACGCCATCTTGGAGTTCTCCCCCGGCACCCCGCGGTCCATCTACCTCACGAACATCGGGGACGCGCCAGTCCCCCTAACTAAGGGGTATGTCTTCGGAACCGCGACGGCCTACAATGGACCACTTCACGTCGTCGCAGATGAGGGGGAACCGGGGGCAGTCTTGACGGTCGGGCCGGACACCCTCGGCAAGCCCGACGAGGAGGCCGAGACGAACCGCCGAGGGGAGGAGGGGATCGACGAAGGACAGCCCCCATCTCACCCGCCGGACAAGACGTACCCCAAGCCGGATGTCCACTGGGAGGGTGTCCCCGACGCCCTTCGTGGTGACGTAGACGACCTTCTCGAGGGGTACAAGGCGTTATGGGCGGGGCAACTCGGCAAGGTCGACGTCACCCCTCATCAGATCGAGGAGACCCCCGGTGCACGACCGCGGCGGGCCCAACCTTACCGGGCGAGCCACACCTCGCGGGAAGTCATCGCGAAGGAGGGGCAACGGCAACGGGAACTCGAGGTTATCGAGCCCTCGAGTGCAGAGTGGGCCTTCCCCTCGGTCCTGGTCCCCAAACCCGACGGGACAATGTGGTTTTGCGTGGATTATCGACAACTTAACGAGGTGACGGTACGGGACGTGTACCCGTTGCCACGCATGGACGACTGTATCGACTTCCTCGGGGACGCCAAGGTGTTTTCCACGCTCGACTGCAACTCGGGGTATTGGCAAATCCCCGTGGCGGACGAGGATCGCGAAAAGACGACCTTCGCCTGTCACGAGGGGGCCTATCGCTACATCCGCCTCCGCTTCGGTCTGTCGAACTCCCCAGCGACCTTCCAACGGGCCATAGACATGATTCTCGCGGGGCTCAAGTGGAAGAGTTGCCTCGTGTACCTCGACGACATCATCCTCTTCTCGCAGTCGGCGGGGGAGCACGTGGAACACCTCCGGGAGGTATTCGCGGCACTTCGTGGCGCGGGCGTCTCCCTCAAGGCTAAGAAATGCAATTTGTTCCAAGAGGAGGTGGAGTATTTGGGCCACCTCGTAGGCCGGGGGCAGCTGCAGGTGCAGGATAAGAAGGTCCGCGGGCTCAAGGAGGCGTCTCCCCCGCGGTGCAAGAAGGACCTGCGCAGCTTCCTCGGGATGTGAAACGTTTATAGGAGGTTCGTCAAGGACTACGCGCAAGTGGCACGGCCGCTGGACGCGATGACAAGTTCCAAGCGGCCCGACCGATGGGGGACGCTGTCGGACGAGGCGTTGGGGGCATTCGAGGAGCTCAAGAGGAGACTCGCGGAGGCACCCATCCTCGCCCTACCGCGGCGGCGTGGGGCTTACACGTTGGACGCCGATGCGAGCGCGGGGCAAGTCGGGGCGGTGCTGCTGCAAGAGCAACCCGACCAATCCACGCGACCCGTGGGCTATTGGAGTCACTCCCTCAACGCAGCCGAGCGGAACTACAGCACGACGGAGCGGGAGTGCCTCGCGGTGGTGTGGGCCTCCCTCCTCCTCCGTCCCTATATCTAGGGGACGCGTTTCACGGTGCGCACGGACCACGCGGCACTCAAGTGGATGCTACACATGGATGGGGCCCATGGGAGACTGGCGCGGTGGCGGCTGCGGTTGGTGGAGTTCGACCACGTGGTGCAGACGCGACCGGGTGCATCCCACCACGCGGCGGACACGATGTCGCGCATCTCGACACCCGCGGTAGACGATGAGGCCACACCCGACGTACCTTGCTTGGCGCTACCCAACTCGTCCGCCGCGTGGCAGTTACCACCGCGAACGAACGGAGGGCTCCTATCCCCCCTGACGCTCGCGGAGCTCCTCGAGGGCCAAGCGGAAGACGGACGGTGCAAGGAGGTCCGAGCGGCCATGGACAGCAGCGACAAGTCTCGGTTTCGCAAGGATCCGAACGGTCTCTTGGTACGCGTGGCGCCGTTGGACGGAGCCACGCAAGTCTACGTGCCGACCCACATGCGCTACGGGGTGATGATGCGGGAGCACTACCCTCCGCAAGCCGGACACCCGGGGGCAAAAAAGATGGACACGTCGATGCGACGGTGGTTTTATTGGGAGTCTATAGTGGTGGACGTTTATGCCTTCGTGGCCAACTGTACGCAGTGCGCGCGGAACCGCGTCGGCAAGCGGCGCAAGACAAACTACCTGAAGGCGTTCCCCACGACGGAACCGCTGACGGATCTGTGCATGGACCTGCTCGGCCCCCTCCCCCGAACCGCGGCGGGGAATGAACACCTGTTGGTCATCGTGGATCGCTTCTCCAAGATGACGCGAGCCATCCCCCTTGGGCGGATCGACGCGGAGACCATCGCGGCAGCCTTTTTGGACTACTGGGTGGCGGCCTATGGACCCCCCGCGACGGTGTTGTCAGACGACGGCCCCCAGTTCCGCTCTACGTTCTTCCAAGGGGTTTGCTCACTCCTCGGGATCTCCAACCGGTACTCCACGACGTATCATCCGCAGAAGAATGGTCAAGTGAAAAGGTATAACCGAACCATCGTGGGGCAGCTGCGGACGTACGTTGAGGATCACCAAGACCGTTGGGACGAGCTCGTGTCGATGCTGACGCTGGCCTACAACAGTCGGCCGCAGCAGAGCACCGGGGTGGCACCCCTCGAGTTCGCTACACCCAAGCGGGTACGGAGCCTCTCCGTGGAGCGCATGGTCGGTTCCCCGAAGCCCGAGGAGACGGAAGGTAGCCCACAAGCCATCTGCGAAGTCATACGGGCGAGGCTACGTAACTTCATCCACAGAGTACGACGGTCCCTCACGCCGGAACAGCGGCGGTACAAAAGGAACTACGACGCCCGCGTGAGGCCGGTCAACAAGGACATCCAAGCGGGGGACTTGGTGTTCGTCGATGGTCACGCGCGGACCAATTACAAGCTCGGGACCCGCGCAGCCGGACCCTACAAGGTGCTGACCCGCGGGGAGGGCACGTTCTCGGTGGACATCGGCGGCTACCCGGAGACGGTGAGCAACAACCACATGACGGCCGCGCCGGGGCCGCCAGGGGACCCGCAGACGCTCCTGCACAACCTCGGGGTACCCCAAGATGCTGTAGTCCCCGAGGGGCACCAGCACACGGGCAAGGAGTTCGTCTGGGAGGCCCTCGTGGGGCAAAAGGTCGCGGACGACGGCGCGTTACGCTTGTGGAGCCGCTGGTGGGGCTATCACCCCGAGGAGGACACCCTCGAGTTGGCCAGCCGGTTCGATCTGCGCAAGGTCCACCAGTACATTCGGCGTGTGGGCCTACGAGTCGAAGAGACTGGGTCGGTCGTTGACTTCTTCGCCTAAGGGGATCCCCGCGCGGGGACACGTGGCTTCCAAGTTTCGAGTCGTGGCAGACTTTTGGCCGTGACACGTGTCCGGGTGGGGGCACGTGGCCGCGGTGGCGACCATCACTGCCGTACCACGGGATGGTGGTCCTCCCCGTGGCTCAAAACCGGGCCAAGTCGCCCGGATCGTATGGACACACCCGGGGGGAGGCGGCACCCGACGGCTGACCAGTATAAACCCGTCGGATGGCGGGCCGCAACGCGGGATTGGGATCTGACCCGCGGGACAGGGGGCTCTCCCGTGGGTGATACGCAAACGACCCATGCGGGGTTTATTGGTCGCTGACGTGCCTGACGACACCGTCGACACTACGGCACCCCCTACACTGTGAGCTACAACGCGTCAGTCACTGGAGCGCGAGTGCGGGCGGGAGCAGGACCGCAAGAAGGCGAAAGTGCAGGCGGGGGGGGCGACTGGGCAGGGCAGGCAAGCCGAGGATGGGCGCAGCAATAATATCCACGGCGTGACCGCCAACGTACCTTCGGGCGGCAGCACTACAATCGGCAGAACGGCCCCGACAGTCGGCTGGAAGCCCTCATGGATGAGGTCAGAGATGAGGCTGCTTTTCCCCACACCAGCTGCTCAGCGTCAAGCACAAAGGAAAAGCCACCACCAAAAGATACATAGACAGCAGTGGACGACAGTACAATCTTGGGGTGGAAAGCAGGGCCCACCCACACGCAACAAGTGAGTACAAATCCCGCGCGCCGACACACAAGCTCCTGCATCCTGCTCTCCGAGGTTCCTTCGCCGGCCACACGGGAGAAAAAATACGAATAGGGAGGGAAAATGGCCGTGCGCTCGAGTCGAAAGCAAGCAACCGGCCCTGTCATCGTGAGAGCATCGCCGCAACGTACGGTCACCGACCAACACCAGACGCACGCGGTCCTTCATCGCGCGTCAGCTGCCGCAGCGGCAACACGACCAGATGGCGGCGATACCCCGGTCAACAGCAGCAGCGGCGGCAACGGAGTGGCGTCGGAGGTGAGTGCGACCGAGACGCAACCACCAGCGCAGAGATGCCGACCGCGACGGCGGAACGAACAACCCGGTTGCAGACTGCACGAATAGGAGACGGCACGTCGCCACGTGTCACAATCAGCCGATAAATAGGTTCGGTCTTCGACGGCCGCGTGCACCGTGGTCGCAGGCGCGGCTGGAAAGTGACTCACACGTGTTTTTCGGTTGCGAACCGGTCGACGCAATGGCAGGACGCTATCCTATTTGTTGAACGCGGATCCTAATGCAAACCATCCACAATCGGCTGAAACCCAAACAACACTCCATGCGCCCCACAGGGTTGTTGAGCCGAGATGCACGAAACCTCGCCAGGCATTGGGCCTCTGCAGCACCCCTAGTTAAGACACCCCAAGAGCGGACATAGCGTTTTCCAGCCCGCTGGTTGGCTCCCGGCGTTCTCAGGGGCTCATTCTGGGCCCCCATTGGTGGTAGGCAAGTTTGTCAACAGCTCTTGAATACACTGAGGCTGACAGAGACCGCTCTGGTGAGGCGTGTGAGCAGGGCTACATGTGCCCGCGAATACGCCATGTCCGCACTTCACTAGGGGTGGCACACGCCTAGTTAAGGTGACTCTGACGGGTCTGAGCATTACACACGACAAAGCTGCAACGTGCTAAAATACCACTGGTCGAGGGCGATTTGGGACGCGTCCCAATTTTATAGGCCTTCAATGCCCCTGTGAGAGGGGTGGCTGACCGGAGAGGATGAGCAATAGATCGAGCCGTGATCCGCCGGATCACGTGTTGCCCGCGTTTTTTTGCCCGCTCGTTTCCACGCCAGTCGCCTGCAGGCGTTCCAGAGGCCCCCGAGCCCATACGATCGCCGACTGGTTGTCTTCCTGCTGCGGAGGGGTGCAGTATGGCGGACGACGATGGAGACCGGATGTAAGTGCGGTCGTTTTGTGAGGAGCATCCCTCAGCGGAGCGGGGGGAGGGGGGGGGAGCGGCTGGGTCCTGCAGACCGCAACAGAGACACTCACATTTTCCGCGTACTATCTACGTACCCCCCCCCCCTTTTTTCTGGTTATTGTGAATGGGAAACAGGGAAACCACAGTAGGCGTCGTGCAGTCCTTTGGAGGCACGATATGGGCGTTTCTTTGCGTCGACTGCGCGCGCCTTCTCCTGAAACCTACATCAGGAATGGCTGAGTAGCGCGACTGGGCCCAGACCTGCCCTAGTGGCTCCTCTCCAGACCTCGTTGCGCGCCTTCCAGTCGTCGCGTGCAAGCGTGGGGCGGCGGCATTGGGTTTGCACAGCACAGGGACCCCCCTCGGTCTTTGCGACAGGTGCTGCGCTCTGCGCAAGAGGGCGGCACGACGCGATCTGGCTCCCTCTCTGTCGGCCACTACCCTGCCCCCCCGCTCCCATACCGCGGGCGTACCCACCCCTGGCGTTCCGCTCGCCCCGCGCCTGCTGCCCCACCTCGGGCAAGCACCAGCTCCTCCCTCCCCCTGTATGCCTCAGGACGGCTGGCTCGGCTCTGCACTGTCGGTCGGCACCCAGTAGGCTAGCATGGGCGTTTCGACGAGCTTTCCAGACGGCGCCTCCTCGGGGATAGTCGACCGCTTGGGCGGGGAGCGACAGGCAGCCGCAAGAGCGGAGTCGCTGGGGCAGCGCCGCCGCGCGGTCTCGCCCACACGCGTGGGGGAAGGTGCACAGCCGCAGGAGCTCCCAGTCGACGCGCGTCGACGGCTCTTGTTTGCCTCTGGTGGCGAGCGCAGTAGAGAGCCAATCCAACCACCACCGTCGTCGGCGACCAAGCTGCCGGCACTTCCCAGCTGTCGGGAATTCCTTGATGGTCTCAGGGCCGGGAATTACGACCGGCAGCAGGACAATTCGACACTTGAAGACATTGCAAGTGCAATTCTGTGGCGTGGTGACCGCCACGAGATCCGCCTCCGACACAAGAATGGAAGCGTGCGCGTCTACCTACGACAGCTGTCGAGGAGGAAGGCCCAGGTCAAAACGAGCCCGACCGACAAGCGCCGCGAGGCGGCGCGTCGGCTGCAAGGGGGGGGGGCGCAGGTTGGGGTGGCGAAGATCAAGCGCTGCAGGACGCGGCCCTCGCGCGGTGCCGTCCAACTCTCTGTCACCGAGCAGGTGGGCCTTGTGGCGGCTCCGTCCATGAGCAGCGTTGGGTTCAACCGCAGAAGATTGGCACTCGGAGGGGACGCCAGCGGCCTCTGCAGCCTTCCTATACTGCGTGTTGAGCGGCGAGAGCTGTCCGCGCTGCCTGGCAAGAAGGTGGCTGTGACAGGCTCGGGGGCTCATCTTGTCTCACTTACCGCGGCCATTCAGGAGCGCGTGTCGGCCCTGTGCGACGGCGGACTGTTTGTGGAGAGGCTGGCCTATGCCTCGGCGGCGCTCAAAGACGCGGCAACCGCCGCACCCAGTGTTGCCACAGCAGCGGTCGCCTTTCCTGGCTCGCCCGCCACGTCGGGACAGGACGTGCAGATCGTTGTCGGTCTGGACAAGGGCGGAGATCCTGGGACGGTGAAAATTGTGGCTTCAAATATTAACCAGGCGCACCCGAATAGCCCCTCGAACACCATCCTGGTCGGAGTTTGCCCGTGTGGCAACGACAAGTACGAAGCGCTGGCCGCCATGATGGAGACGCACCTGCCGCAAATTGACGCCCTCCTGCGAGACGGCGTCATGGTGCATGGTGCGCGACGTCCGGTGCGGCTGATGTTCGGGTGCGACTACGACGCGCAGTGCTGTTTCCTTGGCCACAAGGGTGCGACCGCCACGCAACCCTGTCAGATGTGTAAGCGCACCCGGTCGCCGAGTGTCAAGCAGGCGCTGCTGGACGCCATACACGGGACGCTTCAAGATGAAAGTGGCAGCGGGAACCTGCCAGAGGGCACGAGTTTTGCGGACCGCATGGTGATGGACGACGCGACGCGGACGATTGCCATGCCTGGCACGCCGGATCATCATTGCTCGGTGGCGCGGAGTCCCCTGCTTGGGATTGACCCCCGCCAAATTGTACCAATTCCTCGGCACACAACGCAAGGAATTAACCACCGATTCCTTGGACTTGCTGTGGAGACGGTGATGGTGTACCGGAGCGCGACTGACGGCGCTGCCGCCGGACGGCAAGCGGGCGCCGACTTTGCGCTGGAGCTGGTTGGGCTGCTTCATGAGAGAGTACGCGTCCGTCCTACCGACTTCTATGGCGGGCTGTTTATTGGACGAGATTGCCACACCATCGACGATAACAGCGCCCTGGTGTTTGCCGCTCTCGTGGGCAAGGTCTCGCCAGAGCACCCGGCTGCCTACGAGAAGGCCTGGTCGCTATGGAACAGGGACCGCAAGACCCTGAACCGTTCCGCCATCATCCCTGCCGAGGAGGTCGTGGCTTCTCGTGCGGATACGTCCGCCATGGTCACCGTGCTGAAGGGGAGCCTTGGCTGGCTTTCCAATTCCCCAAAGATCCACATTTTGATGTTCCACGCTCCAGACTTTCTGGAGCTGTGGGGCAGCATTGGTCTTTACAGGGAACAGGGGCTGGAGGCATGGCATGGCAGGTACGGGCAGAATCCTGTCAAGTTTCCGGGCGCAACGGAGTTGGAGCGGGCAGCAGGATTTATGAGGGCAATGCCTCTGGCGCGCGAGGCGGGTGCGGATGTCCTCGCACGCTACATGGCGACGCGGACGTCGGCCGCGGCTGGGGCCCGCAAAGCCACGAAGGCAACCGACAAACGGCGTCGAGAGAACAAGCCGGCGTTGCCGGAGTGCACCGCCGAGAGCGCGAAGGCGGCCAAGAAGCGGCTGAAGTGGGCGGTGGGCAATACTGAGGAGGCTGCCAAAACCGGAGGAGCCAATCTCAAGCGCTTTGGTCAGCAGAGTGTATGATTAAATGATGAGACGTCTTCCTGAATAGAAACGAGACCGAAGGGGCACCCCGATGATCACATGTGTTCAGCATACTACTGGCCGGCCAGTATGAACCCTGCGAGACGCCCCTGGAGCTCCATGCCAGGAGCTACTCAAGCAGGCACATGGACAAACTCTGTGTGAGGCATGGCCAGTCGTTTGATCGTGCGGCCAGCGAACATCGCGCCCTGAGCGGCGCGGGGGTCGCTGTCACCGACCGTCAGTGTTTTGGGACCTCCTTCTATGCCACTCCGGGTGAATCATGTGCGCTGAGCACGAACATGGCCTCAGAAAAGTTATTCCATAGGTTCTCCCTCTTTGCCGACCCCATATGGCCCGATAAACGGGCGCCAGGGGCACCATGCCTACCTTGCATGTGCGACATAATACACAAGCGGTTCTGATATCCTCAGCATAAGGGCGTCGATACGCACGCCTCGAGATAAAGAAACCCACGAACGGAACAACACAGCAGGAGTTATGACCTGCCTTGCACCCGTGCGGCCTACCAGAATCGCACCAGGGGGGAGGGGGGGGTCGTTATCACAGACCGTCGGTGTTTCGGGACCTCCCCCGATGCCAGTCCGGGTAACTCATGTGCGCTGAGCACGATTATGGCCGCAGAAAGTGTTTTCCATAGGTTCCCCCTCTTTGTCGACCCCATATGGCCCGAGAAACGGGCGCCAGGGGCTCTCCGACTATCTTTTTTGTGTGCCTTCTTTCTTCGACGTGGTGCGCATGCATAGCATCGTGAGTTGCAGCCCAGCGTATGAAGCTCAAGCGGAGCTCATATGGTCCAGTAGGGGCGGAGCTATGCCGTCTTTTCCGCCGGAGCGCCAGGCACTCGTTGGTGCGAGCTCGATTCCGTTGTGCCAACCTCCAACGCGACCCATTCCAGATTTGCGCAACGACAGAAAGCGATTAGCTCGCCATCGTCCCGTGCTGGTCTTTGAGCGCTGGTGGGATTGGCCACGTCGCGATCTGGCGAAATAAGTACGCTTCCTTTCAACAGACGATAGAAAATAACTGACATGAAGGCAGTCGCCCAATGAGAAGTTTCATTTGGATGTAGGAGCCAACCATGTGCAGCAAAGCCTTCAAAAACCCGTAAGAGCGGATACACTGGGCCTTAACTAGGCGTGGGCAGTGACAGAGGCGGCTAAGCTGGGCCGACCTCACAGTTGCCGTGGTGGTTTTTCTCTGTGTTTGTGGATATACTGTTGTGCTTGCTACCGCTATAGAGAAAAGGCGCTGGCCGCTCTGCGACCCCATTCGTCACGAGCCGATACAGCGACAACTCGTGAGGAAACGAGCAATACCAGTCACCGGTACATATGGTCGTTGCGCCAAAAGCTGGACAGTCCCACACAGGCGGATCGACGTTTGCGCCAATCAAACGCACGGAAGCGCCTCTTTGACAGGCCTGGACTCTCTACTTTTTGGCGGAACGACAATATGCCACTTGAACTGACGGCTTTGTGTCCTGTCCACCACGTATTGAACAGGCAATGTGTTGCCATTCAGTGCGTCTTCTTGCCCTCTGCATTGAGGTACTATGCAAAAAGCATGGCACAGCAGCCGTGGAGTGCGGCCTGCGAGGT
>Ga0209093_1001138_pt1 | contig 15038 bp, 10 predicted proteins | sample SidtaG_4_FD_187450 | JGI IMG/M metagenome (GOLD analysis project Ga0209093, IMG submission 187450) | Marine algal microbial communities from Sidmouth, United Kingdom - Sidmouth_Male1 metaG (SPAdes) (version 2) | ecosystem: Host-associated > Algae > Red algae > Unclassified | place: Sidmouth... | reverse complement strand
TGCAGCGGGGGAGGGGGGGTCTTAGCGGGGTGAGGGGGGGTTGCGGAGGTAGTAGTATGGAATGTCTCCTCCAACATACACAGGGTGCACGGACATGCGCTGTGACTACGCCCAACGCAGCCCTTCCGCGTCAGCCAGGCGACGGCCGCGGGCCTCGACGCAACCTGACTCGCCGGCCGCCCAGTCAGCAACGCCGGCCAACCCCCAAAATTGAAACAGAGCCTCAGGTCCAGGGGGCGGCATTGGAGGCGGCAATCGCCCATGGCGGCCGCACGCAAGACGCCCGCTTGTGCACGTGCCTTGGACGTAGCCTCTGCGAAACGCACGGCCGCACTGGTATCCGCCGCAGAGTCCACCACCTGTCCCTGCAGTAATCACCGCTCTCCCAGTCGCCTCCCGTAACGCCACATAGCGCGGCGGCACTCGCAGACGCGTGGGCGGCGTCAAGGGAGCTGCCTGCCACTCGCCGGCATCCGTAATGTCAGCCGCCTGTGCAGCGGTGGCTACTGCGCCTCTGCTCAACATGACTGTAACCCTCCGCCATGCGCGAAACTGCCGCCGGTCAGCCTCCTCATCGCGCCGGGGCTACCCATGCGACCGCCGCGTTGGCCGGAGGCACCGAGACTGCTGCGACCGCACCCGAAGACCGTCTTCATGGCTGAAGCGAAGGGTGGCCTGGCATCCAAATTGGCCGTAAAGGTGGGGGGAGTGGGAAGAAGGCAGCAGTACGATGAGGCGGGAGGATGAGAAGCGGGAAGGGTGGGGGAAGTGACGGAGGCGTCTCAACACATCGTGACACAGGACTGATTCTTGCACAAGAAACACACCGCACAGCACCGGGACGAGGGCTGTCCTCTAGCCAGCAAGTCACAAACTTTCGTGTGAGGAGCATTTCGGAGGTTTGGGCTATCTTGACCGGAATAGTCGGGTGCCGGAGTTCGCTGTTCTGGATGAAACCTTCAGAAGGTATTTAAATGGTCACGAAATGATGCTAATCTACTCGTACGGTGCAAGGAGCTCCTCCCGTGCCTCCCGAACATGGACCGCCAGATCACTGCGGAGAAAGCGGTATTCCACTGCGTCCGTCGGACGACCCCATGCCGCCAGCATACGCCCAAAGCTGCCCGCAAAGGGGTCCGCCAGGGCGGACACGATAGGCAAGGTGCTTCTTGGCACCGAACCCAGGATGCCCCCAGTACCTCCACCGCTACCGGTGAAGTCTAGTGGCCCCGCATCCACAACACCGTCGCCGTCCTCGCCGGCAGCTGGCGGACCCCCACCCGCACCAGCTCCACCCCCGCCCCCGCTGACGGCGGGTGGCGCCCCACCAGCACCAGCTCCACCGCCGCGGCCGCCCGTCGCGGGTGGTGACACCCCCACACTACGTCCCCCGCCGTCCCTGCCAGCAGCGAGTGGGGCTCCGCCCACACCCTCACCATCAAAGTCGTCACCACTACCGCCGACGGGCGGTATCTCACGCCCATCGCATCCGCTTCCGCTCCCGCCGGCGGTCGGCGGCACGCTGTCCGTTCCTAATCCTCCGACACGTCCGCCACCGTCGCCGTGGACGCACCCGCCGACGCCGTCTCCGGAACCCCCGCCAGCGCCCCCTCCAGCACCCGAATCGGCTGCCGGTGCCACACCCACGGGGCCACCCCCATCGGCAGTCGTGTCATCACTTTGATGAGAGTAATACGTCGACCTCCGGCACGAGACGTAGCCGTTCCGTCGTGTGACGGTGATCATGTTGTGCATGATCGCCAGTGCACGGGCGGTGGTCGCGATGTTGGCCATGTAGAATGCCCGGGCAGGGCGGAGCGCCACGTGAAAGCGCGCGGTCATCACAGCGTACAAGCGCTCAACATCTTTGCGCACCGCTTCTTGTAGACGGTTGAATGCCTGTTCCACGGACGTCACAGGGATGGGGTAGGGAGCCACAAAGAAGGGGTACTTCGGGTAGATGCCGTCCACGAGGTAGTAGGGAATGGTGCGGGGCCGCCCGTTGATGGAGAATGGGCAAGAAGGAGGCCAGACACTCGCGCACACGTCAGAAGAAAGAGGCGAAATATCCAACACATTCAAGTCATTCAAGGAACCAGGAGCACCGAAAAAGAAGTGATGAATGTAATGGTCCTCGTCACAAATCGTCTCCATCACAATACTGCGGGTACCATGGCGGTCTTGGTACGCCCCCGCGTGCCCCTTGGAGCATGCTTCCCACTGTCAATGAGAGCAGTCGAGGGACCCGATGCAGCCAGGCAGGCCCCGCTCCTCGTTGCGCGCCAGGATGATCGTCAACTCTTCAATCTTCCGCTCTCGCAGATAGGTCGACTGATAGCGCTGCACAATGAAGCGCGTGAGATGCCCCAAGGCCTGTCGAATGGTGGATCCCGAGATGCGGACGTACTCGTCAGCACGGTCTGCTGCCTCGCCGTAGGCGAGCACCCGCAGCGCGCCGACGATCTTTTGCAGGGGGTGTGCCTGCAGCTGTCCCGTTGCTTTGATACGCTGCTGGAAGAACGGATCGTCTTCTGCATCGTCATAGATCCTCTGGAACAGCACCCGTGGCATGCGGAACCTGCGATCAAAGTCCGCTTCGTCGTAGATGGGCGGCAGCCCGTGCACGCCAAAATGGTCGCGCATGATGTCGTGAACTCCCGAGCGGAAGTCGCGGAGCTTGTTTTGGCGTCGCCCACGGCGAGAGCCACCCGTCCTCGCCCGTCTGACGAGACTGGAAACAGCCGCAGGCCCATGTAGACCGACGCTCTGCACGCGCAGGGCCACAACAACCTCATCGCCATCGTCGTCAATCTCCGACGGCGCCATACGACGGGGGCCGAGCAAGGCGGTGTGGGACAACATGGCGGGGGGCTGGAGGAGGAGAAGTAAAGGCGGGGCGACGTGCGCGGCAGGCGACAAGGCTCCTTGGGGAGAGGGTACAGCAAGCAAGAGAAGAGTACACAAGCATCACAGCACCAACTCTTTTTTGAGCGAGGGACCACGTCTCTGCCGCTAGGTCGTATGGACCGAGCGGCGTCGTTCACAGAGCACGGGGAAGAAAGACTCTCGCTTTGGAACCTGCACTGCTGCCCACGATGACACATAAGAACCCTTCCGCAAGAAAGCCCTGTCCAGAAAAAGAGCGGCCACAAAACGCCTACCAGGATGGGAGATTCGCGACAACGCGGGATGGTTCGTTGGCGGACAATAGAACCGGTCACGCAAAGAGCTATGCCAGCAAACCCCACCTCCCAGCCGCCTATGGGACACTCCACCTCTCAGCCGCCTATGGGACAGAGGCCGTCCTACTCAGCGTGTGCCACTTGTAAGTGCCCGCCGCTGCTACCCGATCGGCGTGGCAGTCTGCACGACCACTCACACAGACAGACACCGCCGGCCAACGGGCACATCAGCCGCGTCCAACCGACTCACTTTGCGTCTTGGTTTGTGGGTGGTGGCGTGAATGCTGGGCACAGAGAAGATAGGATATTGAGCGGTGGACACCTTTGTGGTGGCACGTTCTCTTCTAGCCACACAGCCTAGCTCCCACCCGGTCACGCGCCGGATGAATCTTCCCACCGCCGTTCACGGCCAACCTCAGCGGAGCTTCACACGCACTCGCCCACTCAGATGGTGCTGAGGCTGGGGTGGGTCCACCCTCCTAGATCTGTGGGTGGCCACGCCTCTATCAGCGTTCCGGGGACTTCCATGCAGGTTTTTGAGCGTGCAACCCCAGACCTCCCGCTCCCAGCACATTGGTTGGCGACATTGGCCAACGGAACGCGCCAGTCATCGAGAACCAGAGAACTTGGCATCCTGCGCAACACACAGCGTCTGGTGTGATCATTGTAGAAATGGACGAACGCACGTATTTCTCGCGGGCCGGTGTCTGACTGCACCTGCGCTGTTGCCAGCAGGTGAGAAGCGAACAGAGCTGTTTTCGAAGCCGCCCCAAGTGTGGCCGTGTTCCATTTCAGCGTCCGCCACCAGGGGGGCGCGGGGAGATCCCCAGTCAATTAGCTAAATGCCCTACTGAGTGCCCACGAAATTGGCTAGGTGCGCGACAGCAGACCCATAAAGAATTCGAGAAGACGACACTTGCCAGACGGGATTCGGACGTAAGCTGTTGGCAGGACCCATACATTCAACCGGACGCCCCACTCTCACGCCGTCGGTCACAGACCGTGGCACCTCTTCCTGTCTCTCACTCCAGCTGCGGGGCCGAGAGGTGGTCCATGGCACCTCCATCTGTTCTCTTTGGCCTCACCAGTGCATTTCGCGTTGATGTGGGCGATCTTCAACTCCAGCGGCCTTTCGGGTTTCCCACTTGCTCAATGGCTGGCCCGCCCTCGGGAGTACAGATGTTTTCAGCCCTGTCTGATACATTTCTCATCAACCAATCGGCTCCTCCGATCTCCGGTCCTGCATCATGGATGATGGCGAGCGTCCGAGCGTTGACAGACGTCAGACAGGTGTCCAAGCACATGATTTCAGGTGTTCACATCGTTCTTCCTCATAGAAGTCGCGCTTTGTGCCGAGAGTGCGCCTCGCCTGATGTTCCTGTACCCTTCCCGCCATGAACAGGGCAGATGCTGCATCTGGGGCATGAGGGGGCCTTTGGGTCACCGCCTCTGCACGGCATGATTCAGAAGTCAACCACCCGCGTCCACGAAAATCGTCCTGAGGCCCGCTGAGCTCGCACAGACACCGTGTAAAGGCTGCTTCACAACACGCGCCAGACTGGATATGACCATGCACCCCGTCGGTGCTGTGCCGCTTGCGCTACTCCCGGTCGCTTGTGATCTCCGAAGCACAGTGTCTACGAGTTCGAGACACGAAAACAGCCCATGTCGTGCACTTGGTGCTCCAACGTGGCTTTCGTGTCTGCTGGAACTGCTGCACGGCCTGCATGATTCTGGAAGGTTGCGAAAGATTTGGACGGATGTGCCTTCCCATCGTCATTGACGGGGAAATAGCTTCGTCGGGCCAAAGCAATGCCTGGATATCGCTATTGACAATGTAGCCCACCCTTTATATCAAGTACCGGAGCTGTCCGCGCAGAAATAGCATGAAGGCCGTGATTGGCCGCCAGGGCACGCCCGCGGCATCGTGTAGCCTAGTAAATAGCACATTGCCCCACATTTTTGGCAATGCTCTGAAGCGCTCGACAACGCTCGACGAGTCGGATTCCAGATCCGCGTCCAACAAACGAGAAAAATCGAATACATGTTTCGTGTAAGTTATTCAGCCCAATCTGTCGCCGTGCACACTCGAGATTGATGGTGTGAAGAACTGGTACAGGGCCTATTTTGGGTGCATTTTATAGACAATGAACGGGAGCACCTCGTTGGAAGCGGGAACCAGGAGGAGGCCCGGGGGGGGGCGATGCGCCAGAAACGTGACCTTTACTCCCAAGTAGGCTAGACTAGCACCCCCATAGCTACTAATTGAACGTCACCGATTGTCGCCGGTGCGTCCCTACGGAAAGAAGCAAAGGTAAAGGTAAAGTGCACGAGTGGATGCGGCCTTAACGGGCAGCCCGCGCCTCCCCTTCCACGACACGCCGGGCGTGTCGAGCAACAACTGCGTTATATGCCGTTGTAGCCCGAGCGACCGACCGTACAAAAGCGCGAGTGGCGATTGAGCGCGCGCGCGGCAGGCGCCGCGCCGCGGGCAAGACCCGTCACGCCCACTCGTGAAGAAGAGGCAATGGGCGCTTGACCCCCCCGGGATGCTGAGGAAGCCTCGTGCCGTCGAGTGGGAGGAAATGGAGCACGAGAAGAAGCGGACGCTGCCGACCAAGGTGGGCGGCGGCGGACGCCCTCACCGCCGAGGGTTATCAACCGCGGCGGCACGCGCGCGCGCCGCAGCCGTGCTACCCCCCACAGGAGCTGGCGCTTGCAAGCACGGCACAGGCTGCCACAGCCGTGTGCCGCAACGGCCGGCACCCGGCCGCGTGACGGCGGGGGCGGGGGAAGCAAACTCCGCCGCCGCGTGGAAGCCGCCGCCGCGCCGACCACGGCAGGGGCCGCGGCAATCCGCCTCGCACGGCGGCGCGCCAAGGGCTGCGGCCGCAGCCGGCGGCGAGTACACTACCGGCTGCGGCCGGCGGAAAACGCACGGGCGGGCGCCGCGGGTGTGGCACCACGAGCGCGTACCGACAGGGGACGCGCGGTACAGACCGGAAGGGGCGGCGCGGCACCGGCCGCGACCCTCGAGTGACCGCCCGACACGGCAGGCGCGCGCGCGCTGCGCACGCGCCGCCATCACAATACAAGAACGGAGCCGGTTCCAGGAAGACTCATAAATGAGGGCATATCCAGGAGGAGGCCCGGGGGGGGGCGATGCGCCAGGATAGTCGGAGATGGAGAGGCGCGTAGCGGCCGAACACCACCCAGGACGCAGCCGAAGTCCGCCAGCGGGTCTTGATGTATGAGCGCAAGTTCGTCCCGACGGAGGCGTGGCCGATCATTTCGGTGACCATGGCGACAGGAAGCCCGATTGCGTACGCCTCCGAGCCGGCGTCGCTGCGGAGGGAGTGTCCTTGGTACCTCCCGCCGAGCGGCGCCGGCAGAGGCAGCAGCGCCATGAGCCGCTGCAGCCACTTGTTGGTCACCCGCGCCGCGAGCCAGAACTGCCGGGCGGGCGCGGGAAGCGTCGGGTCGGCGAACAGCATCGCCGTGCGGTGGCGCCCGTTGGCGTCAAGCTGCGCGATTACCAACCGCACGAGCCGCGCGACGCGGTCGGGCTTTCCCGGCTCGACGCCAGTGGGCACCGTGAAGGTCAGGCGCTCTCGGCCTGTCCCCAGCGCCATCTTGAAATCCACAATTCTCTGCTTCATGCCGTGTTTGGTGAATGCCACGTCGCAGCGGCGCATGCACACCGCCGCGCCGGGGCGGTTGGACAACACGTATCCCAACACCAGCCCCGCACGCTGAAAACGGAGGTGGGCGTTCGGCGTCGCCAAGCCGAGCTCGCAGACGCGGAGGATGTAGTCAGCGGGGAGGGGCTTGCGCTGCAGCGCGAGCTCCCCGCTGGCTCGCTCCAGCGCGTGGGATCGAAACCCAAAGATGGAAAGCTGGAAGACCTTGTCTTTGTTCGCGTCTGCGTGCCCGACGAGGCGGTGCACCGACGCGACCGCCGACAGGTACTTCGACAGAGAGGGCGGCGCCAACTGCCCGCGCCCCAGCTCGTGCAAAATGTAGCCGATGATCGTCGCGACGGAGGCCGGCAGCGGCGCGCGGTTGTACTTGCCGCAGTTGATGAAGAAGGCGCAACACTTGGACATGTAACAGCGTCGGGTGTTGGGCTGGTAGCCGCGCAACAGCAGCTTCACCGCTGCCGCCGGGTTGGGCAGGTCACTGACCAGCGGACCGACGGCACGCGTCAGCAGGTTCCGCCAGCGCTGGGCGTCGTTGCGCAGAGCGGGATTTGCGCGAAGCGGAACACCACAGTCCGCCAGAAGGGCCAAATTCCCGGCCCCGACGCAGAGCCGTGCGTGAAAACCCAGTCCTCCGCCGGCAGGCGGTGCCACTCCGTACACCCATGGACGGCCCGGCGCCACCACGGCTGGGCGCGCCACTCGGGCGCAATGAGGGTTGCCGTCGCGTTGACCGTGAGGATGTGGGTGATCACCGCGACGACCAAGTGGAACGAGGGGTTGGCCCGCGCGTTCTCCCCGTGCCAGTTGTGGCGCAGCGATTTGACGCCGACCGCGCCCGGGAAAATCCAGCCGGAGTAGAAGCGCTCGCACTTTGTCTTGATGCTCGACGCGAAGAGGTCGACCGAGTGGGGCCCGTAGATGGCGTCCAGCCGAGAGAAGGAGGCGGAACCGAGGGTCCAGTCTGTAAAGTCGTTCTCGCGGGCGGGGCGGTAGGCCCAGTCGTTGAGCACGGACGATACGTGGTCGACGCGCAGCTCGACCTTCATGTCGGAGAAGAGCTCGTGCAAGTCCCGCGTTTCGGTCATCAGGGCCGGGGAGCGGGAGGAGCCTGCGCGCATCACGCCGAGGGCGACCATCGAGTCGGTGCGCAAGCGGATGACGGACCCGCCGGGGTTGAGGTGCTCGAAGGAGTGCAGGGCGCGGGTGACCTCACCCAGCTCGAGGCAGTTGATATGCAACCCGTTGCGGTCGATCCCGTGATAGCCCCAAGCCTCGGCGTGTTGGTCCAGTACAGTCCCCCAGCCGGGGCCGCTCGCGTCCGTATCGAGCAGCATCGAAGCGGCGCCCAGCCATATCGAGCGGCCGGTGGCGGCGTGGCCCTGCAGCTCCGTCCACCACAGCAGGTCTTTGGTCGCATGCCGTCCGAGACTCACGTCGCCACTGCTGGGGTGCCGGTACCTGAGGGCGGTGGAGAGGCTGCGAAGGTGGTAGCGGTCAGTAGGCACCGACCGGGTGGTCGACACTGCGGTCCCACAAGCCCGGCGTAGCGCCGCGAAGTTGACCCAGCGGCGGTATCCCATGGCGTGCCGAGAGAGCGCCAACGCTTGGCCGACGAGCTTGTAGGCTCTGTCTGCTGGGAGAAGGAAGCGGCCGACACGGTTGTCTACCAGGTGGCCTAGCAGGCGCACTTGCGTCGGCCCGTCGCGGACGCTCTTCAAGAGGTGCATCATAAGACCGAGCTCATCAAACAGGAGCTCCACTATCCTGTACGCCGCGACCGCCTGGGCGCGCCTCTCCGAGAGGCCAGCCGCCGCGGGCGGCGCCCCACCAAAGTCGTCGACGTAGGCCATGATGCGGAAGTCCTGCTCGCGCAGGTGCTGGACCACCGGCCGCATCACCTTGGTCCACGTGAGCGGCGCCGAGGAGAGGCCGAACGGCATCGTCACGGGGACGAAGAAGCGGCCGAGGAACCGGAACGCCAGTTACCGGCGGTCATCCGGACTCATGACGAGGTGGTGGTCGGCGTCTTTGACGTCCCAGGTTAGGAAGGCGTCGTCCGGCCGCAACGACTGCGCCAAGTGGGTAGAGCCTCGTACTTGCAACTGGCCGTCTCGGTGAAGCTGTTGGGGTGCTTCTATTCGAGCACAGTGCGCGGCGTCCCCGCCGTGTGGACGACAAAGGAGGAGCTGACGCAGACCAGCTTCTCAATCTCGTCCGAGTCGGTCACCTCCAGGATGTACCCATTGTCCAGCTTTCACTGAATCTCCACGGTCATGAACGCCTGGTCTGCGAGCGTCAGCGGGTACTCCGCGGAGAAGCACAGGGTGGGCGGCGCCGCCCAGTCGACCGTGACCCCGTTCTCGATGGTGTCCTCGACCCACGAGGAGACCCCCAGCTGCTGCGAACGCGGCAGAGAGTTCTTCAGGGCCGTGTACACTGGCACGGTCGCGCTCGGGCTCGGCCGTGGCAGCCGCTGTCGGTGCTTGCAGCGGCGCGTGCCGCCGCAGGTCGTCTCTGGGCCGGTTTCCACCGAGGGGGAGACTGGTCCCCGCGGTGGCCGCGCAAATTTTCGGCGCGGCCGCCGCCGCGCCCGCGCCCGCCGCCTGCACCTCGCGCACCACGACTGGCACCTCATCCCTGGCCGCTGCCGCCGCCACGCCCACCTCCGGCGGGGGAGAGGTGGCGGGCGGGAGCCGCCGGAGCGGCGACGCGGTGCGCCTGCTGCGGGTAGGTGTAGCCGCGTTCGGCAGCGCCAATCTTGGCGGAGGCGGTAGCCTCCGCACTGTCGCATTACGCGGCCCGGTCCACGCCCCTCGGCCGGCCAGGAGGTCGATGGAGCGCCGGGCGACGCGGATGACGTGTCACGCCCCGGGTCGGACACGTGGCGCTGTCGGTGCTGGTTGGGATCTTCATTGATTGTGGGTCGTTTGCACTTGTATGTCAATTGCTTGAATTATCTGCTTTATAGTAGGGGGGTCCACTGGTATGGATGCCCAGATCTCCCCATGGGGAGGCTACTGTGTGGGATTCGGGGCCATTTGGGCCCGCTTGCTCGGTTAGCTTAAGGGGACAGTGGGGCGCCCGTGGCCCGGCTTCCCCACAAAAAAATAACTGCGTTCTCACCTCCTTCCTCCCTCTTTGCGCCTTCGGGTGTTTTCCTAGGTGACCGTGTCACCGGGAGAGAGTAGAGCAAGGGTGTGCGAGTGGGTTCCCTCAGCTGGGCAGGTGTCCCTATCAGTTTCTGTGGGCTGGGGTGACACGGCGTTTTATCCGACACGCACGCAACACGCGGGAGATGAAGCGCCGCGCCCCGTCGCCCCGGAGGGAGTTGCGGGGAACTGCGTCCGCGTGGGCGAAGGCGTGGGCGAAGTTGGGCTCCGACTGGCGCAGGGCGAGGTAGTCGTAGCGGGAGACGCAGAGCGCTTTGACGCGGCGCGTGGCGCCGATGACGTAGTCGAGGTTCTCGGCGAGGAGCTCGACGGTTTTGTTCGACGCGTGGCGGGCGGCGAAGGTCTCAAAGATCTGCTCCGACAATGCGAGGGAGCAGTACCAGTGGCGAGCCTCGATCTCGTCGCGGCTGCCGATCGTGAAGGTGGCTGTGTGGACGGGGTCCGACGGAGTGAAGGGCATGGGCAAGCCGTCGTCCCGCAGCACGGAGCGGGGGATGTCGAAGTTCTGCAGGTAGAAGGCGGGCGTGAAACGCGCGGCAATATCGAAGCCGTCATCGTAGGCGCCCGCTTCGGTAAGCGCCTGGTGGCGGCCACGGAACCCGCGGGCACGTCCCCCACTCGCGGGGCGGAACTCCCAGTCCTCACCGGCGAGGGAGGAGCCGTCGCCTTCATCATGGTTGAGGTAGTCGCCGAGGGTGTCTTCCCCAAGCGGCGCTCCGTCGTCGGCGGCCGCCCCCCGCGGCGGGGGGACGCCGCCGCCTGCGCCACCGGCGGCGGAGGGGGCGAGCGGTCCGGACTGAGCGGCGGCGTGGGCGCCGCCGACGAAGGTCGCGGTGGCCGCGCCGCCGACAAGAGGCGGGCTGCTTCCAATGCCAGCGCCAGTTGGCGCTCCCGCAGAGTCGCCCGCGTCAAGCGCGGAGGCGGCGGCGACAACTTGAGCGATGGTGTTGCGGGCCACCGTCAAATCCACCTGCGTCTGCGACAGGCTCGCCTCGGCGTCAGCCAGGCGTGCGCGCAGTGCGGCCGTCTCGTCGATCGGGGTGGCCGTCAACCTCGAGGGTAGGTCAAGCGCGGAGCCATCAGCCATCGTGTGCCGGCCCAGGGAGGGCGGCGGAGCGTGTCACGAAGCCACAGGCGGAGAGGCCTGGGAGGGGGGAATTTCTTCGAGCGCGTGAGCTCGAGAAGAAACGGACGCTGCCGACCAAGGTGGTCGTCGGCGGACGCCCTCACCGCCGCGGGTTATAAACCGCGGCGGCACGCGCGCGCGCCGCAGTCCCGCTACCCCCCACAGGAGCCGGCGGGTGCAGGCACGGCACAGGCTGCCACAGCCGTGTGCCACGACGGCCGGCACCCGGCCGCGTGACGGCGGGGGCGGGGGAAGCAAACTCCGCCGCCGCGTGGAAGCCGCCGCCGCGCCGACCACGGCAGGGGCCGCGGCAAGCCGCCACGCACGGCGGCGCGCCAAAGGCTGTGGCCGCAGCCGGCGGCGAGTACACTACCGGCTGCGGCCGGCGGAAAACGCACGGGCGGGCACCGCGGGTGTGGCGCCACGAGCGCCTACCGACAGGGGACGCGCGGTATAGACCAGAAGGGGCGGCGCGGCACCGGCCGCGACCCTCGAGTGTCCGCCCGACACGGCAGGCGCGCGCGCGCTGCGCACGCGCCGCCGTCACAAAATAAAGACGGAGCCGGTTACAGGAAGACTCATAAACTAGTGACAATCGACGTACTTCCTCACGAGGTTCCGTCCATATCTTTTTCGTTCGAAGAACGTACAGAAAATCCCATGTTCTGAGGCAGTTGTGAAAAACTGGTGCCAGCCGGATACGCAGTCGCGGGTCGCTTCCTGGACCTCCTATTGCTGTCTTCCCAATTTTGGCCGATGTGGTCGAAGTCAAGACCGGGTCTCGGTCAACTGCCCATTGGCGGATCCACTTTATCCGGCTGAATGGATGGCTGAGACACAGTTTCGCACAGTTGATGGCCCCCATACCATGCACGCACCTCGTTTCAGCTTTTGAAAATGGGAGAAAGAGAGGTAGGGGGCTACTATATTTATCCGGTTTCTCAATTAGAAAGTTGAAATAGGGGCTCTGAGGACCTTCCAGGTGCTGCGGGCAGATCGACATTTTCGCACCGGGAGCGTCCGACAGTGAGCATGCCAGTAACTTTCCGTTGACCCTACTTCCAAGGACATGTACAGCTGGACATGGGTCGGGACGACCCTGCACCGTACGTGGAAAGACGTATAGCCATGCCGGTGTTCTTGTTTTCGCTTCTCGTGAAGATGAGGCTCGACCTGTCCATTGTTTTTGTCGAGCCGTCTTTCACGAGTCGGATTCATTAGGATTCGCGTTAGGACTCTCATGTGAGTCTATAGGGGCTATGGTGCGTGTCCCAAAAATGATACATGCGCGTTTTCTGGAAGCCTGACACATCACTGCACGGTGGCAGGCGGGGTGGGGTCCGAGAAAATTCTCGACTGGCCTCCATGGAAAGAGCCTCTCCCGAGACGTTCTTGGCTGACAACTCCTTAGTACCCGCCTGTGGGCCCTGTTCTGTGGACCTCTCAGATAACCTCGATCTTGGAGCCAGTCTTTTTCAGGTTCTTGGGGTTCCAGGTTTGCAACGCCTAAGCTCATGTGCTAACTGGAGCTTCGATGAGGGGTGTCCCAAATCGTGTTTTCTTCACAGGGGGCTACATAGCGGTCTTTTTCACGTTTTTATTGGAAAGCTGGTGCCCTTTTCTTCGTGCACAAATTGTCAGCACATGCCTGCCCTAGTAGTCGTGCATCTGATTGGGGCGCGTGATCGTCACCTGTCGAAGCTGCAATGAATGACACTTCCCTCCATGACACCTCAGGAGGTTCCGGCTCTGCTAATACTGTCAGGGGCCGTTCTGGCAAGGCAGAGGGTCCGAGTGGGTCACATTACATTATCGGACCGCTGAAGAAGGCCAGTGGGCCGAGAAAAAAAAAAACCGCGATGTCTCATTTTTGGGACACGCACCATACTGTTTTCGCAATCAACTTGTTATATGTCTTAATAATAAAGTTATGGAATCAAGTGCGTTCGAACCACTAGTTCAATGGGATCAAAGCACGCATGACAGCTTGACACTGCATCTGCGGCGCGCGCTCAACGGCGCCACCCGGCGGCCGCACCCACAGAATGCCCTGCCCGCATCACGGAGGCCAGTCAGCCACCGCTGCCCACTGTCGTCCGCCCCCCCCCTCATGATAATGGCGCCGCTCCATAGCTGCTACGTACCATCACGCTCATGCCGCAGGGGAGACGTGGCATGGCCACGGAGCGGCCTCAAGTGGAAAGGTGGGGGGGGGGGGTGGTTCGTGCGCGTGGCGGGGCTGCGCTGCTCCGCCAGTCCTCCATCACCAAGTGGGCACCGATGGCGGCCTAAGTCGCCTGCTTTTCGAAGGCAACAACGTTGATTGGTTGTGCACCGCCCAGGCGGTCCCTCTCTGACAGTCAGGTCCCTCGATCAAAAAAATGGACAATTGAATTACGGACTTTATCATGTAGCCCGTCTGGAACACAGCGTTAAATATTCTTGTTCGGTCTTGTTTCTTGCTAATGATCTCATTAGCCACGCCGATTCCGAACGGAGCGGCTCTCCAGGCAAACGCGGACTGGCGACTCAACGCGGGTCCTGCAAGCGAGGACTATGCGTTCGTATGAACGAGTGCCTGGAGCGCATGTGTGTCCTCTAGCTGAGTGGCCGAGTGGTAGGTGCCGGACGTCGGAGGCTGACCAGAATACAAAGAAACAGACAAGGACAACAATAACCATCGTTCACTTTGAATAGCAGTGAAAGAGCATCGCGGGGGTACTCGCAGCCTTTCCTGTGCGCATACCACGGGAGCTCTGCATTGCACTGAAATGAATCATACGAAAGGGTTCCTGCTTGTCCACGTAGCTGGGAAACGAACAGGATACACTTTTTGTCGATGGTCTGGGAGGGTGCCGTCCGGCGGCAAGACTACTGGGAGGGGGCACCGAAATGGGCTCAGGCGCAATGCTGGGGGGGCTGGGCGGTCAAAGACTGTCACGTGCAGTGGAGCAAATTAGGATTGGGTGCCCCAGATGCCTTTAGGAAACGAGAAGATGCCGTGATGGAATCCTATACGAAAAAACGACCAGAAAGTTGTGGATGGGCCAGAAATTGCGCTGAAGATGGTTGGAAATCGGATGGGCCCTGAAATATTTTAGGCTGCACCGGTAGCGGATAATTTGTGGGGTTGAGAGCAGTCCGGTGTGCACGTGACTTTGCTAACGATACGCTGTCATCGTTCGCAGCGGAGACTGACGGACGACCATAGCCTATCGTTAGCGACAGTCACGTGCACCGGTTCGCTAACGATTGGACAGGAATCCTTCTCGGTATCCGGACTCAGGTGCGTGCATGCTATGGGGGCCCAGTTGACATCGACGGGATCGGCCAAAATTGGGAAGACAGCAATACTCGGCACGAGAGCCACGTGCCGGGGGTGTCGTGGGCTTGGTGTCCTCCTGAGCACTGGCGTGTGCTCCTGAGCTACCAACAAACCGTTTTCTCTGTGCTTCTGCGGGGGAACTGGGCCCCACGTCGGCCCAGTCGAGTGGGGGACGTGCGGAGCATTGCCGTGCGTATGGCCTCATGGCAGCGCTCCCTTGACCGTCGCCTGCTTCTCTCGCAGCACAGCAGGAGGGTGTCGCACAGGTCGGCGTTTTCCAGCCTTTCCTCGTCCCTCCCCAGGCAAGTGCCAGCGGTCGGCTCGCGTCTTTGACGACGCGCAGGAGACGCGCCGCCCCTGCGGTCCGCACGCAGCGGCGCAGGTGGGGCCAAACGGCCAACAAGACCCGTCGGTCGACGCCCAGCACAGCGCCGCCTCCCCCACGGGTCGCCGACCCCCCGCCCCGGGGCGGACCCGCCCCGCGGCCGCCCCGCCACCGTCCAGGGGCGGCGCCCCGCGGACGGCGCGCCCCCC
>Ga0209093_1001137_pt1 | contig 15043 bp, 14 predicted proteins | sample SidtaG_4_FD_187450 | JGI IMG/M metagenome (GOLD analysis project Ga0209093, IMG submission 187450) | Marine algal microbial communities from Sidmouth, United Kingdom - Sidmouth_Male1 metaG (SPAdes) (version 2) | ecosystem: Host-associated > Algae > Red algae > Unclassified | place: Sidmouth... | reverse complement strand
CCCCCCCCCTCCCCCCCGACGCGTCGCCGCGGCACATCGAGGGCGCGGCGGTCGGGCCGCCGCCGCTGTCGCCTCGGGGCGTGGCGCCCCCCCCACGGGCGCGCCACAGCCGACGAGCCGACAGAAGCGCGGCGCCCCAACGGACGCGCCGCCGCCTCAGCGCGCGGCCGCCGCGCTGACGGCAGCGGCAATGGTCTCTGGGGGACGGGGCGGACGACGTGGGGGCCCCCGACCGCCCGCCACCCGCTCGGCAGTGCCACGGAATGGCGCCGCGGCTCGCCGACGTGCCTGCCCGTCCGCGCGGGGCACGTGGCTGACCGGTCGGTAGGGTCCCACCGGGCGGCAGCCCGACGCAGTTTTTATACATATTCATATTCTCTTGAAAAGTTGGCGGCCAGATACCGTACTCATTAAAAAAGTGATGAACTTGTGAAACCTGCTGTTGATACCGAGACGCAGCCGGCCTCCACCATCATCGCCCTGCAGCCGCCCGCCCACCCCGTCGGAACTGTCACCCTCCACCCGCGACATTTTCTGTACCGCTCTCGCGTCGCGCTACCTCGTTGTCCAATCTGTGCATGAGGTGTACTGTACCCCGTAGATGTGGCCTTTTGTTCCGCTCACTCGTGCGTCCGCGCGCGTCCCCACCGCTGCCTCTGCGTCCGTCTCCCTGTCTTCTCCGGCTTGGCAGCGACGCCCAACCCTCCCCCTTGCCTCCTGGTCATCACGCCATGCCGACCACCCCCGCCCCGCCCCCCCCTGCGTCACCCACCAACAAGTATGCGCACCTGACGGCGGCGCAGCGGCGGTGCTCCCCCGCCGCCTGCGCCATCCAATCGTGCCTCCGCCGCCACGGCTACAACGAAGGCCCGTGCAAGGCGACCATCCGCGCGTACCATGCGTGTGTGGAGCGGGCGCAGGCGGAGGAGGCCAACGCCGAGGCGCAAGCCGAGGGTGATGGAACGTCCGAGGCCGACGCCGCGGGCAGGGATGGGCACGACGCTGTCGCCAGCGGCAGCGGTGACGCGGCCGGCGCGGCAGCGGGCGGTCGTGCCGGGGCGGGTGCGGGCTGATGGTGGACTGCTCTTTTTCTTGGTGTGGGCTCTTGCAGTTTGCGGGTCGGCGGAGCACATGTTGCCACCCCGCGCGGCGGTCGCGGCTGCCTGGCAACTGCGTGGTGGGCGCCCACGGCTGGGCTGGAGCGACCACGATGGAAGCAGTAGTGGCGTTGGCCACGACAGTGGCGCCACTGGTTTTCTGGCGGGGTGCGTCGTCGCCGCCGCCGCCGTCGCCGCCGCTGCCACCTGCGGCGGGTTGTGGTATGGCGGCCGCTTTTTGGTGCCGTCGACGGCGGTGGCCTGCCGCCCCGCGCTGCGGTGCACCAAGCCACGGCCACGGCGGATGCCAAAGGGCGGGTTGAACTTGCTGCGCCCAAGAAGGGGGTCCATTGTTCCAACAACCTGTTAATCTCCACGAATGAGTACTCACCCCGCGCGCGGCGGTCCACTCGGCGGCCGGAACAGCGCGTCAACGTCCACAAAGTCCGAGATGCTGCCGGCGGTCGGCACCTGTGGCAGCACGGCCTGTTGCCCATACGCACCGGGTGCCGCCGCCCCCCCCCGCCCCCCCCCCCGCACCGTGTCGTACAGTGCCGGCGGCAAGGGCGGCGGGGGCCCCGGATGCCCCGCCGCCAGCCGCTGCGCGCCCGCGGCGGCCGGGCCGAGCGCGTACACGGTCGTTGCCGTGTCGGTGAGCGTGACGGGCACGCCGGCGCCAGCGGGCGGGCCGCCCGCCCGCCCCCCCGGCCCGTGGTACGCGTCGCCGCTGTACATGGCGTAGGCGCCCGCCGACGCAAACGTCGAGGCGGTCACGTCGCTGACGCTGATGCCGAGGAAGGCGGGGGGGGTGGGGGGGTCGGGGGAGGGGCGGGCGTCGGTAATGTCGGCGCCCGGCGGCGACACCGCCGCTGCCGCCCCTGTCGCTGCTTTTCCCGCCACGGCCGTAGCGGGCGCGTCCTTGTCGGCGGCAGCGGGTGCGGCGGCAGCCTCCTTGTCCGCCACAGCCGCGGCGGATGCCTCCGTCTGAACCGCCCACGCCGCCTTGGCCGCATCCTTGTCTACCGCCGCCGCCGACGCCCGCGGCGACTCTGTGCGCGCCGCCGCCGCCGCCGCCTGCTTGCTGACCGCCGCCGCGTCGTTTTCGTCGCCGGCCGCCGCGGCACGCCGCCGCCGCCGCCCCCCCCGCCGGTGAACGATGCACAGGACGACAATGGCGGCGGCGCCGAGGAGGATGCCGGCGGTGAGGCCGGCCCGGGCGCCGCCCGACATGCCCCCACCATCTTCGTCCTCGTCCCGGACGACGGACGGGAGGCGGGGGGGGGGGGCGGCGGGCGGCGGCGCCACGACCGCGACCGGCGGGCGCACGCCTTTCGCAAAGGACGGGGGCGGGGCGGCGGTGAGGGGCGCCGCCGCCGCGGGGGGGACGCCGAGCGGCGCCGCGATGGCGGCGGCCGCGGCGGCGGCGGCGGCGGCGGCGAGTGGCAGCCACCACCACCCGCCACGCGGGTGGGGGGCACGCCGGTGCCGCGCGGGCGGCCTGCCGTCCATGGATGCGGCAAGGGGGGGGGGGCGCGGCCAGGCGGTCGGCGAGCTGGGGGGGCGGGAGCGCGACGGTCGCAACGGCGGCGCAGCGACCGCCACGGGCACGGTTGCAACAGCCTCCGACGCGGGCGCGGGCCGAGCGGGGCAACGCATGCTCTGGCGGGCGCCGACCGTGGCCCGCGCGACGGTGCGGGGAGGCGGCGTTGCACGCGTCTTCGACCGGGGTGCGCTCTCTGCCCTGAAAAGGCACAGGCGCCGCCGAAATGCCGCGCCTGCCAGTGTCGTGCGTCACAGTGGAGGTTTCTGACGCCGAGTCCCCGAGGTGCGAGGACTTCGGCACACGCGGCAGAGGGCCATACCCCGACATACAGCAGCCACGGCTGTATGGTCACGCTCCGACGCGGTGTCGCGCGACGTGGACCAATCAACGTTCCACCTCAGATGCGAGGCCCGATGAAGTACACGCCCCAAGAGTTGATGTCATGACACTTTTTTGCTCGTCCTCGATGGTCGGAAATCACGACGGTGGGGAGCTCACAGCGTGTTGCCTCGGATCAGTTTCTCCGCTTTGTCGTATCTCTCGGATATGGGCCGCGGCTCGTGAGCGAAGAACCCCTAGCAAATTGACGGAGAATCGCAGGGCAGGCGCCGCGCCAGCCGACCATCGGCGGGGCAAACCGTGCCTGCCGCCTGCGTGCCTGTGGGCCGCAGCTCTGTCCCGTGCGCCAGTCAGGAGTGGCGCCGGCCAGCATGACAGTGCTGCTGGATCTCTCCCTCCATACGCAGGGTTTCTTGGATCAACACAACCCTGGGGCGAGGAGGGGCCGGCCAGAGGGCAGTGCTGACAATGCGGGGCCCTGTGCCTCATGGTCAACAGACCACGGCGGTTTCTTCCGAATGTTCCATCTCGGAGCTCCATACTGTACTCCACAATCACCTGAGACTCTGCTGACTACAGTTCTGGTCGAGCTCGGGCACTGTGCCATGGACGCGGGCTACGGAGAAAACAGCGTACGCGAGGACCGAGACTGTGCGGGGTGATAGCAGTCACGAGAAAAGGCGTATTCGCTGAAGCTACTGCTGCAAGAAACAATTGCACCTGCGGGTGCCCATCGAGTAGCCGAGCGGTCCCCGCTGACTCCCCGCCCGGTTGCGCAGGTCGCTCACGGCCCTTTTCGGCGAGCCTGTCACCCCGTCGGCTGCATTTGCAGCTCCTGACGCGAGCCGGGGGCACTACCACGCATCGTGGGCGCGAGGACGACGCACGAGCGGACGGGCACTTGGAGGGAAAGTGGAGGACGAGGATGCCGCCCTAGCCCGGCCACGGGCAGCCGCGCAGCATCGATCAGATTGATTTTGGTTGGTGACACGAGGCGGTGGCCGTGGGGACGAGTTGCTGCACAGACACTGCCTTCCAGGCGGGTGTAGCGCTCTTGCCGGCAACGGCACCGGCGCGAGGAGCTGGTTGGTAAAACCGTACGACCGTGCGCCCGCCGCCCGGCCAGTTTCTCCTCGGAGCGGGCGCTCGCACCGAGTCGGCAGCCGCCCGCGCGCGCCGCTTGTGGTGCCGCGGCAGCCGGAGCGCGCGTCGCTTGTGGTGCCGCGGCAACCGCAACAACGCGCCCGCCCGTGAGCGCAGCGAACCGCTGGCGGTCTGCCCATAAATGTCGCCCCCGCATCGGCCGCTGGACATCTGACTCCGCATCGCCATCCCACGCTCAAGCCCGCCTACCAGACTTCCACCGCCCGGTCTGTTTGCCCCTCTTCTCCCTGACCCATCGACGCTCCCGTTCCCCACCGCTCCCACAATCCCACACGTCCACCATGGGCTTCTTCGCACCCACGATGGCGGCCGCCGGCGCCCTTGCCCTCGCTGTCGTGACCACCGCCGGCGCTGCGGCCGCCCGCGGCCCCTCCCTGGCGGCGTCCCCATTCCAGTCCACGTCAGCGCTGCGGGGCCTCCTCCAAGACAGTGACTTTGCCATCAACCTGCCCGCCATCGAGGGCTTCTCATCCGACGCTGGCACCATCCGCCCGGCCTTTGTCGGCGACTTCCCCGCCCTCGGCCTGCCCGACGTGCAGATGAGTGTGGCCGCTGTGCAGCTCGCGGCGGGCGCTTTCAACCAGCCGCACGTACACCCGCGGGGCACGGAGTTGCTCGTCTTGATCAAGGGCACCCTGGAAGTGTTTTTCATTGAGGACGGGGGTGCCCCGCCGCGGGTCGTGACCAACACCCTCCCCGCCGGCGCCGCGACCGTCTTTGGCATTGGCCTCGTCCACGGTGAGCGATGCGTGTCCGACACGCCGTGTGAGTTTATGGCCGTGTTCAACAACCCGGACGCGGGCTCCGCGTCGGCCATCCCGGCCGTGTGTGGGCTGCCGGGCGCCGTGCCGGCGGTGGCCCTCGGCGTGAGCCGCCGCGTCGCCGACAAGGTGTGCGCCCGCGCGCCGGGCTTGCCGGCGTTTGCGCGAGGCCGCCGTGCCTAATCAGACGGCGGGGTGGGAAGGGGGCGCCTGCTGACTAGGGGGGATGAATAAAAACAGGCGCACGTCGGCAGCCGACACGCGACCGCACAGTCTTGAAGTTCAACCGCAGTCGCGCCGCCTTGCATCCCTACATATCTACTCCTCCCACCCCCCCAACCCGCCTCCCATTCCGCAGTACTCTCCACCCAACCACCCTTCACCGGCCGCCCCTCAATCCACATCGATGTGGTCGTACAGCTCCCGATACCCCCGTTGCCCGTCCGCCACCGCGCTCCTTGGTGACAGCAGGCCCGCCCCCCCCGGAAGCTTGGCAGGCCCACCGCCGCCGCCACCGCCGTTGCCCATGCCCGCGTACAGGTACCGCCGGTCCCGCCGCACAATGATCGCGCAGCGAGCCAGCACCGCCACCCCGAGCAGCCCCGCCGCGCCGACGACCGCCCACATGGCGACCCGCAACGCGCGAGCGGTGCCGCTGCCGTCCCCGCCGCCGCCTCGGCTGCCATCGCCCGTGCCGTCCACAAACAGGCCACCACCGAGCGCCGCTCCGTCGCCCCCACCGACGGGCAGCGCCGCACCACCGGCGGCAACGTGCGCCTTGACATTGGCGGGGAGGGCGAGGACCCCCGCGAGGACGTCCGTCTCGCGGCCAGCGTTGGTGTAGCCGGCGACAACCACGTCACCGTCAGCGTCAATAGTCACGGCAGTGACTTCGGCCCACCCACCAGACCCCGCCGCGCCAGTGGCGGTCGTGAAACGCACCAGCCCCCCGCTCGCCGGGTCGACGACCCACACGACGGGCGTGACGGCCGTGGAGCCCACCCCCCGCTCTGCCGCGCGCACCGCCCCCCCAACGACCAGCCGCCCGCCAGGCAGCACCGCAATGGACGTGGCCGACTCGTCCCCCCCCGCCACGCCGCCGCCGCCGCTCGACGTGTCGTGCACGAGCGCCAGCGGCCCATCGTCTAACCCCGCGCTCGTGTACGAGCGCACCGACACGTCGTTGGCCGACGTGGCCGACCGGAATTCCGAGCCGACCACATACACCAGCCCCGACGCCGCGGGGCCCGCAACCGCCCCCCGCACAAAGTAGCGGGATGCGGTCGTGACGACGCGCACGCCCGTTTGTGTCAGCGCCGGCGGGTAGGGCCGCGGGCGGCCTTCCACAGCGGCGGCAGCGTCGACGGGCAGCGGACCGTCAAGCCGCAGGCGCACGAGGAGGAGGTCCTCAACAGGCACCGCGGGGCCGCCGTCGGCCACGCCCACCGCCGACCGCGTCTGCGCGGCGGCAATGACGCCGTCGGGTGTCACGACCACGCCAGCGGCGCTCGCGTCGGCGCCGCCCGGGTGCGCCACGGAGCCGCCTTGGAGAGTCTCGCCGGTCGCCCCGTCGAGGCGCGCAACGGTCACGGCCACCACCCCCGACGGTAGCGGCGGGACGCCGGCGGCGGGACCACCCGTGGGCGCAACCGTAAACAGCCCCGCCCCCGAGTGGCCCGCCACCCACACCTCCCCGCTCGCGGCCGCGGCGACCGCATTCCAGCTCTGGTGGCCGCCGCCCGGCGGTGGCACCCACTGGCGCGCCCACACCCGCCGCGCCGTATCCGCGTCGTAGCAGAGCACAAACGCCGAGGAGGACGTTGAGCGGTCGGCCGCGGCCGCGCCGTCGCCCCCCGCCGTCACGTCGCCGAGCGTTTGGCCGACCACATACAGGCGGCCGTCGACGAACACCATCCCCGCCGGCCGGTCGTCGGCGGGGGAGCCCGTGCGGCGGCGCCATAGCAGCCGCCCCGAGGACGAGAGCTTGACGAGCAGCACATCGTCGTCGGGTCCGTCGAGGCCAGATACGTCGGCCGAGCCAAAGCGGGACGACGTGACGCCGAGGACGAATATGTTGCCATAGCCGTCGACGGCCACTGAGCGCCCTTCGTCATTGCCCGTCGGCGCGCCAAAGGTGGTCGTTGTCAAGTCGCCGAGATTATGTTTGTGGAGGGCGGGGCCTGCGGCGGCGAGGGTGACGGGTAAGGCGGCAACCGCGGCAGCGAGCAGCACGGCGGGCGCCAGAACAAGGCGCCGCCACCGTGGCGGGAAATGTCCTGACTGTGAGGTGGTCATGGGGCCAACGGGAGAGGGCCAGAGAGGGGATGGGAGCTACAAAAAGGGGGTGGCAGGAAGGGGGAGAGATGATGCAGCTAGTGGGAGAGAAGGTTGACCGCGCGGCAGCGGATGGGAGGTCCAATGGTCCCACGCGGAGTGCCCGAAAGGGGTACGCACACCCAGCACCGCGAAGGGTCGTAGCGGTGCCGGTTGCTATTTTCCGACCGCCATCGTGATGGTGATTCCCCAGGTGGTCGTGTCTGCGGCCTCAACCCCCCCCGCCACCGTCCAGGTGATGCCGCCGAAGCCACCACACGGGCAACACGTCATGCAAAGGACAGCACGTTAGCCGTCGTCGCCAAGGGGGAGACATGCCAATCTCCCACCCACGGCGGCTGCCACACAGCAGCGGGCGCCCGCCGGGGCGCCGAGGGTGGGGCCATCCACGACGTCACCACCAACACAAACAGCGCCGCGTTGACGAGTGAGGGGCTGAAAAAGCGTGCGTGGCGGCCGTCGGGATGACCGCCGGCTCGTCACCAATCCGGAGCGAGGGCAGGGGAGGAGAGGGAGGAGGAGCAAGCTCCTGCACGAGTGGACGGCAACACAGCGCGCGCCACGGCACGCCGCGTGCCCGCGAGGTCCGTGTCAGCTCAAAGGCCGCGTATTTTACGTCCCAGACCAAGCAACTTCATTTGCAGAGTGACACGAGAGAACGACGCTTCGTGCTGAAAGAATCTGGAGAGACACCACCAGATCGCAGCAGATCCCAAGGAGATTCATGCCCCATTGTCGATGGCGCTGGACCCACAAGATCAGCCCTGCGCGTGCGGTGAGCGATGCGTGCGAGGCTACCCTCGCGTGCAGCAGGCTGCGTCTCTGTGCCTTTCAAGAGCGGTGCCCCCTCGCCTGCTGCAACGCCATCACCATCCCATCAAACCCGCGCCCACCGCCTCCCGCTCCGCCTGCTGGCATTTCCCTCCACCCCCGTCGTGCCCCGTTCCCATCGTCCTCCACTGTCCCCGCCGCCTCTCTCCACTCTTCCATTTTCTACTCTCTGCCCCACCTCCTCCCCGCCCACGCCCACCATGCTCGTCAAGGCGCTCCGCTGGCCCATCCAGTCCGTCCTTGCGGCGGGCGCGCTTGCCTTCTCCCCCCTCTGTGCCATCGTCCCGTACCTCCAGCGCAAGGGCACCTTCCACAATGACAACCCGCGCGAGTGTCAAGAGTCGGCGGCGGCCGTCGCGGAGCTCCCCGCGTGGGCGCTGCGGGCGCGCAACGCGCACAACAACAACTTGGAGATGCTCGGCTTTTACGCGGCGGGCATTGTGGCGGCCATCACGGCGGGTGTGAGCCCGGCAGTGATTGCCGCGCGGGCGACCGAGTACATTGCGGGGCGCGCCTTGTACAATGTGGTGTACGTGGCGGGGGAGGCCAAAATCAAGACCAGGGGCTACCTGCGGTCGGCCGTCTTCTTTTTGGGGTGCTTGGCGCCGGCGACGCGACTGTGGGTATCGGCCGCGGCGGAGGCGACTTTGTAAGGGCGCGGAGGAATCGTGTTGGATGCGGTGTGTCGAGGCTTCGTTTTTCTTTGTTTTTGGCTCGCTTTTGTTTGCACTGCTGTTCTTGCGTCGGGGGCACCCACCGTCACTCTAGTGTCCCAGGCCGCAGCAGGTAACCGCCGTGTCTAACGGTGCACCGCACGCAGGCCGACGATCCCCCCCCTCCCTCCCCCACCCCCCCGACGCCACCGCCACCGCCGTCGGCTCAGCGTGGCCCCCAGCACACGCGGACGCCGTTGGACAGGTCGCGGCTGGCGGCTCAGACGGCCGCCTGCGTAGCGCGTCCAACGATCCGTGGACCCCCCATCGACAGCCACTCGATGAAGGTGGACTCGGTCTGCGCGGCGGATGAGGGGGGGGAAGCCGCCGGCATTGGCCATGCGGGCGGGGGAAGGTGCCACCGTCGGCGCCGACAACGGCGCAAGTGGTGGACGTGGCGACGCGAATGGCAATACCATCGGCGTCGTCGTGGGCGCCATCGGCCTGGCTACCGCCGACGTCGGCGCGAAAGTGGTGGTCACCGGCGTCGGCGTCGGCGTCAGGTTGGGCCTCGGCATCTTCGGCGATGGGGTCTGCACGGGTGGCATCACCGGCGCAGGGGTGGTTGAGGTTAGCGCCGGGCGGGACGCCGCGTCACCCCATTTGCGTGCAGTACCACGCGCTGCGCCGCTGCTCCACCGTGTGCCGGCCGTCCGAGGGGCGCGCGCGGTCGGTGGACAGGTGTAGTCGTTTCATACCGGGACGAGCAAGCGAGGTACAGAGCACAAGGGCGGACCGCATCGGAGAAGAGCATTTGAGAGCGGTACCCGGTAGGCTACGGGTCGAGAGAATTAGGGTCCCACCCACGCTTGACTCCCAATCGTGTCGCGTGCCCGTGTGTAGGGATCTCCCTGGCGCCGCCTCATTGTAGAGATGATATCTACCTGCACGCAGGCGACCGTTCACCACAGATGACGAAACACAGCGCCTCGTCATGGAACACAGGTACCAGTTCTTGACGCAACGATATGACCGTGAGCATGCCGTCCGTCCACCCACTCGCTGACGCCACACCGCCAGAGGGTCGCAGATGAAGAAGCTGCGGAGGGTGTCCCCATCATCGGCCGGGGGACGAGCAATATCCGAGAGGAAGCCATCGTCTCCACCGCTCGACGAGGCAGTGACAGCAGGGGTGGGTGTTGCATCACCAGCGTGGCGGCTGGTGTCAACATTGGAGGCGACAGGGACGTCCTACGGCCGGTCGGCCGGGTGCTCGCCGCGTGCGAAGAGGCGAAGAGTGGGCGCCGCCACTCCATGCGCATCGTGCCCGTGACGAGCGTAATCGCAGTGCACAGTGTGCCTGGTGGTGGCAGCAGCATTTCAGAGCATAGAACAGCACATGATCAGCCTCACAGCGGTGGCTGTGTCGATAGCGCAGTAGAGGTGGAAGGGAACAGAGACCGCGCTCTAGCGGCCGCTCTCCTACTGACCAAGAGCGGCGCATATAGCGCAAGACGATTTCGGCGTTGCGGTCGGCTGCGCTTGAGGGCTCAGAGGTGGGCGGTGGGAGGTCCGACGCTGCTGCCAGTTGCAATCATCGGCATGGCGCTGCGGTTGTACGCCCCAGCGGCGGGCGAGCACCCGCAGTAACCCCCGAGGCGCGCCCACACCGCCGCGTGATGGGAAGCAACGCACCGCCGGATAAGGGGCACTGGCGGCCGCCCCGCCGCTCCGCGGCGCGCGTGCGAGCCGACCGCGAGCACCCGCGGTCGGCAGCTGCCGTTGGGGAGCTGCTGCAGCAGCTCCCCAACGGCACGCGGCGCGGGCGGGCCCGCCCATCGTTCTCCCGCGGGACATGAGCCCGTTGGGCGTGCGCGACAAGGCGTGTGGCGGCCTACGTCGCGCCGTCGCGTCGTCGCGCACGGGTCGCTACACGGGTGTACTCGACGGGTGCCCGTCGCGCAGGCGCGGCGGGGGCGTCGCAGTGCTGTCGCGTCCGAGCGGGTTGTCCACGTGGCGTGGAAGAAAGGAATTGATCCCACGTCAATTTTGAATGGACGATGCCAAGTCGTTGTCTTGGCCGTAGCGCCGTAGCGCTGGCGGTCGGGGTCGCGCTTTGCTGCGCTTGCTGCTACTCCGACCGCCGACCGCCCCGCGCCTCTTGCAGCGGTTGCATCGTGACGCGGCAGCGGCGGCGTCCGGTTTGTCGCCCCTCACTCGTGTATCATGGCACCACCGCTAACTACCTATGCACAGCTGGTGCTCGGGCCGCCAGGCAGTGGCAAGACGACCTACTGCAAGGGCATGGCCGAGTTCCTCCGTGGTCTTGGGCGGTACGTTGGCGTGCGGGGAGGGGGCGAAGAAACCAGCTGCGTGGAGAGGGAGGGCAGGAAGAATTCCCCTGAAAGTGGACCTGTTTTGCCCGTTTGTTGGTGTGGCTTGGGGCGCAGAGCAGGGCGCGCGTGACAAACGCGGAGCAGCTGGCTGACGCGGGCCCGTGCAAGCACCCCTGCTGCACCCTGCCCGGCATTCCTGTGGTTATCCTGAATGCGTTTCCCCTTGCGTGTGCTTTTCCCTCCTCTGCTGCCTTTGCGCGCATCGACTGCTCTCCCCCCCACCTCTCCCGCAGAGACGTGGTCATCATCAACCTCGACCCAGCGGCACCGACCACCCCCTACCCTGCCGACATTGACGTGACCACACTCGTGTCGACCCCCGAGGTGGCGGCCGCCCACGGGCTGGGCCCCAACGGGTCCCTCATCTACGCCTTTGAGTACCTGGCCGCCAACACGGACTGGCTGGTAGGCGCCCTCCGCCCCCACCGGGGCAAGTACTGGCTGTTTGATATGCCGGGCCAAGTTGAATTGTCGACACACAACGACGCCATCCGGGGGCTCATCGCGGCGCTGACGGGGGGGGGGGGGGGGGTGCGGCTCGCGGCGGTCAACCTCGTTGACGCCGCCCACTGCGCGGACGTTGGCAAGTGGGTGGCGGTCCTGCTCGTGTCGATTACAGTGATGTTTCAAGTGGAGCTGCCCATTGTGAACGTGCTCTCCAAAGTGGACCTGGTGGAAGCGTATGGGGATATCGGTACGTGCGGGGTGGCTGTACTTTTTTGTGTTTCTCTCGTGGCGCCCGCTAGTGACGGCGGGGGCGCGGTTTTGGGGCAGGCAGGTGTGGGCAACTGGTATGGGGCGCGGCATTGCCGAGCCATTCAGCGCGACAGGGAATGCGTCACAGCGTGGTTGGTGCGCGTCACTTTGGTGCCTAGATGGGAAACTGACCGTCTGTGGGCATACGGTGGACACGTCCCGATGCTGTTGTTCTGGTTTTTGATGGAGATGGCGTGTCGCAGAAAACATTGAGCAATACGCCGAGGGGATGGACCTGGATTACCTACTCGCCGCGCTCGACGAGGACCCGCGGTTGGCCAAGCACGCGGCGCTCAACCGCGCGCTCGTCGGCCTCATTGATGACTACTCGCATGTGCGCTTCCAAACATTGAGTATTGGGGTACGTCATCGTAGTGATGGCCCATCTCTATTCATTCCCATGCTCACTGTGTACTGCGTTCATGATAGCACCTCGCCGCTCTACTCCTTGTGCAGGGTACTGACGGCGTGTCGCTTTCCCTGGCTGATCTGCCACCCGATGTATTTTTGTGTGTCGCTGTTGTGTGCAGTCGAAAGAGAGCGTTGGTGCACTCGCCAAGGTCATCGACAAGGCCAACGGATATATGTTTGCTGAGATGGACGCGGCGCGCCTCATGGCGGCGCCAGTGCCCTAACGATGAATGTATAAAGAGCACATCAAACCTTCTCTATTTCCTGACGTTTACTAGCGCCGTTTCACTTCGTCATGTACCTAGCATGTTCCCCTCCAGAGCGTCCTATTGAGCACCTGGCTCGGTGTCAGTAGCTGCGTACGTTGCTTGGTGTCTGGCGTGGTGGCCACGCACAAAGGGAAACAGAACAGGCTGCGACTTTCCGTTGAATGGATCAATAGATTTCCCCAGGCGATGATAGTACCAGGCGTGCCACTTGTGTGCTGCCAGTGCTGTCGGGCCATCGACGTCGCCTACCACGTGGGCGGCTCCGTGGGAGAGACGCGCCACACGCTCGCCCCCCGCCGCATCCGCTCGAGCCGCCTCACCCGCTCCCGCCCCCTTTTGTTTTTCGCATCTACCGTCTTGCCCCCCTAATTCCTCCTGCATCCTCTTTCCTACTCATCTTCTTCGTGGCTGCTTGTGGTGCTCTCTCCCACGGCCTTGGTTCGCCATGCCAGAAACCACACTATCCCCCCCAGCCACCGCCGCTTCAACCACCACCCCCGCAAGCGACTCTCCTTCGAGTGGCACCCCCCCCACCCCTGCCGATGAGGCGCCGACCCCCGCCGTCCTGCCCGATGCGCTGTACGACGTGCACAGCGTCAAACGGGCCTTGGACGATGAGCTCATCGTGCTGCTTGAAGGCAGCGGCTACGTCGAGCGCACGGGCCCCATTGATGCCAAGCTGCTCCTCTCCGTCGTGGCGATTGGTGCGTCGCTCTACTCTCACCTGGCGCCCGGCACGTACCCTGCCACGCGGCCGTTTCTTCTCGTCTGCGTCGGCGTCTACGTGACGGCCGTCGTCCTCATCCTGGCCATTGGCTTCATTGTCGAGCGGGACGCCTTCTTTTGCGGCGTCCCTGGCGCCCGCGCGTTGCGGTTGGCGGAGAGGTCGGCTAGGCGGAAGCGGGGTAGGGGCTGTGGTAGCGCCACTGGCGCGGGGGGGCTCCCCGTCCCCCTGCCGGGCGGCGTGTACGTCACGTCGACGGTTGGCAAGCCGACCGCCGGCGTGCTCGTTGCTGGGCTTAGCCACTCCGCGACGGTTGTGGGCGCGCCAACGCCCAACCGCAGCATGTACTGTATGACGTTGAAGACGAGGGGTCGGTCACGGGCGTCGGCGTCGCTGCAGCGGCCGTACGAGGAGTACTTTACGGAGGCGGGGGTGCTGCTCGAAGCCCGCTTCGCCGCCGACGTGGCCGACGTGCTGCGGGCACTCAAGGGGAAGAAACGCCAATAGGGGGGGGGGGCGGTGCGCCGAGGGTCGACAGCGGATCATGTTTGGGGGAGGTGAGCTTGACGCGCCGGAGTGGATGTGGGGGCAGCGCGGGTGTTGCGTGAGTGATAGCTGTTGGGCTAGGCGCAAGAACAACACAAACTCAGCTGTCGCGAACGGTTTTCACTCAAGAGGGCCAAAGTCTTGGACTGACCGCACAATCCTGTACATGTTCTCATTTATGCAATATTGCATGACTGGTCATGTGAAAAATGAGTGGAATATGCCTGACAATATGGATGTCTTGGTCGCCTGGGATACCCCACCTGATTGGCCAACACTCAGACCATGTCGCTCCCGGATCGTACCCAGCAGTAGTCCTCCCGGAGGGCGCAGTGGCAGGGAGTCCGCGTCCGCCCTCCCGCCCCTGTCAATGAAAGTCAATTGTCAGCTGTCAAGTGGCCCTCTTGTTGCGCGCCCGCGCTTCCACCCAAGGTCAGTTGCCGCCCACCGTGGCGCCTTTTCGGTCCGCAGCGCGCCAATGGGCGCCCTTCTCGGGGATCCCGCGCGAAGAAGTAGCACAGCCCAGACCAAAGTCAGAGGAAGCCCAGGCTAGCCAAAGACCGCCTCGCACGGTGCAAAGCCCTCTCCGCGCTCGGCCGAGCCGCGAAGGCCCCCCCAAGCACGTTGCGGGAGGGGCCGGGGCAGGGAAGGTCGCCACCAAGCGCCCAGACCCCGCCAAATCTGCGCCCCCCACCCCTCTGCCGCACATCCGCGACGCGGCTGTTGCCCATCGCCGATTTGCGCGCGCGCGGCAGCTGCGGCGGTGCGGCCACCCCTTCGCCCGCGCCCGGCGCGCGCGCCACGCCGGGCCGCAGCTGGGGCCCGTGCGCCCGGGGCGTGGCCAGGCGGGCAGCCCGCCTGCGCGGCCCGCACCCTCCTCAGACCCCCAGGGCGGGCGTTTCCGCCCCCCCCCCCCCCTGCGGCCTGTGTGCCAGGGGGGGGTGCGCCCTGGGCACCCCAGAGCCCGGTTGACTCTGCTCCATGCGAAAACGGGAATATAGGCGCGCGTCGCCGACGCGCCGCCGCGCCCGCGCCCGCGCGGTGCCGCTCCACCATCCGTCCACGCCAACGCTGCCTTTGTCTTCTTTGTTGTCGACGCTGTCACGGTTGCCATCTTTGTGCCCAGTAAGTTGGGAGCCAGGCCGTTGCGAGGGGGGGGCGCGCCAAAGTGGTGCTAAGGGGGTGCGGAATTTGCGGGTTGGTGGGGGGGGGGGGTCGG
>Ga0209093_1001136_pt1 | contig 15049 bp, 12 predicted proteins | sample SidtaG_4_FD_187450 | JGI IMG/M metagenome (GOLD analysis project Ga0209093, IMG submission 187450) | Marine algal microbial communities from Sidmouth, United Kingdom - Sidmouth_Male1 metaG (SPAdes) (version 2) | ecosystem: Host-associated > Algae > Red algae > Unclassified | place: Sidmouth... | reverse complement strand
TGGCAGTGCGGCCACCTGCAGTACTCCGGTCAAGGCAGCCGCAAGACGTCCCAGTCCGCCGCCCACAACCCCCCGTACCACGGCACGCGGTGGAGGAGTGGGCCGAGCGCGCCCGCCGCCCCCGCCGCGGTCGGGCCGACCCACACCATCTTCGCCTGCGTGACGGCCGCGTCGACGAGCATCGCCGCCGTCAGTGCGGACGCCAACCCCTCCGCCGTCCCGCACGCGCGCATGCCCGCCCGCGGCGGCGGCGGTAGGTGCCGCCTAAACGCCCGCCGGTAGGCGGCGGCGGCGGCCCGCCCGCACGCCCCCCCCTCCGCGTCCGCCGACGCGGCGACAACGACGCGGCCGCCGTGCCGTGTGCTCCACCACCCCCCCCGCCAGTTGAAGAAGGTCACCACCTCAAACGCGGACGCAGCCACGTCGACGGTGCTGGCCCGCAGCGGCAGCGCCGTGCCGTCGGCGACCGCCGTGGAGGCGTGGCACCCGTACGCAGGACGCTTCCCGCGACTGCACCGATGAAGCTCACCACCATCACCACCATTCATTGCACAGCAGCACAACCACAGCCCGTCCGAGGTCAGCCACAGCCCCACGCAAGCGACACCCCTCCATGACGTGCCGTGCGACCACCACCCTCCCCTCCCCGCGGCTCCCAAATGTGGTCGACGTACGCCCAAACGCTCGCGCCCGTGCCCACAACGCCACAACCGCCGCCCCATGCCGTTTACACGCGGCCTCACAGCTCGCAGCCCGGCTTGTTGCGGGAACGAACGCGACCACGGAGACCACCACACAGTCAGCGCTGGCGCGACCCCCCGTTTAAAAACTCAAAACGGACACCTCTCACAGGGGCCCCCAGACCCCGATTCTGGCCAACTACCGCGGACTTGTGACATTATGGCCGTTCGTTGCCGCTTCCACCCGCCCCTACGACCCCGTAAACACCGCACCTGCTCTCACGTATCTTGTTAACCACGATCTGCTCCCGCGGACCGTCCGGGCGATGAAGACGTCGCCACCTCGAGCAACCTCGTACGATGATCGGGCGGACCTATGCGCTTCTTTCCATCGTCAAGAGACAAACTGGGGACGTCGCCGGACACCGTAGGCCGCAAAAAGACCCGCCCGGGACGGTTTTGGTCAAGTACTCCCGGAACGTGCACTGGAAAAGGCAACTGATTCTTCAACGTGCGGGTGTGGATATAGTACCCTGTACTAGTGTCTATTCTACCACTGGCATCAATTGATGCCCAGGGCGTCAATTGATGCCGTATTTGGATGACCTCTGCTGGCCGAACAGCTCGTTGGAGGGCAATTTCGACAACATAAATGAGCCCAGCTGCGCCGGTTTGGTCTTGGGACAACAGGAGACGCTTTAATTCCGAGCCATTTCTCTTCAAGAACGGTTGTAGCGCCAACTTTTGTCGCGCCCTATACATGATCAGGGGGGGAGGGGGGAGGTCTATGCCTAAACATCCTTTAGCGCTACCTAGCTTCCGAGGGGCCGGGGAACAGTAAGGGAATAGCTCACGGTCGGGGCAGCCTACGCCCTTGACTGTCACCCCTGCTACTTGCGACGCTTCGTGGCGACTGGTCCTCGATCACAGGAGCGACCTACCTGGGTACTCTGGGGCGGCGGCGCTCAGTACAGGCACGAACGTCGATGGAAGAGGGGTCTCATTATCTGTTGGAGTGTCATGGGGGGAGGGCGGAGGAATCGAACTGTGGAGGCGGGGGGGGGGCGGGGAAGAGGTGGGCTGGCCTACGACCTCGGCCACCTGTTTCCTGGTCCCACTTACGTGTCCGCTGGCGGGGAAGGTACCTCCTCTCGTGGTACGAGCAGCCTCTACAAAGTGCACACATGACTGTCTTAGCCCTTGGTGGCTCGCCTCTGTTGCAGAGTGGGGCTGAGGCAGGGACGACGGTGAGACCGATCGGGGGAGACGGCGTGATCGTTGCAAGTCCAAATCTCCGTTTTGGGGGTTCCTGGGGGGGGGGGGGGCAGGGAGGGTCGACGTCGGGCCTGCTAGAAGCGGTGATTCTTGTGCGTTTATACCAGTTCTTTTTCGTATGGATGACACTCAGGGGGTTGCCTCCCCGCAGAGCCTGAGCCAATGCTTTAAATCCTCGTGGTTCCGTTGGGAAGCGCAACGGCTTGTGTTCGTAAACAACAAATCAGGTATTCTCATATGAGGGAGAGCTGGAATCGACGATTCCGGCTTGGCATCAATTGAGCACAACCCTGGCATCAATTGATGCCAGGGACTGGTAGAATAGACACTAGGGTTGCTCAGAACGCCCAGGGCGTCGTTAAGGACGTCGATAAGGGCGTCACCAGGACGTCATTTGGGCGTCGTGCGCCCCTAACACCCCAACCCAAAAGGGCGTCAGCAAGGCGTCGCGAAGAGAAAGATTTCCGGGGGGTCTACATGACTCAGCAAGTGGCGGCTGTGCACCTTGGTTGGAAACAGGCACCCAGTCTTGACACAACACAGACGTATGAGTGCACAATATGGGTGCCACTTAAACCATATTGTGAATACTCAGGGTGCTACTTGGGGCGTCGTCAGGGCGTTTTGGCTGCTTAATGGGGCGTCAGTAAGGCGTCTTATCCGTCGCGTGCCCCAGGCGCCCCCCAAATAAGGGCGTCGTGTGCAACCCCACCCTGTACTAAAGTCCAGGGAATTACAAAAGTCTATCCCATTCTATTAGATCCCTGAGAGCACAACCAGCAATATCGATTTTTTTGCGCATACGAACCTCGTTTGCAACGTTTGCCTCTCTGGTTGGTGGGAGAAGCAGTGTGAAGCCTGTTGGAAGCCAGGTGGCCGGGGCCTGAAGGACTTGGATCGAGACGGGGGCTACATGTTATTCAACGAGCCAAGCAGGAGCCCGACGTTGGTGGGTGAAGCCGTTCAAAAGCATTGTACGAAGCATGACGAAGCGATGGGAGGCAAAGGAAAAAACACAATATCAAACCTGGAAGGTCCAAAACGGAGACAGTTGAACGGCCAGAGGCGCACGACAATGAGGAGAGGTGGCAGATGGCCGTGACACGAGGCACATTCAAGCCTAAAATCACGGCCAAGACATACAAATCGCTGGATTGAAATCGCTTTTAGAGCATTCCCACCAATGTCGGGCCAACGGTCTGAAACGGTGAAATGAAACCGCTACGTGTGGCCCTGCGAGTGGTCAGTTGCCACCGAGCCAACGCGTTGCCAATGGGCAATGGAATGGGTGAAATAGAGTGGGCTACCTTTCGAAGATCAGAGCGCCGTTGGCCTCGGCGTTGTTGGCCGCAGTTGGTGCTTGCCAACGAAGGACACGTATCAGCGTCGTCGCCAGTATAGAAAAAAAGCGGCGTCCGTCGAATACTTGCCGAACATGTCACGAAAAGCGTGTGAACGGAAGACAAACCGCCCAAAATCAAGGCAATCTAGCGAGACACGTGGCGGCCTTCCGGTACCAATTTGGGTCGAATCCGCTCGAGTGCGTGACGTGTGTTGCGGTCGCACCCCCTCAGGTTGTGCAAGGTGTTGGAGGCGGCATCATGCCGGCCAAACTGTCGCCAGCCGTCATACTGGCCTGCCGATCCGTCTCAACGAATGGATCAAGAGCCGTGTGCGTGTCTCTCTTTTCTCTGTGCGTGCCACCGTCAGATGACTAAAGCGGTTTCCAAGGCGCTGGCACGCCCCGTCTGCAGCCTTTGCCGTCCTGAAACTATCAAGGCTGGGCCAGAGAGGGCCAATAAAGGGCAGCGACCGAGATGATGGTACTTCTGGGTGCGTGTTTGTGCGCTTCTTTTGTTGCCCCCTCCTGTTGCCAGCACGGAAGGAAGGCGCGGGAGTGGCAACGTTGACAGTCCTGGCAGCAGGCTCACAGTAGTACCTTGCAATCGTTGGCCAGTGCATGAACGTGGACCCTGGCTCTCACGTCCTCTCCAACTGGCAGCACGAGACAGCGCTCGCAAGTCAGCGAAGGGCGAACCCTCCTCTCTGGCCTTCCTGCTTCGCCTTCCCACACATCCCATGCGACCCTCCCCCGCTGCTACCCCCCCCGCAACGACACAGAACCGTCCCAGTGGCCGGGTTACAGTACAGCCTACAACTACTGGCAGGGGGCGGCAGACCCCTGGCACTGCGGATTGCGCCACGTGGTGGCCGCCTGCTGTGGGCGGGACCACACTGGAATAATTCCATTCAGCATGATGCTGGCGCGGTTCCTCTTGGCCAACCCCCCCTCTCCCCACAGCGGCCGCTGGCCATCACCCCACGGTGGCCGCTGACCTTGTCACCGCACAAAGTCGAAGACGGCCAGCCTCTTGTGCGCGTGGGCTGCCCCCGCCCTCGCCCGCACCGCGGGGCTGCTGGCTCACGAGGCCGCATCGCTCCTCCGCGCCGTCCACCTCGACGGCACCGCCCCTCGAGCGATGTGGGAGTCCCTTTGCGCGTATATAGAGAAAGCAGGGGCCTTGCAGAAATGTCTAGGCCTCTGCCATCAATCAATCGCCTGTCAAGGCTGGAGCCTAGACAGGCTCTGATGATGCCTTGGAGAGGGGCTAGAAAACGGCAACCCTGGGCTCTCTGGGAGGGGGGCTCGTGAAATTGGCCGACCACACGAGATCGGGATTATTGACGTAGAATGAGGCATTCGCACTGAATGTGGCAACATCGTTTTGAGAACCAACCGATACTGGCGGTGGCCCCAGATGGGCACCGAGCGGGCAGGAAATGCCAGACGTTCCATTGCGTGGTCGTACCGTCCCGCCACGTCCGTCTTCGCCCTGGCATCGCAACGCTCGCTGTCGTTGCGCGCCCCGCCGGCCGTCTGCCGCCCCGGCCAACCTGTGATGCCCCCGTCACTGGGTTGACGTCCCATTGCCCCGTCCCTTCCCCGCCCCGTCTGCCCGCTATTGCTCTCCTGTTCGCCCCTACGTGCGTATGCGTACCCCCCCCCCGCCGTGGTCGGGCGCCCCGAGCGGCAGCTGTGCCCCTCGGCGGCGTTTGGCCCTGCCCCGCGCCGATTCCTCTTCTTCTCTGTGTTTACGTGCCTGATAGTGGTTCTTACGGTCGTAGGCCGGCGCCCACCGCCGCGGCGCTCGCTGACAGGACGGTCGGCGGGGTCACGCGGCACCGGGTGTGCTCGGGGACAGCATACGCGTCTGGGTGGCGCGCGCCTTTGCTTTACGCCTTCCCCCCCCTGTCTCCCCTTTCTTTTTCTGCATTCCGCTGCTTTTGTGGTCGGCCCTGCGGCCGTAGACGGACGGCCGTCTCTCTCCGAGGCGCCCTGCTTTGCGCCACGCCACCCCGTCCCCATTTGTGCGCTTTAGTGCTTGGTGGTGGGCTCTATGGTCGTAGGCCGGCGCCCACCGCCGCTGTGCTCGCTGGCAGGACGTTCGGCGGAGTCGCGGGGCAGCGGGTCTGCTCGGAGACAGTGCACATGTCGGGGTGGCGCACACTTTCGGTGTCGTGCTTCCCCCCCCCCCCCCCCCCTCCCCTCTACCTTTCTGCCTCTAGCTTCTTTTTGGTCGCCCCGTCGGTCGTGGACCGACGACCGTCTGTCCCCACGGCGCTCTGCTTACCCGCACGCCATCCTTTTCCCTTTTGTGCGTTGTTGTGCCTAGTGGTGGGCCCTACGGTCGTAGGCCGGCGCCCACCACCGCGGTGCTCGCTGGCAGGACGGTCGTCGGGGTCGCGCGGCAGCGGGGCAACCCGAGGCCGCGGCGGTCGTCAAGGGGTGGCGCATCTTCCAACCAGTCGTGGGCCCTACGGCTGGAGGGCGGGGCCCATCGGCACGACGCGCGCTGACGGGCGGGTCGGCGGGGCGGCATGGCGCCGCCATTGCCTGACAAGGTGATGGACGCCCTCCGCGCTGCTGGTCGTCCCCAAGACATCCCCAAGTGCTTGATGTGCGTCGCGGTCGCGCTTCTTTACGGATGGTTCCCTTTGACCCTGCTGTTTCCTTCTCGCAGCTGACTGGAACGAGGGATGCATCGCTGGTGTTGCGCCGCGACGGCACTGAGCCCTACCACGGCGCTGGAAATGATGGCATGGACGGTGTTGGGGATGCTGACCCGGTGGCCGCTTGCAACGAGGCAGTCGGCGAGCAGAGAGTCGGCGGCCCAAGAGTACAAGCTCCCGACGTGCGCGCCGGTTGGGTGACGGTGCCTGGACCGGGCCGCCCTCTTGGGTCGGACCTGGACCTTCACGAGTCCATGGGCGATGCGACGGTCGTGGCGATGTGCGAGGCGCTGCTGACGGCGGTCAGGAAGGAGTGTGCGGATGACCGGTACCGAACCGGGATTGTGGAGAAGCTAGAGACACTCCAAGCGGGCATAGGCCTGTCGATGAGTGCCGTCAAGAACTCCGTCTGGACATTGGAGCGCAGCGGCATCGTCGGGCTGCTCTTCCGCTACACGGCGGCCAGTAATCACGCACGCGACGGCAGCCAGAACATGGTGGCCGTCGAGGCCACATGGAGCACCGAGGTTGGGCTGGTCTTGGCCTGCAGCGAGGTGGAGGCGTCCCTCGAGGCTGCCGGCGGTTGCCGCTTTGCCCCTGCCGTTCTCAACGCCTTCGGGAAGGTGCGCGCCGCGGTGAACGTGCCCATGCAGACGGTACTGGAGCTGCTGGTCATCATGGGTAACCCCTTTGCCAAGGTTGAAGGCCGCGGTGTACTCTACGTCCAGTCGCTCTGCGTCGTCCGCCGCGGCTTGCCGAGCTGGCCCCTCGTTGTGCTGCACAAGTCGCGCAAGGGGCTCTTCATTTGTCTGACCTGTCCCAACTCGCATCTCTCGTGCGTGCACTACACGGGCGCCCAAAGCGCGGCGGCGGACCAAGAGCGGGACGAAAACAGGGAAGACGTGGAGGCCGGCGACTTTACGGGGCTGGAGACCGAGTCCGATTCGGATGGAGAGGAGGAGCAGCGCAAGCAGGTCGGCAAGGGGGCATCAGCGGCGGAGCGCAAGAAGCGGCGCCTCATCACGGCGCAATCAATGCTGCCCCGTGACTTGGTGCCACCCATGCGCGCTCAAGCCGAGCGCCGGCGGCTGATTGACGCCGCCCGCGACACCAACATCACGCTGGACTACGAGGCGCCCCAAGTTTGTCCATTTTGCTTGGTCGGCCCACCCAAGCTGTAGCGGCCGTCCTTCACTCTAACACGCGTGGAGTTCGGGGACGGTGCCATTGTCGCGCGGTCGTGGTACTGGCAGTGCGGCAAATGCATGTACAACGTCACGGCGGACGGCCGCACCCACGGCGTCGTCTTCCTGTCGCAGTTTTCGGCTTACTCCGAGTGCTTCCTTTTTGAGACGGCGGTCAACATGGCGCGCAACGGCCCCTCGGTGTCATCGCTTGGCTACCTGCGGGCCGCCTTCCATGAGCTTAGCGTCAGCAGCCTGTACCCGCAGTCGCGTGTGCGTTTGCGGCACGTCTCCACGCTCCGAAAGGCCATCATGCTCTACATCCGGCTGGTCATTGCCGGCCTGCCGCTGGCCCTGTAGACATGCTACAAGTGCATGGATGCGGACGGTAACCTGGTGATTGTGTGCTTTGATTGCCTGCAGCTCGGCTACAAGATCAAGTACAAGAAGCTCTTCCACTCGGTGATCGTGCGGACGGACCCCATCCCACGCGCGTCGGTCATGGCGTCCATCGTGTCCGACTCGGCGGCGGCCAAGGCGCTCGGGTCGGTCATTGCGCGCTCGGCCCCGTCACTGACGGGGACCAATCGCATTACCACCGTCGCGGCACTTCGCGGCAACATCGTCGCCGTAGCCGTCTTCTTCGGTGGGGTGGTGGTGGACGGGGAGGAGGTGACACATGCAGGGACCACCTCCCGCATCTCTGGCGGGTCCACGGGGCGTGGCTGGGACCCTGATGTCGACGGCGGCATTCACACCGCCCTCCTCCCGCTCTTTCGGGAGTTCTTCTTGCCGGGGCGCGCGGTGCGGCACCTTTCCATCTCCCTTGCGGCTGCCAGCTCAGATCTCCGCGACCGGCCGCCGGCTGCCCTAAGGCACCGCCTGGCGCAGATCATCGCGCGCAAGGAGGAGGACGCGGACGCGGAGGTGCAGAAGCGCTTTCGGCGCCCCGACGCCGGAGCTTTCTTTGCGGGGTTTGTCTTGCCGTCGGGCGTGCGGCAGTTCTACCACGGGGAGAGCGTGCCGCCAGTCGGCCGGCCGGCGGAGGTGGGGGACTTTGCGTCGCTCCTGTCAATGCCAGCGCTGGCCGACGTTGGCGGGACGCGTGGCCAAAAAAAGACGGGCGACTCGATGCTGCGGCTGATTGACAGCATCCCGTTGACGGCAGACGCGGCGGGGAAGGTCATAGACTATGCCCGCGCTGTTGTTGTCGACCCAGTCGTCATCTGGGCGAGGGGCGGCCACTGGTCGGGCGTCATATCAATCTACGCCACCCTTGCGGCGACGCCGTTCAGCCCCATCACTCTCGTCAAGGTGCTAAAGTCGGCGGCGGTGGTGGAGATCGTCTTGCTGCGAGAGGTGGTGGCCTGTCTCTTCCCTGCGCTCTGCGCGTCGTCTCGCCTGCGCTTTGTCTTTGCCAACGTGCTGCGTGCGCTCGTCGAGACGAACAGCCGGTATGTCCACTTTGGGATGGGGGCCGCCAACTCGACGAGCTACACCGTGCCAGCCATCCCTGTTGGCAACACGGTGGGTGCCGATCCGCAGCAGAGCGACGGGTCGGCAGGCGTCGACGGAGCGGACGCGGCAGCGCGGCGGGCGGTAGACAACATGCGGATGGCCATGAAGGAGGCGGACTCGTCACAGTCCTTCACGCCCGCCGAATACCAGATGGCCTACCTTGACCCCCCAGCGACGGCAAAGGGGTTTGTCGCAGTGTACGGCGATGCAGCGCGGCGGTTGAGTGACTACATCCTCTTGGGCACCTTGGCACCGAGCCTCCCCGCAGTGTGGGCGCTGCCTAGCTTCCTCGCGACCCCGACGCCGGCCACTGACCAGTCCGAGTGCACCCACAAGCTGCCCACTGAGCAGGCGCACACGGGCGGTACGTTTGGGATGTTTTGCACTTGCACACACCCCAAGTGTTTGGGGGTCGTGGTGCTTGATGGGGCGGAGAGCCAACGTATGCCGATTGAGTTCATTGTCCAGCGTACGGCTCGACTGCCCCGAGCTGTCGTGTAGGACTTTGCCTGTGCCGCACTCAAAACGGCTCTGTGTCGTATTCCTTTGATTGCATTGCTGGTGGTTTGGCTGGTCGACCGCTTCCATTGGTTGAAAAACCGCATCTTTTGCTCCACGGCGATGAACCCAGACTCGCGCTCCAACATGAAGGGTGTCAACACGTCGACCTCTGAGGAGCGGAACGCCCAATCCCGCAAGCAGCAGAACATTTTGCGGCAGCTGCGGCAGGACAACTTCATCTCATTCTCTGTCTACCAACAGGCGGTGTCAAATGCCATCGCCCTCTACCGTGACGCCCACGCCAAGAAGACCAAGGCCCTGTGGCCCGACTGGGTGCGGCGCACGTACGTGGACGCGGTCGGCCAAGCGGACAAGGACGAGACCAAGTTCATGAAGAGCACCACAGCCGACGGCGTTTGACACCACCGCACGCACCACCCCAGCTTGCCCTTCATGTGGGTGTTGGCGGCCGTGTGCTCAGAGAGGGGGGCGGTTGGTTGGCTCGGGGACAAGACGAGAAGTAGGGATGTAGTCTTGCCGGGTGCTGAGGGGGAGGGTTGGTACATTAGCTGGGCGAAGCGTCGTGGATGTGCATCGTTGTTGGGTGGTGTGTCGAGGACCGGGATTTGGTCGGCCGGGCAGCACGCTAGCAAGGATAGAGTGACATGCAATGGATATCGAATATGGGAAAGAAGCGCAAGCTGAACACCCAAGAGAACAGAAAGTGTGAGACTGCTCGTCAGGAGTGTCACGACACAGCGCCGCCACTCCGGCAGTGGCAGCTCTGACGCCAGTAAGAGCCCGCCGCCTCTCCTGCTGCTCCCTGCTGCTACCCCCAATAGAGTCAATGCGAATCATGCCCCGCCACACAATCTACACGGCAACACACAGCCACGCTCATGCATCTCCCTGCTGATGAACGTTGTTGGTAGCATGGGGTAGAACATGATACGGCCGCAGCTCTGAGTGAGCTCGTGCATGGACGGGGCTGCTCTGCGTGGGTCCGTGTGTGGCCGGGGAAGGGACGCACAGGGGTGGCCCCCAGCATCACCCAGTTCAGCAGGCGCACTGTCCACGAGGAATCCCGTCAATAATATGTACCACTCGTCAACCATCCCATCCGACCGCTGTGCAGATGTTGCGGTGCATCGGTGGAGCCCTCTTGACTAGTTGCCCGACGCGCCAGTCTTTGCGAACGACGGGTACCCAGGCGGGCTCGTGCGCCGGGGGAACTCTGAGGACCGCGGCGGGGATTGGCGTGGACCCAACCGCTCCCAACATGATGGGAGCTGCAATGGCATTGACGAGACACGGCCCGAGTCTTTATGTCTGAGCTAAGGCAGGCTGGCACTGATCGGATGCCGTTCGAACTGGGGCGCAGGCGGGCGGGTGACAGGGAGGGCAGGCTTCTTGCTGGGGGACAGCGGCCGGCAGGCCGGGGAGCCGTCGCTGGCGACTGTGCAGATAGGCGTGTTAGTGATAGAAAGTGAAGTGGTTGTCTGGCATGGGGGCGGCAAGCGCAGGGCGCTCCAGATGCAACAAGCGCAGAAGTGGGGACCATCCGAGGAACCCCCCCACCGATAGGCTAGGAGACCTCGTCTCAGCCGATGCGTTGACTGATCAGGATCAGCCGATGCATCGCCGCCTAAGAGCAACACGGCACAAGCAGGGCGAAATCGAACGTGACCAACATGAACCATCCGCCAGAAGCTTTCTTAGTACCGAAAGCGGTCACAATCCGGCCACTTGTCAACGTCCAAACGAGGGCTCCGCCGAAACGTTGCGGACAGTGCTCCTGCACACATCTCTGCGGCTCCCTTCGCCCTCCTGTCCATATTCATACATTGTCCGTACATTTACTTCTGACAGTGAATCATCACATCTGAACCACATGATGTCACTAATAAATATTTTCTAGAGTTCTTCCATTCGGCATCAAGCTCGCATCAGATAATGCGCTGATCCATGGGTTGTGCGCCGACGCCGCCATTGCGGAATCGAGCCTGTCTGGGCAAGAAAGCTCGACTTGGCGATGGAACGATGAGACCCGCCACAACGGGCAAAAAACGTCGTATGACGATGAGGTGCGGAACAGGCAGTTTGCATTAGTTGGGCAACAGGTGCGCTTGCCGCAAGGGTGCCGTTCTGGGTAGGAAAGTTTGAAACTTTTCGGCGGAAGCAGTGTGCTTGGAAAAATATGTTCGGCTGAACATCACGGTCATCACGAATTAAGTTGTCGTGAAGGCGAGTTTCCTCTCGATCTCCTATTTACAATGCTCTTTGGGCAGCGCTACACGGGCTGTCTGTAGCCACAACATCCATCGCTGGTTTTTATTATTGGTCTTTTCATTCAATTGATGGGTTGTCATTCTAGTCTGAACAGTCGAGCATTAGGCTCGGCTGCTTGGGTCCCGCTGCTCCAGACACTGCTCTCTGATCTGTGAAAGAGTCTCTGGCAGGTGGCCCGCGTCGTCGAAGGTACTGTCGCATCCCGCACATCACTGGAACCCGGGACCGCCAAGCAATCCCCGCCTCTGCGTGTCTGTCGCCCCAGCGTTCTGGCCGTTCAGAGCGGTCTTATGAGGTGGCGCTCCGGTTGCGGCCCACCCCCCCTCACCGACCCGGGCTTCCACCTTTGCCTGTGCTACCAGCCCCAATCTGTAGGGGCTTGTGACGCGAGTCCCAGTGTCTGGTTCTTGGCGCCTCGCGCTCTTTGACGTCTCCGCCTCCCCGAGAATGACCCCTGTGGTGTCCTCGGTTCCCCCCCCATGTCTCCTTGAGTGCGCTGCTTCAGTAGCACGTCTGCCAACTAAAACGCTTTGGTTGTTCAACGGCAGTGTCGGTGCACAAAGTGACGGGCCACCGCAGATGGAATGAGTCAGCATACAAGAAGCAGGACGTGCCCGCACAAATGGAAAACGAGCACAGAGAAAGAGGTGGTCCCGTTTACGTCTTGCGCATAGAAGAACGGCGCAGGTTAAAGCTCTCCCCCGCAAGCACCACCGCGTGCACAATGCCTAACCGCAAAACAGGACCGTCGCCGGGTTCAAATGCCGGCGCGTCACCCCCCTCAATGAAGCGCGACGCGTGTGCAAAAGCAAAAGCGCCGCAGTTGACTCCGTCCCCTTGAATGGTCGGCTTCTCCGTCGTCGCCGCGGCCGTCTGAAAAAAACGAGAAAGGGCGGGGCGGACGCTTGGCTGCGGACACCAGTCCGGCCACCCTCTCGACGACAGCGTCACCAAGAAGGCAAAGCCGCTGCTTGGCCAGCGTCAGGCCGGTCGCCTCCATCGTGTCAATGCACACCACCGTGCGGTTGGTGATGCGCACCACCCCCAGCAGCCAGTGGCTATCGCCAGTGTTAACGAGTCCCACCAGCTCGTCCACGTCCCCCGCCATCTCCGCAATATCCCGCGCCGCTTTGACGGCGAGGTCGTTCCGCCGGCTGCTGCCCGTCATTATGATGTTCGCCATTTTCCCGGAGAGGAGCAGACAGGTGCGCGGCCGGTGGCTCGCGGCGTACTCCCTCAGTGTGATCATCGCCGCGTCCAGCACGTCCGAGCGTAGATACGCCCGGCCGCAGGCAATGATGAGCTCTCGGAAAGTCACCGAGTACCCACCGTACAGCTCCCTCAGCTCTGCGCGTCTCCCCTCAAAGGCCGCCGCGCCGCTGCAGTAGTCCCATACCATGCCGTCGACTGACTTGCGCTGAAGGCGGGCAAGAACAGAGTCAGCCAGGCGGCCAACATGCTCATCTGTGGGGAAGAGCGTTGTTGCTAAGCCGGGCGGCGGGAGGAATGACCAACCGACGGCAGTCTTCAGCCACTCATCCGCATCCACCGTCATCATCCGCAGTGCGTCCATGAAGTGCGTCTCCTGCATGATGTCGAGCGCCGCGTCGGTCGCGACCACCGGCACCGCAGTGCCGCTGGACACTACCACCGCCGTCTTGCGCCGCGAGTTGTCGAAGCCGACGTTGTTGGACGTGCACCAGCCGCGGGTGACGCCGTTGGCATGCAGCCGCCTGCGGCACACCGCGATATCAACCTCCGACAGAGGAAAGCGGATGTCCTTCTGCGCCTCGAAAACGCCTTCCGACTCCTCCGCATCGTAGGTCTTAAATTCAAAGGATACAGGGACGGCCAGCGGGTAGCAGGGCGTCTACTCGTCAAGGAGCCGCGTGTAGTGCAGGGAGTTGATGACCACATCGGCGACCTGGAGGGAGATGATCCGAGAAGACAGGGTGCGGCGGCCGGCGCCACCACGGCTGGTTCCAAGCCGGGCGCCTAACACCCCGGCATCTGGCGGCACGACAGGTGGGGGCGGCTTCGGACGAGGCAGGATAGGGCCCAGCGCGCTGGGTGGGGTACGCCGCTTCGGAGGCGGCGGTGGTGGAGGAGGTGGCGGGGGAGGAGGTGGTGGCCGGGGAAGCGATGGCGGGGATTGGTTCTTGGGGTTGCCTCCGTCACCCCCTTTGGGCACGTCGCCCAGGGAACGCTTTTTCTTGTTTGGCGGCGCCTTCTTGCCAGTCGATACCAGAGAAGGGGAGTTCTCGGTGATGTATACGGCCACCAGGTCGGCCCTTCCCTTGGACAAGTGGCACGCAATGACGACCGCGTAGCGCTTGAGATCAATGCCATTGGTGTTGTTGGGATGGTTGGGGGGCAGCAGGCACAGCTCGTCGATGAGGTCCGTCACCCCAGGCGCCTTCCACCGCTTGCGCAACAGCCCAACCGGGCAAACTTGCGCCCACGGCAGCATGCCTTCCCCAGTCTGCGCGATCATGGCCTTCCGCACGACGCCAAAGAAGCCCCTGAGGTGCCTCTGCTTCATGGTGTCGATGTTGGCAAAGCCGGTCAGCTCCAGAAACGCTTCGATCATCGCGTCCGTCACGTGCAGCGGCTCTCCCTCCTTGACCGATAGGGCCTCCAGGGAGTCGGGCGGGTGCACGTCCAGCTTAGATGAGACGTTACCCACATTAGGGGCAGGAGGCGTCCGCGTCTCGTTGCCACCACCCTCACCCTCAGCCGACTTGTTGCTGTTGGCGCCACCCGACCTGTCGCCGCTGGAGCCGCCGCCATCAGGCGGCACCTTCACCTCGACCTTGTCCTTCCCCGACGCGCCGACGAGATCCCCACCGCACCGCCTCTGGAAGGCGACCGACTGCTCCGGCGTCTTCATCTCGTTGGCGCAATTGATAAAGGTAGTGATAGAGTCAAGGTCTGGTTCCTGCGCCACCGCCTCAATGGCCAAGTAGATGGAGACCACACCGTTGGGGCGCGACAGCAGCATCAGCTCGGCGCACAACCCACGTGCGCGCCCAATGATGGCCATGCGCATTTCGTCGCTGGACGCGCCGCCCAGGGTCTTGGTCGTGTCCAGCTCCGGCTCCCCAGCGGCGCCACCAGCCCCGACAAGCAGTGGCGGCTGCGACAGGCCGCTAACGGGCGACACAGAGCCCACAGGGGTGCACAATGCGGGGGGGGCGAGGGCGGGTGCGGTGTTGGTGCCCGCCACATCCGAGTTGCCCTGGTCTGCCACCAGCGACATGCTGGCGGTCAGCTGCGTGAGCGGCACCTCCGCGGACGACATGCCCGCCATCATCTTGCCCTCGTCCGGTACAGTGGCGCCGACCGATTCCACGCCCCCGACGCCACGCCTGACCATCGGCATCTTGTCAGCCGCAGCCGTAGTCACCGCCGACTTGGCCTGCGGTCGGGTGCGCGCCTTCTTTGCCGGCGGGGGTGACGTTGTGGCAAGGGGTGCTCGCGGCGCCGCCGCCATAGTCACAACAGGTGGCCGCGGTGGTGGCAGTAGGGGCGCGGGAGGCAGACGAAGCGGGGTAGCGGAGGGCGCGGCAACAAGGGCGGGGGGAGGGGGGG
>Ga0209093_1001135_pt1 | contig 15061 bp, 4 predicted proteins | sample SidtaG_4_FD_187450 | JGI IMG/M metagenome (GOLD analysis project Ga0209093, IMG submission 187450) | Marine algal microbial communities from Sidmouth, United Kingdom - Sidmouth_Male1 metaG (SPAdes) (version 2) | ecosystem: Host-associated > Algae > Red algae > Unclassified | place: Sidmouth... | reverse complement strand
GCCCCCCCCCCCCGCCGCAGCGTCGCGTGGTCGACCGGCACCGCCGGCATCTCCACCCCCGCCCGCGTCAGCCGCATCGCGCGGGCGTGGCGGGTGCCCTCCCAGACGCCCACCTGCACCTCTGTGCCGCCGCCATAGGCCGCCGCCAGCAGCGGCGCTTCGCCCCGCCGCAGCGCGACGGGCACGGTCAGGCCGACTTCGAGGGCGAGGACCGTCGCCAAGTAAAAGACGATGGAATCCCACGCTTGGAGGGCGGCCGCGCCCGCCACCCACCCGGCCCACACCGCCACAAAGGCGGTCCGCCCGGCCGTCGACAGCTCGCGGAAGAGGAGGCTCATGGAGAAGCCCCACGGGCCGCGGGCGCCGGGGTCGACCCCGCCGTCGCCGCCATCGTCGCTGCCCTCCCCGCCACTGACCGCGCCGCGATGCGCGAGGAGCGGAAGGGGGAGGAGCAACACCAGCGGGCAGACGGCGTGGAACCACTGCCACGCATAGCGGGACTGGGTGGGTACGACTCGGGGGAGCACCGCCGCAAGGGCCGCAAAAGCCCCGCTGAGCGCCACCGCCGTGGACACCGCCGCCCACGTCGTCGGCCGCCGGAGGGAGGCCACCGTCACGCCGGAAAGGAGGCGCAGGATGGACACAATGACGGCGAGGGCGGCAGCGACCGACGCTTCTCGGTAGTCGATGGAGCGCACAGGGGACACCTCCAGGGGCTCTGCGTCTTGGCGCGCAGCCGGCGGGGTGTGGGTGAGACGCAGACCTTCCCGGGGCCCCAAGAGTGGGGTCGCCGCCAAAGCGGAGGCGGCGCAAACCGCCAGCAGGAGCACCGCAGGAAGCAACCAAAGCGCCCCCCGGCACGGCCCAAGCGGGACCCCATGCCGGCACATGCTATGGACACGCATGGCCGCACACTTCAGGTGCACGTGGCAAAAGAAAAGGCTCAACCCCGCCGCCCCCAGACACAGCGAGACATATGCGCGTCATGACGGTGTTGGGTGCAGTGATCGCGTATTGAAGACGGCGGCGAACAAACAAGAACGATGGAGAGAACACCACCAGTCGCGTACCAGTCAGTGCACTCACAGCCACGGGCGCGTTTTCATTGTTGCATACCGACCCACACGCAGGGGACACGTCAGTATCTGCCAGTCAGCCACCGACACTGTGCAGGAGGCTGGTGACAACGACGGGGTGGCTGGCGAGGCAGAGCCTGACCGCCGCCACTGCAGGCGTCGAGTGGATTTCATGCCGATCACGGGTGATCCAAAAAGTAGCACCCTATATTTCTGTCTTGGCATCTCGTGATAGAGATTCGTTGAGCACATTCGTGATTCATTGTAATTGGGTTCTGGGCTTGACTTGCGCCGCACACAGTTGCGCTTCTCGACTGCCGAGCCCATCTTCCGCCCCACCCTCACGTCCGTTGCCCGCACCTGTCTGCTGTATGCATTCTCCGCCACCCCTCACCCGCCGACCGCCGCAACGCCCCCAAAAATCAAACAGCCCCTCCCGGCCTTCCCCCCCTCGGCGGGATGGAGCAGCCCAGGCCCCCCCTCCCCGCTGCGACCGCCGCCGGTCGGCGGCACCCGACCACGTGCGTTAGGCCCCCACCCGCCGGCAGGAGCATTGGCGGCGGGCGCGCCAAGGGCGGCTGCGTTTGACGGCGACAGAATCGAAACGCAGCCGGGACGAGGCGCCGACACCCCCTCCTCTGGCCCACCTGGCGCGGCCGTGCCGCACCGGCAGGACCGCAGGCGCGGTGGCACCCCCGTGATCTTGTCCGTGGCGGCCGCTCCGCGCAGGCGGTGGCGGCGGCTGCTGGCAGACCTGGCGCGTGGCCGCTACCCGGGGGCTCGCAGGCGTTTTCTGTTGAGCGGCGCTCGGTGGGGAGGGGGGGGGCGTGGACGGGACGGTCCACCTTGCTGGCTCACCATTGCTCCTGTGGTTTCTTTTTTTCTCTTGGCCCTGCGTGAGTGTGTCTGGCGGCCTAGGGCGCGTGGATGCCTGCGTGGAGCGGGGGGCTCCGCGCCGAGGTGCTTGGAGCTGGGGGCCGACGGACCGCTCGTGTCACCCCGCTCACGCCGCCGCCGCTGCGTGCGGGGCCGACGGAGTGGATTGGCAAACGCAGCCGCGTCGGTCGCGGGACCGCCGGGCGTAGGGTCGGGTCTGGACGCGTCCCCCTCCAGACCGTCGGTTTTCACTCAATTCACGCCCGTCGCCCGCCCGAACGCAAGCCGCCCCCCCCGGATGAGTGGCGAGGCGGGTGAGGGGGTCGGCGGGCGCTGCAAGGGGCGCCCTCCCTCCTCTCCTCCCCCCCCCCCCCCCCCCCCCCCCACCGCTCCCCCGCGACGGACGTTGGGCCGTCAGCCTCTGGCAGCTGAGCGGCAGCGGTCGCGGAAGGGTCGCCGCCACCCTCGGGTGGGTAAAGATGGCCCGCGGGACCCCCCCTACCCCAAGGCCGATGGTTGTCTCACGCTCGCGTTGGCGGCCGCGGCATGGACGCCGACCGCTCGATACACGCCACCGCTGGTGGTGGGGGTGGCAACGCGGGCGGGAGTGGGCGGCGGCTAGTGGGCGGACGCGCTGGCCGCCGCGCCACGCACGCGGGCGTCAACTCGACGCGGGTTGGTGGGGGTGACTCTGGCTCCACGCCTCGACGTGAGCGTCGTGTCTGCACTACCGCCGACGCCGACGACCACGTCGGTTGCGGCGGTGACGGCGCCCCGTCTCCCGGTCAACGGACGGCGCCGGTGGGGGTGGGAATGACAGAGGGTGGTGGCGACAACGGCGACGGCTGCTGCGACCGCCCCGGCGGACCTGGGATGGGGGTCCGCCGGCGCGCGGGGCGGCGCGGCCTCTTTGCTGCCGTCGCGGCGGCGGCGGTGTTGGGGTTGGCCCGCGCCGCGGCGGGCGCGACAGCGGCTGGGCCCGGCGCGGCCGCGACGGGGGCGTTTGGGTGCGGCCACCCGGTGGTGAGGGTGACCGCGGGGGCGGCGGAGGGCGGCGTCGCCGCCCTTCCGGCGGTCGGCCGCCAAGCCGCGGCGGGCGGCGCGGCAGCCGCAGCGGCGTCGGCGGCGGGGACGCCAACGCCGACAGCAACGCCGTCGCCCGCCGACATTGTTCGTGCGGTGGTAGCGGGCTGCACGCTCACCTCGTCCGCGCCTGATACCGTCGTCTTGTTGCAAGTCAACGGGTCGGTGGAGCACCTCTTGTCGGCGACGCTGACGATGCCCTACCCGGGGCTGCGGTTGACGGACATTGCGTTTGGGGTCACGTCGACCAACGGGGCGGTGTTGCAAGCACCGACCGCCGACGGCGACGCGGCGGCCGTGGCGGCGGCGTCGGCGGCGATGCTCTCCCAGCGTGTCAGCGCGGTGTTCCCCAATGGCAACGCGCGGGTCGTCAACGTGACACTCGCGGCGGATTTTGACGCGATGGTCGGGACGACCAACGTGTCGCTGGTTGCGACAACAGTCGAGCCGACAGACGACGCTGCTGGCGGGGGACGGGTAAAACCTCCGACTGCGGGCCGGAGTGAAGGTGATGGCGGGACGGTGTTGACGCTCGGCACGGCGACCTGCTCGTACATCATTGCGGGCATTAGCGTGTACCAGACGGCGTCTGACGGGTCACCCACGCTCGTGTCGGGCGACGGCCACGGCCTGTCCATCCCCTACACGGCGTTGCTGCCGACGGGCGCGACGGGCGCAGCGTCGGACGCAACGGCGGCGCCCAACAAGTTCAGCCTCTCCGTGTTTGTCCAGTTTGCCAATGGGACGTCGTCGGCCATCCCCGCGTCGGTGGCGTCGGGGCCCGCGGCAGGCGCCGAGTCGGTAGCCGCCTTTATGGGCGGCGTCGACGCGTCGCTCGTGTCATGGAGCGGGCAGCTTGCACACGACGCGGCGTCGTGCTCGATGGCGTCTGCGGCCAGCGCCGACGCGGCGGCGCCCGGGGGCTTTCGCCTGGCCGACGGGTGTGGCTTTGGGTTTTACCACACCGCGACCGGCGAGGTGCAGCTCGGCCTCGGCGTGGAACCGTACCGGGCGGGCCCGCTGGTCATTGGCTTGGCGTGGTCGGCGCTGACCGCCACCGATGTGGACCTCATGGACGAGGTGTGGACGTCGATCGTGACGATTGACATTACGGGGCGACCGCCGCCAGTGATCATGGGCGTCGCGCCGTGGACGGAAGCGTTGGGGGCGGCGGGCGCGCTGGCCGCGGGCGACTTTGCGTCTGCGCCGACCATGCTGCGGCCGTCGGGCGGGGAGCAGCTCGTGTACCAAGCGTTCAATTGCGAGGGGTCGGTCGAGCGCGCCGTGGCGGTGACGCTCGGTGGAGACGAGGCACAGGCGGCCGTCGACGGCGACCTGTCGGCTGGTGATGGCAGCGGCAGCGGCGGCAACGGTGGTGGTGGCCGCCGCGTCACCTTCCTCGAAGTGCCGGGATCGTTCCTGTCGACCGGCGCGCCGGCCTTCACTCAGTACTTCACCGTCACGACCGTGGCCGGCAACGGCACGGGCTTGCCATGGGAGCTGTTGGTGACTCGCCCGTCGGTGGATGCCGACGGCGGCTCGGGGCCGCTCGAGACCGTGACGGCGGTGATGTCTCCGGGGCTCGACGCGCCCCTGAGCTACGACACCCGCCTGGTGGCCATTGACGACATGTCGCCGACCGGCGGCGCCGACACGGGGGGCGCCACCATCACCCTATCTGGCTACTTCCCGGGCCTGCAACTCGGCCGCGGGGACGGTGTCTATTTCAACGCCGTCCGCGTGCCGGATCGCTACATCGTGTCTGTGACGGCTCGCGTCATCACCTTTACGCTGCCGCCGCAGTCAACGTTTGGGCGCAACACAGACTACACGGTGACCGTCCACGTGGCCGCTGAGGTGTCCAATGGCCTCGCGTTTGGCTTTTGGTCGGGTTCGACGGTCGCGCAGATGGAGGTGACGGGCACGTCGACGCGCGGCGACGCGTACGAGCTCGGCCGGTGCAACACGGCGCGCTTTACGATCATGCTTCAGCCGCTGTCGGCGGCGACCACCACCTTCAAGTGGACGGTGCGGACGCGGGTGGCGGGCGGGACGGACCTGCTGACGACGCTCCCGGCCGACCGGGCCACCCGTGACACACTCGTCCTCACGTCAGACGAGGTGCCCCTCGGTGACTACACCGTGTCCGTGACGGTCACGCTGCCGACGTTTACGGTTAGCTCTTCGTCGCACCTCCGCCGCACAGACGAGCTGGCCGTGGGGGTGTACCTCCACACGCCCCCCGTGCGGGCAGTGACGGTGCCAGACGCGCCACTGCGGGTGGCGGCGCTCATCGACACGCCCGGCTGCTTCACGCCGCCGGTGTCTGGCAATGACAGCCTGATCCTCAAGTGGTCGTTCATGGGGCGCACGACGCAGTGGAGCTACCGCGAGACCGAGGCCCGCGCGCAAGCGTCCTCGTCTGAAGAAACGCCCGCCCGCCTCGGTTGGGAGTATGTGGTGCCGCAGCCCGACTTGGAGTACGGGCGCCACCCGGTGACGCTGCACGTTTCGTACGCGGGCGCGTCCGAGGTGCATGGCACGGCCTCGACGGTCGTTGAGGTGGCGCCGTCGCCGCTCGTCGCCCGCATTCGCAACGGCGAGACGGTTGTCAACGTCAACACCAAGTCGACGCTGACGATGGTCGGTAACCGGTCGGTGGACCCAGACGTGGTTGCCCCTGCCGACGGCAATGCGGGCCTAACCTACGCCTGGTCGTGCGTGACCACTGAGGCGGCCACGGATGACCCGTTTCAGCCGTCGACGGTAGAAGGTGGCTCGAGGTCGGCACCCGCCCGCGACGCGTGCCCGCTGGCCTTGCTCCCAGCTTCCGACGCGTCGTCGGCGTGGACGGTGCCGCCGTCGGCGTTTGCGGGTCTGCCGGGCAAGGTGACCCACGTCTACTACCGCCTGGTCGTCCGCAAGTCGGCGGCCAACGCGGCGGATGCGGTGCTCGGCACCCGCACGTCGGCGCCGACGACGCTGACGGTGCGGGTGACGCGGGACGAGGCGATGCCGGCGCTGACCAACTTCCGCCTGGACGTGCGGGACAAGCGCGGCGTCGCCGTCAATCCGGCGGCGGTCAAGTACTTTGACGACGTGGTGCTGCACGTGGCGACGGACACGCCTGGCGCGACGTGGTCCTACTCGCTTGTCTCCCCGCTGACGGACGTGGCGACCTTCCTGGCGCCCTCGCGCCTGCTAGTCGAGCACGGTTACTACCGGCCCGACGCGCTCGGGACGCTTGGCAACCGGCTACCGCTAGGCATCCGCGCTGGGTCGCTCGCCGCGTCGACCGCGTACGAGGTGCGGGTCGACTTGGAGGCGGCCGGGTACGCGGCCAAGTCTGCGTCGCTGACCCTGCAGACGCTCGAGCGGCCGAGCGTGGTCTTCCCCACGCCCGCTATCATGGAGGGCGACACCGGCACCGAGTTTTCGGCTTGGGCGGGCCCGTCGTTCAACGACTCGTCGTTTGTCCTCTACTTCAAGTTGACCAATGAGGCGGGCGAGACAACGTGCGTTGGCGGCTGCACCGGCTACCCGCTGGTGCGCTTCCGTGTTGGTCTGCCGGGCACCTACAAGCTGACGGCCGTACTGTACGATGCGCAGGGCGCGGCGGAGCTCGACGCCAAAACGCTCGATACGCCCCTGGTCGTTACCGAGGCGCCAGACGTACAAGACCGGCTGCGGGCGGACCTGCTGAGGTCCTTCCACCGGGGTGACGACGCTTCCTGGACGGGGCTGGCCAAGGACGTGGCGTTTATGCTGTCGACCGAGTTTGATCAGCCACACGCATTGACCGCCGTCCGCCGAATGGCTGTGGCGCATGCGGCGGCTGGGGTAGCCGCCCTCCCGTCGGGCGACCTCGCGGTGATTGGCACCCGCCAGCAGTTGGAGGCCAACTCGACGGCGCTCGTGGCCGCCGACGACACGGTGCCGACCGTCGAGGGCGACGGCTCTACGACCACACCCGCCGACGCCGCTACTGCTGCGGCCGGGTCGGATGCGGACCTCAAGACATTTGTCAGCGACACGGTGTACGAGATCATCCACGGGGGCAACCGGCTGTTTTGCAACTCAGTGCCCAATACCCTCCACTCGGAGGTGTGCATGGCGCTCGTCAACACCCTGGCCATGCAGCAGTGCCTGTCGGCCGAGGCGGTGTACAGCCTCGGCGCGACCGTCCGGTGTTGCGCGGAGAACGTGCCGCTGCGGACGGCGGGCAAGATGGACGGGCTGTTGGCGACGGCGTTTGACAACCTCGCGCGGCTCGCGGCCAACGCCGACTGCGCGGAAGGCAGCGGCCGGCGGCGCTTGCGCTCCGAGGCGGGGGCGCCGAGCCAGATCGTGCCGGACATTTACGAGTTTATCGTGGCGCAAACCACATCGATTGTCGGCGTCGACAAGGCGGCGGGCTTTGCGACGCGTATCCGCATCGAGCCCGAGGCGCCGGCACGCCGCTCGGCGCCGAAAATGCTCGTCGCCGGCGTCGTGTCGGGCGACGCGGCGGTGCGGGTCAATTCGACGCACCAGGGCGAGCCCACCGACGGGGCGCTGGCGACCTTTCGGCAGCAGGAGGCGGCGACGCCGGCGGCAGCGGAGCTCCACCACGGCGTCCTGTCGCTGGCGGTGGCGTCCAACCCAGAGCAGCTGCCGTCTCTGGACGTGTACGGGCGTGACTCGGGGACGAGCCGCACGCGGGAGGAGGCCAACGCAGAGGCGGCTGACGGGGGCGGCCCGCCCGATGCGGGGGAGCTGGTCGAACTCAAGGGCCTCCGCGGCGACGGGGAGAACAACTACTTCTTCATGCGCCCTGTGTGCTTGGAGCGAGTCTTTGGGACGACCGGCACCAAGCGCCTGCTCTTTGCCTACTACCAGTCGCCCGACTTTGTCATCCAGTCGGGCATCCAGGAGGCGCCCCACTACGCCAAGACAACGCCGGGGCTCTTCACCACCCGCATCTACGAGGAGGATACGTCGACCGAGACGACCGGCAAGCTGCGGCCGCTCGCGGTGGCCGACGACGGGCCGCACTGCTTCTGCTGGAGGCTACCGTTGGCCAACGTGTCGGCCTTTGACGGCACTGATGACGAGCTGCGGCCGGGCGTGTACACCTTCACGGAACTCAAGGAGTACGGGGTGGACGTGGCCAAGGGGGAAGCCTTCCACTACTGGGAGGACACGGTGCTGCTCCTCGGCTCCTCCATCTCGGAGCGGTGGGTCGAGGCGTGCATGGACCGGCCCGGCCTGATTGGCGCCGCGCCGACGACGCGCATCATCGGGCCTCTCGGCTTTGGCACGACCGTCCTGGCGGGCTTCCAGTCGCTGACGGTCGCGGGCATCATTGTCGGCGTCATTGTCGCGGTCGTTGTCGCGCTCGTTGCGTCGTGGATGATCGCGACCCGCACGGCGACGGGCGGGGCGTTGCCACCGCGGGGGATTGGCGCCGGCGAGGTGTTTGTCGAGCGCGACGTGTGGGGGCGCGGCACGGGCTTGGCGGCGGCGGGCGCGGACGTCACCCCGGCCGTCTCCCCGGTCGCCGCCCAGTGAGCGGCGGCGGTGGGGGCTGTGGCGTCGGCAACGACAATGGTGGCGGGGGCGGCGGCGGCGGCAACCGGCGGCCTCGGGCCTGTACAGTGCACGTACGCGGGGGTGGACTCGAGGCCGGGGTCGCCCCGGGGGAGACGGTGGGGGGGGGCGGCGGACAAGAACAACAAGGGGTGGCGCCGAGTGGTGAGTGGCCAGCCGTGCTGCCACCCGCTCGCGGCGGAGCAACAGCCGCGGGGATGCCCCTGACGAGGAGTGGGGGAGGCGTAGGAGGGACAACGGGAGCGGGGGGCTTTGAAGCGAACAACTGCAATCTCAATGAGGAAGAACATTGTTATTTTATATGCTTTTCTCGAGCAGCAGGGGTGCGGGGGGCGGCACCGCGGGTGGACTCTTGAGGAGTTTGCGCATGCCAAGCTGATAGAGGCGCCGTGGCCATGACAGGCAGGGCCGACAAAGGCGAGCGGAGCCGCTGCTGGCGAAACTCGAACTGTCCGGTCGGCGGCAGGCCAAGTTGTTCGAAACTGGGCGTCCCGCCCCTCACTCTCGCTACCCGCACCGGTGAGTCTGCTCGAGCACGGCGCGGTTCGCCTATTATGCGGTGGTGGGCCTGCGCGCCGCGCACCGATCGCCAGATCCCTCCGACGGAACCCACCGGCGGCGGCGGCGGCGGCGGCGCACACCCGGATGAATCCCGTTTTTTCTAGCCGTTTGGTTACGAGACCGTGAGCCGGGATATGGCGATGGTGTCCTTCTGGAAGAGACAAAAGGACGACAGTGTAGGAGACAAGGCGCAACTGCTCAACTTGGGGGTCCCTCTTCTCCGGCCTACAAAGCCCCATCCGTGTGTCTCAGTATGACACAGAAGAAGAAGAACACCCCTTTTCTGGCACTCCCGGCCAATCAGGACGTTGCCTCGCGATCCAAAAGACCGCCGTGAACAGGGTGAGGGCGGCGTCCACACCCACATGGCGCACACACTCACGTGGCACAAGCACCCACCGGGCGCCGAGCGCACTGGGAGCGGGTGCCGCACATCGCCGTCCATGCCACGGCGGCGGGTAGCAGCGACGCCGCCGCCGTGCGCGTGCGCCGCGGCGGGGTGGCGGCGGCCGCCACGCGGGCGCGGCGGGGCGCGGCGGGGCGCGGCGGGGCGCGGCGGGGCGCGGCGGGGCGCGGCGGGGCGCGGCGGCGCGCGCAGCGACGGGCGCGAGCGCCGCCGCAGCGTGCCACGCGCAGCCGGCCGGGTGCGGTGACCGCCGCGACCGCCGAGGGGGGGGACGGCGGACGGTGAGGGCGACGGCCACCACTGCTGCCGCGCGCCCATCCCTACCCATCCCACGCGTGGGGATGGCACCCGCCAGCCGGCGCTCCATACCCGCCACCGGCAGCCGCGCCGCCGCCGCCGCCCGACAGACGGGCCCGACGGGTGGTGGGGGGGCGTGGGCAAGGGCGGCACCGGGCCGTCTTGAAGCGCCCCCCGCCCCCCCAACCGCGGGTGCACAAAAAAAAAACCTTGCAGCGTTGCAGCCGCGGCTGTGCCGTTCCCGCCGCGGTGGAGCAACCGAGGCGTGGGCCACCGACGCGGCGGCCGCCACCGCGGTGGACTCGGGGGGACCCATGGCGGCACCGATTCGGTGCCATACGTGGCCGCAGCGCCACCGCCCCAAACGTGCGGTGGGGCGAGCCCCGCCCGACCGCGGGGCTGCAGATCCGGGCCGCGACCCAAACCGGTGGCACGAGCCGGAGAAGAAATACCCAACCAGGTCGGTGCACAAACCCCTCCCCCCCCTCCAGGCGGCGTGTGGGCCCGCCTCGACCTGTGTTTTAGGTGGCGCGAGTCGATTGCTTACGCTCGCGGGGGTCGACCGTCGCCTCGTCGTTGGGTATGCCGGCCGCGCGCCGTCTGCGACGGGGTGGTGCGGGGCGCGGCCATTTTGGTTGATGACAGCCACGTCCCGGGGCCGTGGCAAAGCGGGGGGGTTCCCCGTTCAAACGGCACGTCGGCGGGCTGCTGTCGCACGCGGGGGTGTGAGTGCCACCAACGCCGAGTGTTTGGAGAAAACAGCCAAGAACGACGCGACTGGGAGGCCGCTGGAGGGCGCTCCGCGTGAGTGCATCGACGCGGCCCGGTGGTGGGTGGCGCGGGCCGGGGGCGGGGTGGGTGCCCGGCTGTCAAGGAGTGTGTGCCGCGTGGGGTGTGGGGTGCGTGGCAGCGCCTGCCACCGCCGCCCCCCGCCCGTGGCACTCGCGGGCCGCCCGCGGCCGGCGTGCGTGCGCGTGCGTCTGCGGCGTGTGCGTTGCACGGCAGTGCGCTTGACCGACCGCCCGACCGACGCTCGGCCGCGCTGGCCCCCCCCCACGCTCTGCGGCGGTGGCCGTGCGGGGCCCGTGCGTACGTTGGCCTTTGAGGCCCGCCTCGCCCGACCGGAACGGCGGTGTCGGGTCGCTGTCGCACGGGTCGGCGGCGTCTGGTTGCGGTCGGCGGCGGCGACGGTGGCGGCGGCGACGGCTCCTGTGGTCGCGGCCGGCAGCAGAGGTGGTGACACCCGTCGCGCGGGTCTGGGAGCGGGGGCAAAGCGTGTCGGTGCGAGCGCGGCGGTGGCTGCCTTTCCGACGCCGGCCGCGGTGCCCGCCGACGACGACGGCGCTTGGCGAGCGTGCGGGTCGAGCGGAAGCGCCGAAGCGCAGTCGCTGTTGGCATTTGGTGCCTGTGGCTTGAGGTGACGCCACCGACGCTGCGGCGGCGGTGCTTGCTCCGTTGGCCACCATGTCGCGACGCGGCGCCAAGGGCGCCAACAAGGAATTCGATGCGCGGGCCACGCTGGAGCAGCGCCTCGGGCCCGAGGTGCTGAAAAAGCTGGAAGGTACGTGCGAGTGGAGGGGAGGGCAGGGGGGGCGTCGTGTGAAGGAGATGGGTGGCGTGTGGTGGCCTGTGTGAAGGGTACCGGCTGTGCGCCGGCGGATCTCGTCCGCATGGGCGGTGGGGGATGCTGGGGGGCGGTGCCAGCGGCACGTTTATTCCTGTGTGCGATGCGGCGGTGCTGCTGGGTCTCCTTGCCAGAGATGAGCCCGTTCTGACGCGCCATGCTCGTTGGGTGTTGGCCCTACTTGTTTCGGTCGGTCTTGCTGCTCTCCCCCGCGATTCTTCTTGTGTCTCCGCTTGCTTGTCATCCTTTTCTTTCCCGCCGCGCAGCCATGGCGCACGAGTTTGTGCGCTTTGAGCGCGGCCAGTTTGGCTTTTACATTGACCCCGCCCGGTACGCTGTCAAGCAGCGGCAGGTCGGCCCCCTCGGCCGCGGCCGGCGCCGCAAGGTCGTTGCGGGCGTCGACAAGGATGGCAACATCATCACGGCGTGGGTGGGCGTCGACGCCAAGGGCGGCAAGGGTGCCCGCACCCTCAATGGGGAGACGGTCACCATCCCCGAGGCGTATGCGGAGGGTGCCCTGGGCGGCGGCGGCTTTGGGCCGGGCTATGGGCCGGGCGGGGGAGGGGGACCGGGCATGGGCCCCGGGGGCGGTGGGGGTCCGGGCTTTGGGCCGGGCGAGGGCGGGGGTGGGGGGTGGGGCGCGGGCGGGCCAGGCGCCGGCGGTCCGGGCATGGGCCCTGGCGGCAAGGGCCCCGGAGCGGCGGGCGCGGCAGCCGCCGCCGCCGCTGCGCGCAAAAACCAGCAGGCCCTGGGTGGAGCGCCGGGTGCGCCGGGTGCGCCCGGCTTTGGCGGCCCGGGCATGGCGGTCGACGAGCACGGGCAGCCGATGGCGCCCAAGCTCCCGACCGGCTCGGTGGACGCCAAGGACAATACGGCGCGCGGGCGTCAAAAGAAGCCCCTCCATTGGGCCAAAGTGCCCAACAACCTCCTCCCGGGTACGGTGTGGACGACGCTCGACGAGGCCAACGTGCGGCTCGACGAAGAGGAGATTGACAACCTGTTTGGCGTGGACGTGGTCGAGCGCTTCCAGCTGCAGCAGGAGGAGGTCAAGCCCGAGGTGCTCCCGCACAAGCGCAAGCACAACATTAACATTTTGATGGCCAACATCAAAATGTCGTCGGAGGAGGTCAAGGACGTGGTGCGGGTGCCGACGTACAAGGACCTCGACGCGGGGTCGCTGCAGGCGCTGCTCCTCGTCTGTCCGACGCCCGAGGAGGAGGAGCTCCTCAACAAGAATGTCGAGATGAAGGACCAAGTCGACCGCACCGACCAGTTTATGATGGAGCTCGCAGAGCTGCCGGGCCTCCGCGCCAAGGTGCTCTGCGCCCTGTCGGCCAAGACCTTTAACGAGGAGGCCGTGGAGGTTATCCGCAACATGGACACCTTTGCGATGATCCCCGTCGAGGTGATGGGGTCGGCCAAGGCGACCAAGACGCTCGAGGCGATCCTCGCCCTCGGCAACTTTCTCAACTCGGGGACGGGCCGCGGCGGTGCGCACGGGTTCAAGGTCGAGGCCCTCGCCATGCTCTCGTCGGTCAAGGACGCCCGCGGCGGCACGCTCCTCGACTACCTGGTGCATATGCTCGAGCGCGACGAGCACGGCCTGCTGCCGCTAGACGACATGCCGACGCTCCCCCGCTCGGGCGAGTTGTCCCTGGAAGCCATCACGGATGAGGTGCAGGCGCTCCTCGAGTCGGTCACCAACGTGACGCAGCAGATTTCGGTCATTGGCGCCGACGACACGCTCGCCGTCTTCAAGGCCGAAATGGAGATCTTTGCCGAGGAGGCGACCAAGGTGCGGGAGGAGATTATCTCCCTCCGTGCCCTCATGATGGACAAGAACCAGACCATGATGGGGCACTTTGGGGAGCGGAACAAGTCGTCCCGCGCCCGCCAGGAGGACGTCCTCCGCATGCTCCGCGAGTTCCTCGTCGACCTCGACGCGGCGTCAGCGCGCCTCAATGAGAAGCGCGAACGGGCGATGAAGACGGCGGCCAAGGCCGCCCAAGCGTCGGGCGCCGACCCGCACGAGGCGGCTCAGTCGGCGGCGGCGGCGGTCGGTGGGTTTGGCTCCCGCCACAGTGGTGTCACCACCCCGCGCGCGCCGTCGCGGTTGCACTTGCTCAACGTGCCGGTGGCCGACGATGGGGGCGACGATGGTGGGGGCGGCGGCGGCGGCGGCGGCGGCGGCGGCGGCCCGCCCGCTCCGCCCCCGCCCATGGGTGGTGGGGGTGGCGTTGGCAGCGGCGGCCTGCCGCCGCCGCCACCACCCCCCTCGGGCATGGGCAATGGCGTCGGCGCGTCGGCGGCGGTGCGGAAATTGGTGCCGCCGCCGCCCGCCCCGGGCGGGGGCGGGCCCCCACCGCCCCCCCCGCCGCCCCCGCGGCCGCCGTCGATGGGCGGCGGCGGGCCGCCGCCACCGCCGCCACCGCCGCCGCCACCGCCGTCCAAGCTCGGCATGAGCGGGGGGCCGCCCCCACCGCCGCCGCCACCGCCGCCGCCGCCGCCACCACCCAGGGCTTGAGCGGGGGTGCCGGCGTGGTGGGGCGGGCGTCTCTTGCGAGTCGGTGGAGGCTTGGGGCCGACGAGCCAGCCGGCCTGGTCTGGATGTTTGTGTGCAGTTGCGAGGGGGAGGCTGGGGGTCTGCTGTGGGGTCAAGGGCGGGTCCAGCGGCCCCGAGGTGTGTGGGTGTCACGGTTGGTGGGGTGGGCCACAGGCGGGGAGCAAAGGGTGTGCGTCGCATTGTGGGATGTGTGTGTGGCAAGTGTGTGTAGAGAGTGGGCTGTGGGCCGCCAGCTCCGCCTCGGGGGCTGCGCGGCGTGGGCCGCGCGCGGCCACCAGGGACGGGGGCGCCCACCCCTATTATTTTTTTCCGCGGCAGCGTTGACGACTGGGTGTCGGCCATTGCGCCGTCGACCTCTGGTGCCGCCCGTGGCGCTGGCCTGCTCGACGCTGCCGGTGTGTGGGTGCGGGCCCACATCACAGTCGGCCTGCTGTAACCGTGTGGTTGAGACACCGAGCGCCCCGTGTGCTCGTTGCAAGCGCAGCCTCCCCCCCCCGCGCGCAGACGGTCGTACGGTCCACGGCACCTGAGCAATCGTGCAACTTTAACAAAGGACAAGACGCACAGCGTCAGCGACGCGCCACACGGCAGACAAGCAATCGGGCACGGCACCACGGCACGTCCGTGTCCCCCAGCGCACCCCGCGCGCCACCCCCCCCCGGGGCGGCGCCCGCGGCCGCGCCGACACGCGCCCGCGCGGCGCCCGTGGGCCCGCCCCCCGCCGCCCACCCGCCACTGCTCTGCGCGGCGGGGTGTCGCGCGCGCGCCCGCGGCGGCCGCCGGTGACCCCACACGCCCAGCCGCGCGCCCGCCCCGCGCGGCGGCGCCGCACCCCCCACCCCCCGCCCCGCCCCGCCCCGCGGTGGCGCCCTTTGCCGGGGCACCGCCACGACGCTCCCCCACCACCCCCCGCCGCTCGCCCCAGCCGCCGCGGGGCGCGGCGGCGGCGGCGCGCGCCCCGCCAGTGGCGGTGCGCGCGGCCGCCA
>Ga0209093_1001134_pt1 | contig 15087 bp, 19 predicted proteins | sample SidtaG_4_FD_187450 | JGI IMG/M metagenome (GOLD analysis project Ga0209093, IMG submission 187450) | Marine algal microbial communities from Sidmouth, United Kingdom - Sidmouth_Male1 metaG (SPAdes) (version 2) | ecosystem: Host-associated > Algae > Red algae > Unclassified | place: Sidmouth... | reverse complement strand
AGGCCCACCGCCAGAGACGTCCAGGCGAGCCCAAGTTTGAGACGTGATCTGCTTAGTTTTGGCTCTGCGTTTGCAGAGCCAGTGACAGTGCCACACGTTGCGCACACGTGGCCGTTGGGTTGGACGGTTGGCTCCATTGGTGGAGATGCTCTTGGAGCACACCCAACCACGTCACCCCCAAGATCTGAATTCTGAAATGGAAAATGACACGTTTGCTGACGTGGCGAGCGCTGAGAGGACCCCCCATCTTGTCATCTCAGACGGCTCTCTGCGGCGAGGGAGTTACGCAGAACAGGGGCTACATTGTCTCAAAATGGGGGGAAAGAAATGGGGATCGTGCTTCCAGCAACGTTCGTCTCCAAGTGTTCGCAAATCGGGCGTACACCACGCCTAGTTAAGGGCCAGTGTGTTGTCTCTTCTGGATTTTCAACGCAACTGTAGCGTCTGAGTGGGTCCTCCTTCCAAATGTGACAGCTCATTGGTTATTGACGCGGGTGTCAGAAAATGCACGCAAGCTTCAAGCCAGAAGCAAACTTGGTCGTCGTCACAGCTCCCAATGGCCTTGGCTTGCACTGTGGGAGAAAATGTTTTCAAGTCCCTTTCATGGAAATGGTTGCGGAGCCGATCCGACCCTACAGCCGTTCTCCCAAAAATCCCACACTCCAACTGTTGCAAAAGAGTTCCAAATCGGCCACTACGACCCCACAGAGGCCGATTTGGAACACTTTTGGAACAGTTGCAGTGAGGGATTTTTGGGAGAACGGCTGTATGCGCCAACCTTTTCTCAGATCCGGACGTGCCTCTGCATGCGGCCGTCATGGATGGTCGTTGCGCCAAAAGCTGGACAGTCCCAGACAGGCGAATCGACGTTTGGGCCAATCAAACGCACAAAAGCGCCTCTTTGACAGGCCCGGACTCTCCACTTTTTGGCGGAACGACAAGAACAGGGAGTCATCGGATCCGTAATCTGACGACGACGGGACCCGGCTCAGCAACTCTTGTTTGCCCAGTGTGGTATAGGGGGAGCATCTGCCTGCGTGAGCCCGTGCGCGCAGACCCCTTCACACTGATTTCAAAGCGTATACTCAAACAAGAATACTCTTAAGCCCCTCTGTGCACCGCCCTCGGAAAAGTGCGCACGCAGTGAGTCGTGCATGACAGGTGTCGCACAACCCAAGTGGCGTTTCTGGGCTGGAAGCTGGCACCACAGCCCCGTCACGACGGCGGCGCACGACCGGAAGTGAGGCGACAACAGCTGGTGCTGAGCCAGTAGGCTGCGTGTGGGCCCACTATTTCCACACTGCCATGCCCGCCGTCGGCTTCAGAGGGAAGCGCTCGCAGGAGGTGCACTTGTAGGCCCACATTCTGTGGGGGAAGGACTGCAGTACTTGGCACGCGAGTGCTCTGTTTGCATGACCAACGAGAATGGAAACGAGAATCGGAGTACGGACAAAATACAACGAAAATGGTGCATAGACGAGACAGAAGTTGACGAAGCACACAGTGGTGAAGATGAACGAAGGTCAGTGACCAGAATTTGTATTGGCAGCGCGGCGTGACACGCATCGCCCCCCCCCCCCCCCCCCCCCCCCCCCCCCCCCCCCCCCCCCCCCCCCCCGCTGCCGCGCAGCCATGTCACTAGCGAATCAGAGTAGTCTGCAGCTTACCTCCTGCGCGCAGGAGCGTCCTCCATGCTTTGCCCACGCACTGAAAGGTGGCGGCCAGAAGCAGGTGGCGACCAGAAACAGACGGCGACGGCGACGTTGGTGCGCCTGCAGGCACTCGGATCAACAAGCGCGGGCACGCGTGATTCGGTTCGGATCGCAATGAAGACCGCTGCTGATCCTGCAACCCCTCCCAGAGCAGCCATTGAGAGGGGAAAAAAATGGGGACGCGTCCCAATGTTTTCTCGACCACTAGAATTTCACGACGACGAGACTGAGGTTTCGAAGACGAAGTGTAAAGCTCAGACCCAGAAGAGACTCCTTAACTAAGCGTGACACAGGGACAAACTCGAGGTTATCAACGGGTCCATGAAAATGCTATCAGTGGAACCAAACCAGGTCTTGAATTCCAAGTGATAGGCTCGGAAACTCTGGTATTGGTTCAAAAGCATGCGGTTGACACGTTGACGAGAATGATACACGAGTCGTAAACATCTGTCGTTGTTCCGGGGGAAGGGTGACACTTGGCCTACTGGTCCGTGAGGAGGTGAGTCACGGAACCTGGTCAAGGTGGCAATGATAGATGACGGCTTCCGACGGGGTTCGTGGAGCAAAGTGCTGTCGAAACGATTCCGAGGTGAGTCCGGCGGATACCAGCCAGAGCTGTCGTTTGGGAGCTTCTGGAAGGTTCAGCGGCCGACTCCTTTCTGTGGCCCTGTGTGTGCGCGCGGCCAGGACGAGGTGGGGCAGATGATGATATGGACAGTGTCAGTGGTCCTGCGGCAGAACACTGCATTGGCGGAGCACGCGATCGCGAGATGTGCGTGCGGAAATATCGAAAAATCGCTTCAAAATGGAGCGCCCTCATTGGCTGCTCAAAACCCAAACTGAATGTTAGGGCGGTTGGCTGGCCCGAATTGGCGAACAGTCCTCCGGCCCGCCGTCAGATTGCGTTTTTCTTTGTTGTTGCCCCCCTCGCCCCACGTCCAGGGGGGTTATTTGAGGCTCGTGGGTCGGGTCTGTCGACCCGTTTCAGCGATCCCGTCCGGGTGGACACGGGTGCACGCCAAAGGTGGGCGATGGATGGCGGCCACACCTCGTGGGTTGCCTAGTTGCCTTTTCCGGGCATAGGGGCGTCCAGCGCCCGTCAGCCCCCCAGATGGCGCCATCCCACCACACCCGCTGCGCGCGACCCCCAGCTGTATCCCCGCCGGGTGTCCTGCCCGTGTGGGGTGCGCGTTCTGTCGTGACCGCCGGCCATGACGCATGATCACGTCGCCGGCCGACGGCTGGTCCCACCCAGCCAGTTTCTCGCAACGGTCCTTTGCACACACGACACTGGTGGCTCCGTTCCGCGTGTGCCGCCGGCATTGCGGGGGGCCAGCTTTTTCGGGACCTGGGAGCTGGGCGCCGCCAGCCGGCCGCCGATTTCCATCTACCGGCGGCGACTGGGTCACGTCACCTCGACCCGCGGCGAGCTACGACCGAGGCCAGCGGAGAGGAGGGACGCGACAACCATCACTCGCGCGCAACAACTGATTGCCGCCGGCTCGGGATCCGCCGTATCAAGCCGGCGGCTGCTGGGGAGCGCCGCCGGACGGCGATGGCAGTCACAGTGAAAGTGGCTGGGAGACGGGTGGGCGATTTGTTGCCCCGCGTCGCGACTACTGGGCGCCGCCGGCAGCTTGCCCGTTTGCACCAACCGTCGGCCACTGGGAGTCCCGAGAAGACCAAGAGCAGTATTTCCGGCGCGGCGGGGACGGCCCTCCCGGTCAACTTTGGCGTGACGGGCGGGCGCCAACGTGGGACAAAGAACAGCATCAACCTGGCGGCGACGGAAGTGGCAGAGGCTTTCCTGGTGGCCGACCGCCGTCACCGAGGCAGGACTGGGTGCCGCCGGTTGGTCGTGAATTTGAACCGTCCGGCGGCCACGGAGGCAGTACCGACTTCACGTTTGCCGCCCACCGTCCCCGCGGCGGGACTGGGCGCCGCCGGGCGATCACCGATACCCACCTCCCGGCGGTACCGGAGGCAGTAGCTACTTTTCATTTGGCCGCCCACCGTCTCTGCGGTGGGACTGCGTGCCGCCGGGTGATCACCAACATCGACAGCCCGGCGGCATCAGCGGTGACGGCTTTAGACCTTAGCTCCTCCCGTCCAGTCGCACGTGGGCGCCGCCCGACCGTCAAGAACCGCAGGAAACAGGCGGCCTTGCAACGCGACGCGACGAGTGGGCACTCTAAGGTTACTTTGCACCCAGGCTACGCGGCGGCAGATCAGGGCGGCAGCGTAACTGGGGGCCGCCGGCTGGTGAGGGTCTTTTGACCGCCGGCGGGGCCGGAGTAGAACGCAACTGCGGGACGCCGGCGGCCGCCGACAACCCGCTGGCTGCAACCGACGACGCCGTTGCCGTTGACACCCTGCCGCCCGGAGCCAACAATCCCGTGGCGGCCCGCAACCCGCCGGCGGCGGCCAACCACGAAGTAGCGGCCGACCCTCCGCCGTTGGCCGCCACCAACCCCGTGGACACTGAAAACCGGCAGGCGGCGGCCATCGAGTTTGTGACGTCTGAAAGGGCGCCGGGGGGGGCCGACGACGCCGTGACAGCCGACATCCCGTCTCCGGCTGCCAAGGACTCTGTTGCCGCCGGCGGTGCCGCACCCGAGCGCAACGGGAGTGCGCCGGCGGCTACTGAAAACCCGCCGCCGGCCGGCAAACGAGAACCCCCCCACGCCGGCGGTTCGAGCGCGCCCTGCTAGACCGAGCAATGGGGACGGGGTTGGGTTGGACCGACGAGGAGCGTGTCGCCCTCAGTCGGGCCTACCATTCGACATCAATGGATGCTGTCAAGTGGGCGAACCAGAGTGGGACGCTCTTCTGGGCTGCCGTTGTTGCTGAGTGGAAGCGTTTGCTTGTCGGCCGTCCTGGGGCGCGAAGACGCACTGAGCGAGGCGTCGGGGGGGTGCAGAAGTAATGAGACAAGCTCCAGAAGGGGGTCAACGAGTTTGTCTCACACTACCTGGCTGTGGAGAGGATGGGGCTGACGGGCAACCCGAGCGACGAGGACCTAATCAACTCTGCAGAGGCGCGCTTTCGCGGGCTCAACATTGATGACGCGATTCGGAAGGACCTGGCGGCTGATAAGGCGAAGGGGAAGACAACGATGCGCAAAGCAAAGCAAACAAGCTGCCCGTGGGTGCCGTGCTGGCGTGTCCAGCGCCACGTGGACTAATTTAGCGGCGCCGCCGGCGCTGCGGCCGCAGACCACGGATCCGGCGGCGCCGGATCGTCGAGCGGTTCTGCCGGCGCCGGCGGCCGAGTCAACTCCAGTGACTCTGAGGACCATGAGGACGGGCCGCCGCCGGCTGTCGGATTTCCAAGCGCGGCCACGAGGCATGAAGACGGCGAAGCGGGAGATGGCCGAAGACATCCGCACGACGCGCACGCTCAAGGCGAGCTCGAACGCTATGCTGGCACTGGCGCACGCGACGTCTGAGCCGACTACTGTGGCCTTTTTCACTTCGGCGGAGATGCGCGATACGCCCGAGGCAATTTCTTTTCGAAAAATGCACGCACGAAAGCTAATGGCGGCGGCCGGCATGGACCTGTCCGCTTCCCCGCCATCGACCACCTCTGAGCCGTCGGGGACGGCCGCTGCGCCTCACGCGGACACTGGATCATCGACGGCGGCTGCCGCCGTCTCGGAAGGGCACGCGCCGCCGTCATCTGGCAACAAGCCGGCGGCAGGGCGTGATGACGTGCATCTGCCGCCGCCGACGAGCGCGAGCACGCCGGCGGCGACGGCGACACACGTGGTGGTCGCGACGGCAAACCGGGGCGCGCGGTCGCGGTCAACCAAGTAGACCAAGGCAGCGGCGGCACTCGCCGCAGCCTCGACGACTCTTCTGGATGGTGACGTCTTTATTGTGCGTAAGTTGGAGCCCGCCCGCGCCGTGGCTGACGAGAGTGATTCTGAGGACGATGAGAACGCCTAGGACATGTAGTGTTTGTTTGTCTGTTGTAGTGCACCACCAATGGCTTTTTTCCCCCCGTTGGGCAGGGTTTTTTTTTTTCTACATCGCTCGTTGTGACAACGTGATGGGGCCAACGCACACAGGCGCCGTGTGTTTGGAACGAGACACACTACATGTCTCTGGCACGGGAACAGGGTAGCTTGAAAGGACGGGACACTGCGGGACGGCCCTCCTTTACGCAACAGGAGCTTCGCGACACAAAGACATCTGTGTTAAGGAAAAAAAACCCAGCGAGCAGGGGAAAAAAAAATCTTTGTTGTATTGATACCCTCACAAGTGTGGCTGGAGAAGCACTGCTTTGTTTTCTAGTACGTGCTCGGACAAGTCCTGCCTCAGTTTCCCGTGTTCCTTTTCGCCGGGCGCCTCCACCCACGCATTCATCGCGGCGCCACAGCTCCCGGTCAGCAGCACGCCGGCCGGTGCAACGACAGCTCCGGCCGCAAACGAAGCCGGAAAACCATCGGCTTCCGCCGCTCCACCCCCGCAGCCAGATCCACTACCGCGCGGAGGGAGCACCACCACAGGCCATTGCGTCCGTGCCCCACTCTCCGGCGATACAGCCGTCGCCGGCAGCGCTGGCGCCATCAGCGGCCCTTGCCTCCGTCTCCGCCCGCCGCCGGATCCACAACTGCCGGCGGCCGGGAAACCACCGCCAGGCATTGCGGCAGTCCCAAGCTCGCCGCCAGATTCACCAACGCCAGCGGCGGGGGCAACACAACCATCTCGTGGGCCCATGCGCCACCCGCCGCAGGATCAAGCAACGCCGGCGGCGGCAGCAGCGACACCGGCCAATGCGTCAGTCCCCGGCCCGCCGTCGGTACGGACACCGCCGGCGGCACGGAAACCACCGCCAAGCCTTGCGTCCGTCCGCCGCCCGCCGCCGGATCCATCGCCGCCGCCAGCAAGGGCATCCTCATCGACCATTGCGTCCGTCTTGCGCCCGCCGCCGGATCGACCACCTCCGGCGGCGACAACTCTAAAGTCCGCTCTTGCGTCCGACGTCCGCTGGCCGCCGGATCCACCAGTACCGGCGGCGGGGGAACCACCACTACCCGTTTCGTCCATCCCCCACTCGCCGCCGGATCCATCGCCGCCGTCGGCAAGGGCATCCTCATCGACCATTGCGTCCGTCGTGCGCCCGCCGCCGGATCCACCGCTGCCGGCGGCCGGGAAACCACCGCCAGACACTGCGGCAGTCCCAAGCTCGCCGCCAGATTCACCAACGCCAGCGGCGGGGGCAACACAACCATCTCGTGGGCCCATGCGCCACCCGCCGCCGGATCAAGCAACGCCGGCGGCGGCAGCAGCGACACCGGCCAATGCGTCAGTCCCCGGCCCGCCGTCGGTACGGACACCGCCGGCGGCGTGGAAACCACCGCCAGGCCTTGCGTCCGTCCGGCGCCCGCCGCCGGATCCATCGCCGCCGCCAGCAAGGGCATCCTCATCGACCATTGCGTCCGTCTTGCGCCCGCCGCCGGATCAACCACCTCCGGCGGCGCCAGCTCTGAAGTCCGCTCGGGCGTCCGACGTCCGCCGGCCGCCGGATCCACCAGTACCAGCGGCGGGGGCACAACAACCAGCCGTTTCGTTTATCCCCCACTCGCCGCCGGATCCATCGCCGCCGCCGGCAAGGGCATCCTCATCGACCATTGCGTCCGTCGTGCGCCCGCCGCCGGATCGACCACCTCCGGCGGCGACAGCTCTAAAGTCCGCTCTTGCGTCCGACGTCCGCCGGCCGCCGGATCCACCAGTACCGGCGGCGGGGGCACCACCACCAGCCGTTTCGTTCATCCCCCACCCGCCGCCGCATCCACCACCGCCGGTGGCGGGAGCACCACCACAGGCCATTGCGTCCGTGCCCCACTCTCCGGCGATACAGCCGTCGCCGGCAGCGCTGGCGCCATCAGCGGCCCTTGCCTCCATCTCCGCCCGCCGCCGGATCCACCACTGCCGGCGGCCGGGAAACCACCGCCAGGCATTGCGGCAGTCCCAAGCTCGCCGCCAGATTTACCAACGCCAGCGGTGGGGGCAACACAACCATCTCGTCGGACCATGCGCCACCCGCCGCCGGATCAAGCAACGCCGGCTGCGGCAGCAGCGACACCGGCCAATGCGTCAGTCCCCGGCCCGCCGTCGGTACGGACACCGCCGGCGGCACGGAAACCACCGCCAAGCCTTGCGTCCGTCCGCCGCCCGCCGCCGGATCCATCGCCGCCGCCAGCAAGGGCATCCTCATCGACCATTGCGTCCGTCTTGCGCCCGCCACCGGATCGACCACCTCCGGCGGCGACAGCTCTGAAGTCAGCTCCTGCGTCCGACGTCCGCCGGCCGCCGGATACACCAGTACCAGCGGCGGGGGCACCACCACCAGCCGTTTCGTCCATCCCCCACCCGCCGCCGGATTTACCACAGCCCACAGCGGGAGCACCACCAGAGGACATCGCGTCCGTCCCCCCCCCTCCGTTGGTACGGCCACCGTCGGCGGCGCGGTAACGACCAGCAGGCCTTGCGTCCGTCCCCCGCCCGCCGCCCAATTGACAACCGCCGGCGGAAAAAGCACCTCCACCGGCGCTTGCGTCCGTCCCCCGCCCGCCACCGATACAGCCGCCGCCGGCGGCGGTAACACCATCAGCGGCCTTCATGTGCGTCCCCCGCCCGCCGCCGGATCCACCGCGGCCGGCGGCAGGGGCACCACTACCGGACTTTGCGTCCGTACCGCGCCCGCCGTCGGATCGACCAGCTCCGGTGGCGGAAGCACCAGCATTAATTCTCGCGTCCGTCGTCCGCCGACCGCCGGATCCACCAGCATCGGCGGCAGGGGCATCACCACCAGACGTTGCGTTCATCCCGTGCACGCCGACGATACCGCCACCGCCGTCGGCGGCATCCGCAGCGCCCGGTTCTGTCCCTCCTCCGCCGGTCGGTCCACCCTGACCGGCGGGGATGTCACCACCGCCGCCGCCGCGGGCGCCAGCAGTCCCACTTGCGCCGACGGCGTCATCAGTCCCACCAGTGCCGGCGGCAACACCCTCGCTTCCCCCATCAGCAGCGGCGGCCATGAGAGAGCTAGAAACGTACCCGTCACGTCACTGCTCGGTGACCATATTTTGCAGGATGGCGACGGCTTTTACAACGGTCACCATTTGGCCAACCGTGGCGTACCTGGCCGGGGGAAACGTCAGATGGAGTCGCGCTGTCAAACCGGCGTACAGTCGCTCCACGTATTTACGCAAAGCTTCTTGAAGCCTGTTGAAGGTCAACTCAACTTCTATGGTGGGGTTGGGGAACGGGAAACAGAAAAAAGCAAACGGAGGACAATTCCCATCAACCAAATAGTACAACAATGTGCGGGAGGTTCCGTTAGCAGTGTACGAGTATGTTCTTGGCGGGCAATCGCCAGCCGTCACAGAAACATATAGGGGTGAGGCATGCATAACGTTCAGATCGTTGTGCGATCCAGGGCACCCCACAAACATGTGCCAAATCCAAAGGTCCTCACGCACAAGGTCTTCATCACCCGGTGGGCTTTGTAGTACTACGCGCGTGTGGGACCCAACTTGGGCCCACAGCCGTGGTACTCGATACCGGGTTAGGGTACCGGAAGCAAGACCTCGAAGCTCCCAACACGTAACTCACGTGTGGATGGGTTGCCGCCCCACCCAAAGCACGAACAAGAAGTGCTGGGGCCAGACAGTTTTTACTTGTCGAGCAAGACGGGGCCAGCTCGCCTCGCTGTCCCCTCCACATATCCCCTCAAACGCACCCAAAAACCCCCAGAAAAACCCCCTCAACCACGCAAAACAATGGAAATAAAACCAACCAATCATACACCTCCCCAGAAAATCAGGGGGAGGGGAGATATCCGTCTGGCTCCCACGCTGAAAATCCAGATAAAGCATAATGATATACAAGCCACAATCGTTACTGATTGGGTAGAAAATCCAAGTCGGATTCCATGCATCAGCCACCAGAATTCCAGTCAACTCGACGGAATGAATTTCGAGACCAGGTTGGTCTAAGTGGGATATCCGCCCAAGTAGTTGGTACCAATAGTCTGGTGCAACTACTACACGCTTCCCATGATATTTTTGATACATGCCAGCAAAAGCCGTGGGGCAGTTAGACCACTCCAAACGGCTGCAATCCAACGATCGCATGCACCCCGGCAATCCCCGTTGCTCATTGCGCTCCAAAATGCGCTGCAGTTCAGCGGTGACAGGCGAACGCAAGTAGGAGGGATCAAACTCATCCACAATGAAATGTAAAAGCTCCCGGACAGACACAGAAATGGTCGACGCCGGCAAATGAACGTATTCGTCCGTGCGATCCGGGGCGTCTCCGAAAACGATGACTCGAAAAGCAGCCACTACCTTTTGCAAGGTGTGCGCCTGCGGACTGCCTGTCGCGTTGATGCGCTGGAAGAAGAACTAGCGATCATTCACCGCGTCGTAAATGCGCAAAAACACAGAGTGAGGGACACGAAACCGACGCTCAAAATCCTCCTCATCGCACACAGGAGGCGCTCCGTTCAATACAAATTAATCTCTCAGAAATGCGCGCAGGCCTGATTGGAAATTACGTTGCTTATGCGGCCGCCGGCCAGGCACCGAGCCAATGTATCACCGACGGCCACGCCGCGACCGACGCATGCGGCATTCGAAGCGCCTCAGCTCCCTCATGTGCGCAGCGACCACCGAAGCAATCTCCCCATCGAGCGGGTCCGCCAGAAGCGCGTCCGCGGAAAGACCCAAAGGGTCGTAGACAGTGTAAAAAGGCTGTCACAGTGACAGTGATGACGAAGGTGACGGCGGCCTGGACGCCGACTGTGCGGAAGGCCTGTCTGGGTCATGCATTGGCGCGTCGAGGCGCGAAAACGCCCCTTTCTCACGTGCCTCTGGAGAACACCCCCCTCAGATAGGCACCGACGAGGGGTCCACATCAATGACCAATTTACTGAACCAGAGGATCGCAGCCACAACCTCTGAGAGCACAGAGAGGACCGGTGTGGCGCGTGCGCGGATGCCAGGACCTGGAAAAGACTTCCCCGACGAGCGCTGATTGCCAAGGGAACGCGCAACCGAGAATGTCAGGCATACCACCAGCCCAACACCCCCAGTACCAGTCATCTGGGGGGCCCGGAAACGGTCCGGCACAAGATTGCCGCTGTCGGTCTCGATGTTGATCATCCCGTGATTTGCCACCCCGGAAAGCTCCTCTTCTGCAATGAAAGGTTTCAGATCCGATCATGCCACGAGAACACGGCCTTCGAAAGCCTCCGGTTGGACGACAGACAATGGCTGCTGAGGAAAAAATGGGGAGACCAGCCGGGTCCCCCCAAATTGGTCAGAGAATGGGAAACGCCAGCTAGTCCCCCCATTTCTGAATCGTGAATATCGGTGGATTTACCAGATTCAGATTAAATGGTTTGGATATCCCGCTCGTTCTGTTTGGGGGTCCGACGTTGCTGTGGGAGCTTCCACATTCCCAGATGCTCAAATTGAGGCACGCGGAGCAGTTAAGAGACGCGTTTCTGACACGTGCGCAGATTCGGATTTGGAGATGACGATGTTGGGTGTGCTCTTCTTATGTGATCGGTGGGGATCGCCACGCCAGTGGTGATTCGCATAGTGACACGTTGCGATTCGGGAGTGGCTCTCGTGTGAGCAGGTCGTTTGGGGAGGACTCACCTTTCGTCTTGTTGTTTGACCCGGCGGCCACGTGCAGCCGCCAGAGAGAACTGTAGCATATTCCCCGCCGATTTGGGCCGACCCACAGGGTAGCCCCCTTGACTGGCTCGTTTGTGCTTCGCAGCCGAACGTGCTTGTGGCTCACCCTTTGTGGGGACTACTTTCGTCTTGTTTTATTTCGTTTTGCTTACCTGTCTCTTTTTTTTTTGCACTGTCATTCGAGCGTTCTTAGCCATCGTCGTTTGGACGATCGCTCGGTCGATTGACCAACGGTCTCGTCTCAGTTTACATTTAAGCGTTCTTTTTCCCACAATTGGTGGAGCAGCAGGGGACCTCACCGCTGGTGTGCGCACCGCGCTGGGGTCTGCTTGTATCTGGGCGCGAGAACGTCGTATTGAGACTCGCTGGGGTTGCGCTGCTGCGTAGCGCCCGGCTTGTTGTAACACCGCTGGGCGCTATTGGCTGTGATCGAAGTCGAAAAGACGCACGGGGCTGGCCTTTTGGCTACTTTAAGTTGATTGCTGGTTGCCATATGGCTCCAGGCGGTAATGAAGTTTCACGTCGCAACGGTGAGGGGCGGGCTAACGCCCTCCCTGCCGGCTGCGTCCCGCCGGGAGGCGTGCGCGTAGATCGCGACGATCCGCTACCCCCTGGGGCTACCCCCCCTATTCTACCCGTGGAGACGCGTCTGCCTTCGGGCGCCCCGGCCTCGGAGAGCCTAAAGGCGGAGGTGGAGACACTTTGCTCTCGACTGTAGGCACCGGAGGCGGCAACCAAGCGTTTAGCGATGTCCAACGACGAGTTGACCGCCGACATCGAGGCTCTCGCCGAGCGGGACGAGGAGTCTACGGCGTCGAAGCGCCCCAAGGCGTCTTCGTCGAAGCGACGTCAAGAGCACCAGGGCCAAGGCCGACGTGGCCGTGAACGAGGTTCAAGGTCGCGGCAATTTCTCCCAGATGACGAAGAGCGTCTGCTCAACGAGTTGAAGGAGTAACTCCTTCGTCGGCACCAAGCCAAGGTGGCTCGCAAACAGCGATCGCAGGCTCGTTGCCGTCACAAGGACGATTTATCTCCTGATGACTCGTCGGATGACTCATCTTCGTCGAGTGACGGACCTGGCGGTCCGCCAGGTCCCCCTTCGCCTCTATCGTCACCTAGTGGATCATTGAGCGATGAGTCGAGCGACTCACGCTTTGAGCAGCGCGGCCTTGGGCCATATGGCCAGATGCCGCCCCAGGCATTGGTCGAGCGAGGCGATCTCCGCAAGGTCATTCGACTAACCAACAGTCGCTTCAAGGCATTGCTCGACTATCGCACCTTCTTCCTCATCAGGCGTAGCGCGACGTATCCGCCCTCGCTTGTTGAGAAAGCTCATAAGATGAACCGCCGCCTTGACGGCGTGTTCCAAGGTCAAAAAACTTTTACAGGGGTCGACCCCCTCGGTGTATTCACCTTCTTGACAACGTTCCGTCGCGCATGCGACTCGGCAGGCTTGACTCATGGGCAAGCACTGCCGTTGCTGGCATTCCGCCTGTCAGGCCCAGCCAAGCGCTCATTTTCTAGCTCCCTCAACAGCCGATCCGGCCATAAGCAATACGCTTTGCTGACTTATGGCGACGCCATCAACTGTCCCCTGTCGAAATATGCGACACCAAGTTCCTTGTCTACGGCGTACCAGAACATCATTGTGATGAGACAAGGCGACTCGGAGACACCGACCGTGTTTGGTCATCGTGTGGAAACACAGTGCGACCGGCCCGACGGGTTGTTTTAGAACCAAGATGTTAAAGATGTTTTCATCAAAGGCTTGTCGGTGTTCATCCAGTCACACGAACTTGTCTTGGACGGGCAGTTCCCCGATCGTACGCTGACGGAAACCGTCCCAGCCGCCCAGATGTAGTAGGAAGGCACAATGAAATTGCGCCAGTCGATCAAGCCGATCAAAACGATCTCGATAGGTCGAGTGCACCATGCTGGCGAAGTACCACAGACGGTTGCTCGTCCCTTCCCCGTGCAATGTCCGCCCTCACCGGCGCGATGGCGACCGCCTGGGCCCCAACGAGCCGACGTCTGTTACAATTGTAACAAGCCAGGGCACTATGCCGCGCAATGCGCAGAGCCATATCGGCCTCGCGAGCGTAAGCCTACGCCGCCACACCGCGTCAACCCAGCGGTAGAAGGACCCGGGTCCTCTGATGAGAGCGATATTGACGCCTCGAAAAACGAGTAAGCCGGGAGCCGACCAAAGCGTTGCCCGGCATGTTGGAAACGACTACTCAACCACGGAAGGTATCTCGTATCCTTGGTCCCGCCCATAAGCATTATGGCATTGCGGCGTGCATCGGCCCGACACTAAGTGCAACACGTAGTCTCCGACCTGTCGTCGACACTGGCGCGGGCCTTGACCTAGTTCGTTCGGACGTACTCCCACCCAATTGGGAAACCTACGCGAAAACGTTGACAAATCAACCGCGTATCATTGACGCCAATGGTAACAAGGTAAGCACACCTAAGGCCATCTATCTCTTCGTTGAAGCGGGTGGCCTCCGCGTGTTTGAACGCTTCTTGGTGGCAAAGCACCTACCAGGGCCTTGCATCTTAGGCACGGAGTTCATCTCCAAGCACGTGGAAGGCATCCTTCCACGCCTGCGCAAGATAGTGTGGCAATACAAGCCGTCTGGCGCAGCCTCCGAGTCGTTACGACACTCCCCAATCCTGGCGACGCTGCACTGTAACGAGTGGGAGGGGTCTTGGGAAGACAAACTCGCGATGGTTCGCGCTTGTAAGCAGGTCTGCGTCAAAGGACGTAGCGAGACTTAGGTCATCGCGACATGTGCCACGCCCGGCTTAGTCACTCTATCGCCGAACATTCGGCTGTGTCGGCGCAAATCCATCAACATGGCCCGTGGTATTACCACCGTCAAGCCTGACGGACCATTCCTGGTAAAGGTGTGCATCTTTGGCACAGACCAAGCAATCATTCGAGAGAATGCCACGTTGGCATACGCCGAGCCTTACCAAGGTCCGCTCTTTGTGGAATACCTGCACAAGCAGATCAAGGAGATGCTCCGAAAACATGCCACCATGTGGGAAGGCACCCTCGGCTTCATACGCGCTACGGAACACGCCATTGTGACTCTCCCAGGCGCAACGCCTACTCGAACACAACCGTACCGAACGGGAGCGTTCAAGCGACAGATCATTGACGATCAGGTCAACAAGATGTTGAAACTCAACGTCGTTCGACCAAGTCACAGCGCGTGGGCACGCCCTGTGGTAATTGTACCGAAGAAGAACGGGAAGGCCCGCTTCTTTGTCGACTACCGACGGTTGAACAACATCACCAACAAGGATGCTTATCCATTGCCTCGAATGGAGGATTGCCTAGACTCCCTAGGCGACGCCAAGGTGATCACCTCACTCGACTGCACAGTCGGCTATTGGCAAGTGCCACTTCGAAAGGAAGATCGCGAGAAGACCGCGTTTACCACGCATTGTGGCATCTATGAGTGGCTAGCCATGCCATTTGGGTGGACCAACGCCCGAGCCACGTTCCAACGTGCACTCGACATTATTGTAGCGGTCGGGGGTCCCACGGCTGGAAGGGGCGCGGCCCCTCAGCTGTGGACAGCACACCCCCGGGGGCGGCCCCAAAATATCCCGATCCGGGCCAGCAAGGGAATGACCTGTCCGAATCTCAGG
>Ga0209093_1001133_pt1 | contig 15088 bp, 21 predicted proteins | sample SidtaG_4_FD_187450 | JGI IMG/M metagenome (GOLD analysis project Ga0209093, IMG submission 187450) | Marine algal microbial communities from Sidmouth, United Kingdom - Sidmouth_Male1 metaG (SPAdes) (version 2) | ecosystem: Host-associated > Algae > Red algae > Unclassified | place: Sidmouth... | reverse complement strand
ATGTTTTGGGGTCATCGTGCGTGTTCGAATAAATCATCGTTGCGTTTGCGTTGCTTCCGTCGTTTTTGTGCGCTTCGCGCCCAGTGATCCCGGCGTTCGCGTTGTGACTCTGGCGTAGCGATCCGCACCCTGTGCTGGGTTTTCTGACGGGGTTATACCCCGTTGGCTTTGAGGGCAGGATCCACTACAAGGTCCGTGGAAGCCGGATTTCTGCTTGGAGCCCGTGCCGCCGATGAGGAAGATGGCCCGTTCCTGCGCGCTGCCGTCACCGCGGCCGTCTCGCCTGCTGCCCCGAGCGGCGCCTTCACTGCCAGGTGCACTGTGTGCACCGCGCATGGTATCCACCGCGGCCACAGCTCCGAGAACGCCTTCTTCACGTTCGACCCCGAGTCCGGCGTCGAGGAGCGGATGTCGCTGTCCCTCACGCCGAAGCGATGCAAAAAACGCTGCTTCCACGCCTTGATGTTGATGTTGTCGTGCCGCCCCGAACCCGGGGCCACGCCGAGGTGGAAAGCGGTTATGGAAAAGTCGTCAAGGTCGACACACCGCAGCACCAGGGATTCGTGGGAACTAGTGCCATGGCGTTCCGTCCTTAAGTCGGCAACGAGGTCGAAGAAAGGAAGGCCACGGTAACATGGTTGCAAGCGACTAATCTCGGCCCGCAGTCTACCGGTGAGGTAGGCACAGAGATCCAGCAACACGTCACGGACGGTGGGGCCGGATGGCGGATCATACCGCACGCCAAGACCGCGCACAAACTCCAGCAAGTATTCGTTTGCCTCCAGAGCAAACGGCGACGGCGACATCACCATGAGCAGGACGAAGCGCAAGTGGTGCGGCCGCGCTTGCACGGGCGACATCACGCGCGTACGCCCCGACCGCAGGTACCCATCGATGGGCCCGTTCTGTCCGCTCGCGATCTCCTTGTGTGGATGAGCCGTCTGGCTCCGGTAGGCCACGACGGCGGCATGTCGACGCCGCTGCAGGTCTCCTGCCTGGGCCTAGGTGGCGAAGTTCTCAAAGGGACGGCAGGGGTTGCTAGACTTTCCGCCTCGGAGAATGTATGTTGCAGTGTGGCCGGAGAGGGCGCACATGAGGCACCGGACCACAAAGTGGCCCCTCTGGTCTTGCTATTCGTCTTGGAAGGTATCGAAAAGGTCTGCGGCGCGGTCGTGCGAGGTCCAGCCCCTTTCTCCGGCCTTGAGGACGTGCCACGTTGACCCGCCGTGGTTGATGCTTTCCGGGAAGTTCAGGTGCGGCGTGGGCGCGTTAGTGCCGACGACGCTCGCAAGGAAGTCGGCTGAGGCCCCTGACCGCAACGAAGGGGGGTCGTCGACATCTTGCAATGCTGGTGGCGCCAGCTGCTGCTGGATGAGCACTCCAGCGGAATGAAGAGGAGCAACAGCGTCCTCAGACGCCAACAAGACGCCGGGTCGGCCACCGCCAGCAGTCATGACGCAAGGCTGCCGGACTCTACGGCGGGTGTTGGAGGTACAATGGAGGAGGCGAGGTGAAAGTGACGCTCACAGACGGTGGCCGTCAGGTGTCGGGTGGTGGTGAATCAAGCCATACCCTCCAGACTCTGGCACCAGTTTAGAACTACTATCTCCGTGCCACTGCCGCGGCTGCCGCCGCCGCCGCCGCCCGACGAGGTGACGTGGCGCCACCGGGAGGCGAGGGCTCCCCCCTCGGCGGCTTCTCCCCCATCGGCGGGGTCTCCCCCCTCGGCGACAGCTTCCCCATCGGCAGCGGCACCGCCCGTGGCGGCGGCTCCCCCCTCGGCGGCGCCTCTCCCTTCGGCGGCGGCTCCCGTGGCGCCCGCCGAGCGGAAGGGATCGGACCCGGCCGTAGGACGTGTGGCGCGCAAGCAGGTAGGGCGGCACCGAGCTGGCTGCGGAGACAAGGGATCGGCGGGGGGTTGCGCGCGGCGGCTGCGACGGCGACCGGCACCCACACGCGGGCGGTGGTGGAGCGCGGTCTTGGGGGAGCGGGAGGCGACATGATGGCGCGTGCGGCCGCCGCGGGTAGCCGCGCCGCCGCCTGTCGGCGCCAGCGCGGAGGCGGCCGCGCACCCGATGGGGACACCTCGCTCGCCACCGCCAACGGCGGATCGCCCGCGGACCAGGCGCGGCGGGTGGCACGCAGCGCGTGGGCGCCGCCGGGGACGTGCCCCGCACGGACGGCCACGCACCGCTGTACGGCACGGCGGGGCAAAATATAAAGCGAAATTCAGGGAGATGCGCCATGTCCACCGCCCGAGCACCCGGCGAGCCAATGTGCACGGCGTAGCTGCCGACCGCACGCCGAAGCCCTCTTCACCGATGCGTGGTCTCTCCCCCCCCCCCACCCCGCGACGCAGCGCACTTCCACGCGCACGACTTCCCCCCCCACGGTCTGGGCAATCGGAACGCCGTCCCCACTCTCCACCTCCCACACCCGCCGTAGCCTGTCGGCCACGATCACAATTGCGCGGCCGTCGACGCCCGTCTCGGCGGTGAGCAACAATAACACCCGCGCGAGCCGCTCGTCGCCCGCAAAGCGGCGCCCGCACACGCCCCCGCCCTGTCCGGCGGGGAGCCTCACGCCCACGGCGACGGCGCTCGGGGCGCCCTTGGACGGCTCGGGCGGCCCCACCGCAAACGCCCTCGTCATGGCCGCAGGGTAGGCGGCCACCTCGTCCGCGGCCGCCGCGTCAGCGGCTGCCGCCTCGGCCACTGCCGCCGCCGGCGCGGCCTCGGCCGCCGCCGCCGCGGCCGCCGCTTCGGCCGCCGTCGCCGCTGCCACCGACCATGTCCGCTGCTGCACCGCTTCCACGGCGAGCGACCCGGAGAGAACATTGTTCTTCTCGGTGCGCAGCGGGCGGGCCTCGCCCGCCGCCGCATCGGAGGCGAGGCGCTCCGCCGCGCCAGATGCGGTGCGCTCCGCCACCGCGTCGGCGACGGCGGCCAGCCGCCGGGCGTGGCGGAACCCGCCGGAGGAAGCGACGGTGGTTGTGCGCCTGGGGGGGGAGGGGGTCCTGACGAGTTCGGCAGGGTGGTGGGGTCCCATCGAGTCGAGCGACAGGTTGTGTTGTTAAATACTTTGAGTATTTTTTTTGACCTGGCCTTTATCTGTCCCTGTTTTTTTTTTCGTGCAGCAGGCTCCGAGAGTGTTTGTCGCGCTCTGCGCCCTCTTGAATGAGACAATCGCACACCTACGCCGCCGCCACAAAGCCCAACCGGACAGATTTTGACATCGCCCACGCGTAGGCGGGCGGAGGGAAGGCCATGTTTGCGGCAGCCACCGGTCCCAACCGTTTACCGCAGCCGCTGACGATGCATGGTTCGTGTCGCGGGTGGGGGAAACACCAGTACCGTCGCACTCAGCCCTGACGCAAATTCGGGCCCCGGTGCACGGTGGGTGGTGGGCGGTGTACAACCTACACTCCCATAGCGCGTCCATGCACACACAGAGGGCAGCCAGCAAATTTTCGACGGGCCCTCCACCCCCGCCACAGCCACCTACCCCACCCTTTCTAGTCTTGTTTGCACCTCCCCCTCCCCCCCACTGCCACCGTGACAAACCCAACTACCTGACCGCGTCGTTACGTCGGCAAACCTGCCCCCAATGCCCACGCCTGGTACACATCGCCACGAGAAGCCCACCGACCGATGAGCAGCCGCGGGCAACGCCCACCGAGCCCCGGTTGACAGGAACCCGCGTGCCGCTTTCCAACGATCAAATCCCTGGCAACCACCCGATCGGCGCCGAAAACGCCGCAGCAACGGCGGCAGCGCGCCTTGCAGCCGACCGCTGTCGCGCCAGCACGAGGTGTCGGGCTATCATCTTCGCCGGCCGCGCAAAGCGCGCCGCCGCGCCCCGAACGGCGCCGCTGACGAGGGGGTGGGGGGGTCATCGCCCACATGACCCGTCCCAGCCGCCCACCGCGCGTCCGCGCCCATGATCACCGCCGTGGCACCCTCTCTGCCACCGAAGAATCTCAGCTGGCGGAGGGACGACCCGCCGCAGGTGCCGGCGGCGGTGAGGGCGGATCGGGCGGCGATGGAGCCCGCAGTTGACGCAGCCAGCGCGGCAGCGAGCGGTCGCGCCACTCTGTTCTACGCCCCTCCGAGCGGCGTCTCCGCGGCGCCGGCAGCGGGGGGAGGGAGCGCAGGGGCGGCTTTCGGCCGACCACCGCCAACCGCGGCGCACGGTGTAGCAGACTCGGCGGAGACGGTGACGGTGGCGGCGGCGGCGGCGGCGGCAACGCAGCCCGGTGCCGCCCGACCGGAGGCTACGAAGTTCTCCTCTACACGCCGCCGGCGGGAGGAAGTGGGAGTGCCACGTCCACTGTCGGCGACGCAGGCAGCGGCGGGGGCAGCGAAAGGCCGCGGGTATGATGAAGAAAGAAGGAAAGGGGGGAAGGGAGTGGACACTCGCGCCACACCGGTGCCAAAGGACACCATGCTGGAGTGCGGACGGCGATCAGAACACGCGTTGTCACCGAAAACGCGCGGGCGCCCAGCGGCCGAGATTGGGCGGGAATTCGGAATGGCAAGCGCACCAGACAACCAGCGGCCACTCGGTGCCGCCAGAGATCCGAGAGCGAGGTCGCCAGAAGTTCTGCCGACGGCGCCCGTTTCGGCGACCGAGCGCACGTTGTGCGCGTTGCCCACGGCGAGGGCGCTGAAAGTAACCCCGGCTGCCGCGGCGAGCGGCTTGCGCGCTACCCTGCGGGCAGCGGCGAAGGAAATGAGTGGCCACACCGCCCCGACGATGATTAAATGCCGGACCTACGGCAGCGGACAGTCGCGGCCAACGACGAGGATGTGGTGGAGGTGCGCTGTCGCAGCGGTCGCTGCACAGTCGGTCGCCGCGGATGCGGCGGCGGCGGCGGCCGTGATGGCTACGGCTGCCGCTGCGTCTGGGGAGAGGCCGCAGCCGCTGGTGTGCGACGTGGCCGCGGCAGCAGCGTTGGCTGCGTCGGCGGCGACGTGGAGCACCTTCTCGATGCACCCGGTCATGGCCACGAGCGTCCTGGTGCGGCCGCTTGGGAAAACGGCGCTGCCCATTTTTGGCAGGCCGCCCTCCGCACTTGCAGCCGCCAACCCGCACGCTGGAGACCGAGGAGACATCCCAACTCCGCGTTCAAGCGCGGGGCAACCGCCAAGACCGCCGTGTCAACTGCGTTACTTGGCGGCTCCCTCCCCCACGCCATGGACGTTGGTGCCTCTACCGAGCGCAACAGCGTCCAGCGACGCGCCCGCACCACAACCTTCCTCATCTCCGCAACCGGCTTTCCCTTCTGCACCAGGGTCTTCCGCAGTGGGACCGGCGCTGCCTTCTTCGTGCAGCCCCAGGTACTCTTGCCAGGTGGGCGGGGGGCACTTGAAAATTGTGGAGGTTGCGCCGCCGTAGGCACAGCATCTAAGGTTCCAAATCAGGGCAGCCGTGCGGTACTGGAGGACAAGAGGGCACTCTCCGACCCTCAGTATTTGTGGGAAGTCTAGGGTGGAGCACGTCTGCTTACAATCCTTGAACCCCCATTCAACGGCCGTCCGTGGCACCTTCATCGTGCCGCTGCACTTCTCCTGCCCAGGGGTCATCAAACAAAGTAGCGTCCAAGCCAGACTCATGACACGAGGTCATGTCATGACGGCGGCCCTCAAACGGACCAAACAGGTGAACAAAAATACCGTCAGGGGTGAGTACGTGCCGGAGCTTCAGCGCATGCTTCCTCTTGTGACCACTGTATCATGTCCGCTGCCGACCTCGCTCTGGCTGTGAAATAAAGATAGCCGTACCATCAATGAAACCAACACACCGATCCAAGAAAGCACCAGACCCAGCTATCTTCTCGGAGTACAACGCAGCTCTCGCCCTCATGAATCCTACGCGCCACTCGCACAGGAGAGAGTCCCACTTCTCCATCAACGACACCATGGTCGAATAGATATAGTGACACAGAGCGGCCCCACTCCCGTCGAAGAGCTCCTCCAGATCAAACCACCGAGCAGGTGACGCAAGTCTCGTCAGGACAACGGAAAAGCACTGAACGGGTCCAACAGAGAAACGCGTACGAGGGAAGGAAACGTCGATTTGCAGCAACTCGGCCAGCCTGCCCAGATCGGCCGCCGCTGGCGGTCCACGTAAAGGGCAACCTCACGCTGCGCACGACGATATTTGCGCACCAGACAAACCATGTCAACGAGCGAGAGACCCCCACCATGTCCCAAACGTAGCACTAACCCGAGCCTGCGGCGGCGCGCGAGCCACAAGGCAATCCTGTTACCGTGTACGGACACTGCTGCCACAGCAAAAGGGCAGAGACCAACTGACATCGGGCGTATGCCGTGAGTGCGAAGTGTGCGTCGAGCGACGTGGACGCGACACGAAGTGCGTACCCGTCAGGACGAGCGATCAACAACGGGGCCGCCAGCGTGTGGTTTCTCTCGAACGCCTCACGGACGAGACAGCAAAAAACTTATTGGCGATGCCTCATGTGAGCCTATGTTTGATGCCTCTCTGTGACCATGTTCCCGGCCTCGGCTGCTCTTTCTGGGAGTAGATCTGGAATCAGTGCAGTCCACTGACCTATGGGCCTACTCGGCGGCTTTGTATCATAAAGACTCGGAGGGGGTGCTCCAGACACCCCCAAAAGGCCGCGTTTCCAGGCCATATGAGAGGGAGCCTCCTTTGAGCCTCATCTGAGGCTCATTTGAGACTCGGGAGCAGTAGAATGGGCACTAGCACGGCCGGTACTTCCCTCCTCTCTGAAGTGATCGCGATTCGTTGTACTACATTTGGCGCCCCGGGTGAGACTATGTCATTTCTAGCGCCTTGCCGGGGACTAACCTTGTTGGTGCATCGCTCCCGTGACCCCAGAGGGATTTTCATGGGTGAAAATTGATGGTCGAGCGAGTAAGTCCCGAAGGACCGTGCTTCCTGTTGTGTTTTCAGATTGCGGATGTCCCTCTCCTTCCCCGCTCAGCGATGTCGCGTGGTAGACCGACATGCATGACAAGCATCAAGAGCAACAAGGCCATCGGCGAGAGACGATAGCACGCTGGCGCGGCCAGCCCGGGACCAGAATTCTCGGCAGAGGTTTGGCCCCGGCTTGGCGGCGGTCGTACGGTGGTAGGTCAGTCGGACTCCCTACCCGAGGACCCCGGCCACACGCCGAACAACTGGACTCGTCCCCCCATCATCCGGAACGGGTCCCTGCGGGCACGGTGTGCCGCGATGGCCGCCAGGGGGCCTCCATCCAACCCCTGGAATCAAGAATCGCCGGGCTATGGGACGTTGGCCACTTCCTACTGGGGCGCGGGTGACGTCAAGCGGTGCTTGGCCGGTGAGCTGTGCCGGTTGTGGCGATGGCTCTAACAAGGTCATCCCGACCGCGCCGCGGTACAAATAAGATGGCGTCCTTGTCACTAGGCTACGTTACTGTGCCGGATTGGCGACCCGGAAGGCGGCGGTTCTCAGCGTTGGAGAGCTCGCCCATGAATTCTCGGCGGCGTTATCGATGGAGGAGAGGGAAGCGGATCAAGACCAAGATTCTTGGCGGGGTCGTCACCATCGGTGTCTTCCCCCGGCGTCACCGGAGCTGTGGGTGGGGCTTTTCTCGTGGCAGCCCATCCCGGTGATGACGCCCTGTAAAGTTTCTCGGAGACCATCCGGCCCCACGCGAGGTACTTCGGCAGACAGCGCTACTAAGTTGCGACGAGGACCGGGAAAGATAAGACGCGACTAGTATCGCGTAGCGAGAGAGAGAGAGGAAGCAGATATTGGGGCGCGCGCAAGACGCATGGGCGGCTGCTGCGATATCGACGGCGAGCCGTCGGGAACCTCAACACGGACGGCGATGATACGGCGCGTGGTCACCGGCGGCGCAGCCGCAGTCGGATCCGCAGCCGTAACCGGCGGTGATCGGCGTCGGCGTCCTCTTCCCCCAACCCTAGATCAAGCCGCCGGAACCGGCCCCGCTAGCACGCATGCCTACGAGACGCCCTGTTGGGGCGGGCGCTGACTTTTGACCAGCGCTCTGCCCCGGAGGGGGTGAGAAGGCTCGCAGCGATGCGTGCCCTGGGCGGCAGAGCCGCCGCAGTCGGCCCCGTTGAGGAGGGGGAGGGACGACGCCTGTGCCGGGCGTCGCCGCACGCGGCGTTTCCGTCCCCGTGTCGTGGGGACGACCGCGCGGGCAGAGACCCAGCGGCGAGTGACGCCCCTCAGAGGGATTGTCGCTCGCTGGCAACGCAGGGTATCCCCGAGGACGAATGTTCGTCGACGACGGCGGCGGCGCGTCGGCGGCGTCGACGACTGAGTCGTTCACGGCGACGGATCAAGGTCGTCGTCAACGCGAGCGGACTCGGTGGCGCGAAGGGCGGACATCGGCGTCGCCATCCTCTTCCCCCGACCCGAGATCTAGCCGACGGTCCCGGCACCGCCGGCACGCATGGCTACGAACCGCCATCTGAGGCGGGTGCTGATTGGCTGACAGCGCCCTGCCGCAGAGGGGGCGTGGACGGATCGACGCAGTGCGTGCTGGGAGCGGCCGAGCCGCGACTGTTGGCGCCAATGAGGAGGGGGAGGGGTGACGCCCATGCGGGGCGCCCGGGCATATGTACGGGCAGTCCGCGCATTGTGCGTGGCAGATTGCGTCGAGCTGTCATCATCGTCCCAATGCATGGTGAGCCCATGTTCGGCCGCCGACATCCACATCAGCCTACCCTGTTTTTTGTGTTCCACGCGACAAGTCTCTTCTACTCTGCCCGTCACCGTGCGCAAGCGGCGCGCCCGGCCGGGGGTTTCCCGCCCGTCGCCCGATTCACGATGCGAATACGGCGAAACGGAATCCGCGAGGCGCGCTTCCCCTCTGGCGGAGAGGGAAATCGGGGCCCGCAACGCCCTCGGCGTGGGGGCGCGCCGCCCCTGGCGGGCGGCGACGGCGGCGGCCACGACGGGCTGTCTCGGCTGTGCGGCGAGGATGCCGCAGTCTCAGATGGGGGAGATGAAGTACTACGCAACTGGCGTTGTACTCGGCGGCGCTCGGCTGGGGTGCGTCGACGCCGCGTTGTCTGTCCCTTGTCGGCTTTGCGGCGCTCTGCCGATGGTTGTGAGCGCCGCTGGCTCGTGTGCTCGGTCGGACGCTGGGGGTCGTCGGGTGCTGGCAGCGGGGCGTGTCCATTGGAATTAGTTGTGTCATGCACTGGAGGGAGTTATCCACTTCGTAGGAATTTGGGGCCGGGCCAACTAGTGGCCTTCGTCCCCGCGCAGCGGTTTCCGCCCTTAAGGACGAAGAGCGACGACGGTGGGAGGTACCGTCGTCGCCGGAAAGTAAACCGTACCTGTTTGTCTTGGCGTTTCGGTCGGCCCGACTTCCTGGACCTCGAGTCCCATAGCGGGTGACGCACGAGAGGCTAGCACGGCCGGTACTTCCCTCCTCTCCGCGGTGACCGCGATTCCTGGTACTACACCAGGGTCACCTAACGTCCCGGAAAATCGCACACGGTTCTGGCCACGGGCCTGTAGTTGGGTCCAGAAGGCACCACTTCCAACATTTGGCAGTGAGAGGTGGGGGAGGGGGGGGCTGGGCATGGAGCGCTCATGGGTTCATGGGCCGCAGCAACAAAGCTCAACATCTCTAGTCCCTCCAGGTCTGGTGCCGCTCCCGCGGGAGCAGCGCTGCCCCCACCTCTGGGAGAACTTGCGGCATTTTCTGAGGGCTGCATGCGGGACTTCTGTTCGGCGGACAACCGGCAGCCGGCACATACTTTTCGCCTCTTGGTCCTTGATGTCACCAGCTGCGCTAACACCTCCTCGGGGCCCGTCAGAAGCGGAATTGCGGCACGGCCTGGGATTTACCGTGAGCCGAACACGCGGAAAATTGGTGGCGTATCGACACGAAGGGAACAATCGACGAAGGGCGCCGCCGCGTCTGGGGCGGCCGGCATCCGGCGCACGTCCCAACGGCCATGCCGCTCGAGTTCGTGTACCGACGTGCAACATTGGAACTGCTTCGCAACGTCTCAGTTACTGCACGTAGTCGCACGTCCCCTGGATGAGCACTTCAACTTCCCAGGTACCTTTCAACGGCTTGCATGGGGTAAGGAAAGCCTGCGCGCACGGTAGACAAACAACAACCAATGGCCTTCGTGTGGAGGGGTTGACAATGCCCTTGGTCAAGCCAATCGATGCGTTCAATGAGCTGTTTGGGGCGTAAAAGGAGAGAAAGACGCTGCTGTCGCTCTTTTGTCCTGTCAGAAGCAGTCCCAGCGCAGCGGGCCCAGAACCGTCGTCAAAAGCACGTCTGTTTTTGCCTGTTCTGAGCCGCTTGGTGGCCCGTGTTCCTGTTTCAAGAAACAGAATTCCTGTGCAAAAAACAGATCGACCCCCCTTGACAGGCTCTCAGAGCCCATCCCATGCGAGGCCCTTGCATATTTGTGTTTGCGATAACACGAATCATGCCTTCCTCTACACATAGCGTCTGCTAGCAGAGCCATAGATGCTTCTCCATCTCTATCTCTTTCTAGAAGGGTGAGGTGCATACGTTTCATGCTGTGTCTCTCTTTTTACGAGTGGAGATGCATCGATGCCGGCGAACAGATGATTTTGGCGCCCTGTCTGGAAAAAACCAGCCGTGACAGAGCCCCAGGGCGGTTTGCAGATTTTCTGTTCGCCCCAAAACACGCAAAAGCAGACGTGCTTTTGACGACGAATATGGGCCCGCTGCGCAGTGCCAGAGTGGAAGGAAGCCCGCAAGAAACATACCTGAGCCAAATCGCATAATATGCGCCACGCCATGCCCAGCATAGAATTATGCTCAGATACCTCAGAAGTGTGATGCTTTTTGTCGCTTTTTTCTATAGAACAGCAACGGCGTTCACCCCCGAGGCCCCCGTGAACGTACCGGTCTTCTGTGCCGTCGCAACCGGGCTGCTCCGCGGCCATATCCGGGACGGAAAAGTGTTGCACAACTCCCAAGGTGCCGGGCGGTGTCGAGTGTGGAGAGCTCGGGCAACATCGGTGTTGCTCGTAGCGATCAGCGGCCGGCGGCGTGGAAGGAAGCGTCACGGGGCTTGCTGCCGGCGGCCACAGATTGACCAGAAAGCACTTCCAAATGTCCGTGCATTACAGAAAAAAAATGTTTTTAGACTCTCAACCCAGGAGATGCGCCTTAACTGGACGTGTCCTCCCGACATATGCCGAGGCTGCCATTTTGGCGGGTCGTTTTCCTCAGCAGACCCCTACAGTCTTTCTCCATTGCTGTGACATCCTTTCCTAGGCACGGTGCCTAGTAACGAATGTAGGTCGACCGGCCTCTACGGTGCGATCAAGGCCGATTTATGGTCTGCGATCGTCTGCCACGTACGCAAATCGGGTGCCACGTAGGCAGAATACGATCGCCACAAAGGGTGCCCAGCAGTGGAGAAAGACTGTATCCGGCTGGCACCGTCCCCGTGGCCTTCGCGCTTTACGACGTCGCAGTCCACTCGCACGGACGCCCGTCGTCGATGTCACACAGGGCCCAGGAACGGGGCTGATCTCGTGTGGTGCTCCCGACGAGGGGCTGTGGTACGGCACTCGGGAGCCGTGGTGGTCCCCTTCTCTTAACGTGCGTGTGGGTGGGTGTCGTGCCGTGCTGCGCGACTGGCCAACAGGCAACCTGCACGCCGGACCTGCGGCCATGCGCGGCAGGGTCACCCACAAAGCGGGGGTGGGCTGTCGTGCGGCTGCAGGCGACACCGCAAGGCGGCACTTCTCGGCGCGACCCGAGCATAGGCCCCCCCGGCGAGCGCTTCCTTCTGTCACCCCCCCTCCCAACAGCGTTGGAGGACAGGTGGGGGGGGCAAGTGGGGGATCCCCACTGCGCCGTCACGCGTGTGGTGCGCAACCGCCGTGTCCGTACCCGCCCGGCCGTCAGTGGCCCTCCAGGCACACACTGGCGGGCGGCGGAGGCTAGGCTGTGACTGGCGGCGGCGGCCGGAACGCCGGCGGTGGCGGTCTCGTCGGCGGCGTTGGCAGCGGTGGCGGCGGCGCGGCGGCCCCCACGGTTGCACCCTTCACGTCATTCGTGGGTGCAGCCATCCGCCAGCACATGTGCGCCGTGTATCGCGCGACGCGTCCGCCCTCCTCCGCCAACGCCGATGGCCGAGCGGTCGACGGGCATCACAGCCACGCACCGCGCAGGATGCACCGGTGCGCGTGGGGCACGCATCGCTCAGAGGTGTGTGCGTCGACCTGTTGCTGACCGTCGTGTTGGAGCGGCTTGTGGGGGTAGTAACGCAGCTGCGCCGTCGGCCCGGGGCAGGCGCGGGGCGGCCGAAAGGGAAGCGGATTGGAAGGAAGAGGGGGGGGGTGGGGGGGAATGTGGTTGCATATACTGGTCGCTGCGAGCCCGCCTGCGCACCAGAGGAGCCCAGGTATTGGCGCTCCTGGGTGGGGTGGCGCGGCGCAACTAGCGAGAGGCCGCGTGGGGGAGCCTGTTGGTTGCCGGGGCCGTGCGTGGTCCGCTCCCTTCCCCGTGCGAGTCGCGCGCAAGGAAGGCGGAAGAGGGCGGTTTCGGTGGCCGAGGGAGCACGGGGTGGCGTGGAGTGAGACCCTCCAAGCACATTGGTCCACTTCGTACCCACCGTGAGTCCGCTCTGCCGTTTCGGACATCCTTCCAAGAGGCTTCGGGGCCCGACAAGTGACAGGCAAAGAGGGGGGGCAAGCAGGGTGCCGTGGGTCGGGAGTGGGGAGGAGAGCGAAGGAAGAGACTCGCCGGGGAGGCGGATTGGGGCGGCGACGACGACGGCGGCCGTCACAGCCGCTTTCTGGGGCGTGGCAGTGCCCCCGATAGCACCGGGGCGCTTGGCGGAACGGACGACCCGTGCTTGGTGAGCGGCTTGCGAGAGGCAGGACCGCGCGCTGCGGCGGACGCGGCGGCAGCATCCTCGGCAAGGACGTTTGGCCGGGGGTCTGCGTGGTGGGAACGGGGATTTTCTTGGCCACCGCCCAAGCGTGTTGTCCCTCGACAAGTGGCGGCTGGCCCCGACGGCTGGCGACCGCCTCTGTTCCACTGGGTGTCGACCACCCGTGGCGTGGTCAGGGGTGGGCCCTGGGCTCGACGGGCGGCACGCGGCCAGCTGTGGCTCCCTTCCTCTCCTCCCAAAGCCTGCTGCCACATGCTCGCGCGCGCATTCGGTCCACGCTCCCACCCCCCTCCTTCCCACCCATTGACGTGGTGTCTGTCACACTCTGAGCTTGTGCCTCCGACGGCAGCCGTGGCAGACGTGTGGCGCGGTTACCATTGTTGGTGGCGACTCTTTTCTTTCCCGAGGCACCACCGCCGGGCCCTGTTGGTGCGTCCGCCCTGCGGTGGGTGCTATTGTGCGCGCCCACGCGCGCATGCTGGCCGAGTTGCAGGTGTTCGGATGGTGCCCGCGTCTCCCTTTGCCCCCAGTGCTAACAAGCACCAGCGCATCACATGCTGGGCCCTGCTTGTCTCCCTCTGCCTCTCGTTCGCTGTCCCTGAGGAGCCCCCCCGGCCATCGCACGCCACGGTGCGGTGGTGATTGCGTCACTGGCCTGGCGGGCCATTTCCACCGTCTCGCGGCTGCCATCCCCCTCTCTCTTCTCTATCATCCCTGGCGCTCCCGTTTTCTCGCCAGACGGGTGGCGGCCGCGGCTCCCCGGGCACGTCTCGCCGAGCAGCCCCGCAAGGGAGTGCCGACGTGGTACCAGAAGCGCAGCAGCGGGAGGTCGGGGAGGGGACGGCGGCGGCGACGGCCGGCGGCAGTCGACGCCGGATGCGCATCTTGTGGGTCTACGCAGCCGCCCGACAAGCGGAGCGGGAGTGGAGTTGCGCTTTGCACGAGAGCCGACTGCGAGGACGGGCTGCTGCGCGGTACCGAGACGAGGGCCCAAGCGTCCACCACCGCCGCGTCTGCACACCGGCGGTGAGACGACCCGGGGGGTGGGCGGTCGAGGGCGCCACATCAAGGCCTGCGGGCTCGCCACCGCCGTCCGCCGAGCATCTCCCGTTGCGGGCGTCGCTTGTTTTGCTGCCTCGCCGACGGCTACGGCCTCCACCGCAGCCCCCCCCCACACCGCTGTTGTCACTGGCAACGGCGTCGCAGGCCACAATTCATTGGTGAGAAGCGGGCAACGTGGGCGTGTCCCACACGCGGCAGTGTTCTCACGAACCGCGGGTGTGTCCACCGAGTGAACCAGCGGTGCCACCGCAGCGCTTGGTGCCGTCTCATTCTCGGGAGCAGCGGAGGAAAGCTACGGGGTGCTCACCGGCATCGACACCGTGACGGGGGGGGGGGCGCTGGCGTCTGCTGAGCGTGGAAGTCACGTGGCTGACGCGGCCGGCAGTTGTCAACGGTGGTGGTGGCGACGTCTCGTTCCGCGGCCTGGCAGACTCAGGCGTGGGACCTCTTTCCGCTTCCTTTCTTTGCGTGGGAGGTCCCGTGGACCGCCAGCGTCATCAACCGACGGAGTGGTCCTCGTCCCGACTCGCCACCACCACCACGAGCATCGCGGCAGATGCGACAACCTGCCTCTGCCCGTATCCGCTTTGCCGTGCGTGGCGGCTGCGCGGGGTCGTGGGAGGTCACCGCTCGTCACGCCACAGAGGTGGTCCCCGTCTGTCGCGGTTCTTTCACCACGCGCGCCACGACGTCGCCGTCGATAGCATCGGTAGTCGTTTACGTCTTGCAGCGACCGCGGTGGTCGCTTCCGACGCTGCGCTGGGAAACAGCGAGTACGTCCAACGTCAGTGGCGGACAACTGCTGCAGCGACAAAGTCGGCGGCAACGACGGCGACGACGGCGACAACGGCGACAACAGCGACGACGGCGACAACAGCGACAGCGGCCGCGGTGGTCCCCGCCACGGCGGCCACCATCGCTGTCTGCGGGCGTGGCCCTAGCCAACCACACGTCACGGTGGGCGGACGCGACGACCAAAGTCGGGCAAACGTGAGTGCGACCGCCGGGAGCGAGAAACGACGCCAAAGGCAAGCAGGGCAGCTAGTGGGCGGACCCCTGTGGCGGACGCCAGTATGCAGCTCGGAGGTAGACAGCGGCGAGGGAGCGACAATGGCGGCCGTCGGGGAGGGGGG
>Ga0209093_1001132_pt1 | contig 15105 bp, 22 predicted proteins | sample SidtaG_4_FD_187450 | JGI IMG/M metagenome (GOLD analysis project Ga0209093, IMG submission 187450) | Marine algal microbial communities from Sidmouth, United Kingdom - Sidmouth_Male1 metaG (SPAdes) (version 2) | ecosystem: Host-associated > Algae > Red algae > Unclassified | place: Sidmouth... | reverse complement strand
GACAGGGAAGCGATGAGGCCGGAGCGCGGGGGGAGGCTGGATGGGGTTCGTGTGTCGATGCCAGAGATGAGAAGGCACTCAACTGTCCAAAGGAGACTACTTTATACATCTCCGTGTGATCAACTAGCGAGTCAGATTCCAGGACTGCTTGCCAGACAGTGGAAGGTTATGGATGCTTCCTCGTGATTCCAGTGGATCACCATAACGGACATTTTTTTTGGCGTGCCACGAGCCTCAGATTTCCTTTCCAGCACACACTCGAGAGCTGTGAATGCATTGCTGCGACGCAACCCTCCACCCGGTACACGGAGGCCTGCAATCCCCGAGGGACTGGCGCGGCTCTTGGCGTGTGACCACCCAAGACGCTGACCAGGCGGCGGCGGGCCTCGCCGCCCGCGGGTGCCAGCGGGCCGGGCGTGCCTCCATTCCAAGGGAGGCCACGGAGCGTCAGACGGCAGGCCACTAGCTAGCCTGGGCCAAATGTGGACCACTTCTAGGACCCCTCCCCGCCACAGACACCCCCCGCCGGCGCACATGGTATGAGAAGAAAGCCCGTGCGCTGCATACGTTTTACATGAAGTTTCTTCTTCTGCGCATACGATCCGAGTTGTGGGCGTGCAGAAAAGAAATAAGAACAGAATTTCCTGTCATAATAATGTCGACCATCCGATTGGACCTGATTCTCGACTCGAGACAGGGCATTTCACTGGCTGTGGTCGCACTTCTCTCTGCAATCCCATGAGAATTCTCATCGCTGCATGGCGTCTGTGTTCTTTTTCTATCCCGACAGCTCTAACAACTGACAAAGTCCCCACCCCCCGCCCCCCGCGCCCCGACCACCTCGTCAGTACACGACCGCCACCGCTACCGCTGCCGCTTCCGGCGCGCCTCGCTCTCCATCATCGTACCTGGAACGATTGTATACGGGCCAACGTCACCCGCGGCCGCCCTCGCTCGCTCGGCGCGCTCACGCAGGCTGCGCTTGCGGGCCGGAAATTCGGGACTGCCGCGGCGCACAGCTGCCTCCGCCATCAGGCGGGCTGCTAGTGCAAGGGCCGCCGCCGTCTTTTCCTTCCGTGCGGACTGCGGCGTGTCCTTGGCCACGCGCTTGCGGACAGCATCAGCATCCTGGGCGGCAACCGCCTTCAGCACCGCCGGGGCTGTCGCCTCCAGAGCAAGCCCTCGAGTGCTTACCGACCCAAAGGCGACTACAGGCTACCGCATGTCCCGGCGCGCCTCTGGGCCGAGGCGGGTAGGAAACAGCTCCAAGTCCACCTTTCGCGCAGAGTTCTGGGACCCTTTGCTCAACACGAGCCGGCCCACATCAATCGCGGACAGGAAAACGGGCCACGTGCCCGTCTTTTTGAAGCCATTCACGATGTTGAGGGATGAAAGGCCTTGAAAGGCACCCTCCTTTATTATACCCATCAATTGCACCAAGTTAAACCGGGATTTGCGGGGAAGGGTGGGCCGCAACGCGCGGAGGTGAGCGCGCGCGTACGCCTTCACCTTGAGGAAGGGGTAGCTATCCAGCGCTTGGAGAATGTGGGACAGGCGGGATGGGAACATGAGCACCACCACGTTGGACGCTTTCAGCATCTTGAGACCAATGACCGAGGCGTGAATCTTGCAACCGTCCATGAGCAATACTTTCCACTTGCAGGGGCACATCCCCTTCAACCCCCTCGCCGCAAAGGAGGCTTACACGTCCCACTGGTCGCCATCAAAGCCCGGCTTTTCCCTGCGGTGGACCTCGGCGCCCTCGTCAAGGTAGGCCGCGAGCGGCACGCGGCGCATCTTTCCATGGCCCTGGTCTTCCACCGCGTAGGGGAGGCGACCGCCGCTCCCGGCAATAATGATAAACAGCGGCAGTCGGGTGCCGTCCGCACAAACGGTGGCGACCAGGTTGGCCGCCTCCGCGCTTCTCTGCTCGCTGGGGAGAACGAACTCGAGCTTGGCCGTCCTTTTTTACGCCACCACGGTCATAGGGGTGGTATCCATCAGGGCTCGAGTGTTCATCATTGACTCAACCGTATTCCACATCTGTGCGGAGTGGGTGACATTGAAGTCACGGCAGAGAAAACGAAAAGCAACGAAGAACTTTGCCACAGCCTCTGATGTTGAGGCATCTGCGCGAGCACTCTCAATCCCCACGGGCCTCACCCGACGGAGCTGCGGGTGCCTCTTCAAAAAACAGTGAAAAAAAAGACCGACTAGGGAATCCGCCGTCACCAAACCGACGCTCGGACTCCTCATCCCGCCTCAAATCCGCAATGTACGGACGCAAAATAATGGCAGCCAACTCACAGGTGAGAAGGTCGCCGCCCTTCGTCCAGGCGGCCATGTACGTCGCAATGACGTCTTCTTCCTCGGGTGAAAAAACGTGGGGCGCCCCAGCTGGACGGGGGCGTCCGGTAGCGGCGGTAAACTTTCCGCCACGCGCGAGGGATCGGCGACGGCGGCGCAACTTGTCAGCCCGGATGGTCGCAGAGTCCTCATTGTCCAAGCGCTCGAGCACGGCTTGGGTGCCCTGAGACTGCCGAGCGATTTGTGCGGGAGACGTAGTCAGAATCTTGTTGGAACGACGGTAGTAGAGCTTTTCGACTTTGTGCCTCGCCTCGTTGCTGCTCTTGTTTGCATTGCGGAGATGGCCGTGCATCTGTATCGCTCCAAGGACGTGCCTCACAGCCTTTTGGACCTTGGGAGTGTTGAGCTCCCCCAGGATGGAGCGGACGGTCTCCTTAGTGAATGTATCCGCGTGCTTGGCAAGGCTGTCGGCCTCTTCGAGTGTCATCGGTGGAGGGGCAGATGACGTCGTCCACCTGGCGACGCGGCCATAAAACACCGCGTGTTCCGCAAACATGGCGGTGGCGGCGTCCTCGTACGGCTTGTCCTGTCACACGTCTTTGTAGCCCCCCCAGTCAAAAGAGAACCCAGGCGGATTTTCATCGTCCGGCTCGTCGCCTTTGGAAAATGAGAGCGCGGGCACATCTTTTTCGCTGCAGAGGGAGAGCGCCGCCGCCGCCGACCGCTTGGAGGGCCGCTGGCGCGTAGAAGGTGTCTTGGAGGGCCCGATTTTGACGGAGGGCTTTCTCACCCTGCGGGCCTCGGCGGTGCCGGTGTTGCCCGAAGCCGCACCACCGGTATCGTCGTCAGAGCCCCTCAAGTCCCTGGATGCCTTCTTGGGACCGAGTGCAGACACTTTGGCGACTGCGTGGGGAAGGACAAGAACGCCCAGCCGCTGCTCCTCGCCCGTAAAGCAAGCTTTCAGCTCGTTGACGGCAACAAGTTATCTGCACAACAGCAAACGCGTACAACCGAGGCAGACAGCCAAGTGTGAGCAAAGCAGGCGACGTAATGTGATGGGTAGATCACTGTCAGCGCTCCCGTCATCGAAACGACATACAAGATGCCGACGCACAGGTTTTCTCACGACTCACGCATGGCAGCTGGAACTCTGTGAGAGAAAACAGAGTGCACCAAACATACCCTGGTGCTGAAAAGCTCGCCTTGCTGCTCCGACCCATCTCATCAAACCGCCTGTTAGCGACGAGGCAAACACCCTTAGTGCCACCGCAGGCAGGCTCACACCCTGCGGTCGCGCACACATGCGGATACACACGCACGAGTGCTCCAGCATCCGCGTTAGGCCCAAGTCGAGGACGTGCAGGACGTCGACACCAATCATCGTGTACATATGAAATGGTGATGTCGACAGGCCCGCCAAGCGGAAAGGGCGGGCATCACACTGTGCGCGCTGTGCTTCTGCTCCAGCATCAGCCGGCGGCTCGGCTGCTCCTTACGTAGCTGCAAGCCGCTGGCCTCCACTTGGTCTCCGAGTACCTGGGGCGTGTCCCGGTCCACTGCCTCCAGCGCCTCAGGCGCCACCGCCGCCTCGTGGCGCACAGTGCACATAGAGAACGGCAGTGCGGTCTTACCACCCTTGAGACACAGAAGCCCCTTCTCCTCTGGCAGGTCACACATGTAGAGAAGCATGCGCGGGAAGAAGAGCAGGTCCAGGTTTCCAGCGCGCACCTTGACACCCACGTGACTAGCTGCAATCGCCGACCGAAACACGAGATACAAAACGCGCTGGAGGATGGAAGAGCGGCACTTTCTTGAGCGCTCCTCTGCGCCCGGCCCCTTTCCCTGGTGTACAACGGGAATGTAATCCACCTTGAGCCAGGCGTCCTCCCCTTCCTCTTGTACCACTGTGATGCGCAGTGGGTTCAAGTTGTGGGCTGGTGGCACAATCGAGAATCGAGGAAATCTCAGAAAATCCACGAATAAGAGCCGAAAAGACGAAATTCTCGTGAGTAGCCAGCCGCAGACCACAAGATTAACACAGACGAGTGTCTCGAAGCCTGATTTTCTTCCACCCTCGCTCTCCCACCGAGCGTGCGAGCGTACCACCTGAGCTTGAGAGCCTCCTGGCATGGCTCAACCCGTGGAACCCGAGCACGAAGCTGTTCTCGTCGGTCTCTTTGATGGCCTCCGCCTCGCATTGCCGAAAGGCATCTCCGTCCATCGGCTCCTCTCGGCGGTTCGTCGGGGGTTCCGGACGGCTGCCTCCGCTCCACAGTTTGAACTTCCTAGCGTCCTGTAGGCGCCGCAGGCCCAACTCGAGCTGGCCGAAAAATCGTCTGGTAAGTCTCGCCCCCCTCCTTTAGGTCTGCGGTAAGCCACCCTTCGTCTTCAACGGCGTCTTCAATGTCGTCTTTGAGGGCGTTCTTGAACGAGGCCTTTGATTGAAACGTGTCACGGATGCCGAGGATATGGCCGAAATCAACGGGCATCCCCGGCTTCGTCCGGTCCCATGCGTCAAGTAGGTCATACCGCCTCTCCTGGTCACTTACAGACAGCCGTCCGCCGCCACACTCGAGAAAAAATCGCTCCACCTGTCGCAACCTGCACCAGTTGAAGCGTCTGGGCCAGCAGCCCCTGCGTAGCTTGACCAGCGGCACCGTGGACTCCCAGTCCTTCTGGTCCTCGTAGTTCTGACGGAACTCAGCAGCGACTCTGGCGTACTTCTATACTGCATTGGTTGGCTGAGCGTTTTTATTCGCCCCGCTCTTTTTCTTGCGCGCGGGGGCGGCCGACGTTTTCGGGCGCCGCGTGTCCGCAATGATGGAGTCCAGCCTTGATATCGCGTCGTCGACTGCGTTGCCCTCAAAGTCAAACACGTGCCCCGAGCTGCCGGCCTGAACATGGACGCCGGCACCACCGCTTGACGGCTGCTGACAAAGAGGCGGCGGTGGTGAAGGCGGTGCATCACCGCTCGGCGGCCACCCGTTGCCACCATCGCCACCGCCGCTGCCACCCGCCAGACGTGTGGGTAACAACGGTGGCGGCGGCGGCGGCGGCGGCGGTCGCAGCGGCGGCTGCAGCTACAGCGCCGGCGGTGGTGTCCAACTGCTGCCACCGCCTACGACGCTCTCAGCTGGGGCGGTGCACGCCGCAACGTCGTTTGCTCCGCCCGCTACCGGGGGCAGACCGCCGCTCGGCTGCGGGATGGCGGTCCGGTGCACAGACTGGAGATGCCAGGACAGCCCCTCGAGCTTGCGAGAACGTTTGTCGAAGAGGCAGCAAGAGAGGGGCTTGGGGTGGGCCCCGTCGTTGCTCGGCGCGTTGCCCTTCATGACGCCCCACCTGTTCCAACAGCAAAGGCGTTTGGTACGGAGGGCGGGCTCGTAGAGCGAAAGGGAGGGGATGAAGCCGACGTGGAAGTCAGCCGTCGGCGTGGGTGACAAGGGCGTGGCGGGCTTAGGCGTGCCAGTGGTGCCGTAGCGGCTGTCTCGAAGCGCACCTGACGGGTGGCAACTCCAAACTGTCTTATCGGAAGCCTCGGCGAAAGAAATCCTGACTTTGGTTGAGCGCTACAATCAGTGCAGGGGACAGCAACAAACGATGCTTCACGACGCTGGCTGGCGCGCGTCGGGTACACAAGCCCTCTGCTCTCACTGGTGTAAAACGAGAGCGTGACAGACCCCCTCCTGGCCCCTCTCTTGCCCAAAGCAGCAGAGAGTGTCAAGAGCCTGCCTCACCCCAGGTCGGCGATAGCAAGGGAGAATCCAACGTACAGCGCCTGCCCTTTCTCCATCACAGGAGACGGCGGTCAGGGCTGCCACGCCTCGCCCACTCACGAGCTCACGCGCTACTGTCTCCCAATCGCGATGGCAGCACAGAAAAGAGTGGCGCGCGGCACGGCAGCCTGGACGGTCGAGGGCATCCGCGGTTGGAGGCGGAGGGATCTTGAAGCAAGGGGGGGACAGAAGTAGAAACCCTGGGCACGTGCGGATCACAGGGTTCTGCGCTCTCAGGTGACAGCCCACCTGTGGATACAGCGTCCGCATTCCCGTGATCTTCGCTAATTGGATGCCTCGATCGTGCATTCAATAGAATTGATAGGCATTGGTTGCGCCACGACCGACATAATTGAACGCAATACAGTGCGCTGAGGACAGTGGGAGCGCTGTTGGGCTGCAAGATCTTAAATCTCGTCCTACCCGATCGCCAGCCTGTCTACCCAGAAAACCTGTGCGCCTCTCGCACTCGGCGCGTGTCGACCCGCTGGCGGCGCAGCGCTTGCGTGCCAGCGTCGAGTCGACTCGATTACGATCAGTTCCGCTGCTGTCGACCCCGCCACGCGGCCAGAATGCACCAACTTTCTTGCGGCCACCTGCGCTGACTGCATCCAATAGCGCTGCCCGACGTACCCACCATCTTTCGAGAGAGAGCGGACCTCATTTTTCCGCCTTCTGTAAGGTTCTGGGATGGACGTGTTTTCCCTCCACTGTCCTGGGGACCGTCAGAGTACGTTAGGCCTGATCTACTTGACCGCAAAGCGCTGTGCGGTGGGGATTTTCGCGCGCAAATCCACGCCTAGAAATGCGGCTCGTCACTTAGTGTGTGACCTCGCGCGTGGTCGCCTGTCCACTTGTGTGGCCGTCTCCAGCTGCTTTTGATCGTCGGTGGTTAGAATTCACGAGTGTTGGTACAGCTTGAAAGCGCCGGCTGCAGCCGGTAGAGGTGCTATGGGAGCGGACGCGCCTCCTGTGGGAGCGGGAAGCGGGCTCCCACGCTGAGCGTTCTCGCGCGTCGTGGTCGCGCGCTGTGTGGGGACCCCGGACGCTTGGCATTACTTTCTCTTTCTTAGCTCGAGCCCGCCCGTGATGCGCCGATCGTCTATCAGGAGGCTGGCCGCCGCCGTGTGGCACTGGGTTGGGGAAACTGACAAGCGGGCGGTAGAGCGGCGATGGATGGGCGGGGTGGGCTGCCTGGGCGGCTGCCTGGGTGGCGGTGCAAGCCGTCGAAGGTGACCTTATAAGCATGATCACCATGCGCGGGGGAGGCACACCATCCATTTCCCATTACTCCCACCACAACCTGCCCGTGCCTTGTCCTGAGCCTGTTGTGCAGGCGTCTTGCGCTCCTTCCAACCCTCTACGCTCCCCTGCTAAGTACGTTGTCGCCATGGCGGGCGGCGGCACGCCTGACCGTACGCCTGCTCCGACTTTCCAAGACCGGGACAACAAGGACACTCTCCGTGCTGCTTCTGGCGCGCGCCCGCTTTTGCCCCCCCGACTCGCACCCGCGCTTTCCAGTGTTGGGTCTGGGGTCCCGATCCACATGCAGCAGATCCCCTCTCCTCTGCTCGGAAGCCGCCACGCTCCTGCGGCGGCGCACGCCGCGGTGCACCAGGAGGCGGTTACCGCCTGGAGCTCGGCAGCTGTGGGACGTGTCGAGACGGCGGCCTCTACATCCTCCCTGGCGCCTATAACCACGGGCCCGCTGCCTCGTCATCCGCACCTCCAATTTGAGCACCACTCCACAACCCTCGCGGCTGGGACGGTGCCTCACAACAATGAAGCCAACCTTTCGAGTTCCAAGGAGGCGCCGCGGCTGTCTTCCAAAACACACAAGGGCCGCCCAACCCCCCGCCGCCGAACCAACCTGCCTTCTGTCTCGTCGCTCGCCTCTGAGCCCGGGCTCGGCCTCGCTTCTGGCCGCGTCGACGGCTCCGGTGGCGTGTGTCGCGCCCTGCCGCGACGCACGCCTCTGGCTGCTCCTTCCGTCGCACGCCTCCCGCATGCCAAGACGAGGGTGTCCGAGGCCACCCCTCCCAAGACCACCCCCGGGGATGTTCCGTATGCCGAGGTACATGCGGGGCTCCTCAAAATGTCTGGGCAGGACGAAGTGCTCGGCGATAGCACTGAATCAACTCGTGGCGCGTCTCTGAGTGCGCTGTCTGTCGCTGTAAGCAAGATGCGGATGGCGGAAATCGAGGCCATGTCTGCCAGCTCGACGCCGGCAGGCCTCTTCGTCGACAGTGACGACGCGGAGCGTGTCATTTGGGCGGTGGCGCCTGGAGCCAAGCGCGCGAAGATGCTGGACTTTGCGAAGCCCCTCTACGTGCCTGACGAGATGTAGACCTCGCGTGGTGTCGACAAGGCTCGCACTCTCTCTGCAACTCCCTCGTTGCGCGCGCCTCCCTTGACACGCTCTCAATAGATTGCCTGCGCCGCTGCGGCGGACGTTTCCAAGAAGCGCGCTGACGGCCTGACGATTATGGTCGGCATTCGCAGGTTGCTCAAGTCTCGCACCATGGCCAAGACGGGAAATGAGACGAAGACCATTGACCTCTTCCCGTTCGCGAGTCAGCGGTCCGCCATGGTCACGTGCGCAGTTAAGGACCACACCGAGTGCTCTGAGACAGAGGCGAAGGAAATTTTTCTCGAGACCATTCTGGCAGCCAATCGCGCCAGCACGCGCTCGCGCGACGGGGCTATGGAGCACGACGCTCGCAAGCCCGAGGATCTCGTTAAGCCCAAGTCTAGCAGATCGGCCGGCACGTCGACTCTGTCGGCCAAGCTCAACCAATCCATGTCCCACACGTTTGCTGACCTCACGCGCAACATGAAGCAGGCGTAGTTTGTCAAGGTGACCGGCCGCCCCAAGCCGATCATGACGTCCGTCGCTGCGGCAGGCTGGCTGGACCAGCGCTCCTACTCCATGAAACCGGGGGGACGGGGCGGCATCATCGCGGCCATCATGAATGGCTACAAGAATCTTGGCGTGTACGACCAGCGCGTGCGGCCGGCGGCGGGTGCTGGCTCCAACCCGGTCCCCACGATTTGTTTCGGTCACTACGGACTGGGGTCGTTGTGTGTCCGGGAGGCCTTGGAGTGCATCCAGGACGGCGCGTCCGACTCGGGCGGGCCGGATCTGTACCGGTACCAGAGGTATGTCGACGAGGTGATAGTGCATGACGCGAATCTCCCGAAGACCTCCGGGGAGACGGACGGGATCCTCCTCTGTGACGGGGGGCACCTCCAGCACGCGGTATATGAGGCAGAGTTCATGCCGAAGTTCGGAGGTGCCTGTGAATGAAGAGCGGCGGGGGTGACCGTAATGGGACTTGCTGAGACGGGGTGGGTTGCCGCGGGGGCTGACCGGGCGGAGGGGGTCGGGGTGGAGGAGGGCGGCATCGCTGGTGATGGGCAGAGCGTGATCGACGGTGGTGACGGGAAGGCCGCCGTTGCCCTCCCGGCGGAGGCCGTGGCCGCTGCGGCGGAGGCGGTGGTCGTGACCGCCGAGCAGGTGGCGGACGTCCCGATGTGCCACCGCGTGCGATGGCCGCGGCGGCGCCGTCGCCGCCCGTGGCCGCGGCGGTGCCGTCTCTGCCAGAGGCCGCGGCGGCACAGCCGCAGAGTTCCACCAGAGCCAGGGCTGCGGCTCTTTTGGCCGCCGCCCAGGCCGAGGCGGCGGCGCTGCTTGCCCTGGAAGATGACGATGACCTTCTGTGACGAGCAGTGGGTTACCCTGATCTGTGACGTGGCCAACCGCACTTTTTGACGCTACCGTACGCGTGCATCATGATTTGGAGTGTGGGGCGACGGGGGGACGGGGGGACGTCGGGATGGGGAGCGGGTGCGAGGGCCTGCGAGCGAGCAGAGGACAGAGTGGTGCCTGGGTGTGGGTCTTTTTCAGTCCCGTGTTTCTTGGTCGCTTCTCGGCATCAGTGCTTCTTCTCTTTCTTGCTTTCGTACGACAAAGCAAGGGAAGAATCTCGATGGTGGAAGGTCGCCATGTGGTGCCACGTACGTAGCACGCTTGTCCCTGAACGAAACAGAGAACAGGCAGCACCCCCTGGTGCCGGGCAGTGCAGCACGAGGATCGCCCGTCTCGCGATTGCGATGAGATTAGATATCGAAGCCAGATTCAACTCTCTTGGATAGTTTTCGCACCTCCAATCCGGCAGGTTTCGTCTCCGGTTCGACACCGCATCCGATGGGCAAATGTCCATCGGATGACCCCTTCCGATGGCACCATCGGACGCGATATCGTTACCATCGACAACTTCCTCCTAATAGAGGGTTTTCGCCGTCAGTTCTTCGGTAGTTCTTCGTTAGTTCTTCGGAAGGACGGCCGGATCGCATTACAGTCAGGCACCTGCTTCCGAAGAACCCTTCCGAAGTTGTCGCTATCTCGGCGAAAAAACGAAAGACTGTTTCCGAAGCAGGACCCGGCTTCACGGGGTCTCTGAGGCACCCCTGGCACAGACGCCCTGAGTGGAGCCTTGGCCTTGCTGTCTCATGGGCGCTAAGGGCACGGACAGACGACTCGAGCGGGACCGCTGAGCTGCACGCCCGGTGCTGCTATTGTCACGCCACCGCACCTCGCTGCCCACTTTTATCCCCGCGGCCTATCAATCCTCTCTCCACCCGCCGCGCTTCCCCGTGCTCTATACTTTCTTCGCTGCCTGGCAATATGGACGGCGGTAGGGCTGGAGGAGACGTCCATTCGAGCGGTGATCAGACGCGCTCAACACCGAAGACACTGTCTCGGCCTTCCACCGGAGGCGAGCTTGACGGCTCTGTGGCTCATGATCACATAGAAATGGACCTGAATAACGGCGAGAGCGCCAGTGGGGGTCGCCCGAAGAAGCTTCGGCGCCGATGGACGCAAGACGCCGACGTCATTTGTGTCCATGCTGTACGGAGTGCCAACGCGCACAGGGCGCCTCGGGGCAAGCGTGTGGAGCGGTACGGCGAGACGGCACGTATCTTCAACGACCATCCTCAAGCGCCATTTAAAGTCGATTACAAAACGATACGTGACCGTTGGCTGCTGTTGTATGATCACTTTGCACTAAAGGACAAGAAGGAAGTATTGACTACGGGGCAAGAGAAGGACGTCACGAATCTCGGAAAGCTGTTGATCGACGCAGTGGAGGAGGCGCAAGACCACAAACGGTTGGAGGATGAAGCCCAAGGAGAGCAGGAAGGGAAGGAGCAGCGGCTTCTTCAACGTGGTGAGATCATCACACGGATGGTCATGGAGCGGCGGGCGCACCGTAATGCTGATGGCCTTGCAGACGCGAGCGCCCCGTCAAGGGATCCGACGAGCGGGCGGGGGGACACCACTGCTCCACCCGGCTCGCCAGGCAGCAGCAAGAGCACGCCAACTTGGCGAGGGCGGCGCCGTAAGCGGTGCGAGATTGAGGATGACGACGTCGTCGACTTGCTGGAGAACAGCGAGAAGCGGCGCTGGGACCTGAAAAGCAAGGAGATTGAGCTGGGTGAGCGTCGATTGAACCAAGAGCGTCAGCTGCACGACGACGAGATGGCGCGTCGAGATCGTTTTGAGAAAGAGATGCGTGAGCGCATGGACCGCCGCGATGAAGAGCAGCGCGAGGAGAGAGCCGCACTTTTACAAGTTGTTTCCTCCTTGGTGAGAAAGTTGGGGTAGGCTGCGCTTTGTCTTTTCTATGTATCTGGGACTTTGATCGCTACGGCCGTGCTCACCCCCCCACTCGCCAGCCGGGCACCACCATGTCATATAAATGCAATGCCCGTCGCACCCCCCAACACGACAGGAAGAGTTGCGTCGCCGCACCGGCCTCCACCGACCCCACTGTCGCCGCCAACCGCTGCGTCGCCTCCCATTCCCCCGCCACCTGCGTGCGCCACGTAGATACCGACAAGTGATGTGGGGCGGCCATGACTTGTAAGCCACGGAGGCCTGAACAAACCGCATCTTACGTTTCCAACAGACGCACGGGCGCCCGAGGTGCTGCCGCCGCGTGCCGCCGCCGCGCCGAACAGGCGTCGGCCATGGCTGTGGCCGCCGCGGCAATGGCGGCGGCCGCCGTCAGATCGCAGAGTGGCGGCTGCGGCTACGGAGCGGCCTCGTGGAGGGTCGCAGGGTGCGGATTAATGGTGGATGGCGGCGTGGACGCGCCCCGGTGACATGGCGGTGCGGCTTATCGCGGCAGGCGTGCGGCCGAGCGGCGCACCCTCCCGCTAGCGGGATGCGTGGGTGATGGAGGTGGTGGCGGCGGCGGCGGTCAAGTGGCAACTCGCCTCCCCCCCATCGGTGGTGCCGAGCGCGCCGGCGACACGAGAGGCGGCGCAGGCGGAGCGGCCAGGCGCCAGGTGCCACAAAGTGTCCGCCACCGATGCGGCCGTGGCAGTGGGAGGTGGGCGGCCGGCTGTAGTCGCTAGGCCTGAGCGGATGTGTGGCCAGAGGAGCTCTCGCGCCTCGGTGGCCGCGCCAGCGAGCGCGCCGGCGGGCTACGAACTCTCGCATCCGGAAATGTGCTCCACCTGACCACGCACAGCAACTGCAGACCGCTGGTGGTGGTCATGCACATCCTCACGCTGATGGCGCCGAGTACCGTAACTTGGGGCCACAGAGCGTTTCTGATGATCAAGCCGCTGGATACAGGCCGAGGTACTCCTCCCAGGTGGGGGGGTCGCACTTAAAAAAACGTGGGCGTCGCCCCGCCGTAGACGCATCATCGCAGGTTCCACACGAGAGCAGCCACACGGTAGAGAAGGCCGACTGGTGACTCTCGTACCTTCAGCTTGCGGGCGAAGTCCAGCGCGGAGCACGTCTGTTTGAAGTCCTTGAAGCCCCACTCAACGGCTGACCGCGGCACCTTCATGGTGCTATTGCACTGCTCCTGTTGCTCGGTCAGGCTACCGCAGAAAGCGGCCTGCAACCACGGCCGAATCATGAACGCTGCATCCCCATACAGGTAGTGCTGCTCTCCATCGACCACCAGAGCGTCTGGCAGCACATCGTCCAACCCAGACTTGTGGTACAACGTCATGTCGTGACGCCGCCCCTCCCACGGGCCGAAGAGATAGAAGAATAGGCCGTCGGGGGTCAAGACGTTCAAGAACTTGACGGCATGCCTCCTCTTGTGGCCGCTATAGCATACTCTTTGTAGGCCTCCCCCGGGTCGAGACACAAAGAGCGCCGTCTCGTCAACAAACCCCACGCACTTGTCCATAAAAGCCCCCGCCTCGGCAATCCTCCTGCTATACAAACCTGCTCTCTCCCTCATGAACTCAACCCGCCACTCAGAAAGGAGAGAACCCCACTTTACCACCAGCAGTTCTATCGTCGCATGAAAAATCTGGGACAAAGCAGACCCGCTCCTTCCAGAGAGCTCCTCTAAGTCAGACCAGCGAGATGGGGACGACAGCCGCCGCAGCACGATACAGAGGCATTCAACACGATCAACAGAGTGACGAGAAACAGGAAACGAGGTGTCTACTTGCAACAAGGTGGCAAGTCGGCCAATGTGTTCGGGGCGGAATCGAAAGAGGGAAAGCGCCTGCTCACTAGAAAATGCATTGAGGTTGAACGTGATCCCACGGATGCGCCTGGAGCGCTCCAGCAAAAGGGCAACTTCTCGCTGTGCCCGCCGGTACCTGATAACCAACGGGCCCATGTCGGCGAGGGTCATGTCTATTGCGCTGCCCGCAAGCAACGCGTTGGCCATCACTCGACGGCGCAAGAGCCAATAGCGCAAACCGTTACCTGCGATAGAAACCATGTGTGCAACGAGGGCACTGGCGGAACCACAACTAAAGGTGCAGCACATGTGCAGTCGGAAGCAGAGGTTCTGCACGCAAGGAGAGTGGTCGAATGGTCTTCTGGCACCGCGACTCCCCGGGTACCAGATGCAGCCTGCCACTCGGAATGAAAGCCGTCAGACTAGGGTTTGTTACATGAGCCCCACTTTGTTGGCGACGGGCGCATGAGCGCCCTACTAGCGCCTTAGCCGCGTCTGACGGCGCCCCATGCGCCCCCATCGCCCTTGGTAGCCTCCCGTCGAAAGTGCATGTGGCCCCCTGTTCTACTTCGTGGCTGTGCTGAAAGTAGATCTCGGGTCCCTTGAGGTACCCAGGACAGCGTGTTTGGAAGGCGTGGTCAAACTGCACCCCCTCCCCCCCCCCCATTCAAATGAGCTGTTTTGCCATGCACGATTCTGAGCAGCTCTGAGATGTATTATTAGAGCCCAAATCGTGCCCCGAAGCTGGCGGGCGCTGTCAAGTCCGCCCGACAACCCTAAACATGTCAGACAGACGGCCATCAGAAACAGCTTCCGGCGAAAGGTGTTCTGGGCTAACGATGTCGGAAGGGTGTTTCGGAAGCACTGTAAATATGCTTCCGTCAGAGCCTTCCGAAGAACGAACGAAACAACGTACGGCGAAAGGTCTCTAATGGTGATCCGATGGCGTTTGTCCCCAAAAGAAACGATCAACACGCGCTCTCATTTCTGCATATAGAAAAATCGTAGCCTATGGTGCGTGTCCCAAAAATGAGACATCGCGGTTTTTTTTTTTTTCTCGGCCCACTGGCCTTCTGCAGCGGTCCGATGATGTAGTGTGACCCACTCGGACCCTCTGCGTTGCCAGAACGGCCCCTGACAGTGTTAGCAGAGGCGGCACATCCTCACGTGTCATGGGGGGAAGTGTCATTCATTGCAGCTTCGACAGGCGACGATCACGCCCCCCAATCAAATGCACGGATACCAGAGGAGGCATGTGCTGACCATTTGTGCGCGAAGAAAAGGGCACCACCTTATGGTGCGTGTCCCAAAAATGAGACATCGCGGTTTTTTTTTTCTTCTCAGCCCACTGGCCTTCCGCAGCGGTCCGATAATGTAATGTGACCCACTCGGACCCTCTGCGTTGCCAGAACGGCCCCTGACAGTATTAGCAGAGCCGGCACCTCCTGACGTGTCATGGAGGGAAGTGTCATTCATTGCAGCTTCGACAGGTGACGATCACGCCCCCCAATCAAATG
>Ga0209093_1001131_pt1 | contig 15114 bp, 12 predicted proteins | sample SidtaG_4_FD_187450 | JGI IMG/M metagenome (GOLD analysis project Ga0209093, IMG submission 187450) | Marine algal microbial communities from Sidmouth, United Kingdom - Sidmouth_Male1 metaG (SPAdes) (version 2) | ecosystem: Host-associated > Algae > Red algae > Unclassified | place: Sidmouth... | reverse complement strand
CCGCGGCCGCGCTCGCCCCCCCATTTGTCGCGCGCTTCCGTGGTGCCGCTGCGCTGCCACTGCCGGCGACGATGCATCGCGACGGTGCGCCACCGGATCGGTGCTGCGTCCTCCCCCCCCGTCCCCGCCACCACCCCCACCCACCGGTCCACACCCGCGTTGCTGGTGGGTTTTCGCTGCAGCTTGCTACATGCGTTTGCCGATGGAGCTTCCCCCCTGTGGAGATGGGGACAACTTGGGCTCCGCTTCGTTTGTGCTACCCCCTGTTTTGGGCATGTCGCAGATGTCGGCTGGTTTGCCGTTGCCGAGCCAGTTCCACACCCAGGAGGATGACCTATCGGTGTTTGGCGTCCTTCCCCCCCCCTCCTCGGTGGTGGCCTTTCTTCCGGCGGTGACGCCAGCCCCGTCGGTTGCGTTCCCCGCGGCGGTGACGCCCCCCCCGGCCACGGCACCTCCCCAGGCCGTGGCACCCCCCCCTTCCGTGGAGCTACCCCGCGCTGGGGCGCCCCCCCTGGCCATGGCCCCATCCCCCGCTCTGCCGGCCCCCCCCGCGGCATTGGCCGCCTCGACCTATCGCTCTCCGCCCTCGGCTCCCCCCCTGGCGGCGCTTGTCGCTCCTCCCTCTCGCTCCCCTCTCTCGGCGCCGCCTCTGGCGGCTTTTGGCGCTCCTGCCTCCTTCCCACCTCCCGTTGCATCGGGTCCAGCATTCGTCGCTGCCCCGCTTTCCGTCCTTCGGCCGGCGCTACCACCTCCGTCTGCTCATCACCCTGCGTTCGGCCCGGCGGCGTCCCCCCCTCAACACGTGCCACCGCGTGTGGCGGCATTGCGGGTAGCTCCCATCCGCCCGCCGCATGTGGCGTCCTGTCCCCCGGCGGTCGCGTCGACAGTGGCCGCATCCCAATCTGTGGTATGGCCCTCGTCGCCTCGAGCGCCAGGCGGTGGGTACTTGCGGCGGCATGCGGCCAGAACGCCGCCGAGCCGTGCTCAACTGCCTGCGGCGGGAACGGCAAGGCTGTCACGCGCCGCGGCACGCTGCTCATCACCAACGCCCGACTCGACGGGTGCCGTCGACAATGAGACGGCGGTGGCGGAGCTGTCAGTCGGGTCGAGATGCACCCCCCCCCCGGTGTTGCAAGATGGGGGTGCGGCGGGTACACCATCATGTCCGTCCGCGGGTGGTCCGGTCGACCCCCGGTTGACCGCGGTGCCTGTCCCTGACGCTGGTGCACCCAAGCGACCTTCCACCAGTCTGGCTATGCCGTCTACACTGTTGGACGGCGCCAGCGGCTCTACTTCTGCCTGTGTCGACGGGACTACACACGGGGCTACCTCACTGGACCTGGACGACTTTTCGCTCCGCGTGCTGGAGGCAGTGCGCATGGTCGGGCAGCCGCTGCTGGGGCGTGGAGAAGGCGGGTGGACGGCCATGTACGTCGTGCTCGAGCGCACCCCGCGAGCCGCCATCACCTACAAGGGCGTCATTGTGGACTGCTCTCGGTCGATCAAAACCTCAACGCAGGGGCAGGCCTTCATGTCGGACTGGTCGCGTCAAGGCGGGAGCGCCACCGCCCCGCCGCCAGCTCGCAAGCATGGGGGTGGTGGCAGCGGAGGCCAAGATCCTGTTCGCCCTCCAGTGCCGGAGGACGACGACGACGACAGCATCGACGTGGATGCGTGCCTGCGTGACACCGCCGGCATGGGCCAGGACGGCGGGCTCGGCGAAGAGCCGGGTGCCGTGGACGTGTTCCCCGACCTGACATTCAACACCCGCAGCGTCATCCAGCAGTCGCCGTCGGCGCAGATGGGGAAGCAGACGCTGACGGCGGCCGAGATGCACGAGCTGATGACCAGCTGCGGCCTGCGCACCTACAAGCAAATGACATTTGACATCATCAAGTTCATCTTCGCCAAGGGGAGCAAGACGCTCAAGGCGCAAAAGGCCGTCGCGCACTTCGAGTGGACCCAATTTTGCCCACCCCTGCTGCTGCACAACAAGTGGACGATGGAGGGCGGCAAGATGGCGGTGGATGGCAACCACTTCTACCCGCCCAACCACTCGTACGCCAGGGATCACGGTACGACAGAGCATAAGCGGCTCGCCCTGTGCGTCGCGGCGCATGTGTCGCCGTTTTGGCGGTCGGTGGTCGTTTCATACTTCAAGGAGAACCCGTTGGTGGGCAAGGCCGTGCCGAAGCGCTTTCGCGGCGCTGACGCCGCTTTTGCAAAAGCAAAGAGCAATGTGTCGGCGAAGAAGGCGCGCCTCGCGCTGAGCGGGAAGCCGCGCGGCGGAGCGCCGTCCAAGACTGACGCGACGCCGCGGCCGCCGCCGCCGCGGTCGCCACCACCGCCGCCGCCGTCGCCGCCGCCGCCGCCGCCGCCGCCGCCGCCGCCGCCGCCGCCGACGCCGGGGGGGGGTCGTGTAGCGGGAGGCTTCAACAGAAGTGCAGCCACCAACGTTGTCGGACGCGCAGGGACGGGTTGCGGCGGTGGCGCTACCCACCGGGTCGGCGGCCACCCCGGTCACGGCGGTGGACTGCGCCCTGCATCCACTGGCGGCAAGCGCCGTCTTTCTGCTCGCCCTCCCCCCCCCCTCCCCGAGGGTCGTGTGAGGACCCACGCTCTCGCGTCAGTGACGTCTCGGCTGCCTGTGTATCAAGTGGCTCGCATGCTGCCCGCGCCGCTCCTGCCAGAAACTACGCGCTTCACCACCTTCCCCCTCGGCGGCGCCGCCATGTTTGCCCTCACGCGGCGAGAGCAGCAGCTCGATGTTCTCCTGCCCAAGAGGCACCTGGCGGAGGCTATGAAGGCCATGCAAGGCGGTGGCCGCGTCTCCATCCCGTTGGACGGTGGCTCGGTCGATGACCGGGACGCCGAGGAGCTTGCCCTGCAGATTGAAGTCGACGGGCACGAGCCGATCAAGTGCACCACGGCGACATTGGTCAACATGGCGGGCGCCCACCGCTTCAACGATTCATTACAGATTTGCATCGGCTTCTACGCCTGGATACGCCCCCTGCTGTGCGACGAGCAGCTGACCTTCCCCCCCGCGCTGCACCATCTCGTCGGTGCTCGCTTGCCCGTTGCGGCCGTCGCGCGCGCCGTCGTGGCAGCCGTCGGCAAGCTGGTCTTGGACGACACAGTGTGGCGCTACTTTTCCATTGACGACGGCGTGCTGGGAGCCATGGTTGGGTGCAACCTGTACGGCGGGTACTCCATCCCGGTGGTGGAGGTGCTGATGGCGGGTCAACGGCGCTTTCTCACGAACGGCATGCTGCGCGCGTCGCTGGTGGAGCTGCGGGAGCACTGCCAGGGTTTGGCATCGCGGTCGGCGGTGCTGTTGACCAACCAGTCGGCCGCGTTCACTACTGCCTTTGCCGAGAACGTCGAGGAGGGGGATGCGCGCAAGAAGGCGCAAGAGATGCTCGGCGTGCTACCCAAGCTGCCGTACACGCTGTACCTGATGATGCTGAACCTGATCAACGAGCACTGGATTGCCGCCGAGGTGCTTGTCCACTCGGGCTCCATCAACATCCTTGACTCGTCGGCGGGGGGCTACGCCACGCCGAAGGCGCACGCCGTTCGCCGAGTGGAGCTGTTTGCCGAAGAGGCGTCGCGCTTCCAGCGCGCTGCCGACCCCACCATCCCTGATTGGGACGGGTGGACCGTGGAGCATGTGACAAGCCCGCGTCAAGACGACGAGGACAGCTGTGGTGCGTTTGCTTTGGCTCATTTGTGGTGCGCTGTGGAGGGCCGCGACTTGCGTGCCATCCGTTGTGTTGGCGACCAGATGAGACTGGCCATGATGCATACGCTGCTTGAGCGCGGCCGAGTGTACGACGATGCTAGAGCACAGACGCGCGCGGCTGCGTGATTGCATTGTTCATCTTGCGGCGGGGGTGTACACGGGACGACACATTTCTTTTCTTGTTCCACCTCTCTTGCTACGTGGTGAGCACCGTCCCACCGCTGCAATGCTCTACGGGTCTTTTAAGCAAAGGGTGTGGTTTATTCTCTCCAATGGCTGCATCAACAGAAGTAACCATAGCGAGCTCCTGGCCGACTGCGCGTCAGGGGAAAAACAATAGAGGGCACAAGTTCCGACAGGTGGCATGCGCCCGCAAAGCAAATCGATCATGCAGAAAGACAGCGGTGGTTGCCCACCTCGCCTCGAAACGACGGGGTGCCGACGGCACCAACCCGAGCTGCTGCAGTCGACGTCCGTAAAGCCCCACCGCAGCCCCGCCTCCAGTGTCGCCACCCACCCGCCACGTCGGTTGCGGGTCCGCCCCGACACACCCGCGCGTGCCCGCCCCCACCGGCCACCGGGTGTGCTCCATCCCGTCCAACCCCACCGGAAAAGTTACGCGTGCCCCAGCAACGGTCGCTGAAACCGCTCGGTGCAGGGAACGGCGCAGTGGCAATATCTTGGACGCGCCGCCACACGTCGCCCGCCCCCTCACGCCCACCTCCCCCCCATCGGTCCCCCCGCCTGTATGCGCCACCGCCCTTGCGACCGCCGACTGCCGGGCATCGCCATGCAACGCCGGGGGTCGCCGCCAAAGTACGTGCCACCGCCCATCACCGCCGCCCAGACGATAGGCTCGGGCGGGCCGGCGGGCCGGCCGCCGATTACGCCGACCGCAGAAGTAGGCGGCGGTGCGACACCCCGCTGCCGACGGTCAGGACGCGGCCGCCACGGGGCGACCGAAAAAGCCGCGGCAATGACGATGTAGAAGACTCTCCCCGACACCCGGTCCCCCGTCTGCCATCCCAAAACGGCAGGTGGCGACCCCGCAGGGAAGGCTCCCCGATCGCCGAGGGCCCCGACGCCACCGCCTTCACCGCCGGGGGCGGTACCGTCGCCGGCGTCGGGTGCAGGGTCGACCGGCAGCAGCGACGTCCCGCGCGCCCCCCGGCCAGCTGCGAGCGAAGCGCGGCACCAGACGGAGGTACCGAGGCACTGCCCCGCCGCCCGCGTCACGCACGTCGAGTCGGTCACGACCGACACTGGGAAAGGGTAGGTCCAGCAGGCGGTTGGGGGATGGTAGGCCGTTGAAGGCGACGCGCGCGGCCTCCGTACCAGTTCGTTGACAGCCGCGGGCACCATGACGTGCCGCTTGGCAGTCTCCAAGGGAGGCTACAGTAGTATTTTAATCAATTTGCATCAGCTTGCATTGTCACGGCCTTAAGCTCCAATTGACCCTGGCTAGACCTGAGGGCACTTTCAAAGAGGCTCCCTGCGGGCTGGGCTGCGCGCTACACCCCGAGAGCTCTGTCGATCATGCAGCGGGCGCCCTCTAACCGTGCGGCTTGGGCAGAGAGCGCGGCCTGACCACCACCTAGATGAGCCGGTTGAGCTTCTGCCATGACAGTGTGGCTGCGTCTGATGCGAGACGGGACTGATGCTGACGGCAGTCCATGAACAGTGGGAACAGAACCTATTCATGACCTTCTGGACGAACGGAGTAGAAGAGCGGGGGGCGATGAGACAGAGGTCCCTCAAAGCAACCTGAGAATAGATGTTTGGCTCTGAGCATTGTAGCACAAGACTGCTTGTGTATGGAGGAAATGAGGCTGCACAACAGACTTCTAGCGCAGTGTCCCTCAGCTGTCCACCAGGATTCAGGTTTCCGTGTTGGCATTCATACACACATTACTCTGCCCCACTGAGATGGCTGACGGCACAAGCTTTCAAATGTTGAGTGCCAGACGGGTAATCGTCGAGGGGCGTGAGGGTCGTCACGCTGCGGGTTTGGCAATGCAAATGGTGCGAGAGCAAGCGGGGGTTGCAGGTATGCTGCGAACCAGTTATGAATCAGCGGGGAGGCGACATGCGGGGGTCGCTGGGCAAAGTACGGGGGCAGGCGCTGCTTGCGACCATCGCGTACCCAGCACAGACAGAAAGCTGTGATACTGGAGCTGCTGGGGATGGAGCTGTGCGGGTGCGCGCACCGGGCACCACTTTAAGCTGTTCGCCTGGAATAGAACGTGCCGCCCAGGTCTCAATGCTCGTCAATGCATTGGCACCAGAACGTTGCGGCACTGCATGCATTGACGTAGCCTGCCAGACTCTGCATTCTATTCCTTCACGTGCGGGTATTTCTCGCAGCACAGGCACCGTACAGAGGCATGTTCTCGACGGATACAGACAAGCCCATCCCTGCGCGCTGAGGGTGCGCACCACTCAATTAGCCGTCCTGTTGGGAGAGTTGTCATGGAAGTCCCTCTCAACCACACCCAAGTGTGTTTGTAGCCTCCCGCAGAGGGACCCTTCCTTCAGCAGTAGGCACCAGTTTGCGAGCCTTCGACGATACCTACCAACGCCATTGCCTTGGCCTGTGGTCCAGGCAGCGCCTCGCTGCCGCGCAGCTGCGGCATGCCCCCACCCTTGCGGCAATCCCCCCTCACGTTCTACTCTCCTTTGAGGCAACCCCCCCGTACGCCGCAAGCTCTCTGGTCGCAGAGTTACGACCCGCTGGTGCGCCGCCGCTGCGTTGGACAACAGGTGGCATCCTGTGGGAGGCGAGATCACCCCGGACTCTGGTGCCGGCGGCGGCGCTGAAGCCGCCACCGCCGCCGCCCACGTCGTTGACGCCAACAAGGCCGCTTTCCCCTCTCCCCGGCAACCTGAACCCCCGAGAGCTGCGGCGGACCAGCCGATACCACCGGCGGGGAAGCTGCAGCGCGGTGGTGAGGGGCAGTGGCCGCGGCAGCGGCAGTGTCGCCAGGGCCGTTGCAGCCTTGCGGGCAGCGCGGTGGCGAGGAGCGGTGGCGCCGGCGGCTGCGGTACCGGAGGTGCTCGCTGTGGCCGCGGCGTGGCCCAGACCGCCGTCCACGACAGAGTCACTGCTGCCCACCTCCACGCCTCGCCGCCCCAGCCGCCGCTAGGCGGGGATTTCTTGCCCCCCCCGCCACAGCGCTGTCACCATGTCGGCCGACTGTAGACTCCCCTGTGACAGGTGTTAGTGCACTACCCACTGATCCTTTGAGTTCACTTAGCATTATGGGTCCATCCCCACACTTTCTTCCCCCCCACTCTGTGCTGAGTTCTGGTTGCTGGTTGTGCGCCGCTGACAAGCAGAAAAATAAAGGGACGCATGCATAGTTTATTTTTCAACGTCCACGTGCACCCTGCGAAACCACTCTGGCCACTTGCACATCGTGCGCTCGTCCAAGTTGTCTCGGTACAGGGCGATGACGTTCGAGAGAGCCTGCTGGTAAACGCTGAAGATGATGAAGTGCTTCTGATTCATCTGCCGGAGATGGTGCTGCTGCCGCCGCGCCAGAGCGTTCCGCTCCTCGGACGAGGAGGTGTTGGCCCCGTCCATGGCCACGTACGAGTCAGGGCACATCGCCTTGGTGCAGTCTTTGTGGTTCTTGCGCCAGTGAAACCTGTCGACGCGCATCGCCACCCGCTTGGCGACGTACGGCAACCGCACCAAGGCCGTCTTGAGGCTCGCACACGCAAAGTCATACACGATGACGTCAGGCAGTGTCGCAAACAGCTGTACGATGAACTCAATGGGCATGCGCTGCCCCTCCGCGCCGTCCAGCACGACCACCCCAACGCACTTGGGGTGAGCACAGTTGCAGTTCACGCCAAACGTGCCCGCCGTCCGCCGGTTCTTCTTGCCCATCTCGTGTTGGCAGTCGGGCGCGTCCGTCTGTGCGCTCGACGCCCCCACAAATCCCGGCATGCCGCGCAGGCACGGCAGGCCCGGCGCCCAGACGCCCGTCCTCAAGTAGTCGTTGCCTTGGTCCGCCGGCTCGTTGTACACGGCGCGGTACCCGGCCTCGGTGGCCTCCCCCCTCAGCCACGTCTCCGTGTACTGCTGCGGCGTGTACGTGTGGCTCGGGTGGGCGAGCGACATCTCCATGCGGGAGATGGGCTTGCCCCTGCCGCGGCGCTTGTCGCTCTCGGTGCCGCCTACGCCCTTGTCGTCGGTGCCACTGTTCCTGTCGTTGTTGCGTCTGGCGCCGTCAACGCCCGTGTCGTTGTCGGTGCCGTCGCCGCCCTCGTCGCGCGCGCCGACGTCACCCGCCGCACCGGTCTCGTCGTCGGCGCCGTCTATCGCGTCGGAGACGTGCGTGTCGTAAGCCTTGCAGGTCTCCTTGAGGGCAGTGAGGACGCCGACGAAGAGCTCCCGCACGCGCGGAGAGAGGCAAAAGGCGGGCCCAAGACAGGCAACGGCACCACGGAGCAGTCGCTGCTCCGTCACGTCTTCTCGGCTGAGGGTGTCCGCCAAGTCAAGCAGCGAAAAGTCCTCGGCCGACAGCGTCTTGATGAGCGCCTCCACCGCGCCCCACTGGTCGCCGGGTGCCCACACAGTGAACGGGTCGACGACCAGCGCCCGCACGAAGTCAACAAGTTTGATATTGGAAGCTGCCGTCGAGGGGATGTGGGGCAGTGTCGGGAGGATGAGTTCGCGGAGGCGAGCGGCTGCTCGCGCGCCGCCCGTGTCCAACAATGCCGGCTCGTCGAGGATGTCGGCGTACATGCGCAAGGGCGCGTTGGCGTCCCACGTACACTGAACGGGGTACAGCGGCTCGGCCGGGGTGTAGTCGTCTCGAAACACCCCGCCGACGTCGGCTTCGAGCGCCGCCTGGTTGTCCTCCCCGTCGCTCTGCCACTCGTCGTCCTTGCCCGCCTCCGTATCGCCGCCCGCCCCGCGCTCAGCGACGTTTTGAAGGTCCTTATTCAAGCCGTCCTTGTCTTGCTCCTCGTCCCCATCGCCCTCCGCATCCTCCTCGCCCTCCCCATCGTCCTCGCCCTCCCCATCCTCCTCACCCGCCGTGTCGCCGGCAGCCTTCTTTTGTCCGTCATCTTCCTTGAGAAGCGCCTCGACGCGCCTCATCAGCACGTGGGGCACTCGGCGGTGGAGGTCCGCCGGGGCGCCGACGACCGTCCAAGCCAGCGAGCGCGCCACCCGCCCGCAGTCAAAGACCTCCGCAAAAAAAGCAAACAGCTCCCTCCGCACGCCGCCGTCCACTGACGGGTCCCAGCCGCGTTTCTTCGACACCCCTTCAGCGTGAGGCGTCAGCCCCGCCAGGACCACCGGGTTGCCCTCCACGAGAGGGTACCCAATCATCGGAGTGATGGCCATCACGTGCCCGCGCATCGCAGAGACCGTCGTGATGGCATGGTTGGCCTCCAGTGTCGGCACGGCCGTCGACACAAGCACCCGCTCGAGCGCCTTGCACACCGCCTCGTCGGTGATCACGTGCGCAACAAGGGACGCGCGCGGCACCGCGTGCATCGGCACGATCGTCTTAAAGAAGGGAATGATGAACTGGATGCCGTAGCCGACCTGCAAGCCGTCAAAGCCGATCGTCGCGTAGCTGCCGTCCTCCCGCCGGCACTTGAGGCACTGCGTCACAGCGGCCGGAAGGCCGTCGATGACCAGAGACAGGTAGAGCACCAGCCCCGACCGTAGTGTCGTGACCGAGCTCAACCGCAGGTTGGACAGTGGGAAGTTCCAGCCGCCGCTCAGCTCTTGGTACGCCTCGCGCAGGTATGCGGACGAGCTTAAGGAACAGCCGTTGCGACACAAGTCCACTGCCAGCTCAAACAGGAACGCCTCGCAGTACAGCATCGATGCCGACTGGAAAACGACGCCGCGCTCGCGCCCGTTAGGGATGATGCGCATCCCGCACTTGGTGCAGCGCCACACCTCCACGCGCGCGACGGCCACCCCCTCGCCGCACTCGACCGTCGCCGCGATCGTCTCAACCTTGGAGTCGAGGTGCCGATGTAGATTGCATAAGTGGCAGCGGGAGGAGGCCGCGTACTTGATGACGAGGGAAGTGTCACGCAGCGCGTCCAATACAGCCGCGCGCTCCTTCTGGGCCACCTCCGATGGAACGATGGGCCGCGGCTGGGTTGAGCGCGGCGACGTCTTGTAGTGCGGCAGCTTGGTGCGGGGCGGCCCCGGCGGCGGCGGGTCGAGCCCACCAGCAGACTGGCCCTGCTCGTCCATCAGCTCCTCCGCGCTGGCCGGCGGATCGGTGCCATCGTCGGCGGCGACACCTGCCGCGCCGTGACCGACCTCCCCATCGTGGGTCACGCCCTTGATCTCGCCGTCGTCCGACTCGTCAGAGTCGTCCCCGTCGCCACCCCCCTTGGCCAGCTCGGCCGCTGCCCCCGAATGCTCGCAGTCGGCGTCGGACGTGCGGCAGGAGTAGCAGATCCAACCCCCGCTGCGCGTCTTGCGGACAGCCACCAGCGGCCAGCTCGACTCGGCCATCCTGACGAGGCAGGTAGAGTCGCCAAATTGGACGGCCTTCCCGGCGCGCCGCTGCCGCAGCAATCACGACGCCGAGAGGATGGAAAATAGCTGCTGCATCGTGACGCCGAGGGCCGCCTGGACGGCCTTGAGCGCGTCGACCATAGGCTCCCGCATGGAGCACACAGCGCCGTCCTTCAGGCAGTTCTCCACCTCACTGCACGCGCAGGAGACGCCCAACTCGGGCGTCCACGAGGCCTCCACCGCCACGCACTGGTGCCGCCCTTGGTCGTCCCGCGAGCCGTTGGTGCCAAACTTGAGCAGCACGCCAACGCTGCCCACAGACGACAAGTCCCAGGCGCGCCGACGGAGAGCGGGGTCCGACACGCCGGCGTACTCAAATCGGAGGTTCTTCAATCCCGCCATGTCGACGCCGGCCGCGTCCGCGGGGAGAAACAGCTGCGTCAGATTGAAGAAGGCACTCGTGGAGAGCACGACGACGAGCACCTTGTGAAGGGACTTCCGAACGTCCAGGCCCGAGCCCCTCACACGCCCCGTACCGCGTGCGTACACGACACGGGCGCGTGCCCCGGAAGGGGGGGGCAAGAAGCCCGCCGCGTCGTGACTCCCCGCTTGGTACTTCATGCGCCGCCGGGCGTCCCCCTCCAGCCCAGCCAAGGAGCCCGCACCCACAAACGACAGGCCATCAGGGCGATGCAGAACCATAGCAGGCGTTGATGGCTCCTCCGGGCGGCTCACAGGACCGAGCAGCGCATCGACGGGGACCAGGGTCAGCCCAGGAACAGATGTAGAGATCAAGGAAGGCGGCTCCTTACCCTCCACCATCCCTGAACCCCCCGCCATGATGGCACCAGCAGGCAACGACGAGGACGGTGCCACCGGCGCCGCCCGCGAAGGCGGTGGCGGGCCGAGCGCGGCGAAGAGAGATGTCGCCGGCCGCTGCCGCCACCGTTGCCGCGGTAAAGGTAGGCTTCGGCCACTTGCAGGGGAGGCACGAACGGTGCCAGCCGCATACGGGCAGGAGGAGGGGAGGCCGCACCTGCCGGAGCGCGGCGGCGCCGGAATGCGGCGGCGGCGGCCACCGCCGCCCCTGCCGCCACCGCCGCTGCCGCCGCTGTCGTAGAGGTCGGCGGCAGCCACTGGCGGGGGTGTGGGGAGCGATCGCCGCTGCCGCCGCCGCCGCCGCCACGGGCGGCGGGAGGCGGCGGCGGCCGCCGCTGCCGCCGCCGCCGCCGCGGTGACGGGAGGCACCGGCCGCTCGCAGAGGAGGCACGACCACCGCCACCCACGCCACAGGAAGAGGTTGGAAAGTAGTGCTGAGGGGACAGCAGGAGGGGCGGACGTACCGGCCGGAGCGCGGTGGGGCCGCGGAACCGCCACCGCCACCGCCACCGCCACTGCCACCGCCACCACCGCCGTGGTTGCGGTCGTGGCAGCCGGTCGCGGCGGGCGGTGGACGGGGGGGCAGGACCCGTGCAGCCCGCGGAGGTCGACGAGAGGGGGGGGGGGGGGGGAGGAGAAGGAAGGCCGCGCAGGGCCGAGCGCAGCGGGAGGCCGGGGCAGCGGCGGCGGCGACGGCGCCTGCGGTCGTGGGGACGGTGGTCCGCGTCGGGGTGGCGCGACCGGCCAGGAGCGTACGCAGGCATCCCGATCTGGCGCGCTTTCTGGCGCCGAACCAGCCACGACCGATAGGATTCCTGTGTCGAATATAGTCGCCCAGTTTGGGAGATTCTCCCCCCGTGATTGGGCGCCAGAGCGGCCCGGCCTGGTGCCAGTGGGGCCCATCTCGAGATGGGCCCTTGTGCCCCATTGTTGCGACAACTCGTAGGCCTCCTGAATGGGGCGGTGGCGCGTCACGCTACGATGGGCGTTTGATTGGTGGTATCAACTACGAGGTTTCTGTCCTTTTATCATGTACGGCACTGTGAGAGCATGCGGGATTTTCATGTGTTATTGCATGCTCTGTGAGGGGCTGGCCACCGTCAGCTGTTCCACAATTTCCCAACGAGCGCGATTCTCGTTGGCATCTCGTTATGGGGTGGGGCCCAACGATTCCAAGAAAGGATGGGGTTTGTTGGGCTTTCGTTGGGCTCTTGGTCTCGTTCGGGATCGTTGGGGATCGCCCCAACGAGTCCCTAACGAAGGTTCTCTCGTGACTCTGATGCAAGGACACTCTTTCTGGGCCACACGGGCCGCGGATCACTGACGAACTACCATTTGATACTGCTGTCACTCAACTCGCACTGCACTTGAGAACAGCAGATGCTGCATCAAAGTGGCACTTTCCGGAAATGTGGATAAGCCCGACGGGGATGGACACCTGGACAGGGTGTGGAGTGAGAGAAGGTCGTTGTCTTGATGCTGGGCTTGACCGGGCTGATCCCGGCCAAGCCCCACTCCTTTTAGAACCCACCAGTGCGGTCTATAGCGAACGCGCTATAGCGCGCAATCCCAGACAGCACTCCGCGGAGGTCCCCGCGCCAGTCCCGGCGCCGTTCCTCACGCCCTAACTCGCGCACGCCCTCTAGCCCGCCTGACGGTGGACACTGTCGGCCGGTACAGCGTACCCCCAAAATCTCACACCGGGGACGGAGGTGTGGCATTCACCGACAGCGCGGGACGTCGTTGCCAGAGCGACACACCTTGGACAGTTTTTCTTCAGTTCGCCTGGAAGGTGACCCATTGGCGGACACGTCCGTAGTCGGCCTGCCGCGTTCTGTGAGCTGTGGGCAGCTCAACAAAGCCTGGACGTCAATGCTGAAGAAAACAGGTAGTGGTGAACATCGCTGTACTTGAAACAGATATAGATCTGGACTGGCGGGAGTACCGCTCGGTGCACAACAGCTACGCCCCAGTATTGTCACATCCGGCCATTCCATATTGTACCCTATGCACCAGCATTAGCGATGACCGCATATTTCTGTGCGGGGGCCGGCCGGACCGCGCGCGACTTCCGCAACTGGCACCTTGACGCGTGCGACGATGCGTGCGCGGCGGCTTACATGGCCGACGCGGCCGGCGTCAAAGCCTCAACACACAGCGCTGCCATTTCGAACGCGCCACCGCGCAGCGCGACGCGCGCGAACAGGTTGAGCGTCGCGCGCACGGCGGCGCGCATCGCTGCACCGGCGTTCCCCATCGCCCCCGCGCGCATCACCGCCGTTACGATCGCGCCGCCACGCACCCTGACACACTCGATGATTATCAGCTCAGCATATTTAGCTGCACGTACGCCCGCCGCGTCCTATACAGGCAGGCCCGCCGCCAACCCTTGCACGATTGGCGCCCGCAGACACGTCCGCTGTTGCCACCGCTCCGTATGGGGCCGCATCGTGCGCAAGGATGTTGGCTGTAATCGCGCCGACGTCCACGTTGGCTCTCGGCACCGCGCCGCCACTCAAAGTGACTTGTCCAATGATGTTGGGCGCGACGCGCGCGGCGGCGCGGACGGCCGTCGCCACCGTCTCCAACCGGCTCGCCACCAACCTATGCGTGGTCGGCACTCGCCGACACGTCCGCCGTATTTAAAAGGCCTCTGCATATGGTGACTCGTGCGACGATGTAGCCATCCAAAATCTGTCCACACAGCGACGGTGTCTGCTTGTGCGCTTCATGCGTTGTGTCCCGCGCGAAATTGTCCAAGGCACTGCACGCAGTTTGATCGACCATGACATTGTGTTTGGTCCCTAACGTCGCTGTGATCGACTTTGAGCAAGTTATTTGGTCCTTAGAAGAGACCTGCCGCGGCTCATCACCACTCGATCACGAGAGACTGGGGTGCCAGACTCCAACGAAACCGGCCTCCGTTAGAGGCTGCGTTGGGCTTCGTTGGGGGCCCAACGAAGCCCAACGAAGACGCAAATCGTTGGCTCGTTGGCGCAACGGTTGCTTCGTTGGGGAATCGTTGGGAATCTTAGTCAAAGCTGACGCACAGCGCTGTGCTGCTTAAGTGGAGTCGGAGCACATTGGCCTTTTTCCCGATGCGGAACACACATTCTGGTGTGTAGACCCCCTCACATGTGGTCGTGGGTGCAGGTATTCAACACATTTGGTTGTCAACCACAGTTGGGGTCACCATTGATTTGTCCGCTTTACACCAACAGTTGCGTGTGATCATGACGAGTACAGATATACGGTGTCCGCAAGCCAACGATGAGCCCATCAGCGCTTCACAGCGGAATGAGTAAAAAGGGCGAATGCCGCCATAATGCCAAGGTCCCGATGTGGCACCGTCTGCGGCCTGATGTGATACACTGCGCGGCGTACTACACATTCTGCGGGAAAATCTCCCCACAGTAAGCACAGCAGTAGCAGAGGACGAGTGACCCAACTGCTGTACACGACCACCGCGTGGAAGGCACAGGAGCATCTCCGTTGCTCCCATTGACACGCCAGCCAGAAACACATTCCTAATGCAATCCACCAACAGAGACGCTCAGAAGCCGCACAGGCAAGAAAAAAGTGCCACTGAGCTCAATGGGCATCCCCTCAAGCTGGACCATCGCACGAACACATGCACGTCCATGCGGAGAACAATGTCAGGCTGTGACGTAACCATGGTCTTCATCCTCATCCACATCGAGGGCAACTATCTTGAGTAGGAGAGTGTGACGGAGTCGCTCGGCCGCCAGTGCAATGTCCCGCAGCATGACCCCATCTGTTCATGCCCACAACTCAAACTCGGGCACGTACGTAGGTAGCCGCATGATGAAGAGCTCCATCATGGTAAGCTCCTCCTCCAGCCAGCGCCGCATGAACAACGCACCGGGGGAGTCTGGCTCATGCGCAGAGTCGCCCAACGACGTCCACCACCGTTGCCGCTGGCAGGGCAACGGCCAAATCCTCGTCCTCGACGGCGAACTGCAGCAAG
>Ga0209093_1001130_pt1 | contig 15116 bp, 9 predicted proteins | sample SidtaG_4_FD_187450 | JGI IMG/M metagenome (GOLD analysis project Ga0209093, IMG submission 187450) | Marine algal microbial communities from Sidmouth, United Kingdom - Sidmouth_Male1 metaG (SPAdes) (version 2) | ecosystem: Host-associated > Algae > Red algae > Unclassified | place: Sidmouth... | reverse complement strand
AATTTTTTTGCGAGTGGCAACTGTTTCGCTTCTAAAAATTTGTATGCTAAAGCGTGTAGTATTTTTTTTTGGAGGAAGTTTTATATGATGGTTTTGCTGTGGCTATAATTTAAGTTTGGTGCTGTTTCTTTTTAGCAATGCCAACAAGGGTACACATAAAATAACACCAATACCTAAACAAATAATAAATAATTTGGAAATGGTGGGCCAATCGGTTAGTTGATTTTTTGGTATAAACCAACTTAGTAAAAATAGGCAAGCAAAAAAACTTAACCGCCCTATAAGGCTAATAATAGAGTAAAATGTGGCCCTTTGGCCGGCACCAATTTTGGGTGTTATTAAAGCGTGTAATGGTGCTTTAATTAATGCACGTGGCACGCTTCTAAATAAAATAATTGATATTAAAATAGGATGAAGGTATATGCCTAATAAACCAACTATTGCTAACATAAATAATAAGGAGAACACCAATACGTTTACAAAGCCAAAGCGCCTTGTTATTGCCATGCTTTTGCCTGCTGCCAAAGCACCTATAAACATGGCGAGTGCATATATAAACCCACTTATTAAGGGTGCTTCCATACAAGAGGTGAGCGTTTGGTTTTCTAATAGTTGTAAATAGGGTTGATAAAATTCGTAGGGTATATGGGCTATTACATAAATAATAGTCATATAGCTAAATAGCCACCCAAACGGCGCTGTTTTTAAGTAACCTATGGTTTGTTTTAATTGATTAAATATCGTTTTTGCTTGTTCGTTTGCCGTTCTGCTGGGTTCTTTAAATAAAAATGTAATAACAATTGCTGTTAATGCAGCTATTAATGTAATGGCATAAGGCCAAGCTAAATTATAGGTGCCTGCTATTCCGCCAATTAATGCAGCTAAGCCGCTACCCAACATTACGTACTTATTTACAGCAGCTTCTCTGTCGCCATATTCGCTTTGTAGCTTTGCATCTTTTAAGCTTTCGTAATAAAAAACAGTATTGGTGCCGCTTTGAAAGGCCATCCAACAAGCAAAGCAAATTTGTGCAATTGCTAATACCCAAAAACTATTGCCTATTAAATAAAACCCACAAGCCAAAAACAAAGCCATTGCCGATATAATTAAAGTGGCTCTTCGGCCAATAGCATCAGAAAAATAACCGCTTGGCACTTCTAATATTACCACCGAAATATAGTAAATGGCTTCTAACAAAACCACTTGTTTTAGGCTTACTAACTCACTAAAATATAAAAAGAAAACAGGCATCCATACTATAAAATGAACCGCCACTTGATAAATAGGATATAGTTTTACATTATTATTCACCGCCCAAACTTACTACTAAATAGTGAATTGTTTTTGAATGTTTTTTGGGTGCTTTTGAGTGTTTTTTGGGTGTTCTTAGGTGTTTAGGAGTGTTTTTATTTTTTAAGAAAACATACTTCAATATAAATAAATAGTAATTTCGCTTTATTGATGAAGGTTGAGGTGGCGGAGGTAAATTTTAAGATTGTTTTATTATAAAGTTAAACTGCTCGTCTCTTTCAAGTTCTTTATTATCCAACATTAACTCCAAAGTTTGGCTAACAGTAGTAGCATTAAATTTTAAGCTTTCAGTTATTTCATTTAGGTTAAATGGTTTTGTTGCTAACAGTTTAATAATTGCCATTTTTATATCTTCTTGCTGAGGTATTTTTTTTTGCGTATTCAAAACATCTCTACAAACATCGCAAGCGCCGCAGTTATTTTCACTTTGTTCATTAAAGTAATTTAAGATAATACGGTTTCTGCAAACAGCTTGATTTTTAATAAAAGCTAATACAGCGTTTATATTATTGCTTCTTACCGTAAATAATTGTTCAATTTTTTGTGTGTCAAATTTTAAATTTTCTACTGGCAAACGTTCTTCTAAAAAAGTTAACCTTGGTTTGTCAGTTTTAGGCTGGTAATCTATTATTTTCTTTTTTCTAAGATGCAGTAGTTGATCTACCAAATTAGTTTCTTTAATTTTTAAAGTACGGGCCACTTTTACTTCATTAATTTGCACATATTGATCTAAAATACCTTCAAAACGGCGAAGCAAATGTTTTAGTAAAATGCCTTGTTGTGGTTTTTCTTTTTCAAATTTTTCTAACACGTGTTTTTTAGCTCTTACAAAAATTCTAGAAGGAATAAAAAAAGCATCGTTGGCAGAAAGGTAGCCTTCGTCGCTCAATAATTTAATGCTGTTGTAGGCTTGCAAGGCATTTAGTTGAAAGCTGTTACAGAAATCATAAATATCAAAATCGAAGGTTTGGTTTTTGCCTGAACCAATTGCCAAATCGAAGTGGTTGCCTATTGCTTGATAAATTTTTTTGGCAATTTCGGGCGTAACTTTGCTTAAAGTTAAATGCCTTTTTAAGTTACCTACATCGTTTTTGTTGTACAATGTAATGGCGTAACTGTTTAAGCCATCTCTGCCGCCACGGCCTGCTTCTTGGTAATAAGCCTCTAAGCTATCGGGCAAATCTAAGTGGGCCACCAACCTAACATCTGGCTTATCAATACCCATACCAAAAGCATTAGTAGCCACCATTACGCGGCACCAATTTTCTATCCAGTTTTGTTGTTTAGTGTTTCTTAAAGATGCTGGTAAACCGGCATGATAAAAATCGGCTGAAATATTTTGTTGCAATAAAAAGCCAGCCAAGTCTTCGGTTTTTCTGCGGCTGCGCATATACACAATTGCCGAGCCTTGCATTTTGTTTAATATTTTTAAGATGCGTGGATATTTGCCTTCTTCATACCTAACATTGTAAAACAAATTTTTACGGCTAAAACTTTTAGTAAATATTTTATGATCTTCTTTAAATTGAAGTTTGTCAATGATATCGGCCTTTACCCTTTCGGTAGCAGAAGCTGTAAGCGCAATTATTGGCAGGTCGGGTTTTATAGCTCTAAGTTCATTAATTTTTAGGTAAGGCGGCCTAAAATCGTAACCCCATTGCGAAATACAATGTGCCTCATCAATAGCCAAAAAGCTAACGTTCATTTTTTGAAAACGCTCAATAAAAATTTTGGTTAACAACCGCTCGGGCGAAACATACAATAGTTTGGTTTGGCCATATACGCAGTTGTCTAAAATTATATCAATTTCACGGCTGCTAATGCCAGAAAATATGGCTGCAGCTTTTACTTCCCGTTTTTCTAACTGCTGCACTTGGTCTTTCATTAAAGCAATTAGTGGCGAAACTACCACACAAATTCCTTCGGATGCTAAAGCTGGTATTTGAAAACAAATGGATTTGCCTCCACCAGTTGGCAACAAAGCTAAGGTGTCTTTCTTATTTAAAATAGCGTTAATAATGTCTTCTTGTAATGGTCGAAAACTATCGAAACCCCAGTAGGTTTTTAAAATGCTTTTGATGTTGGTTTCCATTGCAGTATTTGGCCGTTAACCTGTTTGGTGATTCTTTTATCCAGCTAATAAACTGGCTTTTCTATACTTGGCAAATCTAATTGCATATCAATAGCTGGCATATCAATCATATGGCATTTTTCACAAAATTTTGGCGTTTCGTTTTTGTACCATTGTTGTCTAAAATGTTGGTAGTCATCGGTATTTAAACAATGTAATAAACCATCTTTAAAAACATTGCCAAAATTTAATTCTTTAGGGAAAGGCTTGGCGCAGCAAGGCGTCATAAAACCATCCCAACTAACATAATAATGCGACCAGGGGAAGTTGCATTTTTGAAAACCTTCTTTACTTTTAAAATCCCAAACTGTAAAATCAACGTTGCCCAGTTCATTGGCTTTTTGCTTTGCTTTTTGAAGTTGTTGTTTAAAATCTTTACTCATAAACAACTTGTAATAACCAACATTGTGTGCAGTTACCGATGCTACATTAAATGGTGTAATGTTTAAATATTTTACACCCGTATTAACGGCCACTTCAACCACTTCTGCCATTTGGTGATAGTTTTCTTTCACCGCTACAAAATTGAACATTATATCGGCTCTTTTATCTTTTGCATTTTGGGCAATAGCAGCTACGTTTTTAATAAAAAAACTATAGTCCGATTTTAAGCGAACGGTTTCATAAATATCTTCCACTCCATCCATCGAAATTTGAATAGTATCAATTTTATCTGCCAAGCGACTGGCTACTTCAACGCTATTAGGCAAGTGTGCATTAATTGAGATAAAAATAATAATGCCTTTACTTTTACAGCGAATGTAGTCTACCGCCTCTTCAATTTGTTTGTACATTAAGGTCTCTCCCAAACCAGTTAAGCCAATAGAATCTACATAAGGGTAGGCTTCATCCACCACTTTTTTTAATTGCTCAATAGGCATAAAGCCTTTTGCCATTTTGTGGCCATATAAGTACTCTCTTGGGCAAGTAATGCACCTCAAATTACAATGGTTGGTAACCTCTAACATAATAGAGTTAGGGTACGCCACCTTGGTGCTTTTGCTAAATTTATAGCTATAATGTTTCGCTTTATTGTAACTATATTTAAAAAAATCGCTACCAATTGGCAGGCTTTTTAATCTTTTTATGGCTTTGCTTATTCTTCTATTTGACATTTCAATATCTTACAAAATTAGCAAAAATTAGCAATAAGCCTTCAACAAAAGCAGTCAATTTATTAATGTTAAATTAAATTTTTTACAAAAGCATGATTGTTTTTAAAAATTATATGCCATATCTTGCAATTTGAAAATGCGAACTTTAAATTAATCAAAACATATTTACATGAGAAAAATTATATTACTATTGTTTATGGTGGTGGCCTTAGCATCGTTTAGCTATGGCCAAAAAACAATAACCGGCACAGTAAAAGACGATGCCGGAGAAGCGCTTATAGGCGCTACAGTTATTGAACAAGGTACCACAAATGGAACCACCTCTGATATTGACGGGAATTTTACTATAAGTGTAAAAGACCCAGAAACTGCCATTATTGAAATTAGATACATTGGCTACGAAACAAGCACCCACGCTGCTGCTTTAAGCGATAAAATAGACGCTGTTTTGTCAACAGGTAAGTTATTAGATGAGGTAGTTGTAATTGGCTACGAATCGGTAAAAAAATCTGACATTGTAGAATCTGTTTCCGTAGTAGGAGGCGAAGACTTACAACTAGTCCCGATTTCGAGTGCCGACCAGTTATTGCAAGGCCGTGCCGCTGGTGTAGAAGCTACGGCAATAAACGGAAAACCAGGCCAACAGGCTTACATCAGAATTAGAGGATTAACCTCCATTAATGGAAACAACCAACCATTATACATTATTAACGGTGTACCAATGCCCTCAACGGCTTTTGCTGCAATAAACCCTAATGATATTGATAAAATTTCTATTTTAAAAGATGCTGCAGCTACTGCAATATATGGTGCCAGAGCAAGTGCAGGTGTAGTAGTAGTAACCACCAAAAATGGCGTAGGCACTAAATCAACTGTAGAATATTCTATTCAAATGGGTAGAAAACAAGCCGTAGATGATAAGGTGGAATTAATGAACGCCAGAGAAAAGTTGAACTATGAAGCAGCACTATCTGCTGAATTTGAAGATTTTAATTTAAGAGATCCTGAAGATTTTGATTCTTTGTTATTAAATACATCTAATTGGGAAGATGAGCTTTTAAGAAGTGGCAATTTAATGGCCCACAATTTATCATTTTCAGGTAATAATGAAAACGGCTCTTATTATGCATCTTTTTCTAGGTATGATGAACAAGGAATTTCTCTCGGTTCTGATTTTGACAGAACTACAGCAACATTTAATGGGAATTACAAAATAAATGACTGGATAAAAGTATCTAATAATTTAAATGTTTCTCGTAGAAATGATACCGAATTAAGAGATCGTTTTAACGTACAATCACCATTTTTTGCAAGATACGATTACAACCCTTACATCACTGTGTTTAATTATGGAGAAGATGGGCAGTTAGCTTTAGATGAAAATGGAAAACCTACATACAATTCTGCATTAGGATTTAACATTGTTGAGGCAATTGAAAATAACCCCGAAAGCAGAAGATGGAGTGATATTTTTGGTAACTTGAAAATTGATTTAGAACCCATCGACGGTCTATTACTATCAAGTTCAGGTGGTTATACTTTTAATACTTTTAAAAATGAATATTTTATTCAACCTGGTTCAATTTTAGACAATATTGTTGGTGATCCTGATGCACCTGGAATAAAACGAGATGCGAATAACTTAAGAAACAGATATAACTGGATCAATACTGCGCAGTATGATTTTAATATTGGTGAAATGAATAATCTAACCCTAATAGCCGGAACAGAATTTGTAAAAGATCGTTTTGAAAGAATTAGTATTTCTGGTAAAGGTTTCCCCGGTAGCTTATCAGTACAAAACGTGGCTGCTGAAATTACCGATGGTTTCACAACTTTAGCGGAGTCTTCTTTGTTTTCAATTTTTGGTTCTGCCAGATATGTTTTTAATGATCGTTTAAATTTTAAAGCAACAGTAAGAAGAGATGGCTCCTCAAGATTTGGACCTGATAATCGATATGGTACTTTCTATGCAGTAGGTTTGGGGTATGATTTAGCACAGGAGTCATTCTTATCTTCTTCAATAGTTGATCAATTAAAACTTAGAGTTTCTTACGGTACATCAGGCAACGAGCCAGTACCTTTTTATGAGCATCTTGGAGTATTAGACTTTGCTAGTTTTAATGATCAATCAGCGGCATTTCAAAGCAGGGTAGCCAATCCAAATTTAAAATGGGAATTACAAAAAGGTTTTTCAGCCGGGCTTGATTTTGGTTTATGGGCAAGTCGTTTATCAGGTAGTGTAGAATTTTATAATAAAAAATCAACTGATTTAATTTTCCCAAGCCAATTATCCAGAACAACAGGTTTTTCAAGCCAAACAGATAATATTGGTGATTTAACCAACAGGGGTGCCGAATTCGAATTAGATTATAAAGTTTTTTCAAAAGGTCCACTCGACCTCAGTTTAGGCGTAAACTTTACCGCTAATCAAAGTACTATTGACAAATTAAACACCGATGAAGAATTTATCGAACCTATTAATGCATTCTATTCAATTCTAAAAGAAGGTGAAAATGCTTATGTTTTTCGTTTAGTTGAATATGTAGGCGTTGATGCAGATAATGGTGATTTAATTTATTTAGATGCTGATGGTAACGAAACCAGTACGCCAACAGCATCTGACAGTAAGATACTATCAGGCAAATCGGCATTACCAAAATATTGGGGTGGCTTTAATATCGGTTTAGGTTTTAAAGGGGTATCTTTAAATACAGATTTTGCTTTTAAAGGAGGCAACCATATTTATAATTTAAAAAGATACTGGTTAGAAAGAGGCTTAGATGGCGCAAGAAGCAATGTTAGTGTAGAAGCGGCTAATTATTGGCAAAACGCTGGAGATCAGACCAATATACCACGACCCGATGTGGAAGTAGAACCAACAGAATCAACCAGGTATTTAGAAAAAGGAGATTACTTAAGATTAAGAAACGTACAATTATCCTATAGTTTACCAACAAGTTTACTTTCTAAAATTAAAGTAGAAAATGTTAGTGTTTTTATTGCAGGAACTAACTTGTTAACATTTACCAATTATCTTGGTGACCCAGAAGTAGGAGTAAGTCTCGAAGAATCTGTAGATGATGTTGGTTTAGCCTTACCTGGTGAGGCAGAATTTTTTAGTTATCCAAACACCACGTCTTTAACAGGTGGTTTAACATTTAAATTTTAAATTAATAATAGAAGAAAAATGAAAATATTTAAATATATATTTTGCTTAGCGTTTTTTGGCTGTTCTTTTATAGCCTGCGATGATCAACTAGAACTTTTTCCACACGATGAGTTGGCTGTGGAAGAGAGTTTTAATACCGTAGATGATTTTAATAATGCCATCAAAGGTTTGTATACCGGTTTTAGAAGAAGTGGATATTATGGAGCAACTTCAGGAGCGGCTTCTATATACTTTATACCAGATGTAATAAGTGATAATGTAATTATAAATTCCAATGGCAGACGCTCGCGAGAAGCTTATTACGATTGGAGGTATGATGAAGATGATAGCTCAGAAACTTTTTGGCTTTCTGCTTACAAGGTAATTCAACGAGCCAATTTAATACTATCAAAATTGGAAAATTTACCCGAAAGCGATGTAAAAAATAATATTGAAGGACAAGCATTGGCAGCAAGAGGTATCGCTCATTTTGATATGGTTAAATTTTATGCTCCACTACCAGCACAAGGAGCAGATGGAGAGTTGGGCATACCTTATGTTAACTCAATTGACGCTACCCTAAAACCAGCCAGAAATACGGTAGCAGAAACCTATGCTTCAATTTTATCAGATTTAAACGATGCTACGAGCCTTATTGCAGAAGATAATGGCAGAGGATTTATTAACAAATCTGTTGTAAATGCTTTGCTTAGCAGAGTTTATTTGTACAAGGGAGATTGGGCGAAGGTAATTGAAGCCGCTAATGCTGTTAGCGGTGTCATTTCTAACACAGAAGAATTTCCAGAAATTTGGAAAGATGCTTATGAAGCTTCGGTACTTTGGAAAATTATAGTAACAGAACCTGATGATGTTTCTATTGGAGTTGCTTGGTCTCAGGAATTACCTGATGGGGTTCGTTCAGAGTACAACGTTGACAAATCATTATATGATTTATACACAGATAATGATATTAGAAAAGCAGCCTATTTTGAAACTAGTGATTTTGCTGGGGTAACTTATAATCACATTATTAAATACAAAGGAAGAGCATCCGGTAATGCAAACGAAGTAGATGCCAAAGTAATACGCTACGCAGAGGTTTTATTAAACAAAGCAGAAGCACAATTTGAAACGGGAGATGAGAGTGGCGCTTTAACCACCTTAGATGAGTTGAGAGCAAACCGCTATACCGAATTTGAATCTGCCGAAGAAACTGGAGCAGCTCTATCAGATGCCATTGCCTTAGAAAGAAGATTAGAACTGGCCTTTGAAGGACATCGATTTTTTGATTTGAAAAGAAAAGGACTGCCGTGTGTACGCTCAAGTTTTGGAGATGCTGCTGATGGAACAGGCGAAAAAGCCGAATTTATAGAATTACCAGCCAACGACCACCGATGGAATATGGCCATTGGTACAGGTGAAATTAATGCCAATAGCAATATGGTTCAAAACCCGGGATATTAGATTATACCATTAAATAAATTTAAAAAGGCCATTCGTTAAATCGGATGGCCTTTTTTTTTTGTAAATCAATTTAACATACTTCTTCAAACAGTTAAACTTCTTATCTACAGAAATTAGGCTTTGTAAATGCTTTACTTATACACCTAATAGCTTAAAATATACCTATAGAGCTAACATTACTTATTTATATAATAAATATTTAATAATACGTGTTGGTAGCTAATTTTAAAAAAAACACAGCCGAATCCTCTGAATATTGCCAATGCCCTTGTCACCAAGTTTTCATCTCAAATAGCAATTTTTCTGAATTGCAAGATGTAAGAAAAAAAAGATGACTAAAGTAAGATAAAAGAAATTTCTTATTTGAATAAATATTTGACTTATGAAAACTCAATGCTATCTATCGTTCCATAATTTATAGAAATAGTAAATAGCATTTACCGTTTTAATTTAATAATAGCTGACAAATATTAATATACTTGTCGTAGTTATTCAAACTATTATACTTATATGGTTAGTTTATTTTCTTCCACTCGGCAGTACAACTATCTAAAACACCTATATCTGTTCGCTCAATATCGTATTGCCAGTTAATAGTGCTGCCACCTGCTGTAATAATACCAGTAGCAGTAAGAAATACATTAGTCTCAACTTGTATGCGTTCAATTGTAATAGTAAAACCGTTTATAAAGGCAGTAAATTTTTGGCTACTTCCAAATTCTCCAAATTCTCCTACTTCTACCTTTATATCATTTATCTGATCTACCGTTAAACCGGTAATGTAGTCAATTTGCTGGCTGTCGCAATTATCTTTTGCCTCCCAAAAACCTTGAAATAATGATGGCGTATAAACTTCGCATAAAGTACCAGCATAATTTGGTGGGCAGTTGCATGAGCCATCTTCACAAACCCCTTCATTATTACAAACTATAGTTAGGCAAGGGTCAATCATTTCGCAGTTAGGGCCAGTAAAACCGTCGGGGCAATCACAAACGCCATTAATACAAGTACCATTATTTTCACAATTTACATTAGCGCAGGCATCTGTTTCGCAATTTGGCCCAGTAAAACCATCGGGGCAATCGCAAACGCCATCAACACAAGTACCGTTATTTTCGCAACTAACATTGTTACAAGCATCCGTTACTGTTTCGCAATTTGGCCCAGTAAAACCATCGGGACAATCGCAAACGCCATCAACACAAGTTCCATTATTTTCGCAGCTAATATTGTTACAAGCATCCGTTGCTGTTTCGCAATTTGGCCCACTAAAACCATCTGGGCAATCGCAAACGCCATTTACACAAGTACCATCGTTTTGGCAGCTAATGTTATTACAAGGGTCAATTTCAGTTTCGCAATTTGGCCCGCTAAAACCATTTTCACATTCGCAAGTGCCACTTGTGCAGGTGCCTCCATTTTGGCAAACAATTGTAGCGCAAGCATCATTTGTGCAATTAACACCACTAAAACCGTTTTCACATTCGCACTTTCCATCAACACATTCGCCATTTACACAAAGTGTAAAATCACAAGGTTCTTCTAATGGGTCACAACTAAAAAGGCATAGTAAGGTAAAGCTTAATAAAAAGGCTAACTTTTGCATTGTATTAAAAATATGATGCAATAACGTAGAAGTATTTGTTTAAATTATTGAATGTAGGCATTTATTTTTTGTTTAAATAAATTTACCGCTTTATTCAACTGATCGTTAACCGTTAAATGCGTATTGTCAATTTCAATGGCATCATCGGCTTTTTTTAATGGGCTGTGTTTGCGGGTAGTATCTTTTAAATCGCGGCTTTGTAGGTTTGTTTTCACCTCTTCTAGAGTAGTGGTAATTCCCAGCTCTCGCATTTCGTAAAATCTGCGTTTGGCACGTTCTTCAACATTGGCGGTAATAAATAGTTTTAATTCCGCCTTTGGGAAAACTACGGTACCAATATCTCTGCCATCCATCACAATACCTTTATTAGCCCCCATTTTTTGCTGTACCGCCACCAAAAAAACTCTAACTTCTTTTATAGCACTTACTTCGCTTACAAAATTAGCCACCTCCATACTTCTAATTTCGGTTTCAACAACTTTACCATTTAATTGTGTTAATTGTTTATCTCCTTCAGTATCACTAATAAAAGCAATATCTATTTTTTTTAGTCCATTATTTATAGCAGTTGTATTTTTGGTATCTATTTTGTGTTGCAAAAAGAAGAGCGTTATAGCCCTGTACATTGCGCCGGTGTCAACATAAGTATAATTAACCGCTTTTGCCAATTGCCTTGCTAAAGTACTTTTTCCGGTAGAAGCATAGCCATCTACTGCAATAATAATTTTGTGCAGAGTTTTGTTTACTGGTTCGATAAAATGAAGAAACAAAATTTTGTTAATTTACACTAATTATATGCATTAATTTTTTTTTGAAAATGCATTTTTAAATGTAATGTTGTTACTTTACTTTGTGCTATATAACCTGTTGAAACAATTTTTTAAAATATACTTTACCTTTAATTAATGAAGCATACATGCCTTTTCATCATTTTACTTTTTTCTATAATTACTATAAGTGTTGCCCAAAAAACCAATATTAAAATTAAATGGGGAGATTTAACCAGAGGTAACAAAGGTAGTTTTGTAGAAAAAATTATTGCCGGTAACAATGGCGACTTTTATGTTAAAAGAGTAAAAGAAAGCAGTATTACTTCTTTTAACGTTGCCGATAAAGACAAGGTTAGATATACGATTCAAAAATATAACGACAAACTCAAAAAAATTGCCACCATTGATTTACATAAGGTACTAAAAGGTAAGCAAGAAAATATTGAAGATATATTTTGGCATCATAACAAACTATTAATGCTTACACAACATTTAAATAGATCTGAAAAAAAATATCAATTAATAATTAGAAAAATTAGTGCCGACGCACTAAGCCTAAAAGGTGACAAACAGGTTTTTAAAGAAATTGATTACGATTGGACACTTGGTAAGCCAACCTTAGATTATCGAATTAGTAAAGACAGCACCAAATTAATGCTGTTATACAATTTACCGAACAAGCGCAACAACGAAGAAAAAATTGGCTATACTATTTTAAATAAAAATTTAAAGAAAATAACCGAACGTACTTTAACCATTCCTATAAAAGATCGTTTTTTTGAAATAGAAGGATATGAAGTAGCAAATAGTGGAGAAATGGTGATTTGGGGAAGCGAGTTTTTTAACTCAAACAAAACCCTAACTATTATTGGCAAACCTAATTTTCAAACCTGTATTTTTTATACCCATCCTAAAAAACCAGACCAGCTAAAACAAGTAACCTTAAAAGATGAAAAGCTGTTTATTAACCAAATGGAAATGGCATTTACCAATAGCAACCAATTAATTGGGGTAGGTTATTACTCAGAAGAAGATACCGAAAGCCTAAAAGGAACAATTTATGTAAAAATAAATAAAAAAGAAGCTACCCTTATAATGCAGCAAAAAAATGAACTTTCTATTGATGCCTTAACAGAAGGATTAAGCGAAGCAGAAGGTAAAAGACTAAAAAAAAGACAAACTACTGGCAAAAGTGCAGAGCTAAGTAATTTTGTTGTAGATCAGTTACTATTAAGAGAAGATGGCGGTGCTATTTTAATAGCAGAAGAATATTTTGAAAGCAACTACTCCAGAAACGGAACCGGTTTTTACGCCGGCCCATTTGGCACCAATCAGCGCGAAACCGTTACCAACTACCATCATAACGATATACTAATTATTAACCTAAACCCCAATGGAAAAATTGATTGGACTAAAAAAATTACCAAAAAACAAAACAGTATTGATGGAGGGTATTACTCTTCTTACAAACCAGCCATAATTTACGATAAACTGTATTTGTTTTATAACGATCATGCCAAAAACCTGTTTAAAGAAAATACCGACAAAAAAGACCGCACTTATGATTTACTGCTAAATAACGATGCCGTATTTGTAATGTCGGTAATAACCCCAAAGGGTAACCTAAAAAAAGTAAAATTATTTAGAGCAGGCGAAAGTGAAGTATATATGCGGCCACAAACAATACAGCAAGTTTCGGCCAACGAAATATTAATATATGGCGACAAACAACGCAAAATTAGGTTCGGTAAAATTGTGTTTTAAATAAGTATAATTTTATTTCATAAGCGATACCTTTAACTCCTATAATTAGTAAAACAATCGCCTAAAAATTATAGTAACCCTTAGCAGGTACATTTTTAGAAGCGAAAAAGTTGCCCTACACAAAAACTTTGGTCTCGCCATCCGTTCAAATACCATTTTGCAAATACTTTAAACATAAAACCCAAACACCCAACTCAAAATGGTATAACCACTCCTGTCGAGGCTAGTTTTCGAACCTCGCCCAGTCGTATTAATTGCCATATAAAAAATGTCCATCTTTTAAAATTTAAGCTTATAGTATTTTACCTTTGCTATTATGAAATATTTTTGTGCTCTAATTTTCCTAAGTATATTATTTTCCTGTGCAAATATTAAAACGCTACAGGTACCACCTTCCACACCAACCCAACCTTCGGTTGTAGAAATAGAAAAACCTAACCACCCTAAAAATATAATTTTATTAATAGGCGATGGAATGGGCTTATCGCAAGTGTCAAGTTGTTATTTTTTTGATAGTAAAACAGAGCCCAACTTTAATCGCTTTCCAGTAGTTGGTTTAATTAGCACTACAAGTGCCGATGCCGAAGTTACCGATTCTGCAGCCGGAGCTACCGCATTTGCAGCAGGTATTAAAACATATAATGGCGCTATTAGTAAAAACGTAAATAAAGAAAATGTTGAAACCTTAGTGGAGCGAATTGAAGGCAAAAATATTGCAACAGGTTTAGTGGCTACCTCACAAATTACACACGCAACGCCAGCTTGCTTTTATGCACACCAAGAAAGTAGAAATAGTCAAGAAGCCATTGCAGAACAATTAGTTAACTCCTCAATTGATTATTTTGCAGGTGGTGGTATTCAATATTTTACCAAGCGAGAAGATAAAAAAAACCTGCTGCCAATATTAAAACAAAAAGGCTTTGTAGTTGATACGATTGCTACTAATTTTAATAAAACTTTAAGTTTAGATAAAAAACACGGTTACTTATTAGCGCAAAGAGGGATGCCTTCTAAATTAGATGGACGAGGCGATTTTTTGCCCAATGCAACACAGCAAGCTATAAGCTATCTTAGCCAACAACCCAACGGATTTTTTTTAATGGTAGAAGGTTCGCAAATTGATTGGGAAGGCCATGCTGCAAGTATTGAAGGCACTGTTTTAGAAATGCAAGATTTTGATAAGACCTTAAAAGTAGCCTTAGACTTTGCCGAAAAAGATGGCAATACTTTAGTAGTAGTAACTGCCGACCACGAAACAGGAGGCTTTAGTTTACAACCAGCATTTGACGAAACAACCGAAAGATATAATTATACCAAAGTTGCAGGCGGCTTTTACGAAGGTGCCAAACAAACGCCTTCTGCCGCACATACGGCAACATTAGTACCTGTATTTGCTTACGGCCCAATGGCCGAAAAATTTGGTGGCATTTATGAAAACACAGAAATTCATAGCAAAATAATAGAAGTAACAAATTGGTAATTTTTGTTAAATTAGCTTTATGAAAGTACATATTTATTTAAATTTTGATGGGCATTGTGAAGCCGCTTTTAACTTTTACAAATCTGTTTTTAATAGAGATTTTGAAATGATAAGCCACTTTAAAGATATGCCCGATAACAATAATATTGCAGAAGAACATAAGGGTAGAGTAATGCATGTTTCGATACCAATTGGGGAAAATAGCCTTTTAATGGGTAGCGATAGCATACCAGATTTTGGCCCGCCACATAAAATAGGCAATAACTTTAGTGTTTCCATTAACTTAGAAGATAAAGCCGAAGGCGAACGTATTTTTAAAGCATT
>Ga0209093_1001129_pt1 | contig 15117 bp, 7 predicted proteins | sample SidtaG_4_FD_187450 | JGI IMG/M metagenome (GOLD analysis project Ga0209093, IMG submission 187450) | Marine algal microbial communities from Sidmouth, United Kingdom - Sidmouth_Male1 metaG (SPAdes) (version 2) | ecosystem: Host-associated > Algae > Red algae > Unclassified | place: Sidmouth... | reverse complement strand
CCGTCGCGGCGGCGCCCCCCCCGCCCCCGCTGCGGCGCCGCCCGCCGCGGGCCCCCTGCGCCCCCCACGCTGGCTCCCTCCGCCCTCCTGGACGCTCTTTCGTGTCTCGTCGAGCCTCCTACAGGCTTGGGACGGCTGTGGCGGCTGCGGCCACGCGCCGGCCGGCGGCTGCGGCCGCCGTCGCGGCGGCGCCCCCCCCGCCCCCGCTGCGGCGCCGCCCGCCGCGGGCCCCCTGCGCCCCCCACGCAGGCTCTGTTCGGCCTTCTGGGTGCTTCTTTGTGTCTCCTAGAGCCTACGCGAGGCCTGAGGTGGCTGTGCCGACAGCGGAACCTCGGCGCCCCCGCCGCCCCCGCCGCTGCGTCCGCGCCGGCGCCTGCCCGGTGCCTCTCCGACCGCGCCCTTCGTGGGCCTGGCTCTGTTTGACCTTTACTTGCATCCCACGCGCACTGGCAGTAGCTGTGCTGACTGGTCGAGTGGATTGTGACCACCCTCTCCGTCCTCCTCCGCCCTCTCTTCCATTCCTCGTGTCATTTGTCTTGGGTTTCTGCTCGTGTACGGTGGTATGTTTTGTTTGAAACACACCCGGCCTCAAAACCGCTGCATGTTCCCGCTCGCATGGTGGAACGAACTCTACGACTCTACTGTCGTCGTGGGGGGCGTCATCCGTGCCATCTGTGCTTGTCTGCCACCTCGAGATGAGCTATCTAGCCCGTCTCAGGACCACCCATCCCCGCTCTCGGAGGTCTGTTCTTTCCCTCTGGGCACCTGTTTCTAAGCAACAGGTGCCACGCTTTCCCTCGCCGAAGAAACATGCGAGTTGCTGATAGGGAACATGTGAGATTGCCTCCCCATCGTGTCCACCTCCACGAGTCTCTCTGGTGTGCCTTTTCCCGCTTTGCTAGTAAAGACATGTCCTGTTCTCTACATCATAGCAGCGCATATCTCTCGTTACAAACTGCACATCACTCATCGACATGTCCGCCGTGACTCAAAACCCCACGGACTGTAACGGTCCCGACTTCACCTCCTCCATCCTCAGCGGCAGCCCGAACACCAAAAACCGGAACCTCGACTCCTTCCACATCCAACTCGCACTTGTCGCTGCCTTAGCCTGGGGAGCTTGCCGCCAACTCCACCTCGCCGCCGTTATCCACCAGTTCCAAGCTGTCCACCAAACCCACCTCGCCGCCGTCGTCGACCGAGTCCACGCTTGCCACCAAACCCACCTCGCCGCCGTCGTCGACCGAGTCCACGCTTGCCACCAAACCCACCTCGCCGCTGTCTTCATCCGAGTCCCTGCCGGCCACCAACTCCACGCCGCCGTTGTTCGCCGGATCCAACCGAGGTGCTGTCGTCGCATTTGACTGGCAGGTGCACATGGACCGCACGCACTTGGCGCCGCGGACATTGTAGTAGTAGGAGTTGAGGCGTACACCCTCGTTCTCGGCCTTAGCCGTGGCTGAGAGCTTGTAGGAGGCAGTGAGGTTCATGAGCGACAATTGGGCAATGCGGTGGGCCATAAAAGATGCGGGGGACATGTACGCAAGGTGCCCGCGAAACTTGACCGATATAGAGTGTTGGACCTCGGCGGCCTGGGTCGAGACGCCGTTGGTGACCGCCAGGGACTCGTCAGGAAAGTAGATGCACGAGCAGGTGTGCCCCTTGGCGTGCGCCCGATCCAGGCAGAAGCGCACGCCGTGGTTGGAGAGGATGGAGCGCACCCGCTGCATGCCGTTTCGATCCATCTTGCAAGCGACGTCATAAAAGACGACCTTGGGTAGCTCCGGGAAGCGCTCCAGGATGACCGAGAGGGCGTCCGCGACGCTCTCCGCCTGAAACATGACGCGGAAGCCCATGGTTACGACGTGAGGGCACACAATGTTGAAAACCCCGGCCGTCAGGTGCGAGTGTTTTGGGAACGACTTTGCGCATCGATCCCCCGCGTCTTCTTGCTCGGCCTGGGAGCCCTTCTTCTTTTTTCCGCCCGACTGTTGCTGCCTGGCCGGCTTTTTCGGCTTTGCCCGCGGCGTGAAGATCGCCGGCCGCACCCGCTTGAGGTAGCCAAAGTACTCGTACGACGTGTAGGGTGAGTCGAGGTCCTTGTCCTTAAAAGCGGGGTGCTCGGCCGCAAACGCCTTGTACTGCTCGGGCGTCGTGACGCCCAGCCACTTGGTGCAAAAGTTCAGCGTCTCGGTCTGGCCCGCGTCGAAGGCCTTTCGGGCTGCCTTCTGGAAGTCCTTGTCGACAATGTCGTCCACGTCCACGGAGAACCGTAGGAGGGCCCCGACGGCCTCCCGCAAGGGAGGGTCCTTGTCGAGCGCCGGGCCGAGGCGCGCAAAAAAGTTGGCGACGAAACCGACAACGCTCGCCGCCTTGGCCACCATTCGCCACGTCCCGCCACCTGGCTTCTCCAGCTCGTCGGCGAGCGCGCGCAGAGGGGCGCGGGGGTGACCGACAAAGAGGTTGACTACAGGATCTCCGAGCAGCGCCAGAAGAAAGGGCCTCACGGCGGCCCACTCGGTACCCGCCGCCTCAAACAGGTCAAAGCGGGGGTGACATGTGCCCGTCCGCTCGGCCCACGGGGCCGACTGGGTCGCCGCCACTGGAGCGTCACCCAGACTGCCTACCGCCACGTGTTGGCGTCCGGCATCCTCACGCGCCCAGGCGGCAGCAGCCGGAGCGGCAGCGGATGGGACGGCAGCGGCGTGGGGGGCATCGTCGATAGCAGCAGCGGTCTGTGCGGGAGCCAAGCGACGGCCCGGCGCGCCGACACCGGCGCCAACGGCCTCAGCTGGGAGCGCGCCGTCGAGGTCCTCCTCGGCCGTCCACTGGTAGAAACGAAAGAAGAGCGTGGCGGCATGGCGCTTGAGGCGCCAGTTCTGCGCGGCCCCAGCCGCGCGGGACCTGGGATAGACCGACGCGAGCTCGTCGTGTAGCTTGTGGAGTGCCTTAGAGTCTGTCTTATTAAGGCGGTCGCCCGTCCGCACGACCTTCCGAATGGCAGCTCGTATGCTCGGAGCGGGGATGATCGAGTAGTTGTCAACGTTCAGGTTCATGTTGGGAAGATGGAGAGCGGGGCGGGAGACATTAAGTCCGTCCCGCATCCGGAAGCCCAGCGCCTGCCCGTCAATGACGATGTAGTCGGGGTTGTTACCGCACTGGGGACACACAAAAAGTTCGGGCATCGGCTGGAGCGTCGCTACAAAGCAACGACCGAGTAAAACAATAATCTGCCGCCTCAATCCGAACCCCGACCGCAAGGACGCCAAAAAAGAGGTTGCCGCCGCGTATGACGACCTCGAGTTGTAAATGAACGACATCAAGGAGTCGCAGAACGACCGCGTGAACACCAGCACGCGGCCCGAGTCGTCGGTCTTGCGCAAAGAAAAGAGGCCGTCCTCGCCCCCGTCGTATTCGACGACGTGCCCCTTGACGCATACCCACGACCCAATGGTCACCTACACGCAAAAAGTGATCGTCGAGATAACCATCATCAAGACAGTAAAGGGGTAGAGAACACAAGCACTAGGAGAGCAGGGTGGATGCGACAGGTGTCAGCTCATGAAATGAAGAAAAAAGAGACAGCGAGTGTCTGTTTGAGTGCAGAGCGAGACCGACACGGGCACTCCAAAAACACAGCAATGCAGCTAATAAACGGAGAACGTACATCTAGTGGCTCCGCGCTGTTGCCGTCGCAGTGCAACAACGCCGCGCGCCCCTCGATCCTGGTGCTGTCGGGCTTGGTGGCGCCGCATGTGGAGCAGCTGTTCTCAAACAGGACGACCGACGGATCGAAAGCGAGGCCCAAGGCGGCCATCTTCTGCAGCAGCGTCGGCGACTCAGAGGGTGGCGTCGCCTCGTTCTCCGTGGACAGTGGGCGGGAGAAGAGATCGGGAGCCGGCACGTACTCTGCCCCCCACTCCGCCGCGCGGGCCCACAGGAGCGACTGCCGGTCCTCGTTGGGGCACGACACCAAGTTCCGCTTTTGCCTGTCCTTGGCAATGGCAATCAGCTCGTCCTCGTCAACGTCCCTGTCCTCGTCATTCTCTTTGTAGATTGGCCCGTCATCTTCGGAAGATCCATCGGTCATCCCGTCCTCGGCCCCGTCCTTCACAACCAACCGGTCCAGCTCCCGGACAAGCACTGCGTGGTGGCAGCGGCGCTGGCTCGAGCGGCAGCCTACCGCAACGCACTTGATATCGCGCCGCCGCGTGGCCACGACCGGGCTGTATATCACCCCGTCAAAGGCGGCCGCGGCCAAACCCCGCCACGTGCAAATGTCGACCGCGTAGGGCTTCGTGTTGTCCGTCACCCGCAGGAGCTGGAAGATCTCGTCCTTGTGGTCAGGCAGGCCCTCGACAGCCGCCATGAATGCGTTGGCGTGCCAGCAGGTGCTGCTCTCTCCCGCCATCGACAGCAGCGCCACGTTCTCGGTGTGGCCCCAACACGAGCAGAGGGTGGCGCCGTCGGGGGAGTGCCACAATGCCGCCAAGTCGACGGCGTGGGGCCCAACGACGCAAAAAATGAAGCGCGCGGAGGACGCGGCGGCGGCACCGACCACCTCCGCCATCATGCCGCTGCCGACCGCTGCACCCGCCAGCGTGCGCATCCCGAGCAATCGCCGTAAAGCCGCCGAGATGTGGCCCGTCAACACGCCCTGCCGCTCGATCACGGACTCGACGCGAGACCGCCCAACGGATCGGCGGGGATGCCGACCCGGTTGACGGCCCGTAGCCCGCATGCGGCGTCCAGCCGCAGACGGAGACGCAGACGACGAGACGTCCGAATCTGCGCCACCGCCGAGCCCATCGGGCTCTTGGTCGTGAGCACAGCCGCCCTCAGACGAGGACGTGCACCATTCAGACGCATCAGCGGGGGGGTGGGAGAGGGAGGGACGAGGGGCCAAGCTGGACCGCTCGACAGGCTCTTCAAGAACGTGCCGAACAGTATGCAATATTGCGGGGCAGCGAGTCGAAGCAACCAGGTTGAGCAGCCCCAGCGTGCCGATTTGCGTGCGCCGGCACTTGAGCGTCGAGTGCTCGTCCAGGCAGTCGCCCGCCATCGAAAGATTGGGGGTCCCCCCGGCGGGGAGGCACCAGGGCCGCACAGGTGGCGGACCGGGAGGGGGCGTCAGCGGCGCCACGGAACAAGACACACACCCCCTGTTGAGCGTGTCGAGCGCGGGCGAACCATTCTGAAGGCCACAGGGACGAAGGCACGTTAAAATTGTAAACAACACTTCGTTGGCAATACCAAATGATAAAAAAATACGTATTGGCGAAGCAAAATTTCGTTGATAAATACCCGACAAACCTCCGTGCGCGCAACGCAATCAAGACGACAACGTATGTGGCAGGATGGATAGGTAGCACGAAGGCCTGTCAGGAGGTCTGACGCAGAGAGCCCCGCGCGAGACAAGCGCTCGTTGCCAGTCTATTGAAGACCCAGCGAGGTTCTCTATTCTGCTCCTCCTTTGCGGCCATGTACGTGTGCACCAGTCAGGCCGGCTTTGGAGCTGCTGACCCAGGGACGAGGGCAATGAGCTTTGATGTTTTGTAATGGACTGAACACTTCTTCTAGAGCAAGGATAATGCCAAATCGAGTTAGACGGAGTTGTAGCAGATCGAATGAGATCGCGTGATTTTCTTGCTTGTGTCGTGCTTCAGTCGCGGGGCCCACACTTTGTTGCCGTCAAGGGGACGCCCCGTCTCTGTGCTGCGCCACCGGTCCTGTCCTGGTGGTGTAGCAGCCATGTCGGCGGCCGAAGCAGTTGGCCGATTGTCTACGCGCGAAGATGCCGTCTGGCCGTCGTGGGCGCCACAGTGTCGGTGACCTACGAGTACATCAGGGTTGCGGTGGAGGTGGAGCGCGCGCTGGTGGAGCAATGCTCCCCCCCGCGCCTTTGACGCGTTTGGGCGCGTCGCCGGGGCGGGCGAGGCGGCCGACGCTTGGGTGCTCGTGGCTGCCGCCGCCGTGGCGGCCGTGCACACGGCCGCCGTGAGCAACAACGATTGGGCCGAGGACGAGAAGGCGGTGGACCTGGCGCTGCTGGTCCTGTGCTCCACCCCGCGGCCTTGACGCGTTTGGGCGCGTCGGCGGGGCGGGCGAGGCGGCCGACGCTTGGGTACTCGTGGTTGCGGCCGCCGTGGCGGCCGTGCGCACGGCAGCCGTGAGCAACAACGAGTGGGGCGAGGACGAGAAGGCGGTGGACCGCGCGATGCTGGTGCTGTGCTCCCCCCCGCGCCTTTGGCGCGCTGGGGCGCGTCGGCGGGGCGGGCGAGGCGGCCGACGCTTGGGTGCTCGTGGTTGTGGCCGTCGTGGCGGCCGTGCGCACGGCCGCCGTGAGCAACAACGAGTGGGGCGAGGACGAGAAGGCGGTGGACCGCGCGCTGCTGGTGCTGTGCTCCCCCCCGCGTCTTTGGCGCGCTGGGGCGCGTCGGCGGGGCGGGCGAGGCGGCCGACGCTTGGGTGCTCGTGGTTGCGGCCGTCGTGGCGGCCGTGCGCACGGCCGCCGTGAGCAACAACGAGTGGGGAGAGGTCGTGGAGGCGGTGAACCGCGCGCTGCTGGTGCTGCGCACCCCCGGGCGCCTCCGATGCGTTTCGTGACTCTGTCGGGGCGGGCGCGGCGGCCGATGCGTCTGTGCTGTTGAAGGCCGCCGCCACTGCGGTGGTGGGCGCGGTCGTGTTGGTGGGCAACACGTTGATTGAGGTTGCGGTGGCCGCTGACGGCTCGCAGGTGGTAGTGAGTTCCCCCCGCGACGCCGACGTGGGTTTGCTCCCTGGCGGGGAGAAAGTTTTGCACCTTGATTTGCACAGTCGCTTTCTTCTGTTGATGTACACGTGTGCCGTTTGAGTGCTGCTTGCCGAGTGTAGCTGTTTCAGTGAATGCCAGCTGGTCCGTTGACATGCATGAGAACTCTGGTATTTCCAATGCCGTCAGCACGACAGAGCTGAGAGTTCGACGGATGAGGACACCGCTGCTGTCTGCTGTCTGGCTCTTTTACCGTAGCACTTGCAGCGACAGCCGGGTGACGCTGCTCCAATGTAGGCTCAGGCGTCGTGGCAGCGAGTAATCCAGCAAAAACGCCATGTAGATGAACCCCCCCGGGCACAGTCAGACCCAGTGTAATCAGCAGCTGACACTGCAACATCCAGTGGAAAACGTACCTGCGCTTCCCCGTTTGGTTTTTACACGCCTACAGCTGTTGGCACCGTGCGTTCGCGGAAAAAAACATCACGGTGTGTCTTCCAATGCATTGCAGACATTCTGCCCATCTGTTAACCAGAGCCTGTCCACCTCCATGACCACCCGTGACACCACTGCAGCTTTGTCCCGCATGGGGGTACAACACGACACTTGCGGGCCAAACTCGACCAAAACACAAATGGAAAAAGATGCTCTGTATCGATGCTCTAGAGGGTGCTGAGAATGACAGTGTCCCTCGTTAACCTCGCAGAAGCTTCCTTCATGCCCTTTTGTGTCCGCCAAAGTCAAACTCCTCGAACGGTTGGCTGTCACTGTCGTCCGAGTTACATGTTTTCTGTCAGACTTTTCTGCAGTAGCGCAGTCCATGTACATGTGCACAGCATACGCACCTAAGAAGCCCTGAGAAAAATGAACCTAGACAGCTTCCAGGAGCGCTGTGTATTTTGGGGTCAACAGCACTGTTTCTTTGTGTGCACTAGACGAGTTGACGTGTGCGTCACCTCTCTGATGATTCCAAGTGACGCTGCGTCCCCCCGCCGAGGCTTTCATGCACTTTTTGCGCTCTTGGAGAGCTGTGTACCAACGTGAGTCCCGCTAATGTCTCGCTTCTACCGTCGGTGTCGAAGGCGCGGCGGGGTGGTGTGGGCCGATGGTTTCTTATCAAAGCCCGCCAAAGCATCTCAGTCCTGACATAGACCTGACCCATAGGGGTTTAGTACGAGTTTCTGGCCCATGTGGCGCGTATGCTGCGCGGGTCGCTCGAACGAGCATACGTGCGGTTTTAGAGTCGTACGAAAGCATCACAGCGAGGGGAGCTGCCAAAACCTAATCTGAGGCAGCGGGGTAGACCCCACATGGGTGTCCGGCAGTAAAAGTTCAGACAACAGGCAGCAGTTGCACCTGACAGCACTGCGCCGTACGGGCTGCCACCGACGGCTGGCATGCCAAAGACTATGAGAAGCGGGCATGGATACAGAGAGCAATGAAGCCGTCTCGGGAACTCATACGCAATAAAGATGACTGCGGGGGCAACGAGGTATGGTACAGGAGATCATAGCTGGCGGTGCGACCATGGCGCCCACGACGGAATTGGAGGTGAAGAGAACCACTTGAAGGAGCACGGCCGCACATCCTGCAAAGAACCAGGGAGCGGGGATGCAGAAGGGTAACAACAGCAGTCCTTCAAGGTACCATGGAGGGATTCAACAGAGGACTTTGGCGCCAGTGAAACGTGCGCCCACCTGCAGTATCGACGATACGCAGCCGGAATCGATGGTGATATGGGCAGGGGAGAGGCCTTCATGGCACCCGAGATCCCTCAAGCTGGAAGGAACCGGTCGACAATTTCTCGTCGTATTTATTCAAATATTGGACGCACAACTCCGTCCTTTACAAGAAATGACAAGAGCCGGTGGGTCCCTTGCCGCTTGCCGGGGTCGCTGGCGAGCGCGCTTGCACAGGGGTTTTGGCTTGCCGGCGACACCCCCCCCGGGCCGTGGCTGGTCAGGCCGCCCGCCCCCCTTGATAGGTTTTTTGTGTGGATGCCCGCCTTTTTATGGGCAATGCCGTGAGCCCTGGTGGACCTGTCCTTGTGGCTGGACAGGCGACCTGCCGGGTATTTTTGTGGGGCACGGGAGCTCTCACTTGCATAACGCCGCGTGAACGCGTGGTTCTCTTCGTACCCTTCGCACGTCCAGCTGCCGTGCGTACGGGTATCTCGTTACGGGTGCGCACTGGTGACGTCCCATCTCTGAATAGGGGAGCATTGGGGAGAGCGCAGGAGGACAGCGGAGTTCTGCGGTGGGGAGGGGCTAGTGTGAGAGCAGCCATGGGTTCCCGTGTAGCCCTTGTGCGCGCGGGGGGCGGTGCGGTCCGGGCGATGCCCTTCATCGCTTTCCGGTCGGGCTCGACTCGCCTCGTCGTCGCTGCCAACGACGCCATAGACCTCGCCCGGCTGTTGGTGGCGTGGACGGAGCTGGCCGAGGACGCTGCGCTCCTTTGCTCGTTTGAGAGCCGGGGTGCGGCCTCGACCTGGTTGACCGGGGCTCTGCCCGACCTGCCCGATTGGGCGAAGCGCTCCTGCGGCCCGACAGACGATGGGTGCGTCATCCGCATCGACGACGACGCCACCGCCACCCCTGTCTTTGCTGTTTTGCGCGAGACCGGCGGTCAGCTTGCGGTCGAGTCCAACACCGCCGAGATACCCAAGCTCGTCAACACCATCAAATCCCTCAACGGGGAGTGCGTCATCGTCCGCTTTCTGCTGTCGGTGCCAGACGCCGAGGCGTGGCTGCTGGAGCCGCGAGTGCCAATGTGGCTGCTGTCGCCGGCTCCTGCGCTGCCGTCGGTGCCTGCCGTGTCTCTGACTTGGGCGGGCCGTGCCGCTGGTCCGGTCGGCCGCGTGGCCACCGACGGCGTGATTGAGCTGTTTGACGACGATGGCACCGACGAGGATGCGGAGCGCAAGGCGTTCTCGGACGCGGCGCGGTCGCTCCCTCCCCCACCCACGCCTAAACGCACCATTCTGTCCAGGAGCAGCCTGGAGGACGCGATGATGCTGCCCGTGGCGTTCTGGCGGCACCCCGTCACGGGGTGCGTCGTGCGTGCCGACGCTTGGGGCCAGCAAGGCGGTGTGTCTGCATCCAACATGGGGTCGGGCACGGGGTTGCTCAACCGGCCTTTCCTTTTTCCGTCTTCTCCCTCCGTCTCGTCTCGGGCGTCTTGTCGTCGCCGCCAACCCAACTTCCCCCGCCCCGCGCACGTGCCCATGGCCGCCTCTCCGTTCTATGGTCCTCCTTCCCGACATCCATCCTCGACGTCAAGCCGGCCGCCTGCCGCGCCTTCTCGCTCCGTCGACAGCAGCTACTCCTTATCCTCAGTCGGCGGTCGTGACCTCGGCGTGGCGGAGACGCCACCGCCGACTTTTCCGCCGCCGTCTCGTCAAACGTGCACACCAGTGCCGTCGTCACCCCAGCCGCTGCAAAAAACGTGCACGCCAGTGCCCCCGTCGGCTTTTTCGTCCAGCGGCCGTCCCGCAAAGAAGCTGCGGCTGGTTAAAGCAGTGCCATATGACATCGGGCGGCTTGCCAAGAGCATCCTGCGCCGCGAGCGCGGGCTTTTTGTCACGGGCGGCGGGGGGGTGGGCAAGACGCAGCTTCTTCGACACTGCGTGGATGCGTACCGGCTGTCTCACGTTGGCAGCCGCTCTGGGCTGCACGTCGTTGCTCCTACCGGCGTGGCGGCGGCGGTCGCTGGTGGCGTGACCCTTCATGCCTACCTGCGTCAATCGGCGGCTTTCTTTGACGAGTCCCTCAGTGAGGAGGAGGACGCCGCCCGGCTGTACAGCAAAATGCACGGCGCGACGCGAAAGCGCCTCGCCGACACGTCTTTGCTGCTGCTGGACGAGGTTTCTATGGTGTCCAGTCGCATGTTCACCCTTCTATGCTACAGCATCGACGCGGCGCACGCCGAGATGAACAAGAGCGGGTTGTGGCGAATGGTCGCCTTCGGTGACTTTTACCAGCTACCGCCCGTGAAGCGGGTGGATGAGGACAACTACGACACGCGCGGCATGTACGCGTTCAGGTCGGTGCATTGGACGCGGCTTTTTGACAATGAGCAGCTGCAGTTGCGGTACGTCTGGCGGCAGGAGGACAAGGAATTCGTTGACATGCTCTCGCACCTGCGCGTGGGCAATGTGACCGACGACTTGGCGGTTTTCCTGGAGGAGCGCTGCGACATCGACAACGCGCGCACGGCGACGGGCGACTGCACGGACCTGGAGGTCACCCACATTTTCCCACATCGGCGCGACGTCGTCAAGCACAACCACCAGTGCCTGAAGACCATGGAGGCGATCAACGGCTGCAAGCGCCACACGTACCAGGCCATCGACTATCCGATCCAGTGCCAGCTGACCAAGAAGGAGGTCACGCAGCAACTCGACTCGGCGCTCATGGCCCCAGAGACACTTGAGGTGTGCGTCGGAGCGCGCGTGGCGGCTTGCGCCACCGTGACCGACGGGGAAAATGAGGTGCCCAACGGTACAGTCGGGACGGTCGTCAAGTTCGAGTCCATCCCGGCGCTCGGCTCGACCGGCGGGTCCATGCAGGTGCCCGTAGTGCGGTTCGACGCAGTACGGGGCCACAAGGACATTGTGGTCACAGCGGTGGACATGAAGCTCCAAGCCGTTGCGCGTGATGGGGCGTACGCGAGCCGCTTCCAGATCCCTTTGGTGCTGGCATGGGCGGTGACTGTCCATCGGTGCCAAGGGCTGTCCATGGACGCGGCTGTGATGGACTTGGGTTCGTGCTTTGCGAGTGGCATGGTTTATGTCGCATTGTCGCGCGTGAGGACTATGCAGGGCGTGCATGTTCTTTCTTTTGACCGCTTTAAGGTGCGAGCGGATGTGCGTGTTGCTTTGTTTTACGGCGACCAGTGCGACGTGGAACATCTGTTTCTCGACTGTGTCGACGTTGGCCGTGGTGTGTGAGAGTGAGGGCTTCGGCTGGAGTTTGATGTGCGTACTCTTTGTTGTGTTGGGTCACACGGCATTGGAAAGAAAGGCTCGTGCCCCGTGACGCCCGCACACACAGAACATGCCAACACGAACCCCATATGCAGCCACCCCCACCAACCAACGACAACTCAAACCCACCCGAAGGACATGCACCGCACACGCGCCTCCGGTCAACTGCCTGTCACTCGCCAATGATTCACCACTGTTGCAGATCCCCACCCGCCAAGCGACTTGTCCCTGATGATGGCGTCTATTGCTTCTCTGCATGCGCTCAGCTACGCGCTAGAACTCTCTCGTGCGCTCCCATCCGTCACGGGCCTCACACTCGTCACAAAGCTCCCCACCGTGACGGGGATCCCGCCCGTCACGGGGCTCCCGCCCGTCGCGGGGCTCCCGCCCGTCGCGAGGCTCCCGCCCGCCGAGAGGCTCCCGCCCGTCGCGAGGCTCCCGCCCGTCGCGGGGCTCCCGCCCGTCGCGGGGCTCCCGCCAGTCGCAGGGCTCCCGCCCGTCGCGGGGCTCCCGCCCGTCGCGGGGCTCCCGCCAGTCGCAGGGCTCCCGCCAGTCGCAGGGCTCCCGCCCGTCGCGGGGCCCCCGCCCGTCACGCAGCTCCCGCCCGTCACGCAGTTCCCGCCCGTCACGCAGCTCCCGCCCGTCTCGGGGCCCTCGCTCGCCGCCGGGCCCCCGCCGGCCGTGGGGCTCCAACCAGAAGCTTGTTCCCCGCCCGTCGTGTGGTTCCAACCAGCCGCTGGGATCCCGACCGCTCCCACCGGGCTCACAGCAGCGGCCGGGAGCCCGCCCGACCCCGGGCTCCAACCAGCGGCTGGACTCAAGCTATGCACCGCGATCGCCCCTGCCGCACCTGCGCTCGCCACCGCCGCCGCGCGCGGCCCCACCACCGGGCTCGACCCCACCGCCAGGCCCGCTCCTGCCGCCGGGCTCGCGCCTGTCGGCGGGCTCGCCCCCAACACCTGGCCCCTGCTGGTAGCCCGTCCCCTTGCGTTCTCCCCCCCCCTCCCTACAGTACCGAGAGCCTGCGCTGCCGCTGCCCCACCCGCAGCAGGTGCACGGCCAGACGAGGTGTTTGTGAACACCGACCCCATGGCCGCCTTGCGCTTCTTGGCCGGCGGCTTTGGGTTCGGTGCGCCTGCGCGCGCTCGGCGCTTAGGAGGGCCGGGAGGTGGCCGACGGCCGGGTCGGGAGGGAAGCGGGCGGGGGCTTTCGGTTCTCGCAGCGCTGCCGGCGGCTGGGGTTGAGTGCGCCAATACAGCCGCAGATGAGGCTTGGGCGTCCGCGACGGCATGAGCGTCCGCGGCGGCCTTCTCCGCTTCCGCCGCGCTCTGCTCCGCACGGGATTTACGCAGAATGGAGAGGCGACGGGCACGGTTTGCCGTTGTGGCGCGCATGGCGCGCATGTAGTAGGCGGCCTGGAGAGCGACGCTGGCACCGTCTTGGATCCCATCGCCAACGCCAGGGGGCCGGCCGCGGCCGTCATCAGGATGTTGGCCACCGCCGCCCGCACCGTCGCCGCCGTTAATAGCATTGGCGCCTGCGCCATCACCGGGGCGATACGCCGCACCGGCGTCACCTGCCGCAGCTACCGCACCGGTGGCGGCGCCTGCAACCCCGACGACAGCATGCCCGCCTCCATCACCGCCTGCTGCTTCGTCGTTGCGCACGGCCGCTGCCGACCCCGCCGACGACCCCACCGCCGCCGTCCCCACCCCCGTAGCCGCATCTACCCCACCGCCTGTCACGTGTCCGCCGTCCCCAGACGGCTGGCTAAGCTCAAGCCCAGACAGAACCAGCGATGGATGGCGGGCCGGCCGCGACTCAAACTCCTCTGACATCGTCTCCTCCACAATCCTTGGACACTCAGAGTCATACGTGCACAGCAAAAGAAGAACCCCGATCACCTCCGCGATGGACTTGGACTTGAATGTCGTGATGTCCACGAGCAGCAACACGTCGGGGACGTTGGCTAGCTTGAACCGCTTTGCGGAGAGCGACGGCACCTTGAGTTCCGGCTTGATGCCAGCCATTTGCACCCGAGGGCACCACAGCGAGCGATTCTTGTCGACCGCAACTATCCCTGTGGGATTGGCCATAGTCCCGACCGGAGCCGGCGCCTTCCCCCCGGCCTCGTTCTTCCAGGTCGTGAGGCACTCAGTGCGTAAGTAGGCAACCAAGTAGCCAAAGACAAGCGTCATGCTGCCGTTGGTCTCTTCCGCCGTCACCGAGGGGTCCTTGCCGTCCTCATTGCCGCTGCCGCTTTCCCTAGCCGCGCCCGTGCCCGCTCCCTCACCCGTCACAGTTGTCGTTCCCGGGCCCGCATACGCACCGGCGGTGGTCACAAACAGGACCTTATCACTGTCGGCCGCTGCCGGTGGACCCGCCGCCGCAGCTGCAACAGCAGCTGCAGTGGCCGCGGCCGCATCTCCAGTAGAGGTAGCGGCTGCAGCGGTCTCCTCGTCGGTTGAGGCCGTGGCGGCGGCCAACACGGAGGGGGAATAGGCCGTCGATGCGGAAATGGCCTTGGACGTGCTCCCCGCTTCTGAGTGGCCGTTGGCAGAGTCGATGCCCGTCGAGCCACCTGCTTCCGCGGTCCCCGTACGAGCGCCGTTGGGTGGCGACGTACTGGATGCGGCGGTGGTCGTTGTCGGCGTCCCGCTCTCGTCGCGGGCTCTGGCACCCGTCGTCCCTATCAGAGTCTCCTCGGTGAGGCCCGATCGAGCAACGAGAAATCTCTGGTACGCCTTGCAAACGCGGATGCCAATCTCTCGACAGAGGGCGGACGGGTGTGTGGATGCGGCAACCGCGTTGATCACTGTTTTTGCCGCAGCCAACGCAGAGGAGGAGGGCACGCAGATGGAGGGGCGGATGGTTGAGAAAGCAACGCGCTTGCGCAATGCAGGTAGCGTCATTATCTGTGGCCCAGTCGCTTCATCTGCATCACGTGCAGTGCTCCCCTCGTCCGCGGCAGCCCCCCCCGCCGACTCCCCATTGCGCTCCAGACCGCGTCGAGTCTCAGCCACCATGCGGTCACCCTCCACACCGATTGAGGCAATAAGAGCGTCAGTCTGCTCCTTCCTCCAAACGTACCGGAGAGCCGCGTCAATGAGGCGGGAGACGCTTATGTCCTCAGTGTTGAACAGGCCAACGCGATCAAAGACCGACATCCAACACAGAACGGTCGTCGCGCGACGCGGATCCGCCCTCGCCCGGCTTATGGCCGCATGAACGCTGCCGTTTAGAGGCGTGAGAGTGCGCTGTAGTTCTTGAGACACCTCCAAAAACTGCTTCAGCAGAGGCGCAATCTTCTCCCTTGTCCGTTTGTCGTCGATGGCCAAACCCTTCAATGCATCCTCAAAACGCTCCATCGCCAACAGCGAGG
>Ga0209093_1001128_pt1 | contig 15120 bp, 17 predicted proteins | sample SidtaG_4_FD_187450 | JGI IMG/M metagenome (GOLD analysis project Ga0209093, IMG submission 187450) | Marine algal microbial communities from Sidmouth, United Kingdom - Sidmouth_Male1 metaG (SPAdes) (version 2) | ecosystem: Host-associated > Algae > Red algae > Unclassified | place: Sidmouth... | reverse complement strand
CCCCGCGGACAGCCTCACACCCCCGCCGGCCCGAGGACCCGGCGGCCGCCCGACTACGAGGCGTCCGAGCCCGCGTCGTCCTCCGTGATGGCCGACTAGGAGATGAGGTACACCACCACCGTGGGCCCCCTGCCCGTCTTGGCGGACCCGTCGACGTGGGCGCCGGCATGGGCGCGCGTGGAGGCACGCCCCGACGTGGAGGACACGCTGGCCCACGCTAAGTTCCAGGGCATCGACTCGGCGCGCCCCGCCATCCCCTTCGCCAAGCAGATCGCCGCGATGCCCCACGCCCTTGTGCCGTCCTTGGATGACCAAGCCTCTTCGATCACCGTGGTGCAGCGAGCCGCGAGGTGGAGTACCGCCTGTTGTACCTGGGGTTCCTGGACGACGCCCCAGCGGACCCGCCGTTGGTTCTGACCTTCGACTACATCTTGACGTCCCCGCCGTTCATCGACGTGTCCGACTCGGAGGGTCCCACGACGGCCCAGTTGACGACGGCCCGCAGCCACCGGGGCGGGCTCACTGGCCACCTCGTGGGTTGGCACCAAGCGGAGTTCTCGAGTTGCGCCATGGCAATCCGCTCGCGTTTCTACCTGCCGACCCCCGCGTGGTGATCCGGTGCGGAGGTCCCATACGGCTGCATGGCGGAGCTCCCGTGGGTACACGCGTACGCCGCGGACGACCTCCACGCCGGGCGGCGGACCCCGTGGGCCATCTTCCGTAGCGAGTGGGCCCTCAAGGCGGCCGTCGTCCTCCTCGAGACCTTCTGGAACCGGCGGGTCTTTTGGCGGATCCCTCCGCGACTCCTCCATTGGATCCGCTTCTTGGTCCCGGCCAACGTCTGCGTCGGTTCCGAGGGTCCTGACGCGGACGCGACCGCCATCCTCGGGGCGTTGTTGGAACTCGCGGACCAACTTCTTGACACGGAGGCGTTCCGCCAGCGCCTCCGCGCCCGTAGCACTGACCGCCGAGACCGCGAGGGTTGGGTCTGGGCCGCCCTCTAGGTGTATAACAACGGAACGTGCCTCAAGGTCGCCGAGGACCTCCGACCGTTCGACTTGCCGTACACCGCGGACATCCTCGCGGCACGCTGCTACGGAGACGCCCTGTGGGGTTGGGCCGCCGCTGTCTCAACCGCGCGAAGCCCTCGCTTCCCCGGGCGTGGGACCGAGCCGCCTGCTTCTTACGCGGTGATCGGCGCCGCGGGATCATCCCCGGCGGGTCCGTCGTCGTCTGCCCCCCCTGACGCCTCCTCCGTGGGCGACTGCTTGGGCAACCGCATTGTCTCGTTCGACCCCGTGGAGCACCGTGACACCCCGACGCCGCCTTCGACCAGTTGGACCACATCCCCTCGGATTGTGTGCCGCAGGGGTTGACACGTGTCGTTGCCTGCGACCCCAGCGAGCCTCGCGGTTACACGACGGGGACCTTGATGGCCGGCTTGTGTCACACCGTGGTCTCCCTCGGGGACTCGATCGCGCAGTGGGCCCGTGACAACGCCGGGGTCCCGCCCCACCAAGTGGAGGAGTTGCGCCAGCTAGTGGGCCGTCGCAACGCCCATGCGGTCCTTCTTCGAGAGACCAGTGTGGCCGCCGGTGGCGTCAGCCGCCGCCAGCAGCACCAGCGTGAACGCGACGTCTACAACGAGGAGCCGCCGGCGCAGCGCCCCCGCGGTCCGCCCGGCCACGAGGGCGGTGCACCTTTGCCGGGGCGTCGGTGATCCAGGAGGATAGCCACGACGGGAGGGCGGGGATTACCCCGCGGGGACTGTAGTTGTCTCTCATAGTGTAGGGGGTTCCGTAGTGTCGACGGTGTCTTAAGGCACATAAGCGACCAATAAACCCCTCGTCGGTCGTATGCGTATCACCCACGGGAGAGCCCCCTGTCCCGCGGGTCAGATCGCACTCCTGCATTGCGGCCCGCCATCCGACAGGTTCATACTGGTCAGCTGTCTCGTGCCGCCGCCCCCCGGGTGTGTCCATACGATCCGGTCGGCTTGGCCCGGTGTTGAGCCACGGGGAGGACCACCATCCCGTGGTACAGCAGTGATGGTCGCCACCGCGGCCACGTGCCCCACCCGGACACGGGTCACGGCCAAAGGTCTGCCACGATTCGAATTTTGGAAGCCACGTATCCCCGCGCGGGAATCCCCTGAGGCGAGGAAGTCAACGACCGACCCAGTTTCTTCGACTGGCAGGCCCACACGCCGCATGTACTGGTGGACCTTGCGCAGATCGAACCGGCTGGCCAACTCGAGGGTGTTCTCCTCGGGGTGATAGCCCCACCAGCGGGTCCACAAGCGTAGCGTGCCGTCGTCCGCGGCTTCACGCCCCACGAAGGCCTCCCAGACGAACCCCTTGCCCGTGTTCTGGTGCCCCTCGGGGACTACAACATTTTGGGGTACCCGGAGGCTTTGCAAGAGCGTCTGCGGGTCGCCAGGCGGCCCCGGCGCGGCCGTCACGTGGTCACTGCTCACCGTCTCCGGGTAGCCGCCGATGTCCAACGAGAACGTGCCCTCCCTGCGGGTTAACACCTTGTCGGGTCCGGCTGCGCGGGTCCCGAGCTTGTACTTGGTCCGCGCGTGACCATCGACGAACACCCAGTCCCCCGCTTGGACGTCCTTGTTCACCGGCCCCACGCGGACGTCGTAGTTTCTTTTGTACCGCCGGTGTGCCAGCATGAGGGACCGTCGAACTTTGTGGATGAGGCTACGTAGCCTCGACCGGATGACCTCGCGGATGGCTCGTGGGCTACCGTCTGTCTCCTTGGGCGTCGGGGAACCGACCATGCGCTCCACGGAGGGGCTCCGTACCCGCTCGCGGGTAACGAACTCGAGGGGTGCCACCCCGGTGCTCTGCTGCGGCCGACTGTTGTAGGCCAGCGTCAGCATCGACACGAGCTCGTCCCAACGGTCTTGGTGATCCTCGACGTACTTCCGCAGCTTCCCTACGATGGTGCGGTTATACCGTTCCACTTGGCCATTCGTCTGCGGATGATACGTCGTGGCGTACCGGTTGGAGATCCCTAGGAGTGAGAAAACCCCTTGAAAGAACGTAGACCGGAACTGGGGGCCGTTGTCGGACAGCACCGTCGCGAGGGGTCCATAGGTCGCCACCCAGTAGTCCAAAAAGGCCGCCGCGATGGTCTCCGCGTCGATCCGCTCAAAGTGGATGGCTCGCGTCATCTTGGAGAAGCGATCCACGATGACCAACAGGTGTTCATTCCCCGCCGCGGTTTTGGGGAGGGGGGCGAGAAGGTCCATGCACAGATCCGTCAGCGGTTCCGTAGGGGGGAGCGTTTTCAGGTAGTTTGTCTTGCGCCGCTTGCAGACGTCGTTCCGCGCGCACTGCGTGCAGCTGGCCACGAAGGCGTAAACGTCCACCACCATAGACGCCCAACAAAACCACCGTCGCATCGACGTGTACATCTTGTTTGCCTCCGGGTGTCCGGCTTGCGGAAGGTAGTGTTCCCGCATCATCACCCCGTAGCGCATGTGGGTCGGCACGTAGACTTGCGCGGCCCCGTACAACGGCGCCGTGCGTACCAGGAGACCGTTCGGATCCTCGCGAAACCGAGACTTGTCGTTGCTGTCCATAGCAGCTGGGACCTCCCTGCACCGTCCGTCTTGCGCTTGGCCATCGAGGAGCTCCGCGAGCGTCAGGGGGGATAGGAGCCCTCCCTTCGTTTGCGGTGGTAACTGCCACGCGGCTGAAGAGTTGGGTAGCGCCAAGCAAGGTACCGCGTCGGGTATCGCCCCGTCGTTCACTGTGGGTGTTGAGTTGCGCGACATCGTGTCCGCCGCGTGGTGGGAAGCACCCGGTCGCGTCTGCACCACGTAGTCGATCTCCGCCCACCGCAGCCGCCACCGCGCAAGTCTCCCATGGGCCCCATCCATGTGTAGCATCCACTTGAGTGCCGTGTGGTCCGAGCGCACCGTGAAAAGCGTCCCCTCGATATAGGGACGGAGGAGGAGGGAGGCCCACACAACCGCGAGGTACTCGCGCTCCGTCGAGCTGTAGTTCCGCTCGGCTGCGTTGAGGAAGCGACTCCAATAGCCCACGGGACGCGTAGATTGGTCGGGTTGCTCTTGCAGAAGCACCGCCCCGACTTGCCCCGCGCTCGCATCGGTGTCCAACGTGTAAGCCTCATGCCGCCGCGGTAGGGCGAGGATGGGTGCCTCCGTGAGTCTCCTCTTGAGCTCCTCGAATGCCCCCGACGCCTCTTCCGACAGCGTCCCCCATCGGTTGGGCCGCTTGGAACTTGTCATCTCGGCCAGCGGCAGTGCCACTCGGACGTAGTCCTTGACGAACCTCCAATGAACGTTGCACATTCCGAGGAAGCTGCGCAGGTCCTTCTTGCACCGCGGGGGAGACGCCTTCGTGAGCCCGCGGATGTTCTTATCCTGCACCTGCAGCTGCCCCCGGCCTACGGCGTGGCCCAAATACTCCACCTCCTCTTGGAACAAACTGCATTTCTTAGCTTTGAGGGAGATGCCCGCGCCACGAAGTGCCGCGAATACCTCCCGCAGGCGTTCCCCGAGCTCCCCCGCCGACTGCGAGAAGACGATGATGTCTTCGAGGTACACGAGGCAACTCTTCCACTTGAGCCCCCCGAGGATCATGTCGATGGCCCGTTGGAAGGTCTCTGGGGCGTTCGAAAGACCAGAGGTGATGCGGATGTAGCGATAGGACTCCTCGTGACATACGAAGCTCGTCTTGTCGAGGTTCTCGTCCGCCACGGGGAGTTTCCAATACCCCGAGTTGCAGTCGAGCGTGGAACACACCTTGGCGTCCCCGAGGAAGTCTATCAAGTCGTCCATGCGTGGCAACGGGTACACGTCCCGTACCTTCACCTCGTTGAGTTGTCGATAATCCACGCAAAACCGCATTGTCCCGTCGAGGTTTGGGATCAGGACCACTGGGAAGGCCCACTCTGCACTCGAGGGCTCGATATCCCCGAGGTCCCGTCGCCGTTGCACCTCCTTCGCGATGACCTCCTGCGAGGCGCGGCTCGCCCGGTAAGGTTGGGCCCGGCGCGGTCGTGCCCCGGGGGTTCACCGCGATCCGATGAGGGGTGACGTCGACCTTGACGGGTTGCCCCGCCCATAAAGCCTTGTACCCATCGAGGAGGTCGTCTAGGTCACCACGAAGGGCGTCGGGGACACCCTCTCAGTGGAATTCCGGCTTGGGGTACATCTTGTCCGGCGGGTGAGGTGGGAGCTGTCCTTCGTCAATCCCCTCCTCCGCTCGGCGGCTCGTCTCTTCCTCCTCGTCGGGCTTTCCGAGGGCGTCCGCCCCGATCGTCAAGACTGCCCCCGGTTCCCCCTCATCTGCGACGACGTGAAGCGGTCCATTGTAGGCCGACGCGGTTCCGACGACATACCCCTTAGTTAGGTGGACCGGCGCGTCCCCGATGTTCGTGAGGTAGAGGGACCGCGGGGTGCCGGGAGAGAACTCCACGATGGCGTTGTGCAGCACCACCTTCCGTCGGCTCATTTTTACCGGGCGTTCCCGCGCTAGGTGGACCCCCTTGACACTGCAGCACTCTTCAACCGCCTGGATGCACCGTGGGCCCACGGTTACCCCTTGTCGGAGCCGGATGGCCTCTATGTGGGCCCTCGGCTTGATCCCTCGTCGGGGGGGTGCGGGCCGCGTACTCCCCGTCCAACTGCACAACGCCACCGTGGAGGTACCGTCGTCCCACCTGATTGTCTGTGTCTTGGGGGAGATGGTGCCTACGTAGTTCCGCTGGAAGTCCCACCCGAGGAAGAGCGGTACCGACAGCGCCTTGACCACGAGGAAGTCATACTCCATGGCGGTCCCCCCGACATATATGGTCAGGGACACCTCCGCGTTTACCTTAAGCAGTCGCCCCGAGGCGTCACTCACTTGGGTCCGGGGGGGCGCCCGCGACGAGTACTCGGTCCACCCCTCGGGCAGCATATCCGCGCGGATAACACTGGGCCCAGCACCCGTATCGACCACCGCCCTCGTGGGGATGGGGGTCTGCCACGGTGCCAACTGGTACGAAGCTTCGATTTCAAAATTTTCCTTACGCAACAGCGCCGGAGTCCCCTTGAGCCGCGGGCGGTATCGCCCACGACGACAGGGACATCGGGCCGGAACGGGCCACGTCACGGTTACCCCCGAGGAGGCAAACGTGACACGACGGGGGGCACTCGGGGAGTTCGGGCGGACAGGGGGGGTCGAGGGGGATGGCGAGGCCACCCCCCCTAGGCGTTTCCCGCCCCGCGGCGCCCCTTGGACGGGGGTACCCCGGGCGGGACGTCCCCCCTTTCCGTCTTCGTTGATTCCACGCCGCCCAAAAATTCGTCCCAAAGCAAGACCACGACGGCGGTGCGATCCGGGGCGGCGCCCGCCCCGCCGTTTCTCTTTCAAAGGAAGGTACTCCGTGCGGCTTTCACGATGTCCCGCTGCTTGTCCGTCAGAATCTTGCTGTCAGGTACTCGGTGCCCGCGTGTCCAACACATGTAGCACAACGGGGGACCCGTCGAGGCCTCCCGCCGAACGTAGGGCGCTGCCCCGACCGTACGGAACCCGGGGGTACCTGAAGGAAGTACCGTGACCATGTCGTGCGTATCAGTGTCGTCCTCCTCCCACGGGGAGCTGAGGTGGTTGATCGAGAGACCTCGGGGCCCCGTCGACGTCGGCCTTTTCCGGGATGATCCCTCAGGGGACCCCCGGTTGGCGAGAGCCATGACGTCTTTGGCGGCCCGATATTTCCCCGCCATGTAGGTCGACAACTGCTTGTAGCTCCGTCGCGCCGTGTTGTACACGAATGCATCCGTCGGAAGGTACTCCGGTAGGCCTTGAATCCGCTTCTGTTTCATCGTCCCCTCGGAGTGGATGTTGCCGCACAGCTCGGCGTGGCTTCGTAGGCGTGTCGCGAAGGCGTCTACCCCCTCCTTGTTCACCAGCGTCGCCCGGATAAACTTGTCCTGCGCCAACCCCAACGCGTGCGGCTCCGCGTAGGTTGACAACATCCAATTGAACGCCGCGGGGAAAGACCCAAGGGCTCTCTGCCCGCCTCCGATGTCCGATCCCCGGAGATTCTGAGTGAACCGCGCCTCGGCGTCGCCCGCGAGGAAGTTGGGAATTGGGTATAGACCCATCCCCTCCGACACGTCGTTGTCATCGCAGGCCTTGACGAACCTTCGGAGCCACGAGAAGATCTTGAGGGGTTCCTTCCCGTGTAGCATCGGGGTACCCCCGATGGAGAGCTTCATGTTCTTGGCCGTCCGTCCCATATTGCGAGCTTGCGACGCCCCGTAGGTCGAGTGACGGTTGCGCAGGCGGTAGGATCGGTAGCCAAGGTCGCCCGCAAAGCGATCGTCCGGAAATTCGAGTACCGCCAACTTTCCGGAACCCGCCTTAGTCCCCACGCGGTCTTTGTCGTCTTCAGTTGTCGTCAGTGACGGCGAGGAAGATGTAGACGACGATGACGGCGAGGAAATACGATGACTCCGTGTCTTCCCTTTGCTGCGGCTCCTCCGCGTGTCTACGGGGGAATCCCTGCGTGCGGCATCTTGAGCGGAGCCTGCTGGGCCTACCGCGATGACACAACAAACGACGGCCAACGACGACTCGCGGAACGTCGACAACGCCGTATGCAGATCCGCCATCGCGAGAGGCGTCGCCGGACCCTGACCTTGATCTGCCAATCCCGCCCGATCACCGTGACGTCGAGGAAGAAAGGTATCGGCCCCCGGTGGGACCCGTCGTGCCTTTTCGTCCACGAGATCCGCCAATGGTCGAGGCGGAGTGAAGGGAATCCCTGATCCACCCGCGGATTCCCCGGGTGCGGCGCCCGCCGGGGTCACCGCGGATGTACCCGCCTGCATGCCGCTAGCTGTCGCGTCCAACTTGGGGAGGTCGGCAGGCGACGCCATCGTAGTGGCCGTGCGGTGATCAACAACAGACCGACGCGGATATCCACGTCGTCTGGACTCAACAAACCAACCAGCGATCGGGGAAACAGCTACCCGATGAGGGCGTCGCAACGGCCGGAATCCCCTGCTGCTCCACCAGAAATTGGGGCGGTTTTCGGCACCACCACTCTGGTTCGTCGTCCAGCCGAAGTGACCTCTTGATCAGCTCGGTCCGTCGAAGGAACTGCCCCGGAAATCGGCCCACAGCCCAGCCTTCCCCCAACGGGAGGAGAGGATCACGGCAAAGCCCAGGGGGGGAATCGTAGTCCAAAGCACAGTTGGTTTTATCAAATGGCGATGGGGACGGTCTCCCCACTGTCAATAACCCCCCTCCCCAACTCGAGCGCCAGCGGCCAAAGTAGCCACCCCAAATGCGCCAAACAGATAAATCCGTCTGAAGCGAAAAGTTCAAACAAGTAGTGGGGGGGTTGGGAAAACCACAAGGGAAAAATCCCGGCCCCGACCAGATCGGATCTCCCTGAGATTCGGACAGGTCATTCCCTTACTGGCCCGGATCGGGATATTTTGGGGGTGCCCCCGGGGGTGTGCTGTCCACAGCTGAGGGGCCACACCCCGTCCAACCGCGGAACCCCCGACCGCCACACTCTTGCCGCCGTGCGACGAGGTGCGGTACAATTAAATACCTTGAATAGGACGTTACCGTTTCAAGGATCCGTCGGCGGAAAGTAGACATGGCTGCTTGCGGCCACGTAGACCCCCTGAAAAAGTCGAAGGCGGTTGAAAATTTAGCTGCTGGCGCCCGTAAACTGGAAAAGCTTATCACTTGCGGGCTGGTCTGTCGTGAAGTTCAAAACGCCCGCCCTGAGAACGACCAGCGTCGTGGAGTTCGAGATGATTAGGCCAGGGACACCCTTAGCGAGCTCATTTAGCTCCTCTGCGATAGGGTGTAAAAACGACTCGAGGTCGACAGGTTTTCTTGGCCCCGGAGTTACGACGAGAAGTAGCTGGTGCTTGTTGCGCGTGCGTTGATCCGGGCTTATATTTAGTGGAGTAGCTGTAACTGGCCAACCCTCAAACCGTTCTGTCGGAAGAATTGAAAGCCATCGGTCCCAATGTTGACGGGAACAAAGGAGCCGCCATCGAGCAGCTTCCTGTCAGGGTAGTGTCGAAAGTTGGCGGAATGATGGTAGTCGTGCGCACCGTCGGCCCGTTCTTCTGCAGCCGTGCGGGCGGCCGCGATGTTTTCCAGCATGGCTTTGCCGATGACGGGGTCGCCAAGCAGGTGCGCCAGCCAGGCAGTCAGCGCCAGTAGATGACCTGTTTGGCTGGTTCTCCGTCGGCTTTGTACCTTGCTGCGCCGCACGCGTCGCAAAATGTCTGCTGCGTGCGTACGTGAAGCAGGGCCACGCAGCCGTTGATGCAGCAATCGACGGCGCGCGTCTCCAAATTAACGCTTGCATTGATAGAGAGTTCCAGGAGGTAGGGTGTGCGGTACTTGGCGGCGGTCAAGCTGAGTTTAAGTATACCTGCAATCGAAGCTTGCGTCAAGTCGTGCCGCACCGTGCAAGCATGGAGCGCGAGATCAGCGATATAATCCTTGAACTGGCCGACGGGAAGCCGCAATTCGTTCGTGCTTACAGCCGTCTGGTAGATGGGGGTTGGTGCATGCCCGACTTTGCTTTCCGACACGAATTCGGCTTCCATATCAGGTGTAGGAACGTCATCGGGATCACTCGCCTCACTGACCCCGCTCGACTAGGGCGTTTCGTCGGCATCGCATCTGCGGCCGATTCGAGCGGGTCGTGAGTCCAACGTGCGCGCGCGCGCGCCCGCTGCCGCCTCCGCGTTGTCGTTTGAGCTTGCGCCCGCGCACGTCCCGGCGCCCGCGCCCGCCCCGGCGCCTGCGCCCGCTCCGGCGCCCGCGCCCTCCCCGGCGCCCGCGCCCGCGCCCGCCCCGGCCCCGGCGCCCGCCCGGGCGCCGGCGCCCGCTCCGGCGCTTGCCGAAGACCCTCCCCCGACGTTCTCTGGCGCCCTTTCGACACTGGGCGTGTCCAGGCGGGCACGCGTCTCGTGCTTGCGATGGTTGTAGAGGGTCGACCTGGAAACGCGCTTGCGGCTTCTGCAGCCTCCGTCCGTACACGTGAAGCAGTCGCAGTGGTACACCCCACCGGGCGCCATCTACAACAGTGAGGGTGGAGGCGAGAAAGGGGGGAGTGAGAAAGGGGCGGATGGACGTGGTCCCGCTTGTGTCTGAGTCGATGGGGGAGTAGAGGAGGCAACCAGGAGTCCCAGGGAGACCACTTTATACGCATTCGATCCTATCTGTTTCGTAATCAAATGGCAGAAACCATGGGCTGACAGTGGCTTGTTATGGGTGCTTCGATGGCCTTCCATGTCTCACCCGTGGCTCTTCGTTGTGGAAGCTGTTTGCCTTCCATAAGCCGCAGGTTTTCTGTGTAGAGCCACACGAGATAACTTGATATCTTGCTGTGTCTGGAATTCTCCACCAGATGCAAGATGCATTGATGTGTCCGACAGTGTGTGGCGCTCGCTGCCGCAGCCCGTCCCTGTGGGGGTGGGGGGGGTGGAAAGGTCGTGGAAGGGCTGTAAGTAGCGGAAGCGAATGAAGTCGAGTGGCGGCCGACCTGGCTCTGAGACCACTGCAAGGGGGTTGGGCTCCAGTGAGTGCCCTGCCACAGCGAAGTGCGGGCCGGGCCCCCGCTGCGCACAGTCTCAGAGGCACCGACAGCGCTTGGCAGCATCGACCCCAGCCGGTGCATCCTGCCGCATGCACCTCAAACAGCTCGCTGTGTGCCCTGTTGGGTGGCCTGGTGCGGAGGGTGGTGGGTTGGTTCTAGTTCTGGCGCGGCTCTGCATGAGCGCTTTCAAATCCGTGAGCTTTGGCCCGAAGCCCCGTTTCCGGAAGCTCCCGGGTTGACCCCTGTGCACCGATCGATTGGCCACAACACCCGGTGTTGATCGTCAGAACAATGGTCATCCTGAACGGGAGGACATCCCGTTCAGGCCCCTGTTACGGCACGGCGCCTGAACAAGGGAACTCCTGTTTCAAACGTTGTTCAGGTGCACGGACCTGATCTCGAGGTCGGACGTCAGGAGATCGCGAGACACAGACTTAATGCTCCTGTTAACCGGAGTCGATTATTACCGCGCTAACCTCTATAGGATGACAGGTTACTGGCGGCCCATGCACACTGCTCGTTCATGCTGCTCTGGTTTTATTCTGGAGGGACTACGGCTAGGACTACGGCCATGAGGAAAACCAAATGGTGCACCCATCATAGCTGACCCTGTACCAACAGCGGCAGCAACACAAGTGGGGGAGCCAGTCGCCAGGTAGTACCGCGAACAAGGCACAAAGACCGCCAGAGATGCCATACCATCCAAACCCACATCAAACGAGAGCTCGAGATATCGAGAGAGGGGAAGACTAAGAAACAAGAGCAGCGATACGACGGGACAAAACAGGGGACATACGAGATAGGGGGCAGGAAGCGGAGGACGGACGTAGAGAGGAGGGGGGAGAGAGAAATCCAATCAGGAAGTGGGAGAAAGACATACACGATACGCAGGAAAAAAACATGCATTGGCGGTAGCACATGTAGGAACGAGTCAGATGCGAGCTACCACAGATGGCATTGAACGAGGGTTCCCTGTACGGTAGTGCAACATCCGGTGCAATAGGGCTGTTAACATAAGCGCTTGCGTTATCTGAGATAAGAGCTCTTATCCGCCTGACATAAGATCGCACCTTGGAAGGCTCTGTTATCCTTATCCTTATCGGTCCCAGACATTCAAGTGCAATTACTTGTTACAAGTGTAAAACAAGTGCAAAGTTTTGTGTGATCAAGTTTTCCCGCCAAGTGCTGCACTTGTGTCGTCACTTCGTGCTTTCTCAGAGACGATGGCTTCTCGTCGATTGTCACGCGCCGCAGCGTGTTGTCACTACGCGTTCATCGGTGTTTTCTCCGTTCCTGCCCATCCCCGCCTCCTCCTTCCCGCTCTGTGCGACAACACCATGGCGCCCAAGCAGCAGCCTACCGTGCGTATCCGCCTCAGCAACAAGGAGCGGATGGCCGTTTACGCCGTCTTGGTCAAGTACGAGGAGGAGTCCGAGGAGGCAGCTCCTTGGCAGCTGCGGGGACACGCACAGTCGAAGACCTACAGCGAGCTGTGCATTATGGTCCGCCCGCATTTACGCCAAGAAATCCGCGACCAGTACACGGGCGAAAAGCTTAAGGCGCTCGTGGAAAGCAACCACAAGGAGGCCGCTAAGATGTGGCGATCCGACGGCGGTGAGTACGACGCCGCCGACCAGGAGCAGGTGGCGCACTGGAAGAACGTGGATGCGATTACACGCTCGCTGCAGGCAGACGTGCGCACCGCAAGTGAGTCGACGCGCGAGAAACTACGCGAAATTACCCTGAAGGCCAAGAAAAAGCGCAAGACGGAGCAAGGCAAGAAGCAGGACTTGTACAACAACCGCAAGAAGAAGGCCAAGAAGGAGGCGGGACGCGCTCACAACGAGACGCTTCGGCACCAGTATTGGGCGGACCAGCAGATGTACCAAGCCCAGCACACCGCAACCGCTTCGGCTCAGCACGGGAGGGTTCTGACGAGCCTGTTCGCCAAGACTGTCGGCACGCCGCAGGTGGAGATTGATGCCATGATGGCGTCAATCCCGGTGGTGCGAGATGCAGCCCCGCCCCCCGCGGCTCCTGTGTTTTTGCAGATATCGGACGACAGCAGCGACGAAGGCTCAACCTCATCGGCAAGCTCAAGCGCCGGCAACAGCGGGGCGAGAGCAGGAGTGGGGGTGGGTGCAGTTGGTGGGGCGGGGGCGGGAGCGGAAGCTGGAGCAGGGGCGGGAGCGGGAGCAGGGGCGGGAGCGGGAGCAGGGACGGGAGCTGAAGCTGGGGCGGAGGCAGGGGCGAGCTCGGGTTCGATCTAGCGATCCGATGTGATCCTCTGGTAAGAACGGACTGCCTCAAAGTGAGCCTGAGCATGATGCTCCAGGCAACAATGTGCACAACCAAAATCAAAAGAACATGTAGCTGCTGTGCCAGCCAACACAACAAACAAACACTAAGTGGTCACTGGAAAAACCTGCAACTCACCCTGTGCGCTGATATCGAGCATGACCTCGACGTTTTACGCAAGCAGACACGCATCGCAGAGTCAAACCAGTTGAGCAAAAAAATCTCGCAGAAAGAAGATAGGTTGCGGTCAACGCCTCTTTTATGTCCGACATGCATGCGGCTATATGACGGGGGGACCAGCTCAAAGTCGTTTTCTGACATCAGATTCATTCTCGGCGGCCCTGTTGCACCCAGAAAAGGTGCGGGGGAGCTCCCAGCTTGGTGGCTTGTCGCAGACTGACCCCCCCTCCCACGTTTCGTGTTTGTTCGACGGTCATAAAAAGAGATAAATGACCATAACTCTGGCTGTGTTCGTCCGTTTGAGACGTTTATGGGCGCAATCTGGAGCGCAGGCTGATGCGCATCACGGCATCCAAACAGGTCAGCAAAAACATCTTGCAGAAAGAAGATAGGTTGCGGTCAACGCCTCTTGTATGTCCGACATGCATGCGGCTGTAAAACTGGGGGACCAGCTCAAAGTCATTTTCTGACAACAAAAGCATGCTCGGCGGCCCTGTTTCACCCAGAGAAGGTGCCGGGGAGCTCCCAGCTTGGTGGCTTGTTGCAGACTGACCCCCCCTCCCACGTTTCGTGTTTGTTCGACGGTCATAAAAAGAGATTCAGCCGTTCTCCCAAGAATCCCACACTGCAACAGTTCCAAAAGTCTTCCAAATCGGCCTCTGCGGGGTCGTGGAGGTCGATTTGGAACCCTCTTGGGACAGTTACAGTGCGGGAATTTTGGGAGAACGGCTGTAAATGACCATAACTCTGGCTGTGTTCGTCCGTTTGAGACGTTCATGGGCGCAATCTGTAGAGCTCGTTGCTGCGCATCACAGCATCCAAACAGGACAGCAAAAGAACCGCGCAGAATGAAGGTCGTGGTCAACGCCATCGACGCACTTTAGTGCCGTCCACAAAAATGATGCCTGAAGGGAACCCATTCACCAGGCCCTCCATTTCCTTCCGCTCCGCCGAAGACGGCCACACGATGGGACAAGCAACCATAAGTGCGTCATGCAGGGCAAACACGCAGTGGGAAAAATAATTACTCACTGTGGCCACCGACACACCAAAGTCAAAGGCAACAAGACGGAGAGAGAGCGCCCCCTCGTCGCCCCCCCGCAAGAGCACCAACGTCAAACAAATGATTTCAACAGTGGAGCACACCCGGCGACGAGGGCGGCGCGCCTGGTTGTTCTCCTCCGAGTAGCACAACCGCGGATCCATAGGCATCTCGACGCGCTCCCGAGCAGGCTCCACGATAGCGTCAAACTCCTCGCGCGTAAAGCCACAGAACGTCTTAAACAGCCCGGGGTCGTGGTGACCACGCACGGCGGCGTACTGCTGACGACCCCCAACGCGAGTCTTGGGTCGCCGCATGCCGAAAAGGGCAACACCACGGCCGGGGCCACCGTCATCATTGGCCGTGGGTGCGGCATCAGCAACGGGGCGGGGGTGGGTGAGCGAAGAAAAGTGTTGGATGGTGGCGAGGGCAGAGCGCGACGTGCGCTGAGTCTCCGAAAAGGAATTCAACAGCATGAATCTCCGCGTGGAGTCGCTCACGGGGGGGCGTGGCGCGCCAGCAAAGCCACGGTTGTCGCCCATGTGGAAAGACAACGTCAAGAACGGGAAAGCGGCGGGGGCTTCGCAATGGACGACGCCGCGCTGCCCTCGCAGCTGTGCGGCGGTGGAAAATCTGCAGACCACAACGACCGCCGAAGACCGTATCAAAACACACAAGGGTTTTGTTAATTCCATCGAAACAGCTCGGCATGCACCCGAGATTTAGATGAGATCGAAGAGTTTCAGTCCGGCGCCATGACAACAAATCTAGAAGTACCAAGAACTTGTTTTATTGCGTTAAGGTCTTAAGATAACAGCGCGGCGATGCATTTCGCTTATGAGGCATCTTATCGGATAAGGAGGCGTATGGTGCGTGTCCCAAAAATGAGACGTGCGCGTTTTCTGGAAGACTGACACATCACTGCACTGTGGCAGGCGGGGTGGGGTACGAGAAAATTCTCGACTGGCCTCCATGGAAAGAGCCTCTCCCGA
>Ga0209093_1001127_pt1 | contig 15129 bp, 18 predicted proteins | sample SidtaG_4_FD_187450 | JGI IMG/M metagenome (GOLD analysis project Ga0209093, IMG submission 187450) | Marine algal microbial communities from Sidmouth, United Kingdom - Sidmouth_Male1 metaG (SPAdes) (version 2) | ecosystem: Host-associated > Algae > Red algae > Unclassified | place: Sidmouth... | reverse complement strand
CAAAAACCAACTACGCCACATGACCGGTGTGACTGGCCTGGGGAGCTGAACATCACCAGTTCAACACTCCCCCCAGCTCCTCAGGGCCAGGCTCGTCTGACCCACGACTCGGAACTGCCTCTCCTGAAAATTCCTCCGTCCCCCTCCTGGGGCGCAGCCGTGGCGAATCTCGAACACGCGACCTCTCAGAACTAAATCCAGCGCGAGCTGGGCCCATAACCTGTTGAGAGGTCAAAACCCAACTACGCCACATGACCGGTGTGACTGGCCTGGGGAGCTGAACATCACCAGTTCAACACCTCCTTCCGCCCTCTCACGCTGTATGAACAGCGTGAGGTGCGCGACCTACTTGTGGTACGTCGCAAGGCCCTGTATCCCACCACACCAGCGTGGTGGGAGCACGTTGAAGTGCCTCGAGGCATGGCCGCGCGGGTGCTCCAGATGGTGGCACTCCAGGGGAGCCAGCTCATGGGGGAACCTCTTGGGGGTCCCTATCAGCTGATGTTGGCGGCCCTGTAGGCCGTCGAGGTGGCGGACGTCTTCCTATGAAGCATTCGCCACCACGGGCACCTCTGGCGTCTGCCAATGGCTTTTCGGTCGTCTTTTTCCAACCTGATTCCCGAGCGTTTGTGCTCGGCCGACCCGTCGGCCCGACCTCTTCTTGAGGCGGGGCTCAAGCTCCTTCGACTTATCGAGGAACAGGCGCCGGCGAATCGGCTGTCTTGGCTGGGTAGACCCCGAGGGGTCTTCCGTTGCGCCAAGGCATAGGATGATGAGGGGACCTTGGTCCTCAAGGAGAGTATGGGGGACGCCCGCCCCCCGTATGGGAGGAACATCCACGGCGATCTCCGCATCCGAGCCTTGGATTGGGACTTGGGGGACGCTGGGTCGGCTAGCGTCGTCCTCGGGGTGGCTCCTGAGCCTCCGTCGGCCAAGGCCGCTTCGGCCTCCGCCCCTCTCGCTCTGCGGCCCCTCTATTGGGGTGGGGTCACACGCCCGGCTTACGTGTCCCCGGTGCCGGGTCGTCACGCGCGGACTCTTCGGGTCTACCCCCTTGGGGGAGGCAGTGGGACGACTCCTTCTCTTGAGTGAACCCCAGGCCCCCCTCTGGCGCCCCTTCTTCTCTTCTCTTGGGATGGATCTGCCCATTTGAGCACCCCTCTCCCCGTCAACCCGGCCATATGGTCGAGTTTTTGGCGTTCCCTTGGGGAACTCCCGTCCATCCTCAATAGTGGGGTGGACCATACGCTCATTATGGCGTTGAGCCGCACCTTGGTGCGGCTGTGCAACGAGGTTGCTGAGATTGTTTCCCGCCCCCGAAGCGAGCGAGACGTCGAGCCCCTGTACCAGCTCGGCACCACCGAGACGCTCCTCCGTTATTTAACGGAGGATCATGGTCCCGTGTCCACTTGCCATCCCGCGCCGGTGGTGCAGGGGCACCAGTGACATGGTCCGTGCTCACAGTACGGAGACCTTTAGGGCTATCCAACAGAAACCGATGTCCATCCGTCTGCAGAACCATGTAGGGTCCTTGGGTTTTCATCCTAAGCTTTTTTGGAGAACGGGAGTGGGCATCTAGATAGACCCAGTCCCCGGCCTTGACGGATTCGTTCTTTTCCTTTGTGCGTCTGTCAGACGCCCGCTTATACGTGGCCTCGGCTTTGCCCAGCTGCCGGCGAACCGCCGGGATGAGGGCCCTAAGGTCCTCAACATACTGCTCCGCCGCCGTGGAGGCATCCTCAGTTCTCTCCTCGGCTTGTTGTAGCCGAGGCATGCGCTCCATGCCAATAAGCAGGAGCCGTCTAGGGCTTACGGAGGCAAAGGAGAGCTCCCCAGTGCTCGCTCGCACGTGCGTATTATACTCAGTCGTAAGAAGAGACAAATGACTGTCCCATTCATTCTGATGCTTAGCAACAGTCGTTCACCTCTTTAGGGAAGACCCCCGTGACAGGGGGTTTTCCCGACAGAGGTGAATGAGTTGTTTCTGCAAGGACGCCGCTATCACCACCTGGTGAGCGCCGTAGGGGGCCGCAAGGTGGCGGATGACCCATCCGGGTTCTCGATAAACGGGATGTGCCGCCCGGGGTTCAGGGCCCTCGTGGTCTCCTTGCAAGAGCCCTCAGCGGCTTGAGCGGACCGCACAGTACTGCGGTTGATGCGATGGACCGTGGGGCCGCCATCGTTTATGGCAGCGTCGAGCCCCCGGACCATATTGGCCCGCAAGAAACACACCGAGACGGATGTGGGGGAAACCCCCTGTCAGGGGTGACACGACCCGTCGGCATGAGCCGGGGACAGGTCGTGACCATTTACGTAACAACCCCCTACGGAGGTTGCGTGGGACAGCCCCCTCGGGCAGGTGTCCAGGGAGCCCCAGGGCCACACATGAAACGACCCCTCTAGAGGGGCGTGAGGCGGGGAACCCCCGATCGGCCCCCCCTGGAGGGGTCTGACGCACACAAGGGAGACACGCGACATCCCGAATCCGGGCCCTCTGGGGCGACCGGGAAGCTCGTGGAAGCTTCCGCAATCCGAGCGTAAGCCGGACCGAGATACGATATCGACCAGGGATAAAATCCCACCGGAATTCTATCCGGGAAAATTGAAAAATCTGGGTATAAGTCCCGAGGTATTGGATCTGGGTATATCCTGAAATCTAGGCAGTCTTAGTGACTTTCCTGCTTCCGCCCGTCACGGGCGGGGGTCCTCTTCCAATGGAAGGGCTGTCAGGGATGCTGGGCAGGAGCCACTAGAGGCCCGGGCCTGAAACCGTGGCCCGTTGGGTACTGGTCCCCCCATGGTAGCGCCGGCGGGTCGGGATTGTGCACGTCCTGCGTCTTGTTTCTGAGAGCTTATAAGTGTATGCTTTGGGGTCATCGTGCGTGTTCGAATAAATCATCGTTGCGTTTGCGTTACTTCCGTCGTTTAGTTGCGCTTCGCGCCCAGTGATCCCGGAGTTCGTGTTGTGACTCTGGCGTGGCGTTCCGCATCCTGTGCTGGGTTTTCCGACGGGGTTATACCCCGTCGGATGTGAGGGCAGGATGCACTACAAAGCGTCATCGAACGCCGTCTTGCGGCTGGCCCCGAACTCCAGGCGGGAGATGCTTTCCGCCATGTAATGCGTCATTCCCGGTTTGAGGGCAACGTCCATCTCCAGATCGCTCAGGTGCAAGCACCAGCGTCCCAGGCGGGGATTCCCCGATCGCTCGATGGTGAGGATCTACCGCGGGCAGTCGTGGTCCGTGAGCACGAGGAAACAGTCACCCTGGAGGTAGGGGCGGAGCTTGAGCGACTCCCAGACGACTGCCAGGCACTCGTTCTCCGCGTCCTCGTAGGGCTTCTCATTCTTTGGCAGCCGCAGGCTAAGGTACAGAACAGGTTGTATCTGTTCGTCGTCTTGCTACTGGAAAGGAACGGCGCCCACTTGCGTCCCGCACACGTCCACGTCGAGGACGTACTTCCGCCTGAGCCGCTGGAGTGCAACGTCCGGTGGGGTCATGAGGGCCTCCTCGAGCCGGTCTAACCCCCGCTGCTGCAGGAGCGTGGCGGAAGGAACTAAGACAGGGACCCTGGACCCCATGAGGTCCGTCAACGGTGCCTCCCTTCGAACAAAGCTCGGAACAAACAGGCGAAAGACGTTTCACATCCCCTCGAAGCTCCGCACTTGCGTGCGGGTCGCGGGGAAGTGCGCCTCCCGCAGTGAGCGCGTGAGCGCGTCCATCACGCCAAGCCGCCCCGGCTTGATCACGTGCCCGAGGTTCTCCACGGTCATGCGTAGGAACCGGCACTTGAAGAGGCGGAAAGTCATTCTCGCGTCGCGCAACATGCGCAGGACGCGGCCCACGTGACAGATGTGCTCCTTCCCCGTCTTGGAGTACACGATGACATCGTAGCGGTATATGAGGCAGCTTTGCCACTTTATCCCAAAGAAAATGATGTCCAGAGCCCCGTGGAACTTTGTCGGCCCGTTCTTCAGGCCGAACGGCATCTGCTTATATTTTGAGGCGCCCGCGTGGCACACGAAGGCAGTCTTCTCCCGGCCCTCGGGCGCGATGGCTACCTGCCTGCAGCCGGAATTGCAAGCCAGCGTCGATGAGATGGTCGCCTCGCTGACGCTGTTGATGCGCTCGTCCATCCGAGGCAGTGGATAGGAATCCTTCTTATTCACGACTTTAAGAAGCCAATAATCGACACAGAAGCGGAGGGTTCCGTCCTTCCTGGGAACAAGCACAATAGTAAAGCCCCATTCCGACGACGTCGGTTTGATGGCGTCGGCTTCCAGCAGCCGGTTGACATCTTCCGTCTCGGCCTCCCGCGCAGTGCGACCCGCACGGCGGGGCGCGAAGCGGACGGGCCGGGCGCCGGCTTTGGCATCCATGCGGTTCTGAGTAGCTTTGATGACACCCAGCGCTGTGCAATTCCACATTGCCTTGAGCTAGTTCAGCATGCGCCGGATCCGGGCGTGCAGTGCTAGGTCGGAATCCGGGAGTTCCAAGTCCTCCTCTTGTGGCGGGGCCGCGGGAGGTGCTACGCTTGGAAATGTGCCCCCTGTGCCCGTGTCCCGGGGCTGCGCGGGAATTGCGGGTCCGCCCCCCGTGGGTGCCGCCAAACCCGGGCTGTGTCCCGGTCCGGCGTCACCGCGAGTGCCGGATAAAGCGCCCAACACGCCCTCAGCGGTGATCTGTGTCGTGAATGCCGGGACGGGCGACGTCCTGTGGGACGCCGCGTGGGGTACCGGCACGACGACCGCAGTGAGCAGCTCGACATAGCCGAAGTTGGCTCTCTGCCGGAGTACGACCTCGCGAGGGACGAAGTTGGTCACCATGACCAGGGCTTTTCGGAATCCGGGCTTTTCAGCAGAATCTGGAATAAATCCACGTATATCCGGATTTATCCGTTGGAATCTTCTCGCCATCCAATGTGAGAGCAAAACGGAAGACACTGCTGGAAAGCTCTCCTCATGTTCAGGCTCCTCGTGAAAAGACTGATGAACATATAAGGTTGCTGCGAGCAGAATGCGGCTGCTTACAGAACTGTGCTTTATCCGAATCATTTTTCCGAAGCCCCTGATCATGACCGGGAAAGAAAGCGACGGCACAATATCGTGGACGCCGCTAGCAATGGTGACATCAGGTGTCGTGGACAGGCGTGAAGTGCCGAACACCTGGCCCAGGCCCCCTGACATGGTCCGCACCCAGACCACAGTGGCCGCCGACGGCGGTAGCTGCGTCTTGCAGGAGGAGTGGAGGACGCAGAAGAAGCCCATCGAGCGGTCGCCATCGTCCAGCGGCCGCCACGGGATTGCATTGACTGAGCCGCCCGTCCAACACATGGACCGGTCCTGGGGTAGCATGACATGCGCGTTGTCTTAGATGAACGTACAGCCCAAGATGACTGAGACTGACAGTTCGTCGCAGAAGAAAAAGGTCACAGGGACGATCCGTGCACCCGTCTGGAGCCTCAACGGGACGGTACCGCTGGTGCGTAGCCACGTGTTGTTGGCGTCCCGGAAGCGTACCTGCTCCTCTTCCTTGAGGACGACCACCTGGTGGAGCCAATCAGGGCCGATGGCGCTGAGGCGGACCAGGTTGGGCCCCGCCCAGGTGTCCATGAAGACTCCGAACGCGGCGAGGCACACCTCGTCCAGGCCCAGCGAGGCCACGATGTGGTAGTTGTGCAGGCTGAACAGCAGCACGTCGCCGCCCCCAGAAGGGGTGTCCAAATGACAGGCCGGGTCCTCGACGGCGGCGGGATGGCGGCGAAGGCGGGTACGCTCGCGCCGAGCGCGTTCTCAGGGGCGCTGCTGTGGCGGTCGGGGGTTCCGCGGTTGGAAGGGGCGTGGGCCCTCAGCTGTGGACGGCAAACGCCCAGGGGCACCCCCAAAATATCCCGATCCGGGCCAGCAAGGGAATGACCTGTCCGAATCACAGGGAGATCGGATCTGGTCGGGGGCGGCGTTTTTCCCTCGCGGTTTTCCCAACCCCCCTACTTCTTGTTTGAACTTTTCGCTTTGGAGGGATTTATCTGTTTGTGGCATTTGGGGTGGCTACTCTGGCCTCTGGCGCTCGAGTTGCGGAGGGGTTTATTGACAGTGGGGAGGCCGTCCCCATCGCATTTTGATACAACCAACTGTGTTTTGGAATACGATTCCCCCCTGGGCTTTGCTGTGATCCTCTCCTCCCGTTAGGGGAAGGCTGAACTGTGGGTCGATATCCGGGGCAGTTCCTCCGACGGACCGAGCTGATCAAGAGGTCACTTCGGCTGGAAGACGAACCAAAGTGGTGGTGCCCAGAACCGCCACAATTTCTGCAGCAGCAGCAGTGGATTCCGGCCGCTGCCACGCCCGCATCGAATATCCGGTTCCCCTATCGTTAGTTGGTTTGTTTAGTTAAGACGACGTAGATCTTCGCGTCGGTTTGTCGTCGATTACCGCACGGCCACTACGATGGCGTCGTCTCCCGACCTCCCCAATCTGGACGCGACCGCTAGCGGCATGCCGGCCGGTACATCCGCGGTGACCCCAGCGAGCGCCGCACCCGGGGAATCCGCGGGTAGATCAGGGATTTTCCTCACTCCGCCTCGACTAGTGGCAGATCTCGTGGACGAAAAAGCACGACGGGTCCCACCGGGGGCCGATACCTTGCTTCCTCGACGTCACGGTGATCGGACGGGATTGGAAGATCGCGGTCAGGTTCCGGAGACGCCTCTCGCGATGGCGGATCTGGATACGGCGTTTTCGACGTGCCGCGAGTCGTTGTAAGGTGACGTTTCTCGCGTCATCGCGTCGAGCCCAGCAGGCTCCGCTCAAGATGCCCCACGCAGGGTTTCCCCCGTTGACACGCGGAAGAGCCGCAGCGAAGTGAAGACATGGCTTCATCGAAGTCCCTCGCCGTCATCGTCGTCTACATCTTCCTCGCCGTCGCTGACGACAACTGACGACGACAAAGACCGCGTGGGGACCAAGGCGGGATCCGGAAAGATGGCGGTCCTCGAATGTCCGGACGATCGCTTCGCGGGCGTCCTCGACCACCGATCATACCGCCTCCGCAGCCGTCACTCGACCTACGGGGCGTCGCAGGCTCGCAAGATGGGACGGACGGCCAAGAGCATGAAGTTCTTCTTCCGGAGTACCCCGATATTTAACGGGAAGGAACCCCTCAAGGTCTTCTCGTGGCTCCGAAAGTTCGTCAAGGCCTGCTGTAGTGGATCCTGCCCTCACTGCCAGCGGGGTCTAACCCCGTCAGAAAACCCAGCACAGGGTGCGGATCGCTACACCAGAGTCACAACGCGAACGCCGGGATCAGTGGGCGCGAAGCGCACAAAAACGATAGAAGCAACGAAAACGCAACGATGATTTATTCGAACACGCACGATGACCCCAAAGCATACACTGATAAACTCTCAGAAACACGACGCAGGACGTGCACAATCCCGACCCGCCGGCGCTACCATGGGGGGACCAGTACCCAACGGGCCACGGTCTCAGGCCCGGGCCTCTAGTGGCTCCTGCCCAGCATCCCTGACAGCCCTTCCACTGGAATGGGACCCCCGCCGTTGTCGGGCGGAAGCAGGAATGTTGCTAAGACTTCCTAGATTTCAGGATTTACCTAAAACCAATACCTCGGGACTTGTCCCAAGATTTTTCAATTTTCCCGGATAGAAGTCCGGTGGGATTTTATCCCTGGTCGAGATCATAGCTCGGTCCGGCTTACGCTCGGATTGCGGAAGCTTCCACGAGCTTCCCGGTCCCCCCAGAGGGCCCGGATTCGGGATGACGCGTGTCTCCCTTGCGTGTGTCAGACCCTCCCCCCAGGGGGGCCCGATCGGGGGTTCCCCGCCTCACGCCCCTCTAGAGGGGTCCTTTCATGTGTGGCCCTGGGGCTCCCTGGACACCCGCCCAAGGGGGTTGTCTCACGCTACCCCCCTAGGGGTGTGTTGCCTGTCTGTTCACGACCCGTCCCCGGCTCATGCCGGGGGGTCATGTCATCCCTGTCAGGGGGTTTCCCCCACATATCCTCCACCTCAGGGCCCGCGTCTCGCGGGACCGGGGGCGGTGTCTCGCCACCACCTTCCAAGGTCAGGGGTAAACCCTGTCCTGTGGCTCTCTGACAGCGTGCCCCTGGGGGCTCGCTCTTGGGCGCCATACGGCGGGGGTCCGACGGGTTCACCGAGCCGGGGACTCTCGGGTCAGTCCCATAAGGCAGTCACCGCCAGCGGTGACTGGGGCTTCGACCCTCTGGGTCGGAACTCGTGCCGTCACCGGGAGGACGACCCTGTCGGGCGCTACCGGGTTCTCCCCGCGTCGCGCGTCGTCCGTGGACCCTACCCGAGGGGGGGCATCCTTATTTTCCTGCTCCCTGCCTCTCGAGGCGGGATGGCGTCCTCTACGGCTCCCGACGCGTCGGCCGCCATGGCAGTCGACCGTGAGGCCGAGGGCGCGGGTGCCCTTTTGGGCCCCGAGGAGGACATCGACGAAGGAGTCCTTGCCGGCCTTCTGTCGACCTCGTGGCCGACTCCCGCGGTCGTCGACGACCAGTACGGGCGGTTCTTCTGGACCCCCCTATGGGGGTCAATCGCCGAGCAGCGCTGTGACGCTATCGACAGCCGTCGAATGACGCCCATATGGACGACCATCCGGGGTATGTATGATACGCTCGACGCCGTCCCCGAGGGGAAGGTGACGGACTTTCCCATCCTCCGCAGTCGGGAAGATTGGCGTGTATGCCGAGTGCTTAGGCACCTGGCCGTCCGTGAGATCCCTCCAGTGGTGGGGGAGAAGCCCCGTTTTTCCTGGGACTGTTATCCGGGGTCTCCCCCTCAGTTGGGGGAGATGGACCGAGGCGTATATGTGCCGGGTGCGCTGGGGGAGTGGACCATCTGTGCCTCCCTCCGCGTCCTCACGCTGTATGAACAGCGTGAGGTGCGCGACCTACCTGTGGTACGTCGCAAGGCCCTGTATCCCACCACACCAGCGTCGTGGGAGCACGTTGAAGTGCCTCGAGACATGGCCGCGCGGGTGCCCCAGATGGTGGCACTCCAGGGGAGCCAGCTCACGGAAGAACCCGTTGGGGGTCCCTATCAGCTGATGTTGGCGGCCTTTTGGGCCGTCGAGGTGGCTGATGTCTACCTAGGGAGCATCCGCCACCATGAGCACCTCTGGCGTTTGCCAATGGCTATTTGGTCGGCCTTTGCCGACCTGACGCCCGAGCGTTTGTGCTCGGCCGACCCGTCGGCCCGACCTCTTCTTGAGGCGGGGCTCAAGCTCCTTCGACTTATCGAGGAACAGGCGCCGGCGAATCGGCTGTCTTGGCTAGGGGGACCCCGAGGGGTCTTCCGTTGTGCCAAGGCCCTGGATGACGAGGGGACCTTGGTCCTTCATGAGGGTCTGGGGGACGCCCGCCTCCCATATGGGAGGGACATCCGCGCGGATACCCGGACCCGTGACTTGGACCGGGACCTGGCGGACGCGGCTTCGGCTCGTGCAGGCCTTGCGGTGGCTCCAGAGCCCCCTTCGGCCGCTGCCGCTTCGGCCTCCGCCCCTCTCGCCCTGCCCCTTTCTCTTGGGGGAGGGTGTCACGTCCGGCCTACGTGTCGCACTTGGCCAGCCGACCCGCGCGACCTCGTCGGGCGCACCCCCTTGGGGGTAGTGATGGGATGACTGCTACTCTGGGGGGACCCCCGGGCCCCCCTCTGGAGCCTCTTCCTCTATTTTCTTGGGATAGGTCGGCCCAGTTTGGTACCCCGTCCCCCGTCAACCCGGCCATATGGTCGAGTTTGGGGCGTTCCCTTGGGAGACTCCCGTCCATCCTCAACAATGGGGTGAACAATACTATCATCATGGCGTTGAGCCGCACCTTGGTGCGGCTGCGCAACACGGTTGCTGCCATTAGGTCCCGGCCCCTTGGGGAACGGGACGTCGTGCCTCCGTACCACCTGGGTACGGTTGAGACGCTCCGCCGTTATCTAACGGAGGAGTATGGCACTGCCGTGGCGGAAACCAACACGGTTGTGGCCGGATGGTCACTCCGGAACTTGTCCGCCTCGTCGGCTCCGCCCCAGGGGTTGCTTTGCCGGCGGCGCCTTGGCGTCCGCCATCTCCTCCCCCGCCCCATTATGGGGCGGGCGCTGGTTCTTCCCACGCCCCCTATGGGGCCGGCGCCGGTTCTTCCTCCCATGCCCCTTATGGGGCGGGTGCCGGTTCTTCTTCCCACGCCCCTTATGGGGCGGGCGCCGGTTCTTCTCCCCGAGCCCCCTATGGGGCGGATGCTGTTTCTTCTTCTCCAGCCCTATATGGGGCTGAGACGGGCCCCTCGGCGAACCCGCCGACGTACTCGGGGGCGCATTATTATGCGCCCGAGCCCGAGGAGGATCTTAGCCAGGACTATGATCCGGGCTATGGGGCCCGTCCTGGGGATTGGTGATTTGGTCACCCTAGGATGACCGAGTGTTCCTGGTGTCCGCCCCCATTGCTTTATGTGCCGCCCGTTGTCGCCCCCCTTAAGGGGGGAGGCGCCCTCTATCTTACGATAGACTGGTCTCCGGCCCCGCAGGGAATAAAAGGCTTAGCCACTCTTCTTGTGTCCTCCTCTCTCCCTGTGACTAGAAGTCACAGGAGCCCCTACGGGCCGTCTTCCGACTTGGTCGGAAAATGAAACACCTTCCCGCGTCAAGGCGGGGAGCGTGACACGTCTTCGGAAGCAATACTAGCGCATTGCCTCCCTAGGGAGAGAAGAAGCCAATTGCCACGTGGCTTCCTGTTCAGAAAAGCCGAACCATTTGACCAAGACCTTCAATTGGCCATCATCATCCCAACCATGGTTGCGGAATCGTTCGAAGACGAATTCAGAGCCCTTCTTAAGTTGGTCGCCCACCTTAAAGAGGGCATGGGCCCTTAGGGCCCTTGTCCACTTGCCATCCCGCGCCGGTGGTGCAGGGGCACCAGTGACGTGGTCACTGCTCTCCGTACGGACACCCTTAGGGCTCTCCACCAGAAACCGATGATTATCGGTTTGTAGCACCATGTACGGCCCTTGGGTCTTAAACCCAAGCTTCTTCGGAGAACGGGAGTGGGAATCCCGATAGACCCAGTTCCCGGCCTTGACCGAGTTATTCTTCTCCTTGGTGCGGGCGTCAAACGCCCGCTTATATGTGGCCTGGGATTTGCCCAGCTGCCAGCGAACCGCCGGGATGAGAGCCCTAAGGTCCTCAACATACTGTTCCGCCGCCGTGGAGGCGTTTTCGGTTCTCTCCTCGGCTTGTCTAAGCCGAGGCATGCGCTCCATGCCAATAAGCTGGAGCCGCCTGGGGCTCACGAAGGCAAAGGGGATCTCCCCAGTGCTCGCATGCACCTGCGTATTATACGCAGTCGTAGGAAGGGACAGATGACTGTCCCACTCCTTCTGATGCTCAGCGATATAGCATCTGAGCTGCCGCACCAAGGTGCGGTTATATCGCTCCACCTGCCCATTGGTCTAGGGGTGGCAGGGAGAGGTATAGTTCGAGGCTTTACCCAACAACCCGAGGATGCCCTGGTAATATACCGAGGCAAACTGAGGTCCGTTGTCCGTAAGGACAGAGTCGGGGATGCCAAAGGCAGCCACCCAAGTGTCAATGAACGCTGACGATACCGTCAGCGCCATCGCATCCCTTCAAGGGATCGCCCGCGTCAATTTGGTGAACCGGTCACATATGACCAGTACATGCTTGTGACCACCCCCAGAGGTGATCAATGGGCCTAGAAGGTCCATTGCGGGCCCCGAGAAGAGCTCGAGAGAAGGAAACAGCTTCATAGTGGAAGTATGCCTCCTCTCGGAGAGGCGATTATTCGCGCACGCGGGGCATTGCTCCACGTGTTTGTAGACGTCTACCACCATGGTATGCCAGTACACATACCGGCGGAGGGTGTCATACATCCTCCGCGAGCCGGGGTGACGGGCCAACACCGATTGGTGTTGGTAACGTAGGAGGCGCTGTTGCAGCGCCTCTGAAATGACCCCTTGGGTCTCCCTCCCATACACCGAATGTCGGCATAGCAGCCCGTTCTTCTCCCTACAGAAGAAAGCTTTCCGACTCCACTTGGGGTCGGGTGGAGAAAGAACGTCTAATTCTTTCAGTCGTTCTTTACAGAACGCATCCTCGGCTTGGCCGAGGATGATCTCTTGGGCCGTTAGCGCCCCCGGGGGTGCTTCGGCCGGCGATGCGGCTTCTAGGGCGTCGCTCGCCCGGGTTTCGACGGTCAGGACGGGGGTATCCTCGTCCAAGGGTGTCGAGTCGAGTCCCTCCGTGGGCAGACGCGATAACGCGTCTGCGACCTTATGGTCTTTACCCGGCGTATGCCGGATCTCATAGGTGTACTCCGATAATCTGAGTGGCCAGCGGTTTATCCGCGCGTTCGGACTCATGTTTGTGAGTACCGATGGTTGGGCCCGGTGGTCACACCGGACCAAAACCTCTGCCCCTTCGAGGTATGACCTCAAGTAGGTCACTGCCCAGACGACGCCGAGCGCCTCTATCTCGGTGGCAAAGTAGTTTTTCTCCGCAGGGAGAAGAGCGCGGCTATAGTAGCCGATGGGGTGATACTCCCCATCGGGCTGTTGTTGCTGTAAGCAACAACCCAGCTGTTCATAGCTGGCGTCTACATCTGCGATGTAGTGCCCATCTCTCCCTGGCAGAGCGAGAATGGGGATGGCTAAAAGCCGCCCTCGTTGTTCCTCAAACGCCTTAGACTCCTTCTTTCTAGGTAGAGGTAACCTCTTGGGGCGCTAAGTGCTCATCACGGCTGTAAGGGGCTTCGCTATCTTGGCGAAGTCGGCCACGAAGCGGCGGTATACGCCGCACATACCCACGAAACTCTTCATCTGGGTTTGGGTCTCCGCATACCGGAGACCGCTCAGTGCCCGGCGATTCTTCTCCAGGACATTTACTCGTCCCGGCCTGATAATATGTCCGACGTACTCCACTGCTTCTTGAAGGAAGTGGCATTTGGCTGCGTTTAAGGTGACCCCTGCCTTTCCTAGGCGTGTTAACACCTCATCATGGTGGTGTAAGTGTTCCTCTGGTGAACGGGAGATGACGATAATGTCATCCAGATATACTCAGAATATCGGCCACTTGACCCCTGCCAGGATCATATCCATAGCCCTTTGAAACGTGGCAGGGGCATTGCACAACCCAAAGGGGAGGCGCACGCACTGCCACACGCCTGAATGGCACGTGAACGCCGTAAGGTGTTTATCCTCCTCGGCTACTGGTATCTGCCAGTAGCGGGCGTTGCAGTCCAGGGTGGAGAACACTCTGGCATCCCCTAGGGAATCGATGCATTCATCCATCCTAGGAATGGGGTACGCATCCTTGACGGTCATCAAGTTCAGCTTTCTGTAGTCAATACAGAAGTTTACAGAGCCATCCGGCTTTGGAACCATACCGACTGCTCTAGCCCATTCCCCAGTGGAGGCGTCTATAACCCCAATCGAGCGCGTGCGCTCGACTTCAGCTTTCTCTCTCTCCCTGGCCAAAGGCCCGGCTTTGTAGGGGTGTTGCCTCACGGGGACTGCCCCGGGCTTCAGGCGAATGCGGTGTTCTACGCCGCGTATCGACCCCAGGTTACCCCCCCAGAGGGGTGCATGCTTCTTCAAGAGGGCCCTAAGGTCCACTGACCATTCGTCGGGTACCGACGACACGTCCACTTCTGGGAGTGGAGAATCCTTCTCCTCCTTGGAGGTCCCGTCGCGCTCCGGGATCTTGTCCCGGGGCACCTCATAGGTCGGCCCCTCATAGGGGTCGATAAACCCCACGGTCATGTCGGTCGTCAGCCGTGGGGGCGTAGCGCCCAAGTGCATCACTTGGACGGTTATCGGCTCGCCCACCACAATGATGGCGGGTCCCTAAGCAACCTGTATACCATGGTTGTGGTATAACAGGGGTCGCCCCGTAACGAAGCCATGCCCCGTGTAGGTCCCCCTCACGGGGATATGTGCAATAGTCCCGGGTTTTACCCAAGTCTTTCTTGCTGGCCTTAGCTTAGCCGGACCCCCTTGGGGGCACGCACATACCGCGCTGACTGACGCGATCGGGTGCCCCTTGCGCGCACCGTCTCGTCGGATAGGTACCTTGGTACCATTGAGGAGCTCCACATGTTGCTCCTGAGTCGCAATATTCTTTGTTGCGATATCTATAAAGGATGCGCCCAATATAGCTGGGACGCTCATAATGTCAACAACTACAAAGGAGATGCAGGAGGTCTGGCCCCCAAGGGCCACTCCAAGACATACTGAACCCACAATGGGGAGCCAGCCCCCATTGACATCGTGGAACGTTGAAGCCCACTCCCCTAGGGGTTGTAGCGGGGTGTCGTCCGGCAGTAGCTGCCGGCTTATCAGCGCGGGGCCACTCCCGGTATCCAGGATGGCCCGAGTTGTAAGGTCGAAACCTTCCGTCAGAAATAACCTGACAACTATCTTATAGCTAGAAGAGGGAATGAATACACATGCCGTGCCCTCAGGGGGTTTCCCTTGGAATACCCCAGGTGGCCGTTTCGGCCAGTTCTTCCCGGCTCTCCGGGAAGACTTGTACCTCCTTTTTGCCCTTAGAAATGTCGGGGGAGGCGGGACCACCATCCCCGTTACTCGCTTTCCGAGGAGGACTTGTCCTCCTGGACCAACTCTTCGGCCTCCACCCCTGGGGCTGGAGTGTCATCCGATGACGACCACGGTGGCCCAAGGCTTGTGCCCACAGCTGCAACCGTCTGCTTAGGACGGCGCTGGTCCTCTTGAGGACGTTCCGCCGTACGCTCCTCATAGGCCTTTTTTAACAGGGCCTTGGTCGCGGCGTCAAGGCGGGGACACTCACGGAAGAAATGTCCTCGCATGTTACATGCGAGGCAGTTGTATTTCCTTGGCTGCCCAAAGCGCCCTTTACCCCTTGGGGAAGGACCTGCCGGGACTTCCCCCACCTTAGTTGGGGCTGTCACCGCCGCGGTGACATACTTGCGTGGTGTCGGCCGCGCGGCTCGGCTCTCTCGACGGGCCTCGGCCCGTCGGGCCTCTTCGGCCTGTTGCTCCTCGTGAAGTCTGCGACAGACGTCACCCTTCCTCTGGGCATATCGCACCAGGAGGTCCATCGGCATATTGC